>Ga0265298_10005830_pt1 | contig 15332 bp, 14 predicted proteins | sample AusTroGonzalo_MG_3_FD_193486 | JGI IMG/M metagenome (GOLD analysis project Ga0265298, IMG submission 193486) | Bovine rumen microbial communities from tropical cattle in Woodstock, Queensland, Australia - Gonzalo_01 | ecosystem: Host-associated > Mammals > Digestive system > Stomach > Rumen ... | reverse complement strand
GAGAGGAGCTCGAAGGTCGTGTCCCTCGGTCTCCATGCCATGCCGCATGTGCAGCCGATCAGGCCCCTTCCGCAACCGATCTCGAAAGTCGTCGCACCGATCCTCTCTATCTCCCTGTCGATGACCTTGCGGTCCATGATGGTCCTGACACCTCTCCAGTAGAAGCTCTGGGAGGGTTTCACCCTGGATATCAAGAGACCGGGGTCCGCATCGTCCTCATGGTGGGCCTCGATATGTGGGATTATCCTCTCCTTCATCATCTCGGGATCGGGCTCGAACGAAGAACATCTGTCATAGCAGTATACCTTCCTGTCACCGATCATGCCGATGAAACGCTTCTCCCCTACACCCTTTCCAAATCTCATCACCAGGGAACCGTTCCCCCTGGTCTTCCAGGGGGTCGCGGGATTCAGACGGACCAGCCTCGGATTGCCGATGAGATCCAGATCAGAGAATTCCTTTATTATCTCCGTAGCCAAGAACGTTGTACAGTTCCCCTTCATGGAATCCGTATCATCGACAGCTACGAACATGGACACTCAATCATTGTTCTCGTAATTATCGATATCTAACCATCTTTCCACGAAGAATATGTTATGGTCATCGGAGAAATTTCCTCTGACGGCATAGTAGCCCAGATCGTCGGGGCGTTCCGATGAGAAGCAGCGTATCGTCCGATCTACCGTATCCATGTAGAAGGTGAATCCGTTGTTGCTGCTCTTGACATCGTGAGCGATACCTGAGAACTGATAGCCTGCATTCCTCTCATCGGAATAATATGCGAAAAGCAGGATGAAGGCTACTACGATTACTGCTATCAACGGATATCTTCTGATCGGAAACACCCGGATCAATCGATTTCAGAATATGGATTAAAAAGATTGATACTGCGGTCAATATGACAAAGACCCCCACCCCTCCATTTCCACTGGAAAAGAGAAAGGGTATGTACCCTTGTTTCAGCAGAGCGCGTTTATAAGGCAGAGTAAGCCGATGAATGCAAGGATTCCGGCGATGCAGAGCCCGATTGTGATCCAACCTTTCATGAGAGTTACCTCTTCTATGGAACTCCTTATTGCTGAAACGATATAAAATATTACGATAACTGACGGAGATTACATAAGAATGTCTTTTCTTCTAGAACCCTTGGTTCTTCATCAAAAATTTCGAATAATTCTTCTGAAGAAAAAACGGTAAAGCGTTGTTTACAGTGGAAATAAATACTCGAACCGGTATGAGCGAGTGGAGATAGGGGAAGATGACGGAACCGAACATTTTCACTCAATATATCGAAAGGAAGAACACGTTGGTGAAGAACAAGAAGATCCTTCAGACGACGTATGTTCCAGAAAACCTTCCTCACAGGGACGAATTGATCTCACAGATAGCCGAGATCCTGGCGCCTGCACTCTCCAAAAACAAACCTTCCAACATCCTGATAATCGGAAAGACTGGAACCGGTAAGACAGCTGTAATAAACTATATCGGAAAGGAACTGAAAAAAGCGGATCCAAGCGAGAGCAACTGTTCTTTCATTTACATTAACTGTGAGATCGTGGATACCCCTTACGGAATCCTCTACAACATAGCGAATCAGATAATCTCGGATCCTTCCAGAAAGATACCGTTCACCGGATGGAGCGTCGATAAGATCCTCACGGAACTCACTTCATACATAGACGAGAACAACAAGATCTTCATAGTCACTCTGGACGAGATCGACAGAACGTTCACCAAGAACGGCGATGATATCTTCTACTATCTCACATCCATCAACAGCGGATTGAAGAATTCGATGATCTCGATAATCGGGATTACGAACAATACGAAGTTCACCGATCTTCTCAGCACGAGGATCAAGAGCAGATTGGGGGAGATGAAGATAGTATTTCCTCCCTATTCCGTGGAACAGCTGCAGGATATTCTCTATGACAGGGCGAGGGATGCTTTCGATGAAGGTATACTTTCCGAAGGGGTGATCCCTTATTGTGCAGCTCTTACTGCTCAGGAAGGAGGGGATGCAAGAAGAGCTTTGGATCTCCTCAGGATGTCCGCTGAGATCGCAGAGAGGAATGGAGATACCGTCATATCGGAAGCTCATGTGAAATCCGCTAAGGACAATGTCGAGATGGATGCTGTTGCCGAAGTCGTAAAGACACTCAATCTTCAATCGAAGATGGTTCTGATGAGCATCATAAAGAATTCCGAGGAAGGGAAGACCGTGATGATCACAGGAGATGTCTATTCCACTTACAAATATCTCTGCGATATCACGGGCACACCGGTCATAACTCAGAGGAGGATCGCGGACCTGATATCGGAATTGGATATGCTCGGTATAGTCCATGCGAGGGTCAAATCGTTCGGAAGGGCCGGTCGTACGAAGGAGATCGAATTGAGCGTCTCCCAGGATTTCCTTCTGAATCTTCTGAAATCGGATGACATCTTCAAGAATATCGACAATTACAAGTCCCCGAAGCAGACCACTCTCATGTAAGGAAGATACAGGGATACCCTTTCAGAGGTTCCAGTGGAAATGGAGGGGTGGGGGTCTTTTACTTCCTTTATGGAATCAGGTATTCTTCAGTCTCTGAAGTGCTTCCTGATTCCTCTTCAGTTCCTTCTTCTGATGGAATATGTCGCAGCAGTAGATGAGTGCGAAGACCATCACGAAGAGCATGATGATGCTGAAGATCGAATTGGGGACATGGTCGAGGTTGCCTCTCTTGTCCGAGGTCATGTAGACCTTTATGATCCCCAGCCAGGGAAGTTCGAATAAGGCTACGGATCTGATGTCATCCGTTCTTACGGGATGCGAGATGATACCCACGGATTGATCGAAATAGATATTGCTCTCCGGGTTATCCCCCATGGTCAGATAACCGTCGCATTTTCCCAGGGAATCCAGGTTGATGCTGACCCTCTTATGTGACTGGGTTATGTCCGTGAAAGTCAATGTTCCAGACAGTGAACGGTAGTCGGATGAACCGGTGCATTCCCATGCCTTGTAGTTCTGCAGGGAAGGGGCGCTCCATGTGCCGTTGTTGTTGTAGACCAAGAACACTATAGCCCTATGGATGACGGGATTGGAATCGGTTTTCTCACGGTCATAGATGATGACGGATCCGTAGTCGCCGAAGGTCTTGTATCCGGTGGACAGTCCTTCGATGTAGCTCTGTATCGTAGCCTTGGAAGGGTCCTGAATGACCATGACGTCGCCAGTGTCTATGACGCCGATCTGCGATTGGCTGTTATCATGCTGCATGCTGTACGACATGACGACGCTCAGAGGGGAATCCAGACCGGAAGCTGCATGGATGCCAGCGTATCCGCCGATGATACATATAGCGAGAATGCCGACTATGGCGATGAGTACCTTGCTCCCTCTGTTCACTGAAGACTCGAATGAAAAGACACTATAAAAGTTATAAGCAAAGACGACGGTAAGGACCGTGAATTCTCTTAGGAAGGATAGAAAATGGAAAGACCCAGCAATGACGAATACTTCATGGAGATGGCACAGTTGGTATCGTCCCGTTCCACCTGTCTCAGGAGGAAGGTGGGGGCGGTCATCGTCAAGGAGAAGAGGGTACTTTCCACCGGATACAACGGGTCCCCGAAGGGTACCAAGCACTGTGAGGAACTGGGCTGCATCCGTGTCAAGATGAACGTCCCTTCCGGTACTCGGCACGAGCTCTGCAGGGGTGTCCATGCGGAGCAGAATGCAGTGACCCAGGCAGCCTATTTCGGGGTCAGTGTGGACGGTGCCACGATCTATACGACGACGTATCCGTGCTCCATGTGCGCCAAGATCCTCATCAACGCCGGGATCAAGGAGATCGTCTACAGCGAAGGATATGCGGACGATCTCTCCAAGGAACTACTCGGAGAAGCGGATATCAAGCTCAGGGAATACATCCCCGAGAAGAAACTTTGAGCTGAAGTTTAGTTCATTTTCCCCCGTCTTTCGGCGTCCGAATCCAACTAACTCCGCATTATTATATAATTAAGGTATGGGCACCCTTTAAGTAATAAATAGGGAATACAAGGCTCAAGTCGGGGAGTGTAAATTTGAGCCGGACTGATATACTTACGGAGATAAAACAAGCGGAAGCGGAAGCTGACGCCAAGGTCGCTGAGGCCAAGGACGTGCAGAAAACAGCTCTCGCGGAAGCTCGCAGAGATTCTGTGAAGAAAATTCAGGACGCTGAAGCTCAGATGCGCAGCTCTTACGAATCCGCAGTAGCCGCGGAAAAAGACAAGCTTGCCAAGGAGCATGAGGACAAGATTGCTGGAGGCAAGGCCGAAGCTGAGGAGATCAGCAACGGTTCTGAGGCGAAGAAAGAGGAAGCAAAGAAATTCCTTAAAAATGAAGTTGAGAGGATTTTGAATGTTTCTTCCTGAGTCGATGAGTAGGATTGTGATCGTGGGCGCCAACTCATGCATCGATAAGACCATCGAGGTCTTGTACGGTCTTGAGAATGTCCACCTGATCGATCATACCGTCGACGCGGATGAGGGTTTCACCCTCGGAACACCCCGTCCCTACTCACCCAAGACAGCCGAGAGGTTGCTGAAGGTGCGCGGACTGGAGAAGGATCTCGGTATCAACAAGCATACCAAGACCCAACCGATTTCTGAGAGTGAACTCAGGAGCCAGATATCATCTGACAGCGTCGAATCTATCGAGAGCGAGGTAAAAGTCGTCATCGATAAGAGGAATGATCTCAATCAGAGAATCACCGAATTAAACGCAAAGAAGAAGAATCTCGAGCTCCTTGAAAGACTGCCTATCGACATCGACATGTACTCTGGTTACCAGAGTATCGTGGCGTTGGTCGGTACCGTGGAGAGGGACCCCACAGCGGCTGCGGCCGACATGGGAGAGCTTTACACCTCTATGGACAAGAAAGAGGGCAACGTCGTGGCATGGTTCGTCAAGAACGATGACAGGACAGCCGCCCAGAACATCCTGTCCGAACACGGATTCACGGAGATCAATGTGCCCGAGGGCACAGGATCCGTGCAGGCTAACCTTGCCATCGTCAGAGGCGAACTCGACTCGATGGAGAGGGAGCTGGAGGCCGTCCAGAAGGAGACAGAGGAGCTTTTTGAAAAACACAAGCATTTCCTCAGAGCTAGCGACGAGGAATTGGCCGTCGAGTCCGAGAAGGGTATGTTGCCCGTAAGGATCGCAACCACGAAGTACACGTTCGTCATGGATGCGTGGGTCCCCACGCCCGAGGCCGGAAACGTGAAAGCAACCGTCGAGAAAGAGGTGGACGCAGTCTACGTCAGCATCGAGGAGAACCGTGGAAGGAAGGTCGAGGAGTCGGAGAAGCAGGAGGGAAGATTCCAGACCGTGCCCACAAAGATGAAGCACGGCAAAGTCACAAAATTGTTCGAATATCCGACATTGATGATGTCGGTACCCAAGTATAACGAGGTCGACCCTACGGTCCTGATCTCCATCTTCCTGCCGTTGTTCTTCGGATTCATGGTGGGAGACTGCGGTTATGCTATCCCGTTCATCATCCTCGGAGCATATGGTCTGAAGTACGCCAAGAACCCTGACTGGCGCGCAATCGCGACGGTTCTGTTCTTCGGAGGAATATGGGCGTTCATCTTCGGTTTCTTCTTCTTCGGAGAGGCCTTGGGAATGCACTTCGTCGGACCTGAGGAATTCGTAGAAGGTACAGTCACGTACACCTGGGCAGGACTGCTCGGACTGGACAACCTGCACAACTTCTTCGGCGCGTTCCTGATCAACGGACACGGAGTCGGAAAGATCGATTCCGAGTACGTGGGAATGCTTCTCAGGCTGTCCGTGTACGTCGGAGTAGTGCACCTCGCGATCGGATATCTCGTAGCGATATACAACAAGACCGTACAGCACGGATTCAAGCACGGATTCAAGGAGAAGGGAGGACCGTTCCTCATCTTCGTCGGAGTCGTGCTCGTCGGTTACGCTCTTGGTTTCAACATGATCATGAAGACATTGTCCGGAGAGGAGATGCTGCCGATTATGGTCGTCGGTATCCTGCTCATAGCGATCGGAGCGTTCCTGGTCCTGAAGACCGAAGGAGCGATGAACATCCTGATCGAAACGGTCGATGCTTTCGGAAACATTCTTTCATACACTCGTCTGGTCGCGATCGGTATGTCCAAGGCCGGTATGGCTCTGGCATTCAACTACATCGCACTGGGAATGATCGCAGGAGTTGACCCCAACCCCGCGGTCGGTGGAGATCTGTCAATCATCATGGTCATACTAGGACTGTTGATTTTCTGTTTCCTCCACCTTATGATTTGGACTCTGGCCATCCTCTCCGGAGGACTGCACGCCTTAAGGTTGCAGCTCGTCGAGTTCATGATCAAGTTCTATGAGGGAGAGGGAACTATGTTCTCGCCACTCAAATTCAAACACGTAAAAACGATTTCAGATATAGCAACAAAAGAGGCATAAAAATGGTTGACACAGCATTAGGATTTATCGCAATCGGAGCAGGACTCGCAGTCGGACTCGCCGGTCTCGGAACCGGACTGGCCCAGAAGGACATCGGAGCAGCAGCAGTAGGAGCAATTACAGAGGACTCCAAGATGCTGGGAAAGGCACTGATGTTCATGGTGCTGCCTGAGACTATCGTTATCTTCGGACTGGTCATTGCAATTCTCGCATGTTTCGTACTGCCTGGTATGTGAATTCCCTCAAAGAATGAGGCATTCTCATGACATTGAATGACGTGACCGCGGAGATCAAGACTCTGGCGGAGAACGATGTGAAGGCCATAGAGGCCGAGACGGCCCAGGAGGTCGCCCGCATCCAGTCCGAGACAGAGGCCAAGATCGCCGGGTTGAAAGAAAGCGAAGACAAGAGGCTAGCGGACGCCATCGGACGCATGGACCGTCAGGAGGCCTCCAGCGCAGAGCTGGAGAGCAAGAAGATCGTCCTTGCGAAGAAGAAGGAGATCCTTACCGCCGTCTTCGACGAGACGCTCGCAGAGCTTGAGAACGCTGATCCCAAGGATAAGCTCAAGCACTACGTCAAGATGGTAGCGTACGCGAAGACGATCATCCCCGAGCCCAAAGTGATCATGTCCAAGGAGGACAAGTTCACCGCGAAGCAGCTCGAAGTGGTAGAGGTCAGCAGGGACGCCAAGGTCAAGGGCGGACTCATCATCCAGAGCGAGGATGGTTCGATCGAGATCGACATGCAGTACTCCGCACTCCTCCGCACCGTATGGGACCGCGGCATCAAAGACGTGTCCGACATTCTCTTCGGGTGAAGAAAATGTTCGGAGTCAGTAAGAAAAAGGGCAACTACGCATACACCACGACCAGAGCGAAGGCGAAGAAATCGCTTCTGCTCAAGGAAGAGGATTACAACAAGATGCTCCAGATGAGCACGGCTGAGATCGCCCGCTTCATATCCGACTCGGGATACTCCAAGGAGATGATCGAGCTCGGTAACAAGATGGAGGGGATGGATCTCGTAGAGCGTGCCACCTACAGGCACATGGCGGATTCCTTCAAGACCCTCTTGAACGGATCCCAGGGAGAGCTTCACACCCTCCTCGCCGCATACCTGCAGAAGTGGGACAACTGGAACATCAAGGTCATCCTTCGTGGGAAATCGTACGGTCTGTCGGCGGACGACATCAGGGACGACCTCGTGCCCGCCGGAAATCTGAGCTCCGAAGAGCTAGAAAAGCTGATCGCGATGGATTCAAGCGACGAGATCCTCGCAGCCTTCTGTAAGAAGGAGTCCATAACAATCCCTTCGGAAGTCATGAGCCAGTTCAAGGCTGATGGCAACCTGGGACCCGTCGAGGACTACCTGGACAAGTTCCAGTACACAAGGCTGATCAAGGTCATCGATCCGCGCTCCGCGCCATCCCGCATGTTCCTCGATTACATTCGGGCGGAAATCGACTGGAGGAACTTCGAGACTATCATGAAACTGAAGTCCGAAGGGATCATAGGCGACAAGGTGATGGAATACATCATACCCGGAGGAAAGCAGATCGACACGAAGTTCGCCAAACAGCTGGCGGACTACGAGAAGATCACGGACGTCTATTCCGATATCGCGCAGCTTGACTTCTACGAGTGCGTCAAGGAGATCATTGACAACGGAGGCAACCCGATGGATGCCGCCAACGAGACAAGGAAATTCCAGACCGCACAGGCGAAGAAGTTCTCTTCCATGTACCCCCTTTCAGCACTGCCCGTCATCGACTACATGATCAGCATGGAGACGGAGACTAGGAACATCAGGACGATCGCGAGGGGACTCGAGAGCGGCCTTGACAGGGAAACTGTCAAAGAATTGCTGGTGATCTGATGGAAATAGCAGTATTGGGAAGTGAGGAGTTCACACTCGGATTCAGGCTAGCCGGAATCAGGCGCGTGTTCGTAGCGTGCCCCGAAAACTATCAAGAAAAGATGCTGGAAGCAATTGACCAGCCAACAATCGGTATCCTCGCAGTGGATGCGAAGGACCTCGACAATCTCTCTCCCCTGGTGAGACACAGGGTGATGGAGTCGATCCAGCCCGTCGTAGTGGCGGTAGGCGGCTCCGACGACGACCTCCGTGAGAAGGTCAAGAGAGCGATTGGCGTAGATTTATACAAGAATGAGGATGATTGAATGAGCACTGAAGGTGTAATTTACAGGGTCGCCGGACCTGTTGTGACCGCCACAGGAATCTCGCCCAAGATGTACGATGTCGTGCACGTGGGAAACGAGAAGCTGATGGGAGAGGTCATCAAAATCGTCGGCGAGTACTCCATCATCCAGGTCTATGAGGACACAGACAACGTCAAGCCGGGAGAGCCTGTCACAAACACAGGAAAGCCCCTGTCCGTTGAGCTCGGTCCCGGACTCCTGGAATCCGTTTACGACGGAATCCAGAGGCCCCTCCCCGTTCTGAGGGAGAAGATGGGAGACTTCATCTACCGTGGAGTCGCCGCACCTGGATTGGATCACGAGAAGAAGTGGGACTTCGAGCCCAAGGTCAGCGAGGGCGACACAGTCTCCCAGGGACAGATCATCGGTGTCGTCCAGGAAGGACCCATCGAGCACAAGATCATGGTCCCCATCGGAGTCAACGGAAAGGTAGAGTCGATCAAGGCGGGAAGCTACACGATCGACGAGACAGTAGCTGTCATCGACGGTACCGAGGTACCCATGATCCAGTACTGGCCCGTACGTAACCCCAGGCCCGTCGAGGAGAAGTATCAGCCCGATATCCCCCTCGTCACAGGACTCCGTGTCCTCGATACCATGTTCCCCCTCGCGAAGGGAGGAGCCGCGGCCATCCCCGGAGCTTTCGGAACCGGAAAGACCGTCACACAGCAGTCCCTCGCGAAGTACTCCGATGCGGAGATCGTCGTCTACATCGGATGCGGAGAGCGCGGAAACGAGATGACCGAGGTTCTGACTGAGTTCCCCGAACTGGAGGACCCCAGGACCGGAATGAAGCTGATGAAGAGGACCGTCCTCATCGCCAACACATCCAACATGCCTGTGGCGGCAAGAGAGGCTTCCGTTTACACGGGGATGACCATCGCGGAGTACTTCCGTGACATGGGATACAACGTCGCGCTGATGGCGGACTCCACCTCCAGGTGGGCAGAGGCCATGCGTGAGATCTCCTCCAGGCTGGAAGAGATGCCCGGAGAGGAAGGATACCCCGCATACCTCGCAGGACGTCTCTCGGAGTTCTACGAGCGTGCCGCAAGGGCCAAGGTGCTCAGCGGCGGCGACGGATCAGTCTCCGTCATCGGAGCGGTTTCCCCTCCCGGAGGAGACCTGTCGGAGCCCGTTACGCAGAACACACTCCGTATCGTCCGTGTCTTCTGGGCACTCGATACCAAACTGCGTGAGAGGAGGCACTTCCCCACAATCAACTGGCTGACATCGTACTCCATGTACGACAAGCAGCTGCTCGACTGGTTCAAGGCCAACGTCGCAGAGGACTATCCCGCACTGAAGGGATGGGCCATGAAGACTCTCCAGAAGGAGGCCGAGCTGCAGGATGTCGTCCAGATGGTCGGATCCGATTCGCTCCCCGACGAGCAGAAGATCACACTCGAGGTCGCAAAGATGATCCGTGAGATCTTCCTCCAGCAGAACGCGTACGACCCCGTCGACTGTTACTGCCCCCTCTCGAGGCAGTACAAGATGCTCTCCCTGATCAGGAAGTACTCCGACCTCTCGGAGAAGGCCCTGCAGGCAGGCGCACCCGTCGACAAGATCGCATACCTCCCCGTGAGGACGAGGTTCAACCAGGCCAAGTACGAGCCTCAGGTCGATGAGGAGCTCGAGGCCGTGGACAAGGACATGGAGCAGCAGTTCGCTGAACTCGGAGCGTGATTCCAATGGCAAAGACAGCAACGATAAGCAAAGAATACAAGACCGTCTCACAGATTGCCGGACCTCTCATCTACGTCAAGAAGACAGAGCCCGTCGGATACAAGGAAATGGTCAACATCAGGCTTACGGACGGAACCACCAGGAGAGGACAGGTCCTCGATTCCTCGGATGAGGTCGTCGTCGTTCAGGTGTTCGAGGGAACATCCGGTATCGACAGGGACGCATCCGTAAGGTTCCTCGGCGAGACCATGAAGATGCCCGTGTCCAAGGACATGCTCGGAAGGATCCTCTCCGGATCCGGACAGCCCCTGGACGGAGGAGCACCCATCGTCCCCGAGAAGGAGCTCGAGATCAACGGAGCCGCTATCAACCCGTGGGCAAGGGACTCACCTTCGGATTTCATCCAGACAGGTATCTCCACCATCGACGGAATGAACACCCTGGTCAGGGGTCAGAAGCTGCCTATCTTCTCCGCGTCGGGACTTCCCCACAACGAGATCGCTCTTCAGATCGCTCGTCAGGCCAAGGTCCGCGGAGAGAACGAGGAGTTCGCCGTCGTGTTCATCGCGATGGGAATCACCAACGAAGAGAAGCAGATGTTCATGAAGGAGTTCGAGAGGACAGGTGCACTGAAGAACGCTGTCGTGTTCCTCAACCTGGCCGACGACCCCGCTGTGGAGCGTACCCTGACACCCCGTCTGGGACTCACCACCGCCGAGTACATGGCATTCGACCTCGGTATGCAGGTGCTGGTCATCATGACCGATATCACCAACTACTGCGAGGCACTGCGTCAGATCGGAGCAGCCCGTGAAGAGGTGCCCGGAAGGCGTGGATACCCCGGTTACATGTACACCGATCTGGCACAGCTGTACGAGCGTGCCGGAAGGATCAAGGGAAAGAAGGGATCCATCACTCAGATCCCCATCCTGTCCATGCCCGGAGGAGACATCACCCACCCGATCCCCGACCTCTCGGGATACATCACCGAGGGACAGATCGTTCTGTCCATGGACCTCCACAGGAACGGTATCTACCCGCCTGTCAACGTCTCTTCATCCCTCAGCCGTCTGATGGGAGGAGGAACCGGAGAGGGCAGGACCCGTGAGGACCACAAGGGAGTGTCCGACCAGCTCTATGCGGCATACGCAGAGGGTAAGGACCTCCGTGGACTGGTGGCCATCGTCGGAAAGGACTCGCTCTCCGCAAAGGACAGGAAGCTCCTGGAGTTCGCGGACATCTTCGAGGACCGCTTCGTAAGGCAGGGACTCGAGGAGGACCGTTCCATCGAGGAGACACTGGACCTCGGATGGGAACTGTTCACAGCCCTCGATCTCGACCAGATCACAAGGATCAGCCGTAAGTACATCGAGAAGTACCTGCCCAAGAAGGCTTGATATCCGTGGGACCACACGATGTCACCCCCAACCGTTCGGTACTCCTCCAGCTGAAGGGCAGGATCAAGCTGACCCAGGGAGGTCACAAGGTCCTTAAGATGAAGAGAGACGGTCTCATCATCGAGTTCTTCGAGATCCTGGAGAAGGCCAGGGCGATGCGCGCAGGCGTGTCCTCGGACTACGAGAACGCCATGCACGCCATCACCATAGCCCGTGCGGTAGAGGGAGAGGTCGCCGTGAAATCCGCGGCATACGCCCTCAAGGCAGACCCGCAGGTGACTGTAACGAGCAAGAGCATCATGGGAATGATCGTCCCCAAGGTAGAGGCCGAGCATCTCCATGTGAACATGGTGGACAAGGGATTCGGTGTCATCACCACATCCGTCTACATCGAGATGGCGGCCGTCGCCTTCGAGAAGCTTCTCGAGACGATCGTCCGCGCGGCCGAGGTGGAGACCACCATGAAGAAGCTCCTTGACGAGATCGAGAAGACCAAGAGGAGGGTCAACGCCCTCGAGTTCAAGATCATCCCCGATCTCAAGGAGTCCGAAAGGTTCGTCAAATTCAGTCTCGAAGAGATGGAAAGAGAGAACACCACAAGGCTCAAGCACCTGAAGAAGGCATGATGGGAGGGATGAAGGTATGAAATCGCTGGAGGAACGCTTCGAGGAGACGGTGGAGGACCCTGTGAAACTCAAGAGGGCCTTCAATCTGATCTGGATAGTAGCCTACGGTATGCTCATACTCGGATTCATCATCATCCTATGGGTCTTCCTGCAAGGTTGAGAGAAACCCCTTAATCCAATTCAAGCCGGTCCCTCCGGGGACCGGTGTCTTTTTCGGATATCGAATAATGTGAATCCGATGTCATTTTTTGTGATTTACAGGTATCAACAGTTTAATACTATGACTCTTTAGACATCTGTCATAAACGGCTGCTGGCTCATAGTATTGAGATGACAACGAAAGATGTGACCGCTCAAGGGCCGGCCGCCGGGAAGTCGAATTCGGGAGATTCGATAGAATGGAAGGAGGAAAAACATTTTCTGACAACAAAGGGAGATCGTTCCGCAATCTGGTATTGGTCATTCTGATTCTGGCCCTATCATTCGTATTGATCGCATCCGCCACAGGCAGCGGTGCGGACACGGAAGGGGACTACACCCAGAGGATCACGTACCATTACGACGGAGACAACGGAGAAAAAGTGACGGTCGGGTATTACGGTATACCCGCGACGGAGTACAATCCGGAATTCTGGGAGGATACCGGCGACCTGCCCGACGGCACCGACAATTGGGTCGGACCCGCGGCGGATCCGGTCGAAAGGACCGTCGCATCCATCACATTGCTTCTGGAAGGTGCGAACGGATCGCAGTACACCATACGGTTCCCCGATACGCATACGATCTCCACCGTCACCGCGGTGAAGAACGCCTCCAACGTCACCAAGTCTTCCGACAACCATTCTTTCACATACACACAAGGCAACGGTCAGGCAAAGATCGAAGTCACCTTCTCAGGCTCTATCACGTTATCCTTCAACAAGGTCTTTGGCGGATGGACCACCGAGGCCGACGGTGGCGGCGAGTACGTCCTTCCCGGGGACGTCGTCGATTCGACCGTCACCGACCTGTACGCCAAATGGATCACTCCCGATGTATTCGTTCTGGCGCAGGACAGCATCAACTGGAATCTCACCAAGGGTCCCGACGGCACCCTGCATGAGATCACGGTAGAGGCCCTGAGCCCCTACGCCAACCTGGGATACTCATTCAAGAGCGGCGGGGCGAAGGACGGTAAGATCGGTACCATCGGCTACAAGGAGGAGGGCAACAGGCTTGTCCCGGATATGACGGCCTCGAAGTACGGGGTCGTGTACAGCGATGTGATCTTCGGGGACGACCGTACGGGACCGGATATGTTCGGTACGATCTACCATCTGACCAACGAGAGGACCAAGGAGGGGATGTTCTACAGCAACATAGGGGACAGGACAAACTACCCGCAGTTCACCGCCGGTACCTACCGTACACCGGTGACGTCCAACGAACTTGTGCCCTCATTCGAAATCAACGACACCAGCCAGAAGTGCGGAAGGCTCACAGGGAACGTGATCTTCGACAATCTGTACATCAATGCCACCGGGAAATGCACGCACGGTGACAGTATCGCCGCGGGAATAGTCGCGAACGGGAACATCCTGATCATGGGTACCAACCTCACGATGCCCACGACCAAGACCGTCGCCGACAGGAACACCCCCAACATCTTCGGAGGAGCCTACAACACGGACCTCACCGAAGCCATAGACATCCCGGGGGATGACGACGACTACAAGAAGATAGTCTTCGGCGACGGTCGCGATAGTACCCTCGAGGTACAGCTCGCCACCTACATCATCGTCCACAGCGGGGTCTACACCAACGTCGTGGCCGGGACCTTCGGAACCGGCATCATCGGTTCCAACGAGAAACCCCTGTCCACATACCTCGTGATGAAAGGAGGTATAACCATCGATACCCTGGCCGGAGGCTCGTCCGGAGGGGACGGGGACATCTACGGATGGGAGTACGACGCCGATTACGACGGCCCCGTGGAGGAACGCGGAGGAACCTTCGTCTACCTCACCGACCATTTCATGCCCGGTGACGACTGGGAGGACAAGCAGACCAATTCATACGACAGCACGCCCGGGCGTGACAGGTTCAGCATCGTGCAGTCGAGCATCCTCGAGGGAGGACATTCCAAGGGAACGTCCTTGGCGAAGCAGAGTTTCGTCCAGGGTTCCACCCATGTGTTCCTGACGGGTACATCCTCTGTCTGGGATGTGCAGGCGGGAGGACGCGGAGGCTACACCCATGCCGACAGCACATACATGGAGATCACCGGGAAGGCCGTGGTCAGGCATGTGGCCTGCGGTACGATCACGGACGGTGCCGCCAGCACCAACAACTGTGTGGACGACGTGGTGATCCATGTCCGCGGAAGCCCCACCATCGCGAACCTCTACGGTGCCGGTTACGATACCACGTTCTACCCCGACGGAAGGAGCATGGTCGCCGGTTCGATCGAGGTCCTGGTCGAGGGAGGTACCATCGGTAACGTCTACGGAGGAGGTTACAGGGGAAGCATCGGGGACGACACGGACACGAGCAAACTCACAATCGATGTCAAGGTCCTCGGAGGAAGGATCCTCGGCAGTGTCTACGGAGGAGGAAGCGGAGGTCTGGACAAGATCAGGCACTCCGTAGACGAGGACACCTTCGGATTGCTGGATGACAGTACGATCGCCAAATACACGAACTCGACCGGAAGGTCCTACGTCTACGGGAACATCAACGTCACGGTCGCCGGTACCGCGCATGTAGGCGGCAACGTGTACGGAGGAGGGATGTCGATCCCGAAACTCTCCTACTACACATCAGGGGGCAAGACGGTCAACTTCGTGGATGAGAAGATCAACGGAAAGCCGGTCTATGTGGCCTCTGTCGTGGGTGACATCATTGTCAACATCGGGGATGAGGCCACCATCGACGGCAGCGTGTACGGCGGAGG
>Ga0265298_10005829_pt1 | contig 15334 bp, 8 predicted proteins | sample AusTroGonzalo_MG_3_FD_193486 | JGI IMG/M metagenome (GOLD analysis project Ga0265298, IMG submission 193486) | Bovine rumen microbial communities from tropical cattle in Woodstock, Queensland, Australia - Gonzalo_01 | ecosystem: Host-associated > Mammals > Digestive system > Stomach > Rumen ... | reverse complement strand
CGTTATACTCGCGGGGGTTGTGCGAAGCGGTGACATTAACACCAGCCTGACACTTCAGCTGACGGATGGCGAACGAAATCTCTGGGGTGGGGCGGAGGCTTTCGAACAGATACACCTTGATGCCGTTGGCCGAGAAGATGTCAGCCACGGTCTCGGCAAACATACGACCATTGTTACGGCAGTCGTGACCCACCACCACTGCAGGCTGCATGTTGGGGAATGCCTTGTTGATATAGTTGGCAAAGCCCTGAGTGGCCATACCCACGATATACTTGTTCATGCGGTTGGTGCCGGCACCCATGATGCCGCGCAGACCACCTGTACCGAACTCCAGATTCTGGTAGAAGGCGTCGATGAGGGCGCTTTTGTCCTCAGCATCGAGCATCGCCTGTACTTCCTTACGTGTCTCTTCGTCGAACGACGGTGAGAGCCATACCTTTGCCTGTGCCTCGCACTGGGCAATGAGTTGTGCGTTATTTTCCATAATTTCTTTTGATTTAGTACTAAATTATAGCGGCAAAGTTAATAAACTTTTCCGATATTTGCAACATTTAGTCTAATATTTTTGTTACTTCTTTGATTTGTCTAGAGATTTGACGTACCTCATGTTGGCACGTATCTGGCGCTGACGTTTTTTCATGTACTTACTGGGCGTCAGACTGCTGAAGCGGCGGGGATTGGGCAACGTGGCGGCAATCAGCGCACACTGGTTGGCGGTGAGGTTCTTGGCATCACAGCCAAAGTGCTCCTCGGCCACAGCCTGCACGCCATAGATGCCAGGCCCCATTTCGATGGAGTTCAGATAGACCTCCATGATGCGCTCCTTCGACCAGAACACCTCGATGAGTACAGTGAAATAAGCCTCCAGTCCCTTTCTCACCCACGAGCGACCAGGCCACAGAAAGACATTCTTGGCCGTTTGCTGCGAGATGGTGGATGCCCCCAGCTTGTTCTTCTCTGGATGCTTGGCGTTGCGTTCACGCGCCTTCTCGATGGCCTCGAAATCGAACCCCCAGTGATCCAGGAACTTAGCGTCCTCGCTGGCCATCACGGCTTGCGGCATATAGGGCGACATCTCTTCTATTGATACCCAAGTGTGACTGAGTTTGGCCTCATCCAGTTGGAACAGACGGATGAACATCAGCGGGGTATAATAGACAGGTAAAAACTTCAGCACTACCACTGCAAGAATGGTAGTGCCGAAGAAGAGTGCAGTAGCCCACTGGGCTATCTTGCGTATACGTTTTAAAATATCCTTCATTTACTTCAGGTTACCTGCCTCTGCTGCCTGAATCATGGCCTGAGAAGCATACATGTAAACCTCCACGCGACGGTTCTGCTTCTTACCCTCGGCAGTAGCATTGTCGGCTACGGGGTTCTTTGAGCCCTGACCCTCTACGCGCTTGATGTTGGCAACACCCAGGTTCTTCAGGCTCTTCTCTACGGCCTGTGCACGCTTCAGTGAGAGGGGATCGTTGATGGCGTCGGTACCAGTGTTGTCGGTGTGGCCGAAGATGGCTACATCCACATCGCTGTTCTGCTTCAGCACGTCAGCAATCTGCTTGATAGTGTTCTGAGATGCGGTGTTCAGAGTAGATGAGTTGGTGGCGAACAGGATACCAGAATCGAAGGTCACCTTCACACCCTGCAGACCGTTAGCGTCGGTGATGGTCTCCACCTGAGCGTTCTTCACGGCCTCTGCCTCTTTCTTAACCTTATCCATGTGCTTACCAATCAGAGCACCAGTACCAGCACCTACAGCAGTACCTACGGCAGCACCTACGGCAGTATTGCCAGCCACCTTACCTACGATAGCACCCAGTACTGCACCACCGGCAGCGCCAATAGCAGTTCCCTTGGCCAAATTGTTACAACCGGCCATCACGATTCCTGCGCACAAAGTCAGGATCACAACTTTCATCTTTTTCATAATGGTAGTTAGTTATATTAATTAAAAATGTTAAACGTTCGATATTTCGGGTGCAAAGATAGAAAAAAAATTGATTTCGCAATTCACAATTCTCAATTATTTTGTAACTTTGCACCAAAATTTTGAATTTATTGTATAAAACATGGCAAAAGAATTAAAAGAATTAACAAAAAGGGCTGATAATTATAGCCAGTGGTTTAACGATTTGGTCGTTAAGGCTGATTTGGCTGAGCAGAGTGCTGTTCGTGGCTGCATGGTTATCAAACCTTACGGCTATGCCATCTGGGAGAAGATGCAGCAGCAGTTGGACAAGATGTTTAAGGAGACTGGCGCCCAGAACGCCTATTTCCCCCTGCTGATTCCGAAGTCGTTCTTGAGTCGCGAGGCCGAGCATGTAGAAGGTTTTGCTAAGGAGTGTGCTGTGGTGACTCACTATCGTCTGAAGGCAGCCGACGGCGGAGTGGTTGTCGACCCTGCCGCCAAGTTGGAGGAAGAACTCATTGTTCGTCCCACATCCGAGACAATTATCTGGAATACCTATAAGAACTGGATTCACTCATGGCGCGACCTGCCCCTGATGTGCAACCAGTGGTGTAATGTGATGCGCTGGGAGATGCGCACCCGTCCTTTCCTCCGCACCTCAGAGTTCCTGTGGCAGGAGGGCCATACAGCTCACGCCACTCGCGAGGAAGCAGAAGCCGAGGCACAGAAGATGCTGAAGGTTTATGCCAAGTTTGCCGAGGAGTGGATGGCAGTGCCTGTTGTTCAGGGTGTGAAGAGCGAGACCGAGCGCTTTGCCGGTGCACTCGACACCTACACCATCGAGGCCATGATGCAGGACGGTAAGGCTCTGCAGAGCGGCACCTCACACTTCCTGGGTCAGAACTTCGCCAAGGCTTTCGATGTTACCTATCTTAATAAAGAGAACAAGCCTGAGTATGTTTGGGCCACCTCATGGGGTGTATCTACCCGCCTGATTGGTGCCCTCATCATGACCCACTCTGACGACAACGGCCTCGTGCTGCCTCCTAAGTTGGCTCCTATCCAGGTGGTCATCATTCCTATCGCCACCAAGCCCGAGCAGATGGAGTTGGTGAACAAGGAGGTAACGCCTATCATCGAGGCTCTGCGTGCCAAGGGCATCACCGTCAAGTTCGACGATGCCGACAACAAGCGTCCCGGCTTCAAGTTTGCCGACTACGAGTTGAAGGGTGTTCCCGTGCGCCTCGTTCTGGGTGCTCGCGATTTGGAGAACGGCACCATCGAAGTGATGCGCCGCGACACACTCGAGAAGGAGACCCGTCCTCTGGAGGGCATCACCGAATATGTAGAGCAGTTGCTCGAGGATATCCAGCAGAACATCTTCAAGAAGGCCAAGGACTATCGTGATGCTCACATCTACGAGTGCGAGAACTACGAGGAGTTCAAGGAGAAGGTGAAGGACGGTGGATTCTTCCTCTGCCACTGGGACGGCACTGCCGAGACCGAGGCCAAGATCAAGGAAGAGACTCAGGCCACCATTCGCTGCGTGCCTTTCGGCGTCGAGCAGACTCCTGGCGTAGATATGGTGACAGGCAAGCCCTCAAAGGCTCGCGTGATTATCGCCCGTAGCTATTAGTAGCAAGAGGATAGTTGAGAAAGAGGTAATCTCTTGCCCCTTGCTCCTATTACAGAAGTAATCCTATACTGACAAGCAGCCCGTACATGAAAATGTTACGGGCTGTTTCGCCTAAACACCTATTCAACTCGCGCCCCTTCCAGATGCGCTTCATCTTGAGGAAGGTCAGCGTGTGGAGTAGGAGATAGGCCAGTGGCAGGATGAATGCCCACCAACTGCCGTTGATGCCAAACACCAGTCCCATCAGACAGGCCACGATGCCCACGCTCATATACAACTCCATCGTGGCTTTTTCGCCGATACGCACCACCAGCGTGTTCTTTCCTGCCGCCTTGTCCGTCTCACGATCGCGGAAATTGTTCACCAATAGCAGGGCATCTATCACAATGCCACACGCCACAGCCGCGGTAATCACCTCGAAGGTCGTTGTGTGCAACTGCACATAATACGTCATACTGACAGGCACCAATCCAAAGAATACCAATACCAGCACGTCGCCCATCCCAATATAAGATAGGTGTGTCGTATAGAGAAAGCAGAACACCACGCAGAGCATGCCGATCAGGATCATCTCCATGCCGCCATAGAGCACCAGAGGCAATCCCACAAGACAGGCCAGAATGGTGGTCAGGGCGATGGCGTGCTTCATGGCCTCTATGCTCACCCATCCCTGAGTGCAAGCCCGCTCCGGTCCTAATCGCGTCTCTCGGTCGTCGGTTCCCTTGGCATAGTCCACGAAGTCGTTCACCAGGTTGGCATCAATCTGCATGATAAAGGCAAAGAGCAGACACAGCACGGCCGCTGTCCACGAGAAGGGTCTTCCCGCATATTGCGCCGAGTCCTTCCATGCCAAAGCCAGTCCTATCATCACCGGCACGGCGGCGCCTGTCAGCGTCTTCGGACGCGTGGCCAGCAACCATGCCTTAAAAGAGTTCTTCTTTACTTCCATTTCGATTTTTTTCTGAAAACGCTTGCAAAAGTAAATAAATTCTCGTATATTTGCAAAATAATCCTTGAAAAATAATGCTTAACAAGACCGCAAGCCTCGATTTGGTGGAGTTCGTCGAGACACAGATTCTGCCACAGTATGCCAACTTCGACAAGGCACACAACCTGGAGCATGTCACACGTGTGATACGCCGCTCCATGGAGTTGGCACAGCGCACAGGTGCCGACAAGGACATGGTTTATGCCATTGCCGCCTATCACGATGTGGGCATGTCGGGGCCGCGAGCCGTACACCATATCACAGGTGCCAAGATCCTGGCCAGCGATGCCCGACTGAAGAAATGGTTCTCTCCTGAGCAAATCAAGATTATGAAAGAAGCCGTCGAAGACCATCGCGCATCAGCCTCCCGAGCCCCTCGCAGCCTCTATGGCAAGATAGTGGCCGAGGCCGACCGCGACATCATTCCCGAGGTCGTCTTTCAGCGCACCGTGCAGTTTGGCTTGGCCAACTATCCCGAGCTCGACAAGGAGCAGCATTGGCAGCGCTTTGTCAAGCACATGGACGAGAAATACTCCGCCAACGGCTACATCCGCCTGTGGATTCCCGGTTCGCCCAATGAAGAGAAACTAAAGGAGTTGCGCAACATCATAGCCAATCCCTGCTTGTTGCGCGAACAATTCGATAAATACTTTAATCAAGAGAACGTATGACAAACAAAGAATTAATGCGTCGTGCCATTGAACTCTCCAAGCAGAGTGTACGTAATGGCGGTGGCCCCTTCGGGGCTGTCATAGCCCGCAACGGAGAAATCGTTGCAGAGGGTTCCAATTGTGTCACTATTGATTGCGATCCCACGGCCCATGCCGAGGTGTCCACCATCCGCAAGGCCTGCAAGACCCTGGGCACCTTCGACCTCTCCGGCTGCGAGATCTTCACATCGTGCGAGCCGTGTCCCATGTGTTTTGGCGCCATCTATTGGGCCCATCTCGACAAGATCTATATGGGCAACGACCGCAAGGATGCTGCCAAGATTGGTTTCGACGATGATTTCATTTATCAGGAAATCGCGCTCGATGCCGCCCATCGCAACAAGCCCTCCGAGGTCTTACTTCGCGACGAGGCATTAGAGGCCTTCCGTATGTGGGAAGAAAAAGAAGACAAGACAGAATACTGATACAATCTAGTCAGATTGTGTTCAAAATGCGTGATAAAATGGTTCAATTAGCGATAATTGTTGCAAATTAAACCAATTATATCTATAATTCAACTCAATCATTAAATAAAATACTTATCTTTGCATCAGAAAGATTTTTAATGGTTAAGGTTTATGGTTGATTAATTTTTAGAAAAGGTTCGTTGTGAAACGAGCCTTTTCTTCTTTTTGGCATAGTTTCGGGCAAAACTACCATCTTAAGTACCAGGCTCCAAATTTTTCCCCACTTTTTCCAAATTAGTCGATATATTTACAAATTAAATTTGTACCTTTGCATCAAGTATTCCTAAAGGTACCGTAGACGGTACAGGTCATCGTTCACGAGGCCTTATCCCTAAGTGTAGGGTAGCGATATGATTTTTGAGGATAATAATATAACAGCATTAGCAGTTATTTGGCGTGTCTAAAAGGTGAGAGTTTTAGTATACGAGTCGAATTTTGAATAGTGCCTAATGTCTGCGCTTGATAGCGTGGACATATCACTTATCAATTCGACGGGTATCTCTCACCACCTAGACACGGATAAGCGGTCCACGCTATTTCGTGTCTATTAGGTTGGTGAGTACCCGATATATTCAATAAGTGCTATGCTCCTAAAACTATTGTGCAGACATGGCAAGGATATTTGATAATATCGAATCCAAGTTCACTGACGGTCTAAAGAGCCTTATCACTAAGAATGGGGTAAAGCGTGTGGACTTTTGTGTGGGTTATTTTAACCTAAGAGGATGGAATCTGGTTATTAATGAAGTAGATACCATTGATGGTGATTACGTTGATGAAGGCGATGAGAGAGTGTTTCGCTATTGCCGTCTTTTAATAGGTATGCAACGTCCCGCCGAAGAACTTATCAAGCAATTCTATTCTGCATCTGAAACTGAAATGATCGATTCGCAGAAAAAGATGCAATGCAAAATGGAAATTGCTCGTGATTTCAGAAAACAGTTGCTATTGGGGCTTCCTACCAAACAAGATGAGATAACCTTACGCAGGTTGTCTGCACAGTTAAAAGCCAAGAAATTATGTGTAAAACTATATCTACGTGAACCACTTCACGCCAAGCTTTATGTTGCTTATTGTCCTGATGATTATTTGCACCCCTATACCTCGTTAATGGGAAGTAGTAATCTGACGTATTCTGGATTAACAGGAAATGGTGAGCTGAATGCTGTGTTTGGCGACGACGACCAGAACGAGAAATTTGAGCAATGGTTTGAGAAACGTTGGAATGACCGTAGTTGTATTGACATTACAGAAGAACTTATTAAAGTTATTGATGAAAGTTGGGCTAGCGAAAAAGTCATTCCTCCATATTACATCTACCTGAAAACAGCTTATCATCTTAGTGAAGAGGCCCGTTCTGGCATCAAGGAGTTTACGCTTCCCATTGAGTTCCGCCACGATTTGTTCGACTTTCAACAGACAGCCGTGAAAATTGCGGCTCGCTATCTGTATAGTGACAAAAGAGGTGGCGCTATGATAGGTGATGTTGTAGGACTTGGTAAAACGATAACGGCTTGTGCTATTGCAAAAATCTTTGAGATGAATCATTCTAGTAGCACGCTGATTATCTGTCCTGCTAACTTGGTTGAGATGTGGCAGAAATACAGGAACAAATACGACCTAAAAGCAGATATTGTTTCTATGGCAAAGCCAATTGATATCGATAGTTCTCGTTTCTACCGTCTGATTATAGTGGATGAAAGCCACAATCTGCGCAACTCAAGCGGAAAACGTTATCAGAATATCAAGGCTCTCATTGAGCATCTTGGATGCAAGGTCTTATTATTGACAGCCACGCCATACAATAAAGACTATTCAGACCTTAGCAGTCAGCTCAAACTATTCCTAAGCGAAGATGATGACTTGGGTATTCGCCCAGAGAACTATGTGGCCAGTTTAGGTGGCGATCGTGCCTTCTTACAGAAGCACAGCGAGGTGCATATCCGTAGTATCAAGGCTTTTGAGAAGAGCGAATCCCCTGATGACTGGATGGACTTGATGAAGATGTTCTTAGTACGTCGTACGCGTACCTTTATCAAGAACTATTATGCCAAAACTGATTCTCGAGGGAAATACCTTGAATTCAATGATGGTCGCAAGAGTTACTTCCCAGACCGAATTCCAAAGGCATTGAAGTTTAAGACGGAGAAAGGTGATCAGTACAGTCGTCTCTATTCTAATGAAATGGTAGGAATGATGGAGAGCCTGCTATTGCCTCGCTACGGATTATCTCATTATGAGGATTCTGCAAAGACAGCCTCAGCCTCACAAGCAGACAAGCAGTTATTAGAAAATCTGTCTCGTGCTGGCCAGCGTATGATGGGCTTCTGTAAGAGTACCTTCTTCAAGCGTATGGATAGTAGTGGCTTTTCATTCCTATTGACGCTCTATCGCCATATCCTGCGTAACGCAGTATTCATCTATGCCATTGAAAACAAATTACCTCTTCCTATTGGCGATGAGAATTCTTTGCCTGACGAGTTTGTAGAAGACGCTGATGTCAACGACATCTTCTCTGATGGTAATGAAAGTGCCAATGATTGCGAAATAGATATTCCAACGGACATGAAGGTTTATCTTAAGAAAGCCTGTGATTATTATAATTTGTTGGTAGACAAGAATAATGTACGTTGGATAGATTCTTCCTATTTCAAACGCACATTGAAAACACATCTCAACAAAGATTGTAATCAGCTGATTGAGATGATTCAACTCTGTGGGAAATGGGATGCTCAAGCAGATCAGAAACTGAATATGCTAGAAGACCTGCTGAATAACCAGCATGGAAACGAGAAAGTCCTTATCTTTACGCAATATTCTGATACTGCCAACTATATCTATCGCCAGTTGAAGAAACGCGGAATGCAGAAGATTGACAGGGTGACTGGTGGAATGATGAATCCTACAGCAACCGTAGATAGATTCTCGCCACTTAGCAACAATGCAAATATCTCCGCATCTGATGAATTGCGTGTACTTGTGGCTACAGATGTTCTATCAGAAGGTCAGAACTTGCAAGACTCACATATTGTGGTAAACTTCGACCTTCCCTGGGCTATCATCCGATTGATTCAGCGTGCAGGTCGTGTGGATCGTATTGGGCAGGAAGCAAAGGAGATATATTGCTATTCATTCTTCCCTGCTGATGGTATAGAAGAAATTATCAACCTTCGTGGACGATTGAATGCTCGTATAAATGAGAATGCGAGTATTGTAGGAAGTGACGAAATATTCTTTGAGGGTAATGCCCAAAATCTTCGCGATATGTATAATGAGAAGAGTGGCTCGCTTGATGAAGATGACGATGATGTTGATGTGGACCTTGGTTCACAAGCATACCAGATATGGAAGAACGCAACGGATGCTAATCCTGAGCTGAAACAGATTATACCAACTTTGAGCAACATCATTTACTCTACGAAGAAAGCAAGTAGTGCTATTGAGGATGGTGTTATTACTTATGCCAAAACACATAATGATTTTGATGTGTTGACTTGGTACGATTCAAAAGGAGAGATAATCAGCCAGTCGCAACGTCGCATTCTGCAAGCACTTGCTTGTAGTGCTGATGAACCTGCTTTGCAACCTCTTGACAATCATTTGGAGTTGGTTGGTAAGGCAGTCAATGGCATTCAGTCAGACAATATGAGTGTGAGTGGCATTCTTGGTAGCAGATTCAGTACACGCTACAAAGTTATTGAGTTAATGGAGCATTTCTATAACCAGAAAACGCCATCACTATTCCTGCAAGGTGACAGAAAGGAACAATTGAAGATGGCCTTAGACATGGTTTATAATTACCAGTTGTTAGAAAGCTCAAAGAATCTTTTAGGTCGTCTGATTCGAATGCGCAACAACTCAAATGAAGATATTATTGATACCATCCTCGAATTGTTCGAGAATGGCAACCTCTGCCGAATTGACGATAATAACACACAAAAAGAACCTACCATCATTTGTTCGATGGGATTAAAGTACGAATGATATGATGAACAAGCAGACTTTCAAGGAGCTGATAGCAGATTCCGCTTTCAAGGAACTCTTTATAACGGAACTTGGTTGGTGGAATCCTCAAGCAAATTTCCGTTTGCCAGAAATCGTGGTCGATGATGAGAATTACTATTTTGAGCAGATAGCAAGAATCAGTAGTTTCCAAGTATTGTCGTGTAAAGTGGACTGCATCCCAACATCTTCCATCAGCAAGAAAATTGATACACAGCTTCGTAAACAGGCAAACGACTATATCTGTATCTATTACATCCCCAATTCAGAGCATCATCTTTGGGTTGTTCCTGTAAAGAAGGTGGAGAAGCGCGACTTGGTGCTTATCGAATATGACTCGGCAGAAAAGGCCAGTTTTCTTTTTGAAAAGATGGGTGACTTGCAGTTTGGTGAGGATGAGCAACCTACTATTATGGACGTCAAAGAACGTGTACATGCAGGCTTTATCATCAATTCTGAGAAGATTACTAAAGACTTCTATAATGGTTTCCGTAAGGAGCATACCAGCTTTGCCAAATATATCAGTGGTATTGATGATGAGATTACAGATCTGAAGAAGAATCGCAATAAGCAGTGGTATACCAGCGTAATGCTTAATCGACTGATGTTCTGCTATTTCATTCAGAAGAAAGGCTTTCTGGACCTGAATATTAACTATCTGAAGGATAAACTCGCATGGGTACAGCAGGAGAAGGGAGAAGATCGTTTCTATGGCTCCTTCTATCGTGGTTTCCTTCTTAGCCTTTTTCATGATGGTCTGAACTCGCCACGCCACCAGCCAGATTTCGTTCAGAAGTATGGTCGCATACCTTATCTGAATGGAGGAATGTTTGGCATCCATGAACTAGAAGAAAAGTATCCTAAGCTTGACATCGCTGATGAAGCTTTTGAAAGTCTGTTTGCTTTCTTCGACCAGTGGCATTGGCATCTTGATGACCGTTTGACAGCCAGTGGTAAGGACATTAATCCTGATGTCTTGGGCTATATCTTCGAGCAGTACATCAACGACAGGGCTCAAATGGGAGCTTATTATACTAAGGAAGACATTACGGAGTATATAGGCCGTAATACTATCGTACCATTCTTGATGGATGCTACCAAGAAAGCAGATGGGCGACCTTTTAAGACGAATGGAGAGGTGTGGAAGTTCTTGCAAGAGAGTGGCGACACCTATATCTTTGACGCTGTCAAGAAAGGTAAGGATGAAGAGATACCAGAAGAGATTGCCATTGGTATAGATACCACCAAGCCAAATCTCTTGGAACGTCGCAGTCACTGGAACGAACGCACTCCAGATGCATTGGCTCTGCCAACAGAAATCTGGCGTGAAACTATAGAGCGTTTGCAACGTTATAAAACTATCAAGTCGAAGATTGAAAATGGGGAGATAACAGAGATTAACGACTTTATTACCTACAATCTCGATATCCGTCAATTTGTGCAAGATTTGCTTGCGAAAACAGAAGACCATCTATTCGTTAAGCATTTCTATGCACAGCTACAGAAGGTGACTATCCTTGACCCAACGTGCGGCTCAGGCGCTTTCCTTTTTGCTGCTCTCAATATCCTCGAACCGCTTTATGAGGTTTGTATTGACAGAATGCAAAGTTGGAATAGCGACAATCCCAATCTCTTCAAAGAAGAGTTGGAGGAACTCCATGGCCGCTATCGTTCAAACATCCGTTACTTTATCTACAAAAACATCATTCTGCGCAACCTCTATGGTGTTGATATTATGGTTGAAGCCACCGAGATAGCCAAACTGCGCCTGTTCCTGAAGATGGTTGCAGTAGTGGATGTTGACAAACGCGACCCCAACCTTGGACTTGACCCGCTGCCAGACATCGACTTCAATATTCGTTGCGGAAATACGTTGGTGGGGTATGCCACCAATGCCGATTTGGAGAAGGATCTTATTGAGGGAGATATGTTCGCCAATGCTGAGTTTAAAGATAAAGTCCATACAGAAATGGATAAGGTTGCTCATGCATACGAGACATTCAAAATAGTACAATTAAAGCAAAGCGATAATCTAGAAACATATCGTACTGCTAAACAGGAATTAAAAGATAGACTAAAGAATCTAAATAGTTTATTGAATGACAAGCAATATAAGTCAACTGTATCACATGGTAGCCTCACTTATGATGAGTGGCTAAAAACTCATCAACCCTTTAACTGGCTTGCAGAATACTACGATATTATCAATGGAAATGGTGGTTTCGATGTGGTAATAGGTAATCCGCCGTATGTCTCAATGGGTTCTATCAACTATATCGCTAATAATAAAGAGTTCACATGTAGTGATTTATATGGGCATGTTATTAGAAGGGTGCTGATTCTTATCAATCATACAGGAAGACAAGGCTTTATCGTTATGCACAACTTGGCATTCAGTCGCAACTTTATTGATGTAAGAGCTGCATTGATGAATCACAAAGGGAGCCAGTGGTATTCTTTTTACAGTCGTATTCCATCTGGGTTGTTTTCTGGCGATGTGAGGGTGCGGAATTGCATCTACATTTTGTCTTCTACGGGTAATGAACTGATGACGTCAAGACTCCATAGGTGGTTTACAGAACAAAGAGAGTATTTGTTTACTACTGAAATGCAATATGTCAGTTTTGAGAACAGAGGGTGTATTCCAATGTTGCATTCAGAAGGGTTACAGGAAATATTCGAAAGAACTAAAGGTATTCACCTCTCACAGCTTCAAAGAATTGATGGAAAAGAAATGTATTATAAAAAGGTAGGATACAATTTCCTCTCAGTCTCTGCTACAAAACCCCTAGCTTATGATATTGATAAAAAGGTGATCGAGCAGACAGGACTTGATGCTCTCAAATTCGAAAAGGATTATTATGAGTCAATACTCTTAATGCTTTGTGGCAAATTTTATTTATCTAAATGGTTGACATACGGAGATGACTTCCATTTAACAATTCGAGATTTGCTGTCCTTTACTTTCCCGTTTGACATCGTTAGTGAAGCTGACAAGAGGATTATTCATAATTGTTATCAAGAATTGACCAGACAGATGCCTAAGACAATTCAATTCAAGCTAAATGCAGGAATTAATGTTGGAACATTCAACACTTCTGCTCTTTGGAACATAACCGATGTGAGCGATTCCATCTTTTTCAAATACATAACAGATAATCCTGTAATGCTAAAAGATACTATAGAATCTCACTTGAGCAAATGTGTAATTTCCAATAAGGTGTGAGACAAAGTCCTTGCGAAGCATTACGGCTTTACGGAAGAAGAACTCGACTTCATCATTAACTAAGACATCAAATACCGTATGGGTGATGAATTAAATGAAGAATAGACAGTATGAGCGAGATTATAATTGATATTATCCAAGAAATTAAGGACCGTGCCGATAAAGAATATGAACAGGCGAAAACGGTTCGTGCTATTGGCCGAGGGAATATCTTCCTTACAGGTCCAAAAATGGAACGCCAAGTTTGGATAACCAATACTGACCCGGAATATATACAATATGGACCACGTTATAGTGATGGTTCTTTTGCTACAATTACTGATAGCGTTTGCAATGCACTCGTTGAACGAGGGCAACTTGTGGTGTCAAAAAACAAGGCTTATGCCCAAGAGATTTTAAGAAACTTTGAAGGCCATCATGATGTTATGTATAATGGTAATCACATTGTTTTCGACATCCAAAATTCTGCCAACTTCATAAATCCTCCCACAGGCAATTCTCGAGATTTGACTAACATTCAAGTTGGCATGGTGGGAATGAGGAACTTTATGAACTTCAGAGATATTGCCACAGCTCTAAAGCAAGTATCGGAAGTTGCAACTAAACAGAAAAATGCAGCTGAAGAGGAAAAGGCGGCTCGGAAACGCTTGAAGGAGTTAGAAGAACAGCGCAAACGTGATGAAGAAGAACGTCTGCGCCAGATTAAAGCCGCTCAAGATGCAGAGGAGAAACGACGCATTGAGGAAGAGCAGCGTCGTATCGAAGAAGAACGACAGCGACAAATTGCAGAGGAACAGGAGCGCAAACGCAAAGCAGAAGAAGGGCGCAAGCAGTTTGAAAAGGAACTGGTGGCTCTTTCCGATAAGTATGCCAATGCCGCAAGCTTTATCCGCAAACAGGCTTCACTACGTCTTAATCCAAATCTTTCTGTCGAGCAGCTTGATATCAAGTTCTCGCATGTATTGGATGGAACAACCGTTGTCATCAATGGCGGACCAGGTACTGGTAAGACTACTACACTTATCCAGCGTCTAAAACTCCTTATAAGTGGTTCCGACTTGTTGGATTATCGGGAGAATCATCCTGGCTGTAAGCTCACAGACGAGCAAATCCGCATTGCATCTGACCCAGAGCATAACTGGATCTTCTTCTCGCCCACAGAACTACTCCGGCAGTTTATGCGCGATAACATGAACTATGAGGGTTTGACCGATACCAACCGCAAAACTGTAGTGTGGGCTGACTATTTGAGAAGGACTCTTGTACGTGATAAATATCAGTTTGCAGGTGACGAGTTCCCATTTGACTTTGCGAAGTCGTCGATGAACGATAGTCCTATCTATACAAGTAACCACATCACTCTTATCAACCGCTTCGTTCGTGAATACATGACGGAGATGAAGAAGAAACTGCAAGTGGTTGCTGAGATTGACACAAGTCGATTCAAATGGCATCAAGTGGGTAAGCGTATCACAGAAATATGCAAGGATGCGAACAAGCGCATCAGTGCCACCTCTTTACTTGTAAGGCTGATGTTGGATTTGGATGCAATTCACGAAATGCCAACGCCACCGGGTATTCTTTCAGCTAAAGATGTAGAGGACTCCTATAAGGAACAAATGCAGCGCATATCCACATCATATATGGCTGAGTGGCGTAAAGAGGAAAGCTTTTATGCTGGCCTTATAGAGATGGCCAAAACCTGGAAGAACAATAACCTTACTGAGGAGGAAGAAGAGGAAGCTGGTGAAATGGATGAGGAAGAGATCCTCGCTGGTGCAGAGAACAAGTTGCTCTCTACGTTGAAGAATATGATGAAGCGGCTGGCACTACATACCATAGACACTAAGATTACCCTTACTGGTAGGGCTAAGCAACTCTATGACAAGGTAAACGCACGCATTGTTGTAGATGATTGCGAAAAACTTGCAGAGTATGCTTACTTCATGCAGTTCTTCTATCCCATCATTCATAACTATGAAGGCTATCTGTTCAACAAAATAACAACTATCTACAAGAATTTCCGTCGTGAAGCTTTAAAGAGCAATATGGCTGGATGGAACAAAAAGCTGCTGAAACAGATAGTAGAAGATGGCAAAAACCGCCCATTGTGTCAACAAGAACAGGCTTTGCTGATAGGATTTATCAATAACCTTGTGTTAAGCATACGTTCTGTGTCTATCCGTCGTTTCGATATTCTGAAGCATAAGTTTGCTGTAGCATACAAGGATGTTTGTCGTCCCGTAATAGGAATAGATGAAGCTACGGACTATACGCTGGTTGATTACTATGCCATCAGCTCACTGCGCCACTACAAAGTTTCATCATTTACTTTGACTGGTGACATGATGCAGGGATTACGCCTTGATGGTGTAACCGATTGGATGGATTTG
>Ga0265298_10005828_pt1 | contig 15334 bp, 11 predicted proteins | sample AusTroGonzalo_MG_3_FD_193486 | JGI IMG/M metagenome (GOLD analysis project Ga0265298, IMG submission 193486) | Bovine rumen microbial communities from tropical cattle in Woodstock, Queensland, Australia - Gonzalo_01 | ecosystem: Host-associated > Mammals > Digestive system > Stomach > Rumen ... | reverse complement strand
TCGGACTCGAACCAACGACCGCTGGATTACAAATCTAGTGCTCTACCAACTGAGCTATAGAGGCGCACTACCAACCTTTTGGTCGAAAGCGGGTGCAAAAGTACTGCTTTTTTTTGACATGACCAAATATTTTTGAAAGAAAAATCAAAAAAAATGCATTTTTGCATAATTTGCTTGACATTTTGGCCCATTAGGCTTGCATAAATGGGACAATTGTCGAAATTTTCCCTAATATTATTTCGAGGCGGGCGCCTCTGGCGGGCGGTGCCCTCGAGATGTTTTTTCGTCTTTCGCGCGGGGATGTGTAGCCATATAGACCCGTTTGATCTGCTCGAAGGTCGTGTGCGTATAGACCTGCGTGGTGCTCAGCGAGGCGTGTCCCAACAGCGTCTGGATGGTGCGTATGTCGGCGCCGTTATCCAGCATCGCCGTCGCAAAAGTGTGACGCAGCACGTGCGGCGAGTGCTTCTTGAGCGTACTCACTTCTCCCATACGCGTGCGCACGATAGTATATAAGGTGTTTTTCGTGAGCGGCTTGATGTCGCCTTTTTTCGTTTTTCGGACAAAGAATGGCAGGCCATTCGTCATTGGCGCACATTCCTTCTCACGAAGCGCCTTATAGTCTTTTATCTGCTGAATGAGATGTTCGCCGATGGGAACCACCCGTTCCTTGCGGCGCTTACCGAAGATACGGACTTGCCCCTGCGTCAGGTCCCAGTCGGCGTCCGTCAACCCGAGCAACTCCGCCTGACGCATTCCCGTCTGGTACAGCACCTCGATAATCAACGCATCACGTACCGCCTCAAAAGATACATCATTAAGCGAAGCGTCACCATTGAGCGACGCAGTCGCGATCATTTTATCATTCAGCCTCTCCGCCGCTTCCATCTCCGCCTCGCGGAAGAAGACCGGCAGAGGTTTGTCCGCCTTGGGAGGAACGACACGGGCGGTAATGTCCTTCTGCACCTTACCCTGCCGCAACAGGAACTTGTACAGACTGCGTAGTGCAGACAGTTTGCGCTTGACCGAACGAGGCGACTGCTTCTGCTCCTCGATCATGTACAGCATCCAGTTCTTTACATCCGTCTCATCCAGGCCCTCCGGGTCAAACTCCTCAATCTCCCATCCGAGGAAGCGGCAGAAATCGCGCAGGTCGTCATGGTAGGCCTCCACCGTCCGCGGCGAGTACTTGCGCTCAATGGCAATATAATCAAGGAAATGCCGAATCAAATCTCCCTACCGGTTTGCTCTTTGGATTCGAAGGGGAAGAGACCGAAGAGTTCGGCGTCAATATGGTCGGTCACCCAACGGAAGTCCTCGGGGCTGTTGCCAAACTTGATCTCGTCGCCGTTGACGATGAGCAGACGGCCCTTATAGTCCTTGATCCAGTCCTCATACTTGTTGTTCAAGCCCTGGAGGTAGTCAATCTGGATTTTCTGCTCATAGCCGCGCCCGCGTTTCTGAATCTGCGAGACAAGGGTCGGTATGGACGCCCGCACATAAATGAGCAGGTCGGGCATCTTGACCAGCGACATCATCAGGTCAAACAGGTCGCGATAGTTCTCAAAATCGCGGTCGGACATAAAGCCCTGCTCGTGGAGGTTGGGCGCGAATATACGCGCGTCCTCATAGATGGTGCGGTCCTGGATGATATACTTGTCCGACTTGCCGATCTCAACCACGTCCTTGAAACGCTTGTTGAGGAAATAGACCTGCAAGTTGAACGACCAGCGTGCCATGTCGGCATAGAAATCCGCCAGATAGGGGTTGTACTCCACGCTCTCGAAACGCGGCTCCCAGCCATAGTGTTTGGCTAACATGTTGGTCAGCGTTGTCTTGCCGCAACCAATATTACCTGCTACTGCAATATGCATTGTCAATGTATGATTTATGATTTCAAATTTATGATTTTATCCAGTTGTTCTCGCTAAACAGGCCGAACAGTTCGGCATCGACCTTGTTGACTACGGTGCGGAAATCGGCGGGGTTGTTCTCAAAATCCATCCCGTCGGACTCGATGACGAGAACGCGTCCCTCGTACTTGCGGAAGATGAAATCTTCGTACTTCTCGTTGAGGTCCTTGAGGTAGTCAATCTGCATGGTCTGCTCGTAGTCGCGTCCGCGCTTCTGGATCTGCGCGATGAGTGCCGGCACTGACTTACGGAGGTAAATCATGAGGTCCGGCATCTTCATCTGCGATTTCATGAGGTCGAACAGTTCCATGAAGGTGTTGTAGTCACGCTCGCTGAGGTCGCCGCGCTCGTAGTTGTTGCGCACGAACACATAGACGCCCTCAAAGATACTACGGTCCTGCACAATGGTGTGCGAGGCCTGCTGCACTGCCATCATGTCCTTGAAGCGCTCCTTGAGGAAATAGGTCTCCAGACAGAACGCCCACCGGTTGATGTCGCTGTAGTAGTCCTCCAGGTACGGATTGAAACTCACGCTCTCAAAGCGCGGTTCCCATCCGTAGTACCGCGCTAACATCTTGGTCAGCGTGGTCTTGCCTGCTCCGATATTTCCTGCGATGGCTATATACATCTAATCATTTGTCGTTTGGTCATTTGCCACTTACCGGTTGTCCGGTGACTGTATAGGTCTTGTCACCGCGGAGGATGAGGAGTTGACCGTTGCGGATCAGCTTCCGGCTGTTGATCTCCGGCGTTTCGCTTACCTCTTCGATGCCCTGCGGGTCACGTTTCTCGATGTTCGTGAACGTAGGTGCCTTGACCGGCCTGCTCGTGAACACTTTCAGCTCACCCGGCTGGAGCGTGTAGGACGAGCTTGCCGGGGAAGCCCCCTCGAGGTAGTCATACCATGTGCCGGAAGGCAGCGTGACATTCTGCGTGCCTGAGGCAGCGAAGTTAGCCGCCACAAACACATCGCTACCCCATGTGATGGTACGGAGCGCTTTGCCGGAACCGATGCTCACCGAAGTGGGATTGCCCTCAAACACATCCGGCATCAACTGGGTACGCAACGTGATGACCTGCGCACACTGGGTGAATGCCGCCACGCGGGCTTCGTTGGAGAAATAGTTTCTTATCTCGGGACGCGGTTTCTTGTTGCAACGATAGCTCTCATTGTAATCGTTCGGATGCTCCAGATCGCTGTTGATAGAGAAATCATATCCGATTTCCTCCCACATCCATACCATGTGCGAACCGTTGAGCAGCACGTTGAACGCCACGTTCTCCGGCACACGGGCCAGACGGACCTTCGTATCGGTCTTAACCGTGCCGTTACCCCACTGCTTGCATTTATACTGCATACGCTCCTCGTCGTGAGACTCGCAGTAGGATACATAGCCGTCCTTGTTGGCGTCTCCGAATCCGTCGCCGTCCTTGAGCCATCCCATGGCGGTCTGGCAATAGGCATTCGTCGTGTTCGCCCAGCACTGCATACCGTAGTTGATCAGTTGCGGACGCTCCGTGCCCATGTTACTGCCCCAGTGCTCACAAATCATATAGGCATCCGGAGAAACGGCTTTGACTCCCTTGTCATAGTAATCCTTGAGATTGCCCACCGAGGTGTTCGCCTGGTTGGAGCACAGACCGTGACTGAGGTCGAGGCGGAAACCGTCCACCTTGTATTCGGTCAACCAGTACTGGAACGCACGGATGAACATCTCATGCGCCGGACCGAAACCGTGATTCCAGTCCTCGTACACATTGTCCGAGTGCGGAGCGCTGACGTTAAACCACGGGTTATTCGCCAAGTCGCTCCCATACGGATAGAGTTTGTTCATCGGGTTCAGTCCCGTCGCATGGTTGAACACCATATCGATAATAACCGCTATGCCGCGTTTGTGGCACTCGTCGATGAAGGTCTTGTACATGGTTTCCGTACCGTAGGCTTTGTCCGGTGCGAAATAGTGGTTGGGCGAGTAACCCCAGTTGTAGTTACCGTCAAACTCACAAATCGGCATCAGCTCAATCGCGTTCACACCGAGGTTCTGGATATAATCCAGACGTTTGGTCAGTCCATTGAGGGTACGACCTTCGGTATAATCATAAATCCACAGCTCGTAGATGACCAGGTTGTTCTTGTTCGGTCGCTTGAAATTGAGCGTGGCATCCGACCACTCGAACTTGGGTTTGCCGGGTTGGATTACCGTCACGTATCCGTCTCCGCCTGCCGGATAAGCCAACAGGTCCGGATCCACTTTCTTCGGCTCGTACTGGTCATCGGGGTGAAGCACCTTCTCCGAATAGAGGTCGGATATCTGTTTCTTCACGCCGTCCGCGCGCTCGACTGCATACTGGAATCGGTACTCCTTGCCGGCCTCAAGACCGGTGAGTGTAATCCAGAAATAGTTGCCGTCTTTGAACAGCTGGTACTCGCCTTTGAGCTTCCACTCGGTCATATCACCCAGGAGGAAGACACGTTTGGCGGACTGCGTCTTGCTGGCGGCGTACGTACAGAGCGTCACGGATGTGCCGTCTGCGCCGTAGTAGATACCGTTACTCACTCCTTCCGGACGGGCCTTCTCGGTCGGCGTCAAACCGGCTACATCATTCCAATTGGCAGCCTGCGCACTCCATACGAGCGCACACAGAGCGACCAGACATACAAACAACTTGCGCATAACTACTCCTTATTATATATATATTATAACTGACGACCGGTAGCGTCAAACACTTTGTCACTGCGCATGATACGCAGCTGACCGTCAATGAATACCTTGCGGGCTTTCTCGGTCACCGCTGTGTTCTCAATAGCTTGCTTGCTTTCCAGATGGTAAGCGTCGTATGTCGCTTTGTCCACACGCTCCAAAACGATAGTACCCTTCAGCGAAGCGCTACGTATGATGATATAGTTGGTACCCTCCGGGATTGCCCATTTTTCTCCGCCGGCCCATCCGTTTTGCCATTCCAGCGTCACTTGGGTATCTGAAATAGTGGTCTGCGTTCTGGAACGATAGAAATTACCCATATGGTCTTTGATACAGATGTAGCTGCCCATTCTGCAATCAATCGTCAACTTGCCGTCCACAAACAGGTACTCGTCTTCATACGTATCCCATGCTGTCTCACCATGGTCTTCTCCGTTGATCCAACCTATAGCGTAGAAATTGACATCGTCGATATCTATATCGCCGCCACCTTGACCGCCGGGGTTGTCACCACCGCCTTGGCCGCCACTGATGTCCTGACCTGCGCCGCAACCGGTTCCGTCGCCGATATACAACTCATCCTGACCGTACTTGAGCTTGATCCAGAAATCATAGCATCCGTCCACCGTCACCTGGTACTTGTCTCCGTCGCGGGTGAAACCGGCTACGGACGCACGGTTCAGGTCCACTGCCCACGTAGCTTTGTTTTCCGCATCGTACAACTGGCAGTAGTCACCTGCCTTCACCTGTACTTTGGCCAGATACTGAACAAATCCCTCAAACTCATCCTGCTGGGCGCCGGCGAAATAAGTTTTGCCGTTGACCAGAATTCCGTAACTTGCAGCCGACATTCCCAATGCCATCGTTGCTGCTGCAAAAAGTGTAAAAAGTTTTTTCATTGTATGTTTTGTTTTTATTGGTTAATATATTTGTGTCCGTTTTGAATAATTACGCCGCGGTAGTCTGCACGGACGCGCTGTCCCGTGACGTTATACATAGGTTGTGTGCGGTCCGGTGCAGGCTGGGCGGCGTCGGTCTGCTCCACTCCTTCCGTCTCCGGCTGGTCACTGAAATAGAGGGCGTAGTCTGTCCCTTTGATTACCTCGGTGTAGCCTGCCGGCTGTTCGTCAGCTGCAGCGGTACCTAACATCAACTTAAGTTGGCCGCGTGTGCCATAAACCGTTGCACGGTAATACCCGCTTTTCGCCTCTTCCGTCACCTTGCTCTCCGAATGGATGCCGACTGCCCGGCGGGCGTCAATCATCTTCTTGATCTCGGCCTTGTACTTCACCCAGTGGGGCCAAAAGACGCAGGGCACACCCGGCATCGCCAGCAGATAGGCATTGCAGCGCATCATCAGACTCTTGTCATCCACGCTGGAACCGTCTTTCTTGCCTGCTACATCCTCACTCTCGCCGCGGGCGAACGTGTCATGGTTGTCAATGAACGTCACCGCATACCTCGAATAACCTTTGCCGCGCAGGCCTGCCTTCAGGCACTTGGTGTAGCTTTTGAGGTAAATACCGTCGCGGAACGTGTTGTATTTCTGCGAGAAATCGAAAGTCAGTGTGTTCTTGCCCGCCTGGTCAATACGCATCTTGAGCGTCGCTGCATCGCCGTACCAGTACTCCATGACGGAGAAATAAGGCTTGGCGGCCGAGTTATAGTCATTGATATGACTCACATGAAAACCGCCGCAGTAGTCATAGCGGAAACCGTCGTAATGAATGACATTTTTCATCCACTGCGTATAGGCCTTGCACATCGCCTGAACCTCTTCGTTCTTGTGGTCCCAGTCGCGTGCTGCGCCGTAGTTCGCTTCATGCTGGCCGTCGTCCGCGTTTGCGCCCAAGTTACATTTGCCTTGCGCCTCGTCGTCTTTGGTTATCCACGTGCTCTGTGGATAGAACGTACCGTACGAACCGAAATCCATCGTGTTGAAATCGCACCAACTGCCTCGGTTGCCGCAGTGGTTGATGACGATATCGGCAATCACGCGCACACCTTTGCTGTGCATCGTGTTGATGAGCGACTGCAGTTCGGTGTTGCTGCCCATCGACGAGTTCTGGTTGCTGTAGCATTTGGCAATATACCCCAGTCCGCCGTTCGACTCCGAGCTGGGCGGCAGCCACACCAGTGTGAAGTACGAAGCGATCTCTGTCGCCTGGCCCGTGAGGGTGGTCCAGCGCGTGTCGCCGAAGCCTTTGTCGTAATGGCTGTCCCAGTAGAAGCCCTGCAGCATGATATCCTCGCTCTGCTCGGGTACGGCGATTTCGTAGTCCTCGGGCACCACGGGCTCCGGCGTCTCGCCGTCCGAGGCCTCGATGTACCACATATCGTCGTTCATCTTCATCTTGATATATACGTTGTACGTACCCGCCACATTGCATTGCAAAGCCTCCGAACCGGTGGCGAAATTCGCATACGCACCGTAAGGGTCAATCACGCCTATATTCCATGCCGCACCCGAACCGGCGTCATAGCAGGTCAGCTTGTCGCCGGCCGACAGCGTCACGTTAGGTGCTGCGTACTGGACACGCTCCTGATAATCCTTCTGGCCCGTGTTAACCGCCGGCACATCCTTGTTACCATTGATACGCACGTAGAACGGTTCCGCCATCATGGCTAAACCGCTCCACACACATACTATCAGTAAAAAGGACCTTTTCACTTCACCATTCGACCCATTACATCAAATACCTGCTCGCCGCAACGGATATAGAGTTGACCGTCCTTGAGGAATTTCTCGCCCTTGAGGGTGGCCGCCTGACCGTTGACCTCTTCAATGCCTTCTGTCAGATCTTTGCGCTCGGTATCCTTGTCACCACGCGCAGCGGTCGTCTTGTAATACACGCCGTAGTTAACGCCCTTGGTAGCCAGCGTATAACCGGCAGGCGTGCTGTTATAACCCGAGTTCGGACCCAACAGCAGACGAATCTCACCGTTCGTACCGTAGATGGTGGCTTTGTAGAAACCGTCACCCGTCTCGTCGTTTACGGAACTCTCGCTGTGTACACCTGTTTTGTAACGGGCGTTGATCATCGCCTTGATCTCCTCCTTGAAGGTTACCCAGTGCGGCCAGAAGACGCAGGGCACACCCGGCATCGAGAGCATGTATGCGTTGCACTGCAGCACTTTGTCACGGCACAGCGACATCGAGTTGCCTTCGCCGCACAGCTCATTGTTGTCACGCTGGAAACTATCATGGCTGTCCACAAAGGTCACGGCGTAGCGTGCTTTGCCTGCGCCCGGCAGACCGGCTCCGCGCAAGCCCTGATAATAATCGGAAGCGATACCGTTATTGAATGCCTGATACTTGGTCGCGAAATCAAAGGTCGTGGTATTCCAACCGGCATCGTTCAAACGGTCCTGAAGGGTATTCACATTGCCGTCCCAGTACTCCATCACGCTGAAATAGGTCTCTGCGGCACGGTTGTAATCGTTAATATGCGAGTTGTGATAACCTTTGCAGTAATCATAACGCACACCGTCTATCTTCACCACGTTGTGCAGCCATTTGAGGTAGGCCTTGAACATATCACGCACCTGTGCGTTCGTGTGGTCCCAGTCGCGGCCGTCCGGATAGTTGGCTTCGTCGCCGTAACCGTCATCTGCACCACCGGTAGCGTAACCCTTGCACGAACCGGCAGAGGCACTGTAGTTCATCTCGTCCGTGTTGCAGATATACGAACCGTCCGGCTTGAACGAACCGTACTCTCCGAAATTATAGGTTGCATTGTAATCGCACCATCCTTGACTGGCCACCGCGTGATTGATGACGATATCCGCTATCACGCGCGCGCCGTTCTTATGGAATGTGTTAACCAGTTCCGTCAAGCGCGTCTTCGTACCCAGATCCGTATCCAGATTGCTGTAGTTGGTCGGCAGGTAACCCATACCACCGGTCGATTTACTCAACTGCGGCAACCAGATCATATCAAACCACTGCGCAATCTCAACCGCATTGGAGCCGTTCGTACCGTTAATATGGTCAATCCATTTGGTACGACCGTACTTCGTGGTCTCCTTCTTGCTGTCGTAACTGTCCCAGTAGAATGCCTGCAGCATTACATCCGGACAGTTGGCAGGAGCCGAACCGCTGTAACCCGGATCAATGGTACCGCCACCGCTGATGTCCTGACCCGAACCGCAGTTGTTGCCCGAGCCGATATACAACTCATCCGCTTGGTACTTCAATTTGATGTAGAAATCATAGCAACCGCTCACACTGGCCGTATAGCGCTGGTTGGCTCCGTCATACTCGAAGCCTGCCACCGAATAGGAGTTCAGCGTCACCGCCCATGCGGCTTTGTTGTCCGCATCATAGAGCTGGCAATAATCGCCGTTGTTCACTTGCACATGTGCAACATACTCCTCAAAACCCTCTCCGGCTGCATCCTGACCGTTGTACGATCCGGCAAAATACATCTTGCCGTTCACCAGAATTCCGAAATTCGCTGCCTGTGTCATCACGGCGCAGAGCAATGCGAAAAATAATACACTTGTCTTTTTCATTATGATAGTTTTTTAAAGTAAAGCATTTTATTTGACGAGCACGCCTTGTGCGTCATACACGCGCTCACCCATACGGATATACAGTTTGCCGTTTTGGATGAACTTCTCCGCGCGGATAATAGCCGGCATACTTGCCTCTTCTGTTCCGCTCGGGAGAGGAGCCGTGCGGTTCACCCACATGGCATAGCCGTTACCCTTGGCGACGAGTTTGTATGCCGGATCCCACGCTTGATCCTCATGCTTGGTCTTGTTACCCAACTGGAGGATAAGCCATCCGTACTTGCCTTGCAGCGTGCACTGATAGCCGCCTTGCTCCACCTGCTCGTCGTAAACGGGACTCTCCGAGTGAACACCCGCCAGCTTGCGCGCGTCAATCATCGGCTTGATTTCTGCTTTGTATTTTGCCCAGTGCGGATAGAATATACACGGCACACCCGGCATCGAAAGCAGGAAGGCGTTTGCCTGCAGCAGACGGTCTTTCAGCGCCGGTGTCAGCGAGTTACCGTGACCACCGAACTCAAAATCACGCAGGAAACCGTCGTGACTGTCAATAAAGGTCACTGCATTGTGCGCATAACCGCGTCCGAGCAATCCGCTGCCTTTGCACTTACTGTAATCAAATCCGGCTATTCCGCCGATAGCATCCCATTTCGTTTGGAAATCCAGGGCCATCAGGTTGCGGTTCGCCTGCTCAATACCCCATATAATCTTATCATCACCGTTCCAGCTCTCCATGAAGGCGATATACGGACCGGCTGCTTTGTTGTAGTTGTCGTGGTGCCAGTTATTGAAACCGTCGCCTTTGTCGTAACGGAAACCGTCGTATTTCATCACAGTGCGCATCCACTGAAGGTAAGCCTTGAACATCGCCTGTACTTTTACGGCATCATGCGCCCAGTCACGTGCGCCGTCCCAGTTCTCGCCGTCATCGAACGGACCCGTTGCCTTGCCCCAGCATGTGCCGGCACTCTCTTTGTTCCATTCCGCATTCACCTCGTCGTTCTGGCAGATGTACGAAGCGTCCGGATAGAACTTGCCGTACTCGCCGAAATCCATCTCGGGGAAGTCGCACCAGCTCGTCCAACCCTCGCAGTGGTTGATAACGATATCGGCCACCACTTTCGAACCGGCTGCGTGCAGCGCACTGATCAGCGTCTCCAGTTCTGTACGGGTACCCCAGTTCGAATTCTGGTTGCTGTACTGCTTGGGGTGATAACCCATGCCGGATCCGTAGGCAGAAGGCGGCAGCCAGATGAGGTCAAAATAATGACCGAGTTCCTCTGCCTGCGGCGTCAGCGTCACCCATTTGGTGTTACCCAGATTCAGATGATATTCGTCGTCACCTACACCCGGAGCCGCATCGCTGTACGACTCGTTGAAGAACGCCTGTATCATCACGTCCGTACACTGCGACGGAACAGACTGCGTGAAATGACCTTGTTTGGATACATAAATCTCGCTGTCCGTAGCCTTGATCTTGAGATAGAAATCATATACACCGGCTTCTTTGACTACATAACCGCCGTCCGAAGCCGTGAAGTTGTCGTAACTCGTCTCGGCAAATCCGGCGATTTTCACAGCGGCTTTTTTGCAGTTGTCATACACCTTGAAGTTCTGACCGACTGCCAGTTCCACTTCGCGCAGCACGTACTCTTTCCATTCGGTTTGGAGCACGTTGCGTTTACCGGCCTTATATATGCCGTCAATCTGCAATCCGGCATCGTCGCACGGACGCTCTACGGCTTCCCATTTGCCTTCGCCCCAACCGATAATAGTGAAGGTCAGGCCTTTCCAGTCGATGGTATCTTTGATTTCGCCCCATACCTGCTGGTCTTTGTTCTCCCAGCTCGGTGCAGTCGCTTTCGGACTGAAACGGACAAAATCAATCGAATCGGCAGTCGTGATAATCTCTGCCTGCAAGGTGTCGTTTCCGCTGCTGACGGGTGTGAAGAAAGTAGTCCAACGGCCATCCAGATCTTCGCCCCAAATCCATGCGGCAAACTGAGCGTCAGCCACGGCCCATTCGGCACTCGGCACCATTTTTACCATCTTCTTCTCGGCCGTTTTGTAGTAGAAATCACCGATCAGTTTGTATAATGTCGGCGTATAAATCACCTGTACGTCACCGGCTGTGCGCAAGGTGAAACCGATATTATTGTCGTCTCCGTCAACGGCCTTCAGGCCTTCGGCTGTTTCTGTCAGATCGCTAAAGCCCTTCGGGGTGTCCCATGTGCCGTCCACCGTCACTTTGAGCTTGTACTCCACGCCGGCTTTCAGTCCCTTCAGCGTCAGTGTGTCCTTCTTGGATGCAATCGCTGCCGAACTCCATTCGGTGGCTTCTACACCGGCATCCGACAGCAACGCTGCATTACCCGTTACGTAGAATTTCACATCGCCGGGGAGGACAACCTTCGTAAACATGTCATTCGTCTGGTTATTTTCTCCCGGGTACTGTGCACGGACAATAATGCCCAGTTTGTCTATTTTCTCCAAATCAGCCTCAGCCACGCCGAAGAACTCCTTGATGTTCATGGAGAGCGTGTACTTGCCCTTGCTGACTAACGTCATCTTCACCTTGTCCGGCAGTGCGGCATAATCGCCATCGCCGTCACAGGATACCCATGACGTTCCGTAATCCTTGCTGAACGTCTCTCCGTCTTTGGCCAGCAACCATGCGTGCACATGGCATTTCGGTTCCCAGTTAGCAAAATTTGTACCCGTGCCGTCGTAAGTCAACACCACCGTCTCGGTCGGGTTAATAGGCGTCTGGGAGGAACTGAGCGTTCCGCCTTCTTTCGCCAGCACTGCAACGCTGATCAGTGCTGTCACTACAAATAGTAATGTCTTTTTCATGTTACTTTATTTTTTTTCCTGTTATGTCGTATGTATGCTCGTTGACGCGGATGAACAACCGGCCGTCCTGAAGGAATTTCTCGCCTCTTTGCTCATCATTCACCGTTTCGATGCCTTGATTCTCCAAGCGGATGAAGAGGGTATAATCACCTCTGTCGCCGCCTTCCACCGCCAGTTCGTAACCCTCCGGCACCTCTTTGCTCCGCTTCTGTCCGACGCGAACCACCACTTTACCGCGATGGCCTTGCACAGTAGCGGAGTAGTTATACTGCGAACTGGTCTCCTCCAATACCTGCGACTCGCTGTGGATGCCTGCACGTTTGCGGACTGCAATCAGTTCGTTGATCTCCGATTTATAACTTGCCCAATGCGGGTAGAACATGCACGGTACGCCCGGCATAGACAGCAAGTAGGCACATGCCTGCAGAATCCGGTTCTTGCTCGTCGAGTTCGTCAAATCGCTGCTGCCGAACTGATTGTCGCCATACGCGTCACCGCGGTCAAACGTATCATGATTATCAATGAACGTTACGGCATAACGCTCCAGGCCTTGACCACGGAACGAGTTTTCGTTCTTTTTCAACTTACCGTACGAACCGCTCACGAAAGCTTGTTTCAACAGATATTTCTGCTGAAAATCAAAGATCATCGTGTTGTAGTTCGTTTCCTCCAAGTGCCGTTTCTGGCGGGCAATGCCGTCCCATAACTCCGATACGGACAGATAGGGCTGAGCCGCCTCGTTGTACATACTCACGTACCGGCCGTGGAAACCGAGCGTCATATCATAGCGGAAACCATCGTATTTCATGGTGTTCAACAACCACTTCGTATAGGCCTTCGCCCAATTCTGTACAAACTCGCTCGTGTGGTCCAAATCACGCGCGCCGTCAAAACCGGTACCTGTGTCGAACGCACCGCGGCTGGACGCCGATGCATTGTAGCAACTCGAACTCTTATCCGAAAAAGCCTCATCGTTACTGCATATATGCTTCTGCGTCAACTGATACGTGCCGTAGTCACCGAAATTATCCGAATAGAACGAGCACCAGCTGTTGCCGGAACCACGGTGGTTAATCACCACGTCCGCCAACACTTTTGTGTTGCCGGCATGCAGCGCATTAATCAACTGAGCCAACTTCTCCTTGGTACCCCAATCACTATTCTGATTGCTGTATTCCTTTGCCGAATAGCCCACGCCGCAACCCGTCGGGCCGGCACTGGGTGGAAACCATACCAAATCAAAATTGGCATTGATAGCCGCTGTATCTTTCAGCAGATCAATCCATTTGGTACGGCCGTACTTACTGTCCGTCGAGGTCTGGTTTTTATAACTGTCCCAATAAAAGACTTGTAACATAACGTCCTCGCACTCGGAGGGAACACCGATGTTCTCTGCGTGCATCGCGGACGCAGCAAAAAGAATCGTGACAATACTGAGAATAACTTTTTTCATGGTTCTCTTTGTTTTTTAGATGAATTTTAAAATTTGCGGGTGCAAAGATACACTTTTTTTTCCACATACGCAAGCGCACGCGTACATTTTTAAATTTTTTCTATATTTTTCACCAAAACTGTATCCTTTTTTACGCTAAACGTGACGCGCAGACCCGCGTAGTCCATTTTATACTCCCGCGTCGGGTCGTCCTGATATGCCGGCCGGGGGTCCTGACTCAAAATGTACTGTATGTCATTTACCGAACTTTGTCGAGGGTTTAACGGAGTTTCGTCGAGGGTATTACGAGTGCACAATTCGACTGCCAGCGTCCGGTTCTTCGTTTCTTCCGCGAATCCGTTCACGGCATCCGGGTGGCTGTCCGTAAAACTCAAATATGGTTTTACATCGTATATCGGCGTACCGTCCAACACATCCGCACCGCTCACCACAAGCACCATCCGGCTTTCTTCTTTCGCCCCCTCGTTGGCGGCTTTCGTCTTCTGCATCTCCACGTCCACCAACCGCACACTGCTCATTCCCAGCGCATTAGGACGATACGGACTACGCGTGGCAAACACACCCATCCGTTTGTTCCCGCCCAACCGCGGAGGACGCACTGTCGGAGACCAGGACAGTCCGGCCGACGCGTCCTGCGGTGTATTCACTTCGCTGAAACCCCAAATCAGCCATAAATGGCTATACCCCTCAATGCCGCGAAACGCTTCTTGCACGCTGTACTCCGGCTCGAACACGATACGCGTCAGGATGGGACTCTCCTCCCGGCTCTGACGTGGAATACCGAACTTGTCCGTGTGGCCGTTATGGGCGTATGCTATCACCTTCAAATCCATTTTTCTTCGTTTTATACGGTTAATTTGTGAAAAATCGACTGCAAAGATACACTTTTTTGACCGAAAATGCAAGTTTTTGCAAAAAAAATGCAAAAAAATTTGCGTATGTCAAAAAAAAGCAGTACTTTTGCACCCGCTTTCCAGAAATAGCGGAGGCACAAGTTGCCCGTTAATTTAGCGGAGCGGTATTAACCATTGCAATCTTGTTGCCGAACGCGAGGTGCCATAGCTCAGTTGGTAGAGCAAAGGACTGAAAATCCTTGTGTCCCTAGTTCGATTCTCGGTGGCACCACAAAAAACGACCTCAACGGGTCGTTTTTTGCTTTTTTATATGTCTTCGGGATTCTTACTTGACTACCGTGAAAGCGGGAGTGAACGGCTCGGCTACCGTGCCGAGGTGAGAATCGTTGACGAAGGGGAATGCATCTTTGGCCTCAAAGAGATTCTTGTATTGGGCGGAATAGTAACGAAGCGTTACCGCACCTTCGGTGCCGTCCACATACAGGAAGAACAGACCGTCCTGAGGAGATGCCTTACCCAGACATTTTTCTCCGGCAAATGCACCGAGCAGATCATTTGCATTCAATGCAAAATCGGCTGCGCTGGCAGGATAACGGGTCGCAAGATCCACCTTGATTACTGCGGTCATAGACATCGTCATGTCCGTTGTGTCCGATACGGTCCAGACGGGTTGGGACACATTGCCGGTTATGGACTCCGGTTGGTTCTGACCTTGACCGTTACAGCCCGTGAAGCATAATGCCAACACGGACAACATTCCGATAAAATACAACTTTTTCATATTCGTTTTCTATTATCCATTTATTACTCTGCACCACCGCCGAGGGCGATGTAAAGGGCGATAAGTGCCCGCGAACCTTCGTATAGATTCGCCGCCTCGTTAATCTGCGCGGAGAGAAGCGTCTCCTGGGCCGTGAGCACCTCCAGGTAGTTCGCCTTACCGGCATCCATCAGTTCGTGCGTACCGACATATGCGTCCTGAAGCACGGTAATCTGGCGCTTGTAATAGACGTCTTTCTCCTTGGCGGCCTGACAGTCTGCCAA
>Ga0265298_10005827_pt1 | contig 15338 bp, 9 predicted proteins | sample AusTroGonzalo_MG_3_FD_193486 | JGI IMG/M metagenome (GOLD analysis project Ga0265298, IMG submission 193486) | Bovine rumen microbial communities from tropical cattle in Woodstock, Queensland, Australia - Gonzalo_01 | ecosystem: Host-associated > Mammals > Digestive system > Stomach > Rumen ... | reverse complement strand
ACAGAGAACTGGATTCCGCTGTCCTGCAACTCGGAAAGATAGACGACCGGATCAGCGCAGGAGGGGATGGATGCGTCCAGTATCCTGGGCTCGTCGCCGAGGATAGACATTATGATGCTGCGGGTCTTCTCTGCGTCTGAACCGTATTCCACACTGACCTTCCACTCAAGACGGCGGAAAGCCTGGCTGAAATTGTCAATCGTACCGTTGGAAAGCGTCCCGTTGGGAAGGATTATGATCCTGTTGTCAACCGTACGGATCTTGGTGGAAACGATATTGACCTCCTCCACAAAACCGGAGAAGCCCTGTGCCGTGATGAAATCCCCGGCCTTGAAAGGTCTGAAAACCATGATCATCAGGCCTCCGGCAAAATTCTGCACCGTACCGCTGAGCGCCATGCCTATAGCCATACCGCCGGCCGCCAGAAGAGCGGCGAGAGAGGTTGTATTGATGCCGAGTGCGCCCACGGCAATTATGATCAGGACAATGATACTGACAATCGATACCAGCGAATCCACGAACGACGCCAGTGCCGGATCAGCCCCTTTGCGTGCAAAAGAGCGGCGGAGAATCTTCCTCAGCCTCTTTATCAACCACATGCCCACGATATAGATCGCGAAGGCGGCAAGAACCTTCAGTCCAAACACGATCGCCTGGTGAAGCAGGTCGGACAAAAGCTCGGAGGGGTTGGAAGTCGTGATATAATCGATCGTCGCCTCTGTCTTTGTCTTGAGTGAATCTGGCGATACTTTCTTTGCTAATTCCTCCGCATTCACGATGGAAGATAGTTCAATGTCAAACATGTTCATGGTTATTTAGTTTTAAAAGCCGAATAATTTATCTACCTGGGAGATGATCTGGTCCTCAGCCATGGAAGGGGAGAGGATGAGATCCGGCATGGACATGAAATAGCCGGCGGATTTGGCCTTTTCCTCGCCGCCGCCGGTGATGTTGAGCATTATCACCTCATCCTTGCCGATGACGCCGGTTTTCACCGCCTCGGACAGTGATGCGACTGCGCAAGCCGCAGCTGAATAGATATCGTATCCTTCGAGCGACATGAAACGGCGCTGCCAGAAATTGAGTTCGTCATTGGTGACTTTGAACATATCACCCTTGGTATCTACAAGGGCGTCGTACAAGCCTCCGGCGATGCTGTAAGGCGGTTTCCTATTTGACAGGACCTTGGCATCGATCTCCGCAGCCTTACGGCGGGAATCATCGGGGTCAAGTTGGATGAGTTCACGCTTTCCGGCCTTCCAGGAATCGTACATAACGGTGAAGGGTGCATTCTGCGAAGCATAGATGCGCATTTTCTTGTCGCCAAAGCGTCCGTCTGCAATAAGTCGCAAGTTATTTTCCCATACGGCAATCGCGCCGGTGCCGCTGCCGACGGCCTGGAAATATGCATCGGGGATAGCCCCGATGCATTCCACGGCCGACAGCAGCGTCGTGCCCATGCCGTCACGGCGCGCGACGTTCTTCGCGCCGCCCTCGGCGAGATAACGCTCTGATAAACAGAGCTTATCGCCGAGGGCAATGGCGTCGAAATAGTCGCTCCCGGACGGCGTTGCGATGATCTTGACACAAGATTTCAGCTTTTTATAGAACCACAGCGCGCTGATATTGTCACGCGGGATACAGATGACGAGGGGAATGTTGTTGTCGGAGCATACCTGGGCGAAAGAACGTGCAGTATTGCCGGCAGAAGCGACAACCAGGACCTTGTCCATCTTGCGGGGGAGCCTTGCACACACTGAATACGCTTCTGTTGCCTTGAATGAGCAAGTAGTAACCTCGGCCCCGATCTCAGGAGCATAGCCTGTGAAGGTGATAAAAAGGTTGGAAAGACCCAGCTCCTTCGCCAATCCCTTGGAACGGTATGTCACAGGGCCGGCACATTTCCTCAGGGTCCTTTTGATAGGAAGCCAGTCGGCATAGCGGTATATTCCCTGGAATTTATCCCTGGGAGTAAAACGGGGGTTGTCATATACTGCGCGTATAAGGGATGGCGTCTCGCAAAGAGGGTCGGAGAGCGACCAGCCTTTGTCTTCGAAACGACGCCCCGTGGCGACTGTTTCCAGAGAGTATTTCGTCGGTGTGAATTTCATTTTTGATATCGGTATTACAATTTGTGGATAGTCCATAGCATATATGCTGCGAACACGGCAAGGAAAGCGGCACCGTCGTTGCGGTCGACGGAGTCCCGGGTGCCGGTGTAGACACTGAGAAGAATAAGTAATGAGCTGAATATCAACACTCCTAGATCTATAAAGCCGATGCCGTCCATGGACAGAGGCGATATAGCGGCCGATGTACCGAGTATCAGGAGGATATTGAATACATTGGAGCCCAATATGTTACCGAGTGCAAGCTGACCTTTTTTCCTGACCGCGGCGACTATGCATGTGGCAAGTTCCGGCAGGGAAGTGCCTCCTGCAATGATTGTGACTGCAATGAATTTCTCGCTGATTCCAAGCCCCTGGGCGATTTTTGTGGCTGAATCCACAAGGAAGTGCCCTCCGACGACAAGCGCCGCGAGACCGCCGATGATGCATGCAATGGAGACCAAGGTACGGCGTTGGCGCACCGGGGCAGGGGAGTCTTCCTCAATCTCTTGAATATGAATGCCTTTCTTGAAACTCTGCCATATATATACGGCAAATACAAGCAACATGACGATACCCTCGGCACGGCTGAGCGTGCGGTAGCCGGCTGTCTCGAAAAATGACAGACCTACGCCGAAGAATACAAAAAGGAGGGTGACGGCAATGTTGACGGGCACATCGCGGTATCTGTTTGACTGGGTGATACGAATAGGCAGGACTACCGCTGTAATTCCAAGTATAAGGAGCGTGTTGAAGATATTTGAGCCGATTACGTTGCCGATCGCGATGGCGGAGGTGCCGCGGATGGCGCTGATCACGCTGACTACGAATTCGGGGGCGGAAGTGCCCATCCCGACGATGGTGAGTCCTATGACGAACTCGCTGATGCCGGATTTGCGCGCGATATCGGAAGATCCATCCACAAGTATATTAGCGCCGTAAACAATCAGGGCCAGCCCCGCAAACAATATGATAAACTGCAATAACATGTATGTGTCAATGATTATTCTACAAAAATACGATTTTTTCGCTTATTTATCGTTAAATTTGCGAGTAAACAAAGGAAGCGTTGAAACGTGTACAATTCATATTCCTATGCCTTGTTTTCCTGGCGGCCGGCAGCCGTGCAGGGGCCGAAGGTGTTGTATACGGAGGCTATTTTTCATTCAAGGGCGCAGGTCTCACGATGGATAAGACGATGGAGCACGGCTTCATCACGATTACCGTCAACACCGATTTCAGCGGTGTGCTCAACGGCAGGGAACTGTATCCGGGCTATCGCGGCTCCGCCATTTATAATCAGGTGTTTGCCAGGGGAGTGACGGATTGTGGGGTGAGTGCCTCCGGTTATGCCGGAATGGGCGTCTTTTATGGCTATTTGCGTAATCATGACAAGCATTTCGGCCATTCCGCGGGGTTGAGCGGCGATGTCGGGGTGATGTTTGATTTCCCCACAGGATTTAGGTTCGCCCTTGGGATGACGTGCGATATGGGGATGAGTGTCCGTATGGGATCCAGAGGCATTGACAACAGCATTTCCAAATGGTATTGCAATGGGGTGCAGAGGGCATGGTATCCGGAGCTGAGGGTGCTGTATAAGATCGGGGAGCCTCATATTCAATCGATCAGGTCGAAGAGAAGCAGGATGACATTCGGGGTTGAATGGGGGATTGCACTGCCGTTTGTATATATTTGCCATAGGGATTTCATGGTCGGAGAAGGATATCGGGTGAGTGATGACGGTACTTATTGGCATATTCATGTAAATGGAGAGGTATTGGGACATGTCGGGTGTGATTTGTCGAGGAGGCTGAATCTGGCGGTTTATGCCGGTTACAGCGGGATCTGCAAGGATTTCCGTGTGATTCCCATATCTGCGAGAGCGACTTATTGCCTGGCCGGGGAGAGCGGCAGCGGACCGTTGGCGTTTGTGGATTACGGAGTCGGCTTGAATTCCCGGAAGAACGTAAATATCGGCAAGCTTGGTTTTGGCTACAGATTCGGCGTCCAGGGCGGAACGCATGTCGATTTCCTTCTTGTCGGACGTTTGTCCGGCAGTTGTCCGGATATAATCGACCTGGATACCAAACTTCCTGTTCCGCCAGAGCGCATTTTCCGAAACATCCAGACAGTGGGGAGTGTCGGTCTTTCTATGAGTATCACGCTCTGATCCCGGGGTAACTTAACATAATATAAATTGTATAACAATAGAATATATGTAAAAACCGGAGAACACATCGACTGCATTCCCCGGTCACACAACAATAAACCAGTATTACAAACTGTTATTCTTTTTCACGCTGGGCTTTTATCCAATATTCCGATGTCGTGCTGACAAACCACAGATAATCATTCTCAGAATCTGCGTCAAGGACAAGGAAAATACCGCTTTCTTCGTAATAAAAGTTCAGAAGTCTGGGATAACCCGCCCATACCTCGTTGTACACTGATGGATAATCTGGCCATGGATCATCCATGTATCCAAGGTCTTTCTGCATGAAAACCACATCCTTGTAAACAGATGACAATTCTGCAGCGCCATTTTTGAAGCTGTCAAAGTATACATACCAATAATGCCCGTCGTCATTATGTCTGGGGCAATATATTATGGGTCTGGTGTCACGGTCATTGAATTCGATGCCATTCCATTCGTCGTGAGGAACCAATTCATCGATAATGCTTTCTTCCGCATCACCCGTACCATCAAAGACATTCAGGTAAAATGTTTCATAATCGCCTGAAAGCCAATACTTTCTAGCTCCACTATTATTTGTCACCCTGAATGCGTTTGTACCAATCAGCTTTATGGAGGACGTTTCATCATCAAGCTGCAGTCCGGTCACTTCCTCACCAAGGACGGTGACAGGTGCCTTAAACGTAAGGCATTTATCTCCGGTGGCTTCTGTGGCATCTACAGACACTGCGACATGTGTGAGTTCCCTATTGTCCATAATATCAAATTTCGCAGAGCTTGTTTTAGAATCGACTGAAACCCTGGCAAGGAACTCACCCTGACTATTACGGAGAACCGCACTTCCGCATTCTGCATCTACGAATCTCTTGAAAACCCTGAGCTTGAATAATATCGGTTCTTTCTCTTCCTGCATGGCATTGAGTTCTGTTGCTGTTGCCGGAACAAAGGTAAGCTCCGTCCCAAGAGTCTTTCCCGTCGCTTTGATTGATGTGCTTGAGTATTCTGTGACATAGTATGTCTCATCAGCATCATCAATGAAATACGGCAGATGACCGGCTCCGTTGATAGTCAGTGCAACGGCATCATCACCCTTGCTGACAAGGCTGAATTTATCGCTGGTAGCCAGCTGGATCGCTTCTGAGTCAGATTCAACTGACCAGTCCTTGCCAAACGAAAAATACACGTATGTACCATTACAGTCTGTTTTCCAAATCTTTCCCTCTTCGCAGAGAACCTCCTTGAGCTTTGAAGGCAGCAGCCTGTCCGGATTCTCAGGATATGCATCCAGCCATTTTTCATAAGGGTTGGTAAGACCACACCCTGCCAGGGTCAAGCATAGTGACAACGTGGCGATCTTAATGTAGTTCTTCATAACTGATTAGTTTAGTGTATATTATATCTCTAATACAATGTGGGTGGAGTATAAGGAAGCAGAAATTTCTGCTTGTATTCGGCGGCTGCGCCCGGATTGCAGACGCGGAGGTCTATGAGCGGTTGAGTCCTGCCGTCTCTGGGGATAGGCGCGACACCGTCAGCAGGATGGGAATGTTCTGTACCGTTGGAATGTCCCCAGGGATTTCTCATGCCATACGTCGCATTGACTGAGTTCACGAACAGGAACGTAAAGGCATGTCCTGTGACCGATTTGTGGGGGCCGTCGCCGATCACTATATCGCTCAGGTGAAAACCACCGATCACAAACCATCCATTGTTGAGCAGAACTGTCACAACCCTTTCCATCTGATCGTAATCCAAGACACTGTAGTCAAAGGCATAACTGTCGCCGTTGCCGACAAAAGGCGGAATGCCATGTTCGGTACCGATACCGTCTATGCAGTCATTGCAGTGATAAATACTGTTCCATTTCAGGAGGGCTTTCTCCAAAACTGCGGTCCAACATACATAAGAATCATCCTTCCCCGTCATCTGGCCTATATATCCGTCACTATTTAAAAGGAACTTGTTGGACAGGCATACCTTGATCTTTTCACCCTGAGGGTCGTACATGCTCACGGTATAGGTATCGTCGCCATTGTCCTTGATGATACTCTTGACAAAATCCGGATAGATATATGCAAATGAGGCTAGTGAAGCGCAGAAGCAGCAGTCCCCTATCGCCCTCTGGTTGACGTCGGCCGGAACAGGTGTGCCGAAAGGATACAGTCTCACATCACAGGTCTGCCATGTATAGCCTTCTGCCTCGATTGTAGTAGTCGGCTCATTATCAGGGTCAAGCAGCCATTCCCGGTCGCTTTCCGTGGTTCTGTGACGGTTTTCATAGTATTTACCCATTGGAGTGATGTCGCTGTGTGTAAAACCATGCGCATAGCTCATCAGGTCATCGATGGTCTGGGCTGTGCCATCGAAATAAAAAATCTCGGCGATTGCTGTCTTAGACCCTCCGTTGTTGGCGGTGATATTGAGACGGTAATACTTGTAGGTCGGGGTTATTGAGACAGTGTATTCATTCCTTACATTGCGTCCAGAAAAAGTTTCACCGGTACGTTTATCAATAATACGCCAGTCATTATTGTCATTGGAGCCATACAGGGCCCATGCGGAAGGATCGGAGCCGGCGTCATCGTCGGATGATACGATGGCGTATGACTTGAGCGAAAACGGCTTGTTGTTGTTCAACAGGATGTAGAACTCCGAGTGGCCGGTAACGAAAGATGTAGATATGTTGCCGTCTGCGATTTTGCTGATGTCATATCCTGCCGGAGAGTCTGAGTATTGCGTGGAGAGGATTCCGCCTCCGGGAAAGTTGTCATTATCGGAGAGGATGTTGGTATATGGTTTGACAGGGTCGGGGACGATAGGGGTATCATCCTTGCCGCAGGAAGAAAGTAAAAGTAGCCCCGCAGCGAGCAGTGACCATGAGATGTGTGTGTATTTCATCGTTTATCAGTGTTTCAGGTTTATTCCGGTTGTGGAGAGGGACGGGGGTACAGAATCTTTGGATACGGCACGGCGGTATGCGGGCTTGCGGCTCATCACAAACTCCAGAGTCGCCCCGTCCTTAATGTCGTCCCACGTAATCCATGATTTGTCGCAGATGCGTCCGTTGACACGAAGCTCTTTGACATAGACGTTTTCGCGGGACCAGTTCTTGGCCGTCATGCGGATCTGCTTGCCGTCGGACATTGTTACACACATTTGTTCCACGCAAGGGGAACCGATGTTGTAAACGTTGCTGGAAGGGGCCACAGGATAGATTCCCAGACAGTTGAACATGTACCACGCACTCATCTGACCGCAGTCATCATTGCCGCTGAGGGCATCGGGAGTATTGCCGTAGAACCGGTCTGCGATCTCGCGTACTCTCTGCTGACATTTCCATGGCTGACGGAAGTAGTTGTAGATATATGGAACATGGTGACAGGGTTCGTTTCCATGCCAGTATGCACCTATGCGGCCCTGGATGTCATGTGCTCCGGGGATGTCTTCAGGAAGTTCGTGTGTGAACAGGCTGTCGAGACGGGTCAGGAGTTTGCGCTCCCCTGCCGCGTCAATATATCCCTGCATGTCGTGTGGAACATACCATGTGTACTGCACTGTGAATCCTTCGGTAATGTCACCCCAGCCATTGACTGAGCCGGGACCCTGGTAATCAAGGGGCGAGAACGGAGTCCTCCACTCCCCTGCTTCGTCACGGCCCCTCATATATCCGGTGACAGGGTCGATGAGATTGCGATATGACAGAGAGCGTCTTGTGAAGTATTCACAGTCCTCTTTGTGACCAAGCGCATTGGCTGCCCTTGCTATGCAGAAGTCATCATAAGCGTATTCGAGCGTCTTTGAGACAGACTCCGACTCGGTGTCGAAAGGCACATAGCCGAGCTTCCTGTATTCCTCCAGTTTATCGTAGTCGCGGTTCATCGCGGTCGTCTTCATAGCCTCGTAGGCCCGTTCATGGTCAAATCCGCCAATCCCTTTCACAATCATATCCGCGAGAACGGAGACTGCGTGATAGCCGATCATGCACCAGGTTTCATTGCCGTAGAACGACCAGATGGGAAGCATCTTTTCGACGCTCTTGTCATAGTGGGCGAGCATAGAGTTGGCTATATCGGCGTTGATGTCCCTGTGAACGAGGTTCATCCATGGGTGGAAAGCCCTGTAGGTGTCCCAAAGGGAGAATACAGTGTAATTTGTGAATCCCTCGGAGACGGCGATGTTCTTATCCAATCCCCTGTATCTGCCATCGGCGTCCTCGAACACGAACGGATGGAGCGCTGCATGATATGCAGATGTATAGAATGTCTCAAGGGTCTTCCTGTCAGCCTTGACTTCATAGCGTGATAACTCCTTTTCCCAAAGCGCCACTCCCCTCTCATGCACGCTGTCAAAGGATTCTCCATCAATCTCTGCAAGATTGCCGAGAGCACCTTCGGTGCTGACCGCAGACACGGCCACTTTCACTGTGACGACGTCTCCCTGGACCGCCTTGAAGCCGAGTTTTGCTGACAAGCCCTTTCCCCAGGCCTCCCTTGTACTGCGGAATCTCGACGTGTTGTAAATCACCGGTTTGCCATCCTGATATATCACAAGGTTATCAAGAGGACGGGAGAACACCGCTGCAAAATACACATGCCTTTCCGGGCCCCAGCCTTTAACCAGCTTATAGCCGGTCAAAGTGGAATCATTCTCTACACGGAGGTTTGCCCACTCACAGTGCTGCCACAACGTGTGGTCCATATCGATGGCGATGAATGCATCATCGGAAGACGGATAGGTGAAGCGGAAAATACCGCTCCTCAGAGCGGATGTCATCTCCGCTTTGACACCGTACTCATCGAGTACCACGGCATAGTAATCAGGAGACGCCCATTCCCTCTCGTGGCTGAATACCGCGGTCTCTTTCATCTCTCCTGTTCCGGGGATGAAAAGGAAATCTCCGAGGTCAGGGATTCCGGTGCCGCTGAGGTGTGTCAGGCTGAAGCCCTGTATGGCGGTATGCGAATATTTATATCCCGATGCCGCATCGTAAAACCTGTCGTCGGTGTCCGGACTTATCTGGATGCCGCCGAAGGGAATCTGGGCTCCGGGATATACGTTGCCATAGCCGTCTGTTCCGATAAGCGGGTTGACATAGTCGACAAGGCTCTGCCCCGCAGCCGTCTGGACGAGTGCGAGAGCAGTGAACATTGTCGCAGTCAGTTTATTGACTATCATCTGTTTCAGATTTTAATATCACCTACAGCGATCTGGTATTCATTCCAAAGTTCATCGATGTCGGCGTTATCGCCGAATATGTGTTTGATCGCACCGTTAAATGACCATGGAATGACCTCCAGCGTGCTGGCATTGAATTTTCTGAGGAAGTCGGGATCTTTGTTGTCCCTGAGCCATACAAGGAAGAATCCGGTTTTGCGGTATCCGTCCATGTAGTTGCCGCCTCTGGGCCTGTCTTCGGGGCCGAAACCACCGTTTGCTACGCGCACGGCGTCTGCCATGCCTTCGATGAAGCACCAGAATACAATGTCATTGTCATAGTTGCCGATACCCTGGGGAGAAAGCTGGAACACGTGGGTAAGCTCATGAAGGAGTACACCCCTGGTCTCAAAGAGTACCTTGGCGGTATCCCTGTCTGCAAAGCTCTGCTCGATATGACGGGTACTGTAATAAATACTTGCGACTGCGCCTTCGCCTCCTTTGGCAGAGATGCCGTCTGCATCCTCTACGGTATAATAGAGGTCAGTGATCCCGGGGATGCTGTCATCAGGGCTGTAATATAGCGTCGCGAGTACATCCTCGGCCTGCCTGTGGATATAGGCTTCAGGATCGGGGACAATGCTGGAGTAAATCTTGGAACCCTCGGTTTCAGGAGATTTGTCCAGAAAGTGGATCGTTCCGATATTGTATTCGCTCCAAACGGAGTCCTGAGCCGATGCGGTTGCTTTTTTGGGTGTGTTTCCGCATGAGAGCGTGACCACCAGAAGACCCAGGGTGGCGACACGCGATAGTAGGGTGTTTGTCATTTTTGTATAGTCAGTGAATAAGGTTTATTCATATTCTTGGTTTTGGATGGACGGGAACTCATTTCAAATTCCCAGGTACCTCCGTCCATGATTTCGTCATAATTGACATACAGACGATCCAGGGTGCGTCCGTTTATTTTCAAGGATTTGACGTAGCGGTTCTTGTCACTCACTCCGTCTGCTTTGATTTCGAGTGTCTTGCCTGAGGTAAGTTCTATCTTGATATAAGGCAGGTATGGAGCGCCGATGACATATTGTCCCGACCCGGGACATACGGGATAGAAGCCCATGGCAGAGAAAAGATACCATGCACTCATCTGTCCGCAGTCATCGTTGCCGCCAAGGCCGTCGATGCCTTCCCTGTACATTCTGTTGATGATCTCACGCATCCAGTATTGGGTGAGCCAGGGTTTGGATGTCCATGCGAACATGTAAGGGACATGATGGCTAGGTTCATTGCCATGTACGTAGCCTCCGACAAGACATTCTTTCTCGATATCCTCGTTATCAGCATAATACTTCGGGTCCAAGTCCATTGCAAAGAGGTCTTCCAATTTCTTGAGGAATTGTTTTTCTCCGCCCATCAGGGGAATAAGACCTGCTACATCCTGTGGAACATGGAAGGAGAAGTTCCTGGAGTTGCCCTCGATGAAGCCCTCTCCGTATGTCTGGTCGATGTCAAACTCTTTCTTGAATGAACCGTCGCTGTAGCGGGGACGGGCATAGCCGATGGAGGGGTCATATAAGTTGCGGTAGTTCTGCGCCCTCTTTCTGTATTCGGCGGCGAGGTCTTCCCTGCCGTATTTGAGGGCTGCGGCATAAATGGTCCAGTCATCATAGGAATACTCCAATGTGGTGGATGCACCTGTGCCGCTCACATCATATGGTACATAACCTTTGGCCATGTATTCGGCGACACCTTCATAAAATCCCACTCGGGACGTCGCCACCATTGCGTCAAGCGCCTCTCCGTTGTCGGAGTAGGTGCCGTTGACAATGGCGTCGGCGATCACCGGTACGGCATGATATCCGCTCATACACCAACCCTCGTTGCCCATCAGGCTCCAGACCGGCAGCATACCGACGGCGCTCTGCTGGTAATGGGCAACCATCGAGCGGATCATGTCTGCGTTTTCCGAAGGGAAAAATACCCCCAGGAAAGGGTGCTCGGCACGATAGGTGTCCCAGAGTGAGAAAACAGTGTAGTTTGTGAAACCTTTGGCTTCGTGTATATTACCGTCCACTCCCCTGTAACGTCCGTCAACATCCATATAGACCGACGGATTGATGAGGGTGTGGTATAGGGAGGTATAGAACATGGTTTTCTCCGCCTCTGTACCTTCAACCGTGAAACGCCCCAAACGGCTGTTCCACGCGGCTTCGGCGGAAGATGCGATCTCATCGAATGAACCGGCAGCCTCTGCTTCAAGGTTACGCACGGCTCCGGACGCATCCACGGCAGATATCGCGACCTTTACAATAACAGGCTCGCCTGCATCAAATGTAAACCATGCGGCCAAGTCCCTGCCGGCCATGTCCGGAAAATTATGCTCGATGTCAAACCTGCGCCAGAAACCTCCGTATAAAGACTTCTTGCGGTCTTTGCAGCCATAATCCCTGATGGGCTTGGAGAATGATATCGCGAAATAGGTGTAGTTGGTCCGCGACCAGCCGTTAGTCAGGCGGAAACCAGTCACAAGAGTGTCGTTTTCCACCCTGAGAGTGGACCAGCGGACTTTGCCGTCGTATCCATAGATACCATGTCCAAGATCGAGGATTATATTCTGGGCCTCGCCTGCGGGATAGGTGTAGCGATGCACACCCACCCGCTGCGTGGCCGTGAGTTCTGCACGGATGCCGTAATCATCCAATGTCACCTCATAGCTGCCTGGAGACGCCGTCTCGCTATCGTGATTGAAACGCGAACGGTAGCCTGTATCCGGACAATCCTTTGTGCCTGGCACAAGCTTCACCTCCCCTGTAGTGGGCATGAGAAGTATGTCACCGAGGTCGGAATGGCCGGTGCCGCTGAGATGTCTGTGTGAGAATCCGACAATCGTACCGTCGGAATGGCGGTATCCCGCACAGTAGTCATAGACTCTGTTCTGATACCGCCCTTCGACGTTGTGAGGAATGGTATCGGTATCAGGACTAAGCTGGATTCCTCCGAACGGAACGCAGGCTCCGGGGAATGTGTGTCCCATTCCGTCCGTGCCTATGAACGGATTTACATATTGCACAGGCTGGGCAGCGAGAGCACATCCCAAAGCCGTCGTCAGAACTGATACCGATATCTTCTTCATGTTAAAAAATATTATTGTAATAGGGTAAGATAGTTTTACTCTTCAGTGGTCCAGCCGTAGTTCTGAACCATGTTGGGGTTCTTCCTTATATCATCTTCGGAGATCGGGAAGAAATAGTGCTGTTTGGAGAATGTCCTGGTCTCGAGCACTACTTTCTCGAAGAACTCCGGCGGATCTGCCATGAAGTTCATGGCGTGGATAGCGCCACCCTCACCACCTTTGTGGTAGGAAGGATATATCCAATCGTCACCGACAGCCATGTCAGCCACTTTCCAGCGACGTACGTCGAAGTAGTGGTTCCACTCAAATGAGAGTTCGAGAAGCCTCTCGCGGCGGATACGGTTGTCAACTTCAGTACGATTGGAAGGGTAAGGAATGTAGGAGAAACCGTTTTCATCGGTGCCGCCGCCATTGCCATATCCGGGGATACCTGCCCTTTTGCGTATAAAGTTAACATATTTCATGGCTTCGTCAAACTCGCCGCAGGCGCTGAGGCACTCGGCATATCCGAGGTACATGTCGCCGAGACGGAGGAGGACTGCACAGTGTGAGCCAGTGTTCATACCGGTGATAGGCGCCATCCTGCGATCGCCGTAGCCGGTGTAGGGAGCATCCCAGTTGGCAGCGGCGAAGCCTGAGTTGCCGTTGTAGTTAAGCTCGGTAGTTACCTCACCATCGTTGGTGGTGGTGTTGAGCCAGGTAGAGCCGTTGAAGGTGACGCAGACATAGAAGCGGGGTTCGCGGTGAGCCCACTGTTTGAGGGTCTTGTTATCATTGGCTTTGAAGAGGTTGCGGTCAGGGTTGAAGGGGTCCTGATAGTCCTCGTCCCAGCCATAGTGGCTTGAATCGGGCACGCCCTCGTATTCATCATAGTCGGGGTCATCGACGATGCGGAGACCCTTGTCGGTGAAATAGAGGTCCACCATTTCCTGTGTGGTTCCAAATCCGAGACCGCCTCTGATGGCATCATCCTGGCAGCCCTGGTGGTAAGGAGTTGTCTGGTAATGGATGTAGTTGTGGTCGGCAAGCTTGATGAAGATCTGCTCGGTGTTGTGGGTGAAATCTGTGATGGATGCGGCCTGACGATAGGATTCATAGTGGTCTACCTTGCCGTTGGGGAGGGTTACGGTCTGCAGCGTGTAGTAATTACCGTCAAACTCATCGAGGAATTCTTTGTAGGCCAGCTTTGCCTTTTCCCATCTTGCCTGCTCCTGGCTCTTATCCTGAGGGAAGAGCTGGGTGCCGTCGGGGTTCTTGACATTGGCATAGTCGGAGTTGCAGTTGAAAAGAGGGCTGGCTGCATAGAGGAGGGTCTTTGCCTTGAGGGCCTTGCAGGTACCTCTGTCGATACGGCCAAGGTTGGCATCGGTGTATTTGGCAGGAAGGTCTTCTGCGGCCCTGTCAAACTCGGATACTATGAAGTCGATGTTCTCATCAAGGGTGTTGCGCTGCTTGAGGAGGTCCTCCAGAGGAGTATCGAGTGCGAGAGCCTCGTCGCCAAGGATTACGGTAGGACCGTAGAGACGGAAGATTTGATAATAGAAGAATGCGCGGAGGGCTCTTGCCTGAGCAGCCCAAAGCTTGCGGTCATTTGAGCTTGCCTCAGTACATTTTTCTACGTTGCTGAGGAAGGTACTGGCTTTGGAGATTCCTTTGTAGTACTGTCTGTACCAGTAGTTTACCCACTCGCTGGAGGGATAGGTCACGCCCATGGACCAGTCCGTGGCTTCCTGACCGTCGGAGCTCCAGGTGATATCACCCTCGATCGAGGCTCCGGTCCAGATACCGCCCATGTCGTCCTCCCAGGTAGGCCAGCGTTCGATGGTCTCATCAGCAACGTAGCTGTAGACGTTGTTGAGGAACTGCTGGGTCTTGCTTCTGTCCTTGAAGGTCGACTCCAGGTCATACTGCTCACCGGGAATCACGGGGAAGAATTCGTTGCACGATGAAATCGTTGCAGCTGCGATGAGCACGGATGCTATATGTAGAAATTTTTTCATCGTCTAATTAGAATTTAAAGTTAACACCGAGAGAGATAACTCTGGAGTTGGGATATGCAGTACCGTTGTTGGTATTGAGTTCGGGATCCCAGAGTTTGAATTTAGAGAAGGTCAGAAGGTTGGTTGCATTGAGATAGATATTGGCACTCTCAATGAATGACTTCTCAACCCATTTTGAGGGAACCTCATATGAGAGGGATACCTGTTTGAGCCTGAGGAAGCTTACATCCTTCTGCCACCATGTGCTGGTGCGGGTGTTATTGGCATTGTCGGTCTTGCTGTAGTGGAGTCTGGGGTAGAATACGTTGGTATTCGTGGGATTCTCGGCAGACCATCTGTCAGTGATGTTGGCGTAGAGGTTTGAGAGACCGGCCTGGTCGGCGAAGGGATGCACGCCGTCACCGCTGAGGCAGCGATCAGCAAATGCGTTGCCGGAGAAGATTACGCCGGCTGAGAAGTGACCGATCTGGATGTCGGCGCCAAAGCCATAGTAGAGCTTGGGTACGTCGCCCTGACCGATTACGCATCTGTCGTAGTCGTCGATGGTTCCGTCACCGTTGAGGTCCTTGTATTTGATATCTCCGGGCTTGGAAATCTGTCCGGGATAGTCCTCACCGAACTGTTTTGCATGGTCGAGAATCTCATCCTCGCTGGTGAAGAGGCCTTCGGCGATCCAGCCCCAGCGGGCGAGGACGTTGGTACCTCTGGTCTCAAGCCATGGATATCTTGCAGCAGGCTGGTCGTCTTCGATT
>Ga0265298_10005826_pt1 | contig 15340 bp, 16 predicted proteins | sample AusTroGonzalo_MG_3_FD_193486 | JGI IMG/M metagenome (GOLD analysis project Ga0265298, IMG submission 193486) | Bovine rumen microbial communities from tropical cattle in Woodstock, Queensland, Australia - Gonzalo_01 | ecosystem: Host-associated > Mammals > Digestive system > Stomach > Rumen ... | reverse complement strand
ATCAAGTAGTCGCTCTGCACCTTCAAACGGTCCGGCGGCATAATATCGTCAGAGGCAAAACTGCAAAAGAACTTGCCCCGAGCCATGGAGAGCAGTTCGTTCATGGTGGCCACCACGCCCTTGTTTTCCCGATGGATGTAAGTAAAGCCCAGTTCGCCCTGCAGTCTTTTCAAGATTTCCGGCGAACGGTCGGTGCTACCGTCATCCACCACGATCAACTCAAAGGCGACTCCCTGCTGTGACATCACGGAACGGACGGCCGCCTCCACGAACTTCTCGTGGTTGTAACTGGCCATAAGCACGGACACCACCGGTGGGAGTTCCCGCTGTTCCGTTTCAACGCCTTGGGCAAAGGCCTTCGCATAAACGTTTTCCGTCATCTTTTCGGCAAACATGTTGGTTATGGAGTATTCCACTTGAGCCTCCTCACCATCACGTAAAGCACCACTAGGTACACAAAATTTTCAAAGGCGTAGGCCAGCATGGGCCCGTTAAATTCAAACAGGCGGATTCCCACAAAGGTTCCTGCCGCAAGCAACAGTTCCGAACCCATTTCCACCGCAATGAACTTGGCGGTCTCAGCACGGGCAATCAGCACAAGTGCCAACGCGTAACCCCCGGACCTGAAGAAATCCCCCACCAGTTGTAAGGGCAGGTAGTCCACCGCCCCCATGTAGGCCTGGGAAAAAAGGACCTGGACCAAGATGCTACGACAAAAATAGAGTACCGCCACCATGGCAAGGGAAATGCCCATAATGCGGAGCAAAAGCGGATGGAACATCTTGAAGAATTCCGCACGCTGCATCTTGGGGGAAACCTGAGGCAAAAGGATTACCGTAAGGATGGCGGACATGGCCATAAACAGAAAGTCCGAAACCTTCCAGACGCTTTGCCAGATACCTGCCGCATCGTTTCCAAAATGGAAGGCCACTGTCGTACGGATAACGGTGAGCACCACCGGCGTCGCCACCATAGGGACAAGGCCCATCAGGGCGTAAGAGAACCAGGGCCTGCGGGTATCCAGGGCGGTTTTCCAAATTTGCTTCACGCTAAAGCCTGCGCGGCTTGCCACCCGAACAGCAAAGAAGGCCGCCACGATGGACTGCGTGGCAATGATGGACAGTACCGACAGCCGGCCCGTGTAAAGGAAGAAGGCCACCCACAGCACCTGCCACAAAGACGAGGCGATATTGATGGTAGCCCACTTGCGGTTCTCGCCCATGCCGTTCATGACGGCAGCCGTAATGACAACGATGTTGGTGGCAATAATCCCAGGCAGGGCAAACAAGATGGCCGCCTGGGCAAGCCGCGCAGGCACCCCCGGCAAAAGAAGGTCCAGCGGGGCCACAAAGCAGAACACCACCGCCACCATAAAAGTGAACAAACTCGCAAAAGTGGTAAGGCGAAGGCCACCGCGCCAGACTCCCAAAAGCTTTTCGCGGTCATCCTTGTTCTGGGCCGTAAGGGCCGTCCAACCGTTCTGCAAGGCCAATGAAGACGTAGCCTGCCCAACGCACATCAAATTCAAAAACTGCCCTACGCAGGCAAAGGCCGCCGGGGGCAAAAAGACCGCCAGCAGTTTGTTGATGGCAAAAGCCCGCAGGGCATTCACCAGGGTCACCGCCCCGGAGCCTGCAAAGAGTTTCGCGAATTTCAAATCAGAAGGCATCATCAAGCAAAGGCGTTTATAGATTCTATAACCTGTGAGACCTGTTCATCGCTCATTCCAGGACCCATGGGAATGCTGAGCTCCGTGCGGGCCAGTTCCTCGGTAATGGGCAGTGCCCCATGGCAAAGTTCCCCACGGGAGGCCGCACCCGCAAAAGCCTGCTGCAGGTGGGGCGGCACAGGGTAATGGACCAGGGTTTCAATTCCCCGTTCCTTCAGGAAATTTTGCAGTTCGTCCCGACGACCGCAAAAAACGGGAAACACGTGCCACACGTGGGACTTGAGATTTGCGGGAATGGCCGTCAGCCGCACCTGCAGGTTCTTAATTTCGGCACAATACCGGGCCGCAATTTCACGGCGGCGGTCATTCCAGCCATCCAGATGTTTCAATTTTTCCAGCAGGACTGCCGCCTGAATTTCGTCAAGGCGAGAATTTACCCCTGCATACTGGTTGACGTACTTCTGTTCGGAGCCATAATTGCCCAACATACGCACCACACGGGCAAGTTCCGCGTCGTCGGTAACCACCGCTCCCCCGTCGCCTAAAGCACCCAGGTTCTTTGTGGGGTAAAAACTGTAAGCCGCGGCAGCACTGAGTACACCGCTAGCAGCACCATGGGACTGGGCCGCATCTTCAAACACCAGCAAACCTTTATCCTTGGCGAAGGTGCAAATCGAAGCCATGTCCGCAAGCCTGCCGTACAGGTGGACCACCAAAACTGCCTTGGTCCGAGCGGAACAAGATTCCTTCAAACGGGAAACATCCAGAACACAAGTGCCTGGGTCCGGTTCCACCAACACGGGAACAAGCCCTGCCGCCCGTACCGCAAGCACCGTAGCGATAAAGGTGTTGGCAGGAACAAGGACCTGGTCCCCTTCGGACAATCGACCCAAGAGAATGGACGCCCTAAGCATCAGGGTAATGGCATCCAGCCCGTTACCTACGCCTACCGCCTCCTTGGCACCGCAATAGGCGGCAAAGGCCTTTTCAAAGGCCTGGCAGCGAGAACCGCGGATATACCAGTTGGAACGGACCGCCGCCACAACGGAGTTTTCCAAAGACGGGCCCAAATCACGCTCCACGTAATCCAGCGAATAGAATGGCACCTGGTTCATGTCCACAAAGTAGAAAATATCATCCCATAAATCCACTGCTTTTGCTATTTTACGGGCATGTACGAAATTTTGCCCTACAAAAGCGACATGGAGTCCCGATGGGACCGATTCGTGATGGAGGAATCTGTAAACGGGACCTTCTTGCAGACCCGCAGGTTCCTGAATTACCATCCAAAAGGCCGCTTCCAGGACGCTTCGTTTCTTATCGAAAAGAGCGGCATTGTTGTAGCGGCCGTTCCTGGCTGTAACGTGGACGGCAAGTTCGTATCCCACCAAGGATCCACCTTTGGCGGACCCATCATTTCCAAGGATTTCTTTTCGGCAAGCCGCCTGTTGGAAATCGTAAACGCCATGGACCAGTTCTTGACCGGGCAATACGAGGGAATCAAGCTCAAGCCCACCGCCCGCATCTTTTGCACGGAACCCACGGACTTGCTGGAATACGCCCTGGAACACAAGGGCTACACTAGGCATACGGAACTCAGCGCCTACACGGCCCTGTGTGCCACAGACCCCCTGGAACAATGCAAGCGGGAATGCCGCCACAACTTCAGGCTATCTGAGGCACTGAACCTGAACTACGGTGAAATCCCGGAAAGCAGTCTGGAAGAATTCTACAAGTTCCTGGAACTTTCCAAGGCCCGCTACAACACCAAACCGGTGCACACCCTATCCGAGCTCAGGGACCTCAAGAAAAGGTTCCCCGAAGAAATCCTGTTCCGTGGCATTTGGCAAGACGGGACCTACCTTTCGGGCATGATGATTTTCGTGTTCCAGCAAGCAAAGGCGTTCCACTTCCAGTACTTGGCTCCCGACGACAGCAAACGGGAAACCAACGCCACCACGGCATTGTTCGTGAACGCCTTGCGGGAAGCCGCCAAGGCCGGGTTCCAAAAATTCTCTTGGGGAATTTCTACCGAAGACGGCGGAAACTACCTGAACGAAAGCCTTTACCGCTTCAAGGAATCCTTCGGTTCAAAGCCCTGCGTCAACGTGACATATGTAAAATGATGGCTGTGTGATGTGTATAATTACACATTACACACTACACATTACACACTTTTAATAAAGTCTTCGTACTCGTAAATGTAGTCGGACTCGTCGTAGTGTTCCGATGCCAGCACCATGCACACCGCACCCGAAGAGAAGTTCTCGATTTCACGCCAATGCATAGTGGGAATATACAACCCATGGTAGGAACGGTTCAAAGAATACTTGGTGCGAGTCTTGCCATCGTCCAAAATAACATCGAAACTGCCGCTGGCGGCAATAATCAACTGGCGGAGCTTGCGGTGGGCATGGCCCCCGCGGGTGGTTCCACCGGGAACGTCGTACAGATAATACACGCGCTTGATATCGAAGGGAATCAGTTCTCCCCCTTCGACAACGCTCAGGTTCCCCCGCTGATCGTGAGCGATGGGAATATCCAACAATTGTGGTTTGTTCCAATCCATACGGGAAATATACTATATTGACCCAAGGGTAAACCATGATTAGGAAAGCTCTGCTTTGCAATTTGGCACTTTTTCCGCTGACGGCTCTGGCCATCGGTGTTCCAAGTGCTACCCCTGCACACCTGGTATTCCAGGATTCCGCAGGGAACAGCGAAGTGGCTATCCGCGCACAGCTGGTAGACTCCCTGACCGTCACCAACCTGGATAACGCCCCTACCCACTACGACAATTCCGCGTCGGTACGACTCTACCTAGAAGGGTTCTTCACCCAGGTGCTACATTTTTCGGCAAGGGTCAAGGTTTCTACGGACTACACCAACAGGGATATCCCCGACCACCTCTACAACCCCGAAGAGGGCCTCCCCTACAACAAGCAGAGCGAAAACCGGCGTACCTGGGATATCTTTGCTGCTAACGCCAGCTACGATTTGAAAGCCGTAAAATTGATGGCAGGCTTCGACTACTTGGCATGGGGCCCCGCAAGGCGTAACCACGTGATTTTGCGCGGGGAACAGAACCCCTACCGCCCCTGGATGGATAGCACCAGCAGGCTCCAGAGCCCAGCCCCCACGCCCTATTTTGGCTACCAGTTTACCCTCGGCCCCATAGAGTACACCCAATACGCGGCAAAACTGTTCGAAAAGAAGGGCTACAACAAGTACATCCACGCCCACCGCCTGGACTTGAAACTGCCCGAGAACATTACCTTGGGGCTTTCGGAAACCTCCCTGTACGGAGAAACCACGGAACCCGCCGGCACCAATCCCAATCTCGATGCCGACAGCACCTATCGGGAATTCGAGTGGGCCTATGTGATTCCCTTTATCCCCTATGTTTTCCAGGAGCACCTGCAAGGGGACCGGGACAACATTTCTTTAGCCTTTGACCTAAGTATAAAGACCATCCGCCACTGGGAAATCTACGGGGAACTCCTGTGGGACGACATGAAGTCGCCTACCAGCATGTTCGACGACGGCTGGTGGGGCAACAAGTGGGCCGCTTCCGTGGGCATTGCACGGGATAGTCTACGCCTAGGCCCTGCCCTGTTCGGCTGGTTCACGGAATATACCCGCATCGAGCCCTGGGTTTACACCCACCACAAGGGAGGCGGCTACACCTACGCCCATTACAACCAGACTCTTGGATCCAACTTAGGACCCAACAGCGAAGAACTGTTCACGGAAATGGACACCCATCTTGGCTTCGTCGACATGGTCCTGTTTGCAAGCCTGGTCAAGAAGGGAACGGATTTCGGGAGCGGTGTCCGGGACATTCACACTCCCGACAGTCCCACAGACAAGCATTTCCTGAAAAACGGCCACACCCTATACTACCAGGAACTGGGCGGTTCCCTAAAGGTGGAACCCTGGGACTTTATCTCCTTGGAACTGGGCTATTCCAGGTTCTTTGGGGACTACGAAGGCTATACGGCTAGGGCAGCTGGCTCCCTGCAGTGGTAAGGTCCACTTGGGCTAAAGCCGCCGCCATTTCTGCGTCAAAATTGAAATCCGAAAACACCCGCGGTGTATCCCAGTATGGCAACTGCAGTTGCACCTTGTAGGCGTAAAGCATCTGGTGGTGGGCTCCCAAGGTAACAAAGTCCTCTTCGGAAAGGCAGCCACCACCGGACATCTTCTGGTAGAACTTTCCGTCATGGCTATAAAGTCTGTCCCCCACGATGGGGAATCCTAACTCTGCAAGGTGGGCCCGAATCTGGTGCTTGCGACCTGTCACCAGTTCGCACTCCACCAAAGAATGGCTGGGTTTCCCTGCAACAGATCCTGCAGCGGCACCCGGTAAAACGGCAAGCCGCCTGAATATGGTGGTACATGCCTTTCCCGCAGGATCGTGGTACATCTTGATGCGGACGGGTGCCGCCGGGTTTTCCGCCAAGGGAAAATCGCAACGGACCTCCCCTTCGGGAAATTCACCCGGGACCACTGCCAGATAAAACTTCCGTAGTAAGATGCGGTCCAGGTGCTTTTGAAAGCGAGAAGCCGTATCGGCGTTCTTCGCAAAAAGCATAAGGCCGCCGGTGTCCCGGTCCAGGCGGTGCATAGGGGTAGCGGTTTCGCAGTCAAAGCCCCTGCGGATAATAGCGGTAAAGGTGTTGTAGAAAATGCGACCCGTGTGGTGGACCGGGACACCGGCAGGTTTTGCCACCAGCAGGAATTCCTCGTCCTCGAAAAGGGTGCTGTAATGCGTGGGCACGTCGGGTTCGCTGTAGTTTTCCACATGGTAAACCACCTTGTCGCCGCGGTAGCCCAAGGTTTCCAGCGTTGCAGGATTACCGTTAACGGTCACCAGCCCGCGAGAAATCTTCTGGGACCATTCTTCCCGACTGTGGTAGGTAAAGCGTTCCGCAAGGCTATCCAGCAAAGGCCTGCCGTTTTGTTCCGGCCGCACCTCGCTTTCGAAGAACATATCCCTGGGGGCGCTCATCGGAGGGTGTCCCGCACGTAGCCCGACGAATCCCGCGGCTCCTCAAAAACATCAAAGGCCAAGGACCCTATGACTGCTCCGCCCTTGTAGGCTGTCTCCACGCGGTACTTGCCTGCAGGCACGCGGCTCTTTTTAGAATAGCTCCGGAATCCCTGTTCCCGACCGCCGTTTAAAACCATGCGTCCCGAGGATATCTTGTCCGTCAAGACATAATCGCCCTTTGCCGGGTCCTTGTAGTACCAGCGGTATTCCAGTTCCGCCTTTAGTGCGGCCGGAGCATACACCGACGCCAAGAAATACACTTCATTGTCGGGAATCTTGTGGACCGAAGGAGCCTTCAGGCCCAACTTCTGCAAAAATCCGGGAGCGTCCACATCGCAAGTGAAGGTGCTCCTATCAAAATTCTGGCAAGGAATCTGCTGCTTCAGCACCAGAGGAACCGGCGGCACCCAGTTCATCAGGTACGCCGCTACCAGCAAGGAACTGATAAACACCGGCGCCACCAAGACAGACTTGCTCCTATTGGACATTTTCCAGATGCCCACACAGATTCCAAGGGAAAGGACCGTACTCAGCAGGAACCAGATAAAACCGATGCGGTGTACCAAATGGGGAATGGTAAAGTTCAGGAACATGGTTCCCAGCAGGCAGAAAAAGGCCAAGCTCACGCCAAAACTTTCATATTTCTTCTGCAAAAATTCATTGCCCACCAAGAGGCAGGCCAAGGCAATCACCAACAAGAACGAGGCCAGAGAGCCACTGCTCTTGAAGTAGCAAACCACTAGGGCGCTGAACAAGCCGCCAAAAAAGAACTGTACCGCCCAGGTAAAGCGGGCCTTCCACTTGGGGCTCCATTCCCTATCCAGCAAACGGTGGCGCACTACAATAGCACCGTCCGTTACCCCCTGTTCCTTGGCCAAGGCGGCTATCCGTTCCGGAGTCCACCCTTCGGGGTGGTCCAACTTTGCAGAGAGCAGCACCACCAAAATCAAGGCGGCAACGTAATAGGCAAGCAGAATCAGCAGGTCGGAGTTATAGACCTTGGAACCCAAAGTTATGGAATCCCAACCAAAACCCGCCAAGAAAGCAATGGCAGGGAAAAATCTTTCAATCCGCTGGACAATGGGATTGGCCCTCAACTTTTCGATGCGTTCCTTCATTTGCGTCATGCCCTGTAAAGGTTATGCTCCATGATGTAACGGTAGATTTCGGGCAAAAGGCCTTCCGGGCAGACTCCCCTATTCTTCAGCAAGCTCCTGCGGATTTCGGTGCTGGAATAACGGCCCACAAAGCCCTCCTTGGGCCCCAGCCAGAACATGGAGGCATAGCCCTTGGACTTGTGTGCTTCGGGAGAAAGGATGGCGGAACCGGCACGGGCAAACACGATCAACTCGAATTCCTTCATCAGGAGTTCGCCGTTGAATTCCGTCCCGTAAAAGTTCAGCGGGTCACGCCAATGAGGCATGGTCTCGTAACTATCCGCCCCCGTAAGGAGCCTGAAGTTGATGTCCGGGAACCTTTCCCGCAGTTGCTTCAAAAAAACGTAGGTACCGCGGTAATCCCCCTGTTCAATTTCCAAATCCGAAAGGATAAAGCGGGACTCGTAACTGGTGGCCATTTCCAGCATGGCAAAACGGTGTTCCGGCGAAGCGTTGATGGTCTTGTCCCAACGGTCGGGACTGGGCATAAACCACACCTCGTCGCAAAAACCTTTTTTTAGGCAAAGGTCCGCCACATACACGTGGTCCCTATGGACCGGGTCAAAGGCCCCGCCCATGACGGCGACAGTCTTAGAAGACATAGGCGGCAAACCCCAAATTGAGTTGCAACCGGCTCCCCGAAACTTCCTTACCCTTAAAGGGATCGTAATGCTCTAGGACCCAACGATAACTCACCTCTGCAAAAAGCATGGTGGTTCCAAAGATGTTGATGAGGGAACCGAACCCGGCACCCCATTCGTTCCAGGCGATATCGCCCAAGTCGGAAAGATCTTTTACACGGGAATAGGAACCCATGATGTAAAAAACGCTCATGGCGTGGATTCCCAGTTCCACATCAAAAGTGGAATGGTCCACCTCGTACTCTTCGTCTTCAGACTCTTCCTGATAATCAAAGAACCCGTAACCCAGACGCAAATAACCAATTCCAGGGTACCACACGCCCAACATGGGCTCGATCTGGCGTAAGCCAAGGCCCTTGCCCCCACCTACACCCGTACCGGAACCAAAGCCCAACGCTGCCCCCAAGAAAATGGGGGTACGAATCCCCGCCACCGAGGAATTGGCACCCATGGCCGTTCCAGACTGCGCCAAAGACGGTGCCACAAGGGACGCCACCAAAACCACAGCCAAAAGAATCTTTCGATACATACTTCTACAAAACTAAAAAAAGAGCGATACAAAAGCCAAGCAGGGCATTCAAAAATGCGTCCACCTTGGAGAGGTAATAGAACTTTTTGGGGTAAACACCGGTCCTCAGGATTCGAACCAGTTCCAAATCGGAACCCAAAAGGGTAAGGACGAATTTCAGGGCCACCACCACCGTAATCCAGAGGGCCAAACCCGACACCCATGTCATGGCCGTGTAAATGGTCGAAAGCCCAAAGGACATCAAAAAACTGGAACGCCGCAAGGAGGATTCCGAAGCCTCGTGAGCCTGGGCCATTTCCTTGAATTCCTCCGCCTTTTCGCAAACCGCCTTATAACCGCTTAAAAGTTCGGACAAGCTGTAGCCGAAAAGCAAAATGGAAAAGACCAACATTACCTTAGAAGCAATATCCACCGAACCCACACCCTCCTAATTCCTGGAATTCAAGATGCGCAGGTAGCTGGCGTACCTTGCACGGGAAAGTTTTCCCGATTCCACGGCGGCCCGCACGGAGCAACCCGGCTCTTTCAGGTGCAGGCAGTTGCTGTACTTGCAGGTGAACAGGTCCCCCTCAAAGAATCCAGGGAAAATCTTCGCCAGGGTCTCCCCGTCCATTTCGTCCTCGCCATCGGCAAGGCCAATGCTCCGGATACCCGGAGTGTCTATGACGTAGCCGCCCCCAGGGAAATCGAACAAACTGGAAGACGTGGTGGTATGGCGGCCCTTGCCGTCCCTTTCGCGGACGGAACCCGTTTCCAGTTCCGCCCCAGGCACCAAGGCGTTCACCAAGGTAGATTTCCCTACACCGCTCTGGCCGCTGAATACCGAGGACTTGCCTACAAGTTCTTCGCGGAGCCGTTCCAGGCCCTCCCCGGTCTTGACGCTTACGGGAATCACCTTGTCCACAATGGTCATAAAGTCCCGTATGTCGTCGGTCAAGTCCGCCGCCCCATTCGGGAGCAAATCCATCTTGGTGAGCACCAGCACAAAAGGCAAGTTATTCAGGTTGGCCGCCAGCAAAAAACGGTCCATAAAGCCGTAGTTGAACTCCGGCTGGGTCACGCTGGCAACGATGACCACCTGGTCGATATTTGCCGCCAGCGTCAACTTACGGCGGAAACTGTCCCGAGGTCCAGGGCGTTTGAGTTCGCTTTTCCGCGGGAGCACCCTTACCACGCAGTACTTCTGGGAGCCTACGCCCTCGCCGCTGTCCGCATCCTCGTTCACTTGGCCAAGCAACACGCGGTCACCAACAGCGGGAAATTCACCAAGGGCCTTCGAGGTCGTGGCACGGTACATGGCGGTAACCGTCCCTTCTTCCAGCAGCCTCACCTCGCAAGTACGACGGTGGACTTCCACCACCATACCCTCGACGCAATCCTTTTCGTCAATCTTTTCCAGGGGGTCCTTGATTTTTTTGAGGCGGGGATTCTTGAACTCGCGACTGAAACGCTCCTTCACCGGGCGCTCGTCCACCACGCCAGATTCCAGCTCCCGCATCACGTCAATACGCCGGCTGCGGTGGTCGCGGCGTGTGGGCCGGACCCGCCTGGAAGGCTCCTGTTCTTCTTCGAAATCCCTATCGAGCATCTTTCGTGCCCTTTAAAAAATCGGGAAGAGTCTCTTCCAATTCTTCTTCCGAAACAGGCCTGTTCTGCCGAATGGATTCCATCAAAAAATGTATGGCCTTCAAGCGGCCATTGCATTTTTCAATGCAGTTGTCATAGAAGCCCTTGGTCTTGTAATCCCCTTCTACCACCCGTTCCGAGGCATACAGGAAATGCTCCACGCAAATGGAGAGCTGGTCGGCTTCCGCCCGCAAATCCTCAAGGTTGCTCTTGGTAAAAAAAGGCATAGGGAAAATGTAGTAAAATCATTTGCTATATTCTTGTCATGCTTTTAGCACTGTTCAAGATGATTCGGCCCGTCAATATCGTCATCGCCATGGTGACCCTCTCCATCGGGTATTACCTGCTGGGAGTCTTGCCCCTGCAAGAAATCGGCATTTCCTGGACATCCCTGATACTGCAATCCCTAGGTTTTGCCTTTGCCATCGGATTCGCCAACATCCAAAACGACATCCTGGATTTGGAAACAGACAAACTAAACCGCCCAGAGCGTCCGCTGGTCAGCGGAAAAATATCTGTCACCTTGGCCAAGCGGGTGTGGATTGTGCTCTTTGCCCTTACGCTCCTCTGCGGGATTGCGGAAAGCCTAATTACCAAGACGGGCTTTACATCGGCCATCTTCTTCTTGCTCCTGTGCGGCCTGTTAATCGCCTATAACAAAAAGCTCAAACACATTCCGCTCCTCAAGAACATGACCGTTGCGCTCCTGTGCGCAACGCCCTTGTTCCTTTGCCTTTTCACCCCTACCGGAGTCCCGGAAACAGAAGACACCTTGTGGACTGTCGCCGACAAAATCGGATTCCTCTACCCCGCCATGCTGTTCGCCTTTTTGCTGACCACTGCACGGGAAATCTACAAGGATCTGGAGGACGAAACCGGAGACCTTAAAGCAGGCATCATGACCTTCCCCTTAATCGCAGGGGCTCCAACGGCAAGGCGGCTGGCCGGATTCATCTGCCTGTTCTGCTGGGCAATCCTTCCCCTGCCCGTAGTGCAAGGGTTCTACCCCACGTTGTTCCTAATTGTAGCAGGGGCCACCTTGACTCCCATTACGGCTATCATCCTTGTGCTGGCACACCGCAAAAACTACCGTGCGGCACAAAAATTGGTAAAAGTGGCAATGTTTGCAGGCCTTGTGGCCCTGCTGGTCAGTTGCTAAGCTTTTTACGCCTGTTCAAAAGTCCACTTCACGTGATCCAGCATAAAGTCGTGGGCATCAAAGACCAGCCCAAAGTGGTCCTTGATTTTTTGTACTTCAAAGCGCATGGGATTTTCGTCCCAACCCACGTCCTTTTCCACAATCTTTGTTTTGCAGCCGGGCTTTTGGGCCACCATCATCTCTGCAATTTCCTTCCAGCTAATCCAAACATCCCCAAGCCCCAGGTAGATTTCCTCGTTCTTGTCGGATTCCAGCAGGTTCACATAGAGCTGTGCCTGCTGGCTAGCATGGATAAACTGGGTACCGTCATTCTTGACAATGTGGATGTCGCGGTTTTCCTTGACCGCCTTGGCCATGTCAAAGAACCTGCGGTCCGGCTGGGAACAGCCATCGGGGAATGCCGGGTTACCGAAGGTATAGCCCGGGCGAATAATGTTGCGCTTCATCTGGACTTCGGGAAACTGCTCGCCGTAACCCCTGCGGAATCCCAGTACATAGGCCTCCCCTGCCGCCTTGGTGGCACCGTACAGGTCCAAAGGCAAATTGCTGGTGACCTCACGCATAGAGGGCCGCATCACACCCATAGCCGCCGTGCTGCTGGTATAGATAAACTTCTTGCAACCCGCCTTGGCTGCACTTTCCAGCAAGAATACCGTAGCCCGGGTATCGTTCATCAACATGGTGCTGGGAGTTTCGCCCCAACCAAGGGCAATGTGGATACAGGCGTCACACCCCTGCAGACCCTGCGCCATCTTGTCAAAATCCGTAAGGGAGGCTTCCACAAAGCTCACGTCCGGCCGTGCCCTCAAAGAAGGCACCTTATTGGGGTGTCTGGTGGCAATTACCACCTCGTGACCTTTCTCCAAAAGGGCACGCACTACATGATGTCCAATAAAACCTGTACCGCCGGTAACGAAAACTCGCATAAGCACCTCTTTGTTATCCTAAAAATACAGTCTTGTAAGGCTTTGTGCAAGCCCCGAAAAAGAAAATTACAGGTAAAAAGCCACCAAGCCGGCGGTGCAAAGGCAAATCAGCACCGTGGCAGGGATAATGGGCCTGCGCATGGACTTGGCCCCCAAGAAAAACACAAGGCTTCCCTTGGTCAAGGTATTGGCGATACTGGCAAAGAGCAGGGCCAAAATCAATTCCCGTGCCGGCAAACTGGCTTTAACACTCATGTCCAAAAGGGAGAAGGCCACCGCATCCATCTCGGCGGCACCACCCAAAAAGCTACAGGCCATAAGGGCACTAGACCCCAGGTACACCCGTGCCGCATTGGCCACAAACATCACCACCGTGAAAATCAAGCCGAACTTGATGGCAGGGTGCAGGTTAAAGGGGTTATTGAAGGTACTCCCTTTTTCCGTATGGTTCCGCCCATCCTTCACCTTCAGGTAAAGGGCGTAGAGCAAAGCCGGAGCCGCCGGTAGCAACAGGGGTAATGCCAAGGGTTTAGCAAGGTCTGGCACAAGTACGGCACAAATCAGGTACAGGCGGATATACATCACCGCCCAGCTGAGCACGATTCCCAGGGTAAAAGTCCCGGCATAATCTTCGTTGTCCCTGCTTCGGCCCACCAAGTTCAAGGTCAAGGCGGTGCTGCTGGCAAGCCCCCCCAAAAGACCCGTAAGCCAAATGCCCTTTCCCGGTCCCACCAGCTTGATAAGCACGTAGCCTACAAAACCTATGCCGCTAATGAAAACAACAAACAGCCAAATGGTGTGGGGGTTCAGGACCTCCAGACCCGCAGGGCCATAGGCCTGGTTGGGTAAGAAAGGCAAAATCATCAAGGAGATGACCGCAAACTTTACCGTGGCGATAACGTCTTCCTTGGAAATCTTGGAGGCGAACTCGTGGAGTTGCTTTTTTAATGCCAACAGCCACAACAGCACAATCATCACGATACAGGATTCCAGCAACCGGTTGTACCAGCACAGGGCTCCCAAGAAATAGACCATAATCAAGGAGGCGCTAGTAGTAAGTCCGTCCTCTTCCTTGTTCACAAAGCCGTGGGCCACGTGGCTTGCCACCAAAAGCAGGCCCACTACGGCAAAACCCGTTATGAAGGGCGCCACGGTATGCATCAACTCCGACAAAAAGGCCGCCAGGGCACCACAAAGGCTTATGACCGAGAAGGTCCGCACGCCAGCGGGGTGCCGCGTAGCACTGTCGGCATAGGCGTTTTCACGTTGCATCCCTATGATAAGGCCAATACCGAGGGCGGCGGCCAACTTGTAGAATTCATTGAACTCGATCATAGGAACCCCCTTTAAAAACTACTCCCGCTCCCAGACCTGGAACAGCGTAGGGAAATCGTTCTTTTCGTCGGCAGGGAACTTATCTTCGCTTACCATACGCCAACCCTCTCCCCATTCCGGGAAGAACACGTCGCCGTCCACTTCGGCAATCACGCGAGTCAGGTAAAGCTTTTTCACCAAAGGCATGGCCTCGCGATAGACAGCAGCACCGCCAATGATAAAGCACTCCGTCTCACCCGCCGCCTGGGCTCCTTCCAGCGCCTGGGATAACGAACCGCACACCACGCAGCCCGGCGCCTTGAAGGCGGTATTGCGGGTCAGCACGTAGTTGGTGCGGTTGGGCAAGGGGCGTCCAATGTCATCGTAGTTCTTTCTGCCAAGGATGATAGAATGGCCCGTAGTGATGGCCTTAAAGCGCTTCAGGTCAGCGGACAGGTGCCACGGCAAATGACCGTCACGGCCAATGACGTTATTCTCTGAAACAGCGACAATAGCAGAAACTAACATATCACATTCCACATTAAACAGCAATGGGAGCTTTAATGGTGGGCCACGGGTCGTAATCCACCAGTTCAAAGTCCTCGAACTTGAATTCAAAAAGGTCCTTCACGTCGGGATTCATCTTCATGGTAGGAAGCTTACGGGGCGTGCGGGAAAGCTGTTCCTTGGCCTGGTCAAAGTGGTTGCTGTAAAGGTGCAGGTCCCCGAAAGTGTGCACGAATTCAGAAGCCTCGTAACCGCAAACCTGAGCCAGCATCATGGTCAAAAGCGAATAGGAGGCAATGTTGAAAGGCACGCCCAAGAACATGTCGGCACTGCGCTGGTAAAGCTGGCAGCTGAGTTTACGCTTGCCGGACTCCCCTACACCGCCCACATAGAACTGGAAAAGGCAATGGCAAGGAGGCAATGCCATCTTGTTCACCTCAGCCACGTTCCAGGCGCAAACCAAGTGCCTTCTGGAATCGGGATTGTTCTTGAGGCTATCTATCAAATTCTGAATCTGGTCGATGTGGCCGCCGTCGGGTGTAGGCCAGCTGCGCCACTGGTGTCCATACACCGGGCCCAAATCGCCGTTTTCGTCGGCCCATTCATCCCAAATGGTCACTTTGTTGTCGTGGAGGTACTTGATGTTAGTATCGCCCTTCAAAAACCACAGCAATTCGTGAATAATACTACGCAGGTGCAACTTCTTGGTGGTAAGGCAAGGGAATCCCTTAGAAAGGTCGTAACGGTTCTGCCGACCAA
>Ga0265298_10005824_pt1 | contig 15340 bp, 26 predicted proteins | sample AusTroGonzalo_MG_3_FD_193486 | JGI IMG/M metagenome (GOLD analysis project Ga0265298, IMG submission 193486) | Bovine rumen microbial communities from tropical cattle in Woodstock, Queensland, Australia - Gonzalo_01 | ecosystem: Host-associated > Mammals > Digestive system > Stomach > Rumen ... | reverse complement strand
AACGCATTCGAAAGAAAGAATTTTCAGAAAGACAATGGTATAATCTCCTCAGTAAAGATTTAACTATGATGTAAAAATTAGTTGATTTTACGCCAGATTTAGCTTATAATAATAATGTAAGCTAAATCTGGTGTTTATTTTATAGGGTGAGAAAATGATTACTCTTTCTGTAAAAGACATAGAATTTGATGAGAAAGTTGTTTATATTGATACTTGGTATGACTGTCACACTAGACTTTGGGTTATTCAAAAGCTCAACAAAGATGGGTACCAAGTTGGAGATGCAGATTATGTATATGGTAAACAGGCAGCTATGAAAGAAACTGAAGAGCTGAAGAAAAGATATAATATTTAACTGATAAATCTAGATTTAGTGATTATTAGTTTTATGGGGGTACCTAGAAAGATGAAAATTGTTTTAAATAAATGTTGTAACTGTTTTGACATTTCAAATAAAGCATTCGATGCACTAAATTATGATGACGACTTCTGGAGGAAGGATTCCAGGGGAAGTATTGAAGCTCGTCTTTTTGAGGTTTGGGATAAAGATGAAAATAATAACAATATGAAAATCCGAACTGACCCCAGGTTTATCAAAATGATGGAAGATAATCCTTATGAAACTGCAGACTATTACACAAATCTTGTTGTTGTGGAGATTCCTGACGAAGTCAGTGATTGGCAGTTAGTGTCTAGCAAATTCTATGAGAGAATTGTGTACGTTGTTGATGGTAAACTCTATTGGAAATAAGTTATGAACAGACTTATCAAAGTTTTGAACTGCTGCACTGAGGACTAACCCATGAAGCAAAAAAAGAGGAAGCCGAGACCTCAGATAATGTGGAATAGCGCAGAAAAGTATGGGGTTGAAATAGGAGAAAAAGCCGGATGGTATGATTATCCAATTCCAGATGATGTACTGGTGGAAAGTCGAATGCATCTGTCTAAAAAACAGGCGAAAACACTAGCAAAGAAGCTTATGTATTTTTTCATACATGGTGTGCTGAAGGAGGAATGAAAATGGGAATCTACATTGACATGGAAATGCCTAAGGAATTTGGGAGGTGTATGGTAATTTTCCCGGATGGCAGGGTGACAACTGAATTTGGTTCGCAAGTTATTGCCAGAGCAATTTCCGTCCCTCCGCATGGGGATTTGATAGACCGTGACAAAGTGGGTCTTACTGGCTTTGAAATCGTGTTGTGTAACGGTGATTACAAAGAGGGAATGAAAATGCTGTTGGAAAAGATAGAATCCACTCCTACCATCATCCCGGCAGAGGAGGGCAAGACATGAGCAGTGCGCCGTTTCAGCTTGGGTTGAAAGTTGTTGATGATTTCAAGTACAACCCACCGTTTGAAGGAGCAGAAATTTCTTTCGTCATGCGTGGGAAAGACGAAAAGGACACAGTTACCAAACTGATTAAGATTCTTGACGATGTTCCAGACAACATGAAAATGCTGATTTACCATATCGGCTTTCGTCCGGACAAGCCAACACCTGTTGCAAGATATTTTATAGAAGTAGAGATTGACCGCAAGGACAGACATGGCTTCCCGTTCTTTTGGCATGGAGGGTGGAGCGGACGGAAAAAGGCAGAGGAGGTCAGATGATGGACTGCAAGAAATGTCAATATCACACAGTAGATGGGCGTTGCCTGTATTACATCGGATGCCCGTATAAGCCAACTACAAATGAGTCAATTTTGGACGATTTGTTAGAGTTTGAAGCTGAGGCTTTAGGGTATCGCAAATTCGGTAAGGCATAGGAGGGTGAGTGATGGACGAGTGCAAAGTGTGTGCAAATGCTGACAACGAGTATTGCTTTGCCTGTGACAACGGCAACAAATTCAAGCCCATGACCAACGCCGACCGCATAAATGTCATGACAAATGAAGAAAAAGCAAGGTTTTTAGCAGCAAATCAATTAGATTTGTTGAATTTAGTGCTTAAACCACTTGAGATAAAACTTGATATAGATAAAGAAGCTGTTATATCTGAGTGGGTCGATTGGCTTAAACAGGAGGTAAACTATGAGTAGATATGGGCAAAGTGATTATGATGACATGATTTATGAGCTGGACGAATTTTTGACTGACCATAAACCGTCAGAATTGTTGAACTTAGTTAAGGACGCTGTTGATTTGTGGGAAGATCGCAACATGGAGGTAGACGAGTGAGAGAACCGGTAAAGATTAAATTCACTTGGGATGACCTTAATGAATCTTTCGAACCATGCAAGTACTGCCATGCGGAAGAGTGGTATCCGGCGTGTGACGACGGAGCAACTTCTGCGGCCTGCAACCACTGTGCTTACAACATCATCACCTACTGCAGAACTCATTTTGTGGAGGGATGAATATGAGCAACATCGAGCATTACTTTGAAAACCTGCTTTTTCATGGAGAAGATAATGTAAATAAGTATTATCTATCAGAAGAAGAACGGAAAGCGGTTGAGATATGTGTTAATTATGTTATCTATTCGCTGTTTGATAACAGGGAAATGTTTCGTTCTTTTATTAAGAATAAGTTGAGGTATCTTGTAGAATAAGGAGTAAAGAGGAGTGAAGACAATGTATCACGAGCTGGTGGAAGCATTACGCCTGTGTGTTAGATACGGCAAAGCGGAAGACGCACTTGCCAACGCAAAGCAAGCCGCCGATGTAATTGAGAAACTTAGCATGAAGCTTCACAGTTTGGAGCAGGAAGTGAATAATGAAAAAAATTATACATCTTAAAAATATTATTTCAGAAGATTTTGTGAACTATAAATACCCAGCAATGTTCTTAATTACTGCTCATTGTAACTGGAAATGTTGTACAGAAGCTGGTATCTCCATCACAGAATGTCAGAATCAGTCTTTAGTTAATGTAAATACAAAATCATTTTTTATTGAGGACATTATAGATTCTTATTTAAAAAATGATATTACAAAAGCTATTGTATTTGGTGGACTAGAACCATTCCTCCAATTTGATGAACTTCTTTCTTTCATTGAAGAATTTCGAGAAAAATCAGATGATGAAATAATCATTTATACTGGCTACTATAAAGATGAATTATATGATGAAATAGAAGAATTAAGATTCTATAAAAATATCATTATAAAGTTTGGTAGATTTATTCCTGGCAATGATTTTCATTTCGACGAAGTATTAGGAGTAAATTTATGTTCTACTAATCAATATGCAGAAAAAATTAGTTGATTTTATATCTCCCTTGTATTATTATAACAATATGAGGGAGGTAATTTTTATGCACGTTGCTCTTAAAGATTCTCTTTATAAGAAAGCTGAAGGCATTATTAACTCCGGTAACGTAGCTAGAGTTTATCAGTTTCCAGAAGTGGATAAGGGAACTGATTGCCTAGATATAAATACCTTGAAAAATATTTTTAAATACTTTTATGATGAAGGTTGGCCAGTGATTAAAGTAGAAGAAGTAAATAAAATAGACTATCTTGAGGTAAGTATCATGAAAAAGAATATTTGTTGTATCTGTGGAAAAGAATATGATGGCTATGGAAATAACCCTTATCCAATAAAAGAATCAGGTAGATGTTGTGATAAATGTAATCGTATAGTTATTCTTGAGCGGCTAAATCAGTTTAAAGCCTCAAAGAAGAATTAGTTGATTTCTAAATAAAAATATTGTATATACAAATTATATGCGCCAATAGCTCAGTAGGATAGAGCAACTGCCTTCTAAGCAGTAGGTCAGGGGTTCGAATCCCTTTTGGCGTGCCATATGAAAGGAAAATATTTATGGACCAAGATATACTAGAATTTATTTAGAGAAGATTTTAGACAGATTGTAATTGGATGAATGGTAACTGTTATTGGTTTGCCTTGATTTTAAAAGAAAGATTTCCTCAAAAATTAAATATTTATTATATCTCTGATACTGGTCATTTTGTGGGATATGATGGTAAGTCCAATTATTATTATGATTGGGAAGGTTCTCATTTAGTAGATGACACTGAACTAATTAGTTTAGATATGATTTTATGTCAAGATCCAAAGTGGTTTTCAAGATTAATGAATGATTGTAAAATGTAATGATGAATTTAGTTGACATTTTAAATATTGTATTTTAAAATAAAAATATGCCCAAGTGGTGGAATTGGTATACACGCTAGATTTAGGTTCTAGTCTACGGGTGCAGGTTCAAGTCCTGTCTTGGGCACCATACATGGGGATATAGCTCAGTTGGGAGAGCACCTGCCTTGCAAGCAGGAGGTCGTCGGTTCAAGTCCGATTATTTCCACCAATTATAAAATTTTATATAAAACATAAAAGGAAATTTTAAATGAAATTTAGTAAAATTCTTGAAATGGAAAATGATTTATACTTAATTCCCAAACAGAATTTTAAATCAAAAAACAAAATAAAAGATACTATAAGCTATGAAGAAAGAGAGAAAATAGCTAAAGAATTAGTTCTTACTCAATGTGATTATAAAAATATTCTAGGATATTGTTCATGTGATTCAAAAAATAGAACTGTATTTATCAAATATAACAAGAATAAAGAGGTATGTGTAGTATACTTTTATAAGAATAATGCCCCTAGCATAATTTCATTTTTTATGTGTTCTTGGCGTGATTATAATTCTATGAGATATGAAGAAAGTTATCCATATGTAGATGAAATCCCACAAGGAGCATAACTTATGAAAGCTTATTTGTTTAGAGATGCCCCACTTGGTATGTTTTGGTATAATGGGATTGTATTTACAAAAATTAATGATAATCAAGCTGTAATGATTACTTCTGGTAAACTTAAAGATTTTTCACCTGAAGAAACCATATACAAGTGGGAATAAACCTAAAATTTAAATTAAACCATGAATACTGTAAATTAATAGTTGACAAGTAGCAAATAATGTGATAATATCATAATGTAATTGATAAAGGTAAACTAAAAAATCTGATTATTATGTAATAAGGAGGTAACAATATGAGAAAGCTTATTAATCGTTCCAAAGATGGAAGATGGGCACTTCATATTGCTAACCAACATAATGGTTGGATAGAACCTCATTGGATTGATGATGAAGAGTGGTTCTACATTTATGTGATAGAATAAGTTAAATATGCTGGTGTGGTGGAATAGGCAGACACCACAGACTTAAAATCTGTTGTCCGAAAGGGCGTGCCGGTTCAAGTCCGGCCACCAGCACCAAAATAAATAATCAATGAGGAAATTTGTGGATTTGTGGTGAGGGAGTGTTACCTACTATCCAGTGTGATATGGTTTAAGACACTTGTGTAATTGATTATTTATTTCAATAAAATATCTTGGTGTAGCTCAATTGGTCAGAGCCGGCGACTTATAATCGTCAGATGCAGGTTCAACTCCTGACACCAGGACCAAGAATTAAGTTTTAAGTAACGGTAATAAAAAATGCTGCACCGGAGTAAGGAACCCACTCAAAAACGCATTTCTTAATTCTAACTTATGAGAAAAATATAGGGTTAGATTTTTCAGGTATTGTTTTTGCTAATACACATCCTATCTTCATTAAGCGATGAGCCGTAGGAGACGAGATGATGAACGAAAAGAGATAAGTCATCTCCTAAAATTAGGGCTACTTGAAATGATATATAGTAGATGGGTCATTGACTACAATGCGGAGAAGAGAACGAAGATTTGAAATGTAATAAGTGTCACGTATTAACTTTTGGTAGGGTGACATAATGGATGGTTGGGTCTTATTACAAAGTAGATGGTACTCCGTCATCAAAATCAAACCGAGTCAGTAAGGGCAGTAATTGGGAGCTTAATAGCGTAAAGGCATACGCAGTCAATCATGTGGTAAACTAGACTGACAGGACTAACCAGAGATTGACCCATAAGAGATAACCTTATGGCAAAAAAATAAATAAAGTAAGTGTTATCTTTTCCAACTGAGGCGCGGATGAGGATAATATTTGCGGTTCTGGTAATCTTAGGATTAAGCCAGAGTGTAGGTTGGAAAATTACTTTATTTATCCCATTAATTATTTACGAGGGTAGCGTAGTGGTAGCGCAGCGGGCTTTGACCCCGTATGTGAAGGTCCGATTCCTTCTCCTCGTGCCAAGCGTTATGGTTTTAGCTCACCGTTTGAAAGTCGCTTTGTGGTCACTACCTCTGGACTTAGTTAATAGGTAGGAGGTAGCGGACGCAATAAAGCATAACGGGAGATATAGTTTTTGCGGTTTTTGATGTAAAACGCATGGTTTTCTTTTTGAAAAGTTTCTTTACCATTCTACAACTAAAGAAACCTATTGTTTTATGATGTGGGCATCATGCAGATTTCTTTCAGAAGGTTTCTTTCCTGCTAAATCTAAAGAAACCTAATGAGGGCCTTTAGCTCAGTTGGTTAGAGCTCCCGGCTCATAACCGGATGGTCAAAGGTTCGAATCCTTTAAGGCCCACCATAATTAGTTGACATATTATTTATTGTATATTATAATAAATAATATAATAAATAAGTACCTTAACAAATTAAGATTGAGTAGTGAGGATAAAGCCATTTGTAAAAATCCTACATGTACAAACTTTTGATTAAGAGTCCGTACAACTCTCAAAAGTGTAGGCGAGATTAGGTATATGGTGTAGGTGGAAAGCATGCTGGCTCTTTGTAGGGCCGGAGGGTATAGGTTCGAGTCCTATATGTACTGAACACAAAGAAAATCTTGTAAAGTTGATACAAATGAAAAAGTCATGTAAAATAATTACATGTTAGTCGCAAGAATGACTGTAGGTAACTTGGCCAGTGAATCCTACCATGACTCCCATAGGTGCAAGTCCTATGGCTCAATCTTAGTAATTGAACATTGAAAATTTAATTTAGCAATCTGATTTTATTCGGTACAACTCAGTGAAGAGCAAACACCATTGTGCTGAGAAACTATCCGGTTTTCGGATTGGTCTAGAATGGAATTATTAGAGGATACCCTAATAAAACCTAGATGGTCTTTTTGGTGACATTAAGATTACCTGATTCTAAAGGATTGGCTAGAGGATAGTTGTGCTGACAAAATCGCAATCAAAAGTACTGTCTCATCGCCTCAACAATAGAAGGCAAGCGTTAAAAGCGTAGCCCGAAGCCGTGTTAGGTTGTAAGTTGGCTACTAGGAACAAACCACGGTAACGCCACTAATGGGGTTTGTAGTGAAGTCATGGTAACATGACTATAAGATGAGGTCAAGGTACGAGTAGCCAAATACAATGACGAATAATTGAAAAAGTTATTGTTAAACTTGATTAAATTATTTCTGAATGGTTGGTGAAAGTTAGAGGTAATCAATCCTCTCCGGCAAAGCATTGAAGAAATGTTAAGGACTGGCTGGTGTGTCCGTCTGAAGGTAAGAAGTTATGGGGTCGCTACCCATGGCTCAGACTTACTTTCGCTGGTGGCTGAATATGGTTGAAGATTTCAGTTGGTAGGGCGAAGGTCCGTACAGTAATAAAGTCAGATTGGTGAATTAAATTTTCATCTATCTTTTATGGACGATTAGCTCAGTTGGTTAGAGCATTTGCTTTACACGCAAGGGGTCACAAGTTCGAATCTTGTATTGTCCACCATTTGGGGTATTGAAAGGTTTCGACTGCGATTAAGGCTGAAATGCGCTTCGTAGGACACGGGTTCGATTCCCGTATACTCCACCATTTATCGAGGTATAGCTCAGTTGGAAGAGCGCCTGCTTTGGGAGCAGGAGGCCGCTGGTTCGAGACCAGCTACTTCGACCAGAGAAGTTAGGGAATCTTTAAGGTTAGTATCATATGCTACGGCCAAAAAAGAGAAACAGATTTGCAAAATACCTAATAAGGCACTTCTCACCAACTTATTATCAGTAGGGTATAGATTTGCTGATTTATACTTACTGATAATAAGTATAATAAATCAATAAAGCTCGCGGTCTATTATAAGGACAGCCTTGGGGTCAAGAGATACTATGAGAGTCGACTTTAAGAGTATTGAGACTAAAAGGAAATACGCCATATATGACGATATATGGGAATACCTTTATCCTAGATATTTAGGGTCTAGTAAACTTTATTGATTTGATGTCCAGTCCAGCTCTAGACAATAAACTTTTTGATATATCCGTTGGCTGGTAGAGGATATATCTAATTCTCTTATAGGAGGTAACTGCCTATGTATTTAGCCAAAACTTCCAAAAGTGAGAGAAGTCCAGAAATTTGGACAAGACGTTAATCTAGCGTCAATAAATAAATAGGTTTCAAGAAGCTCCTCAGTTAATATGTGAAGTACTTATTTTTTATAACGAAACGATGTTAACTTGAGGTTGTAAGGAAGGACGCATCCGCACTTATGTAAAACGGGGTGCTCCAATGCGGGATCGACTAGAGGTTAGGTCAGTAGTCTCATAAGCTACATTCGGTGGTTCGAATCCATCTCCCGCACCCATCTGGCCCCTTAGTGAAGAGGTAAACACGAGAGCCTTTCAAGCTCTAGGCGGAGGGTTCAATTCCCCCAGGGGTCACCATATGGAGAGATACTGAAGTGGTCATAACAGCACTGACTTGAAATCAGTTGTGCGGAAACGCCCGTGGGTTCGAATCCTACTCTCTCCGCCATATTCCTCAATAGTTCAGTAGGTAGAACGGCGGACTGTTAATCCGTATGTCATAGGTTCGAGTCCTATTTGAGGAGCCAAAAGAATGGTGCGTTAAAAAATCTTAAGGCAACTTTTAAAAAGTATAAAAAGATTTTCCAACGATTTGGTCAGTCGTGGTTCTTTAAATATTTCTTTCCTCAAAGAAATATTAAGTTCGGGAGCGTGCGTTATAAAAAAGTAGGGACGGCAGCACGTGCTAACTGTCCAAGAGGGCGCACCTGGCGGATGTTTGAAAGTATTACTTATGGGTCGGTCCGCTTACAATAAATCACATATATATGGAAGATTGGAGAAGTAGGTATCTCAATGGATTGCTAATCCATCCTACCTTTATAGGTAGCACAGGTTCGAGCCCTGTATCTTCCGCCAATTTTTATTTGAGGATAAACATGGATATAACTCTACATTATACTGAGGACGAATTAAAAATTATCCTTGATGCTTTAAATAATGGTTATAATGCTCTTGGAAAAATTTATTTTGCAGCATTACTGGGATTATAGCATGATCTCCCCAAAGAACTTGCTGATAAATTTAATTCAATGTCATCAGAAGAAATTGATAGTTATACAAGGACCCGCATGAAAAGTCTTAAAGATTTATATGAATATCTTTTGACGTTTGAAAAACAATAAATGTACTTAATATGCACCTTTAACTCAGTTGGCAGAGTGCCTGCCTTTTAAGCAGGACGTCCTGGGTTCAAGTCCCAGAAGGTGTACCAGAGAGGTCTGAAAACCTATTTTTTTTAGTATCATATGCTACGGAAAAGTGGGGAAACTATGGTTTAAATGACTCAGATAAGCTACCTCTCACCAATGTAGGTGTAGTTTAATGGCAGAACAATAGCCTTCCAAGCTATAGGTGGGAGTTCAATTCTCCTCATCTACTCCAAAAAAGGACTGAATTAATATGGCATGGAAACAATCTCATTATAGGAATAAAAAATTAAAAAAGTTAGAACATGCTACAAAAAGTAAGTATTTTTCAGGAGCATATTTTGATGAAAGAAAGAATAGAATAATTAGACAATCATGCAATACAAAAAAAGAAAAATACTTATGTAGAAAACAAACAAGGTGTAAAATTAAAGATTTAGATTTGCCAAAAAGTAATATACATAAAAAATATTATGATTATAAATGGCGTATATTTTGATAAATAAAATAAGGAGGTTGTTCATGCAATAAAGAAAGCATCCAACAAAATTATTTAGTAAAAATTAGTTTTAACTTAACTACACAATAAGGAGTATGTAAAATAATGATTGATATTACAGCAATTGCAGAAGCTATTATAAGTTTAGTTGTGCTTGTAGTGGGAGCGTTTTTAGTTCCTCTTATTAAGCGAAAGATTGATGCAGCTACACTTAACAAGATTTTAAAGTACATTGAAGTGTTTGTTGGTGCAGCAGAACAACTCTATGACAAAGAACAAGGGGAAGAAAAGAAAGCATATGTACTTGCTAAGCTTGCAGAAAAGGGCTATATTCTTGATGGAAGTATAGATGCTAAGATTGAATCAGCAGTACTTGAGCTGCATAATAAGCTAAAGAACTAAATTTATTTTATGACGCATTAAAATGACGGCCAGTTAGAAATCAAGATATTTCTTGCGTTACCGTGAGTTAAATATGCTGGTATAGCACAAAGGTAGTGCAATCGCCTTGTAAGCGATAGGTTGTAAGTTCGATTCTTATTACCAGCCCCAAAAGCAGATAGTATATACTATCTGCTTTTTTTATAGTTGACATTTTACTTAGCATGTGTTAATATAATAATGTAATTGATATATAGGAGGAATTTTAAAATGACTAAAGATAATGTTATGAAATGTCTCAACAATATCAAGCCTGGAACATTTACTAGAATTACCTTTGTTACGGAACTTCCTCTTAAGGCTGAGTTTAAAAACCGCGGGTTTAGAGTGACTAAAACCACTTCTATTACTACAAGATTCGGTATTCACTATGGAAACATCAAAGGTGTGGAAATCAATAATACTACCAAGGATAAAAAGGTGAATAACTTCTACTGGGTAGACAATTTTAAGAAAAATCTTTGTTATAATACAAACACTAAAAAGTATTATATTTGTACTTATCCTACTAAAAAGGGTACAAATATTAATACTAAATACTCTATTAAATACCCTGATGGGAGTTTTAAAGGAAATTTAACTTCCATTGATAAAAATATGGTCATTAATTCTTACTGGAACAAATCATCTACTAAAATGATGAGAATTAATATTGATAATGTTCTCAAAATTGGGAGTTAAATAACAATTATTTAACCCCCGATCGTTTTGGTAATGTAAAAGGAGAAATATTGTATGAATATTAAAATTAAGAAAATTAGAGATAGTGCTATTATACCTACAAAAGCACATGATACAGATGCTTGTTTCGACATTTATGCAGACCTTAAAGGACGAAGTTTTTTAGATTTTGATTTAGATAACCCAGGATCTGATTTAATTACAGTTGATGATGCTGTAAAGATTGCACCTGGGGAGTGGTGCAGTATTTCTACTGGATTCTGCACTGAAATCCCAGAAGGATATTTTGCTCCAGTTTTTTGTAGAAGTGGCATGGGTATCAAAAGACATCTTCGACTTTGTAATTCGGTAGGAATTATTGATAGTTCTTATCGTGGAGAATGGGTTGTGGCTCTTCATAATGATGGGAATACATCTCAGGTAATTCATCATGGGGATAGAATTGCTCAATTTACAATTCTTCCGGTCTTAGATATAAATTTGGAAGAGGTAAATAATATTTCGGATACAGACAGAGGCTCAGGCGGGTTTGGAAGTACAGGAGTATAATTATGATTATACTGATTGATTGTGATGATACCATTTGGAATCTTTGCGACGCTTGGGTTAACTGGCTAAATAGTCATTATGGTACTCAAGTAAAATATGAAGATATTAAAGAATGGGATATGACAAAAGCATTTCCAACTCTATCAAAATCGGAAATATTTTCTTGCTTAAAGGACGAACTGTTTTGGATGACAGTAAGACCTAAAAGAGATGCTATAGAATATATTCCTAAATTGCAAGATTTAGGACATGATATATTTTTTGTAACTGCAACTAGTCCTTATAATTTATCTTATAAAGCTGAGATGCTAGAATCTTGGTTCCCTAAGATAGATATACACAAGTTGATAAGTACCCATTATAAGCAATTGATAATGGGAGATTTACTCATTGATGATAATATAGAAAATTTTAGTGATAAAATACAAGGGATATTGTTCGATGCAAATCATAATAAGAATGTCCAAATAGATGGGACAAGAATAAAAAGATTTGATAATTGGGAGGAAATATATCAATTCATAGCACTGCATAGTTGATTAACAAAAACAAATATAATATAATATAAATGTAATTTGAACTGGGAGGGAAATCAATATGAAAAAGATAATGATTTTTACAAGTAAAATTATTTTTATCTTTTTATTGATTTTTGTTTTAGTTTTTGGGGCAATGAAAGTTCTTGAGCCTAAGTATCCTGTTCCCATGTATTGGGTAGAGTATAATGTAAAACCTGGGGATACTTTATGGGAAATTGTTCCTAGAAAATCTGGGTATAGAATTAATGATATTATAAATCTTGTAAAAGAACATAATCATATTAGTTATCTCATTGCCTATGAAACAATAGAACTCCCAGTTTGGTAAAAGAGGTAGTTAATGTTAATAGTATTTTAGATATTGTTGTTAATAATTTTAGGCATATCTGCTTGGGTTTCTTTAAATTTAGATGAAGTTTTATCCTCTCCTATGCTTGTTTTTATTTTATCTGGAGCCTTACTTATTATGAGCTTTCTAATTAGTTGACTTTGTATTAAATTATGTTATAATAACAACATAATTTATAAAACTTTTTGATGCTGTAATGGTTTGCGGTTAGCCACTAAAACCGCTACAAAATTTAGTTGACTAACATATTTTAAGGTTATATAATATATACATATTGGGGTGTAGCATAGCGGCAAATGCACCGGTCTCTAAAACCGGGGAAGTGAGGTCGGCACTCACCGCCCCTGCCATTTTTAATTTATTGAGGATGCAATATGATATAGATTTATAGTGATAAATAGAGCGATTTACATATTTGGGTAGCCAAAATACTGAATGAATTAGAAGATAATAATTTAGAAACAGATTAGATGATTTGTATTAATAGGGTTAAAGATGCTAATGATATAATCATAAATGTATTTAACTGTTCTACGACAGAGATAGAATCTATGGCATTTACGGTAATAAAAGAATGTTTCAAGTCAGAAGTAGCAGAAGAAATTTTATCAAATGTAACCTTTATTGATGAAGAATCATTAGAAAATTTAGAAGATGATGAAGAAAACTATGAAGATGAATGTTAGGAGTACTAATGCCAAAAATTATAGATTATGAAAAAAAAGGTAATATTGTAAGATTTTATCTTGGAAAAGATGATTGTGAAGATTATCATGGGGATGATTGGGATGATGCCCCATATGACTGTAATGCTGGCAGGGTATATGATGAATATGTAATTGGATACACAGACATAGTTTTTCCTTTTGATTACACTGTGCTAGAGCCATGTGAAGATTGGAGGGTTACCAATTGTAGATGGTGTAAAGACGATATGAAACAAAGAATGGTCCCATGTATTGTAGCCATAAACGTAAATAACCCTTATGTGTATTTTAAAGACTGTTTTAATAATGTACTTTCTAATGATAAGTGTGTTAAATTTTATTTTGGAGACTCATTTGAACTAAGTGACAATACGATTATATATGAACAAAGCCCGAATTAATATTAGGGCTTTTTATTTTTAGTTGACAAATTTTAATTATTAGTTTATAATTAACTTGTAATTGATACTTTACACATTACATTTAGGAGGTATTTAAAATGGCTGCTAATGTTGAAACTATGATGAGTGTTCGTGAAAAGCCTTGGCATGGCCTTGGTGAGATTGTAGACAGTGCCCCTACTAGTGCAGATGCCATCAGGCTCGCTGGACTTGATTGGGATGTGATAAGCAACCCAATTTTTGATGCATCAGGAAAGGAAATTTCAGGATTTAAAGCTAATACAAGAAATTATGATAATTCTGTTCTTGGAATTGTCTCAGATAAATATAAAATTGTGCAGAATTCTGAGGCATTTGAATTTACAGATAACCTCATAGATTCTGGAGATGTTAGGTATGAAACTGCTGGAAGTCTAAAAAATGGTAAGCAAATATGGCTTCTTGCCAAGATGGATGATACTAAAATTCTTGGCGACACAGTGGAACCTTATGTGTGTTTTACCAACACACACGATGGCACAGGTGCTATCAAAATTTGCATGACTCCTATTCGAGTGGTGTGCAATAATACACTTAATATTGCATTGACTACTGCACACCGTTCTTGGTCCACCAAGCATATGGGTGATATGCAAAGTAAACTCCGAGAAGCTAAGATTACTCTTGGACTTGCAAATAAATATATGACTAAGCTTGCCGAAGATGCTGATAAATATGCTAATTCCAAGATTAGTGATGTAGAAATCGAGGCTGTAATCAGTGACCTGTTTCCTATTGACTATAACAATGATTCTACTAGAAGAATCAATAACATGCAGGAAATGAGAGATAATTTCTATGTGTGTTATATGATGCCTGATATTGCAAAATTTAAAAATACTAAGTGGGGAGTCATCAATGCCATGGCGGATATGGTTGACCATACCAAGCCACTTAGGGACACTTCTTCTTATCAGGAAAATAACTGGGGAAGAATTATTGTAGGTCATCCTATTCTTGATAGTCTCGTTAAAAGGTTGGCTGCTTAATAGCCAACCTTTTATTTTTTATGTTGACAAAATACTGTTTATCATGTATAATAATATTGTGGGTGGGGAATAATAAATGTTAGATACAGATTCTTTCTTAATTGGAATTCTTTACGGGGCAATCGGTTTTCTTTGTTTAGAGATAGTCATAAAATACTTTTAGTCCTATTTTAAAGGAGCTGACAAAGATGAATGTGAGCCGTCATTATTACAAGGATAGGAAGAGTAGGGAGGAACTGATCCAAAAAATAGGTGAAGGAAAAGTTGTTGCTTCTTTCAATGTAGACAGAGGTCATGTTAATGGCCCGGAGATTTATAAAATCACAAGTAATGGAATTATTTTGGTTTACAATGCCATTTCTAACAAATTGGTTACGAAATTGATAGCCCGTCCAGGTCAAATTAAAAGATATTATGCCATAATCAATAAACAAGCTCCAGAATATTTACTAGACATTGCAAGAAAACATGAATCACTAAACTATAATAAATAGGAGATGACTTATGGGTATGGATATTATTAAAACTGATATTACCGTTACTAGCGATGTTTCCTCTGATGCGTCTAAACTCATTTCTACTGAAAGCTCTGACCAGACAAATAACAACACCACAGATAGTAAAACAAATGATGTAGAAAAAGCTAACGATGCTGAGCGTAAAGATAAACACAGTACAAAACAAAATAAAGTCATAGCTGTGTGCGATTTGTGCAATAAAGAAATTTTTATCACTCCTATTTTAGCTAGACTAGATTCAATTACAGGTAAAGCATCTTGGAATAGAAATTGTTCTACAGATAAGTTAGCGTTGTGTACTGATTGTGCAAAATCATTAAATGACTTAATAGATAAT
>Ga0265298_10005822_pt1 | contig 15344 bp, 12 predicted proteins | sample AusTroGonzalo_MG_3_FD_193486 | JGI IMG/M metagenome (GOLD analysis project Ga0265298, IMG submission 193486) | Bovine rumen microbial communities from tropical cattle in Woodstock, Queensland, Australia - Gonzalo_01 | ecosystem: Host-associated > Mammals > Digestive system > Stomach > Rumen ... | reverse complement strand
ATCATAAACGCCAAATAGTAAGAATGAGTGTGTATAAGTGGCTTCTAATGTTGGTAAGTTTGAAAAATAATCAGTTCCATTAAATCTATATTTTCTATCATTAAAGTAGTTCGCTTCAACAATATGTTCTACATTTGTTGATACGGTTGGTCTATTATTGTTTGCACTTGGGTAATTTGTCCCCCAACCCATATAACCTTTTAATACATTATTACTTGTATTTACACCCCACCAACAACGAGTATCGTTTGCATCTTGCTTAACACCAAACTTTGCATTTGCAGTGTTATCTGTAAGTGTGATTTTAATTTTTAAACCAAAATTATCGTTTGGTTTTAGTCCTGTGTCTATATATGCACCAGTTCCATTACTTTCAATATACTCTACTTGTTGATATGCACTCGGCAATAAACTTTTTCTAATCGCCATAATTATTCCTCAATAATATAGTATGTAGTATTGCTATCATAAGTAGAAAGAGCATTGTATTCTGCTTGTGTGCCTACCCACTCGCCTTTCCAGTTAGCATTTGATGGGTAAGATGGAACTGTTTTACCATTAAAGTTTTGTGTGTTTATTAAAGCAATTTTCTTTAATTGTATATCTTGCGAATAATCTATGTTTATTTGTTTGGTAGAAGCATCAATAAAAACTGTTGTAATTTCATAACCACTAATTGCTATTCCTCTAAATGAAGATGTTAAGTCTGCTAACCCAACAATTAAGATATTTGTTCTTGTTCCAAATGTTCCACTAATCAATGTTGGCTTGCCATTTGTGATTAAATCATATTGTGCTTGTGTAAGAGTGTTGCTTGTAATATCACTTGCGTTGATAACATTAAATGCTTGGTCAGTAGTCGCAATTTCTTTATTTGCAGTAAAGTTTGTGGTATCAGGTAAGGTTAGACCGTAGTTAGATGAGTTTTTATTTATAGAACCAGACAAATAAAGGTCTTTCCATTTATAACTGTTACTTCCTAAATCTTGTCCTGACCTATTGATGAGACCTAAATTGTCAAAATCATAAACTATATTACCATTATTGTTGTATATTGACAAATAACCATCTCCACGATTTCCTAATTGATAACCAACATTAGATGAGTTTGATAATTTTACTTTACCATAAACATAAGCAGTGCCACTTAAATATAAATTTTGGAATGGGAAAACTGATGTTCCTAAACTTGGTGTAGTTCCGTTTTTAGGAATTAAATTATGCGAAATAGTAAAGTTGTAAGCAGACATTCTAATCTCGCCAGTAGCATATTGGTTTTTGAAACTTAAAATAGGTGTATTACTATCACTTGTTTCTAATTCCAAATCGGCAGTATGAGTTTTAACACCACTAATTACTTGTGCTTTATCTAAATCAACAAAACCACTTGCAACACTAATTTGCGACCAATGTGTGCTATCCCAACTTTCAGGTGTTGTAATTGCAGTAGTGCAAGTATAGAGTTTGTGGTCATGAACAACTTTATCGCCAACTGCATAAGTTGTAAGAATATTGTATTCAGGGGCGAGCATTAGTTCTGTTTGGTATCTCGCCGTTGATAAATCGCCTGTGGTTGCATAGTTTGTTAAATCAATTTTTGTAGTTTCAAGTTTATAGAAAGAAACAACATCATAAGTTCCACTTGATAGAAATGCTATCCACCTATCAGGGACATCAGTTTGTGTGATTAAAACAATATCTCCAACCTTAAAGTTATTAACTATATAAGTATTAGTATAAACAGTTTTATCATTTGCGATAATATAGAAATCGCCATGTGTAATATCAGCACTTTGCGAATTAAATAAACTATTTAGTAAAGATTTTCCGTTAATGTATGTTGTAAAATCACTTAAACTTGTAAAGGCAGTTCCATCAGGTTTCTTATATGTTTGTGCCTGTGTATCATTAGTAGGTGCAGTTTGTGTATATGAAACAACAATACTTCGGTTTTTGCCCTCTGCAACTTCTCTAATGTCTTGGAACTCGGCTTGTAAGTCGGTTTGGTCTTGAATATCGCCTGTGATTTCGCCCCAAGCACCACCACCACTACTTGAACCTACTTCAATAGTTCCACTACCTAAAAGTGATTTCTCAACACCATCAACAGTTAATGACTTAATGTTTGTTCCACTAACGAGAGTGTTTTGTTTACCACTTAATAAATCATCGGTTTCAGTCTTTGTGTAAGTTGTTGATTTATCAGCCTTACCACTTAATAAATCATCGGTTTTAGATTTATCGTAAATGTTAAATGAACTTTCGCTATAAATAAATGCTCTACTACTTTTGTTAATACCAATTCTACATTGAGTTAATTTAACAATATCATTTGTTTTTTGATTATAATGTCTAAAATAGAACAAACTACCACCACTATCTTCATTTAACCAAAAAACATAGTTATTTAAGACAATAGGGTATTCAGGGTGTTCTAATAATAAGTTATAAGTTTCAACACTTAATGTTCCTGCTGGTGCATTTAAGACAACATAAGGTTGGAATACAACAAACGAACTATTATCTAATTGATATAACTTTCTATCGGCAAGATTATAGAAGATTTGCCCATCTTCATAGGTTGTTGCGACAACTTGGGTAATATCATTAACAACGATAATTGTGTTTGTAATGTCTGCTTTATCTCCTAATGCAGCCAAGATTTCTTGATAAGTAGTGAACTCATCATTATAATCGGCAACTTGTCCAATAGGTGCATAGTTAATTGCGAGTTTAATGCTACCTGTGGTTTGGATCGTTGGTGTTCCTGTTATTTCATAAAGTTCTGTTTCGCTATCATAAGAATACTCAACACCACCTTGATAACCTTGTAAGGCAATATAGACATCGCCTTTTGCTTGGGTATACCAACTATCAAGTTCTAACTCTGCATAATTTTCTCCAAGTTCACTATCTTCACTAATACTCAAAACTTTGCTACCTTGCTTTCCATTAGGTAATTTTGCAACAGCAACCCATGTGGTATTGCTATTACCAATTCGGTCAAAGTAAAATCTAATTTTAGTGGTATTGCTTGCACCTAAAAATGCAGAACCTGTAATAGGAAAATGCACTTGTCTTTCCACATCTTTGTAAGGCAAACAATTTGCATCAAAGAACACATTAATAATTTTTTCGTTCATATATTTATCTCCTTGAACTAATCATTATTGTAAACTACACATAATTCTAATTTAGGAATATCGTTTACTTAATTATATATTAAACACCCAAGTCCCATATTGCAAATAAAAAGTGGGTTTCCCCACTATTTAAGTTTGTAGTAGTTAACATTTATCAATAAGTCATCGCCATCAAAATTGCTATCTTGGGGGTTATGAATAATAAACATTAACTCGTTATCGTAATCACAAGTTGCCTCATCTTGTTCCATATCATAAGACATTGACTTGATTACATTTTTGTAAATCACTATATCTTTACCTAACAAATAAGATTTAGGTAATTGGGTTGCAGATACTTGTGTGTCTTGATAAGTAAAATCTTGTTCGGCAGTTCCATAGAATAAAGCAACTTGGTTATCGTATACTTTAATTCTCATAATTGTATTGTTGTTTTCAAAACTAATATCTACTGCACTTGTATCGGCTATTTCAATTTGTCTATCGTAATTATCATTAACTAATGAATCTCCGCTAACATCAATTCCACTAAATACTTTACTTGCATTAAGTTGTGTTGTGGTGTTCGCTTGTCTTACATCGCAAGTAAACATTTGCAACATACCACTTTGAGTATCAAGTATTCTATCTCCAACTTCAACTTGTTCTGTATCTCCAAGTTGTAAGATATATTCAAACACAGGAACTTCAATAGCATCTTTTTCATAATTAAGTTCTTCAATTTCGTAATCTTTCAAATCAATAGCACCACGATATGCGTATGTTCTATACGAGTATGAAACTTCATAACTAACTACGAAAGAAGAATATAACAAAGGAAATTGTGTTCCGCTTGTATCAACAATTCTTAAATACTTAATATCGTTCTCGGTTATTATGCTATACGATCCAACTATTCCGCTTTGTGTTGGTCCTGTTCTTGGAACATAAGTTATATTACCAACAATATCAATTACAACTGTATCTAAATCAACACCACTATTATCATAATTAAGTTCAGTTAATGGTATTTTGATTATTGTATTTCCACTATCGGTTGATAAGTAATTACCTAAATTATTACTACTAAACGAGTTTGGTTCTTCGCTTTCTTGACCATCAATATATTTTCCGTAATAAAATGTTTCTCCAACAAACACATGAGATGAAAACATTGTAGAATTGTTTGTGTCTGCCGAAATGTTTTCATACAATTCTTCAATTTTGTCTTTACCAACAAACTGCAATGTAATTCCCTTAAACTTTCCATCATTATCAACATAAGAAATAGGAACATTTGTTGTTTTCCAACCATTACTAAACAATTTGTTCATATTGAAACCAGAGTGATAATTTTGAATATCATAGCCAATAATGTTGTTATCGTTAAAATCAATGACTTCATACAACGATTTGTTCATTACCGATGCAACAGAGTTTAATTGATAATACCAACTTTCTTGATTATCAACAGGTTGTTCATAATCTATTTTCATTATTGCAGTATGGTCATATTCTTTTTGTTCGTTTGTTGTTCCCATTGTTAGATACTTACTTAATGAAACATAAGGCGTTTCTTGATTTGCACTACTTTCTTCTAAAAATGAAAACTCAAAATAATCTCTATACACTTGTCTGCGCTTAATGTTGTATTTTTGTGGAATACCATAATCTCTAATGTTGCTATTTGGGTTTACCATTAAAGATTTAACACTAATGTATTTTGATAATGTAAACTCGCACTCAATATAATAACCAACATTATTATCGTTGTTTGTTTCGTTAACAAAGAAATCATAAGATATGTTGTTGATTACATATTTTTCGTTTCCACTATTTACAAGCGAACCGACTTGTGGAATATCACTAATGTTTGTATAGTGCATATATCGTGTAATGTTGTCGCTTTGTATTTCTTTTGAATAACTATCTAAAAGTTTTGAAAGAGCAACACTATCGTTCAACTTTCCGTTTTGATTATAAATATGAGTATCAATATCGTTAAGTGAATTATCGTATTTTATTTTAATATCACTCATTGGAATATAATTGACTTGAAAATAAGTGTTTCCTATATTGAAAACATAATTGTTTGCGTTTGAAATTGTGCCTGTTCCATTATCGGCAGGAACTAAATAAACCGACATTTTCCTTTGGTTATCACTAAATGTATGTGTAGGCATTAATGTTCTTTGAGTGCTGTTATAGTCAGTTGTTTTATAGTTACCAATGGTTGTCGCTTCATAAACATTTCCACCAAGAACACCCATCCACGAAAAGTTATGTATTTCGTTTCCACCCCTTTCGTAATACATACATCTTGTTTTCCAAACAACACTTTCGTAATCTTCTTTTGAACCAATTAACAAAGACCTTGAAAAATATATTGCTACACTTCCATCTCTTTTAACTATGTTTCTAAATCTAAAATCAGGATCGTTTTGTGGTGCTATTAGTTCTTGGTCAGGTGTATTGTCTACCATAACAGGTTTTATTCCCCAACCACCTTTAATTGTTGTGCAACTTGCTTTTTCAACAACATCAATTATAGTTTGTCTAAAACTTTCAACATATTCACTAACTTCTTGCGGTGTTACTTGTGTATATTGGGTTGTTAGAAAATTAACAACTGTTTCTATTGCCTCATCAAAAGTTTTTTGGGTTTGATATTTGTTCCATGGGTAAAATCTAAAAGTATATTCGTGACTATCGTATGATTCTTGACCCCTATAAACATAAAAAATAACATCTACATAATGTAACAATTTTACCCAATTAACTTTGTATATAGGTGTTGGTAATCTTAATACTGCATTACTTGTTGTGATATTATATGTGTCGGCAGATAATCTAACACCACCGATTTGTGGGTAAGTTTTCGCTTGTGTAGATACAACATTTTGAGCATTAGAAATAACTGTTGTTCCATAACTTTCTTTACTATAACTCTTTTGCTCTCTAACATCATCAAAATCACTAATATCAACAGCAGTCAAATCAACATTTCCTGTTCTTGGAATAATGATTAGGTTTGCACTTTCAATATGATTATCGCTACCACTTGTCGCAAATGTTAGTTTAGCATCGCAGTTATAACCATTTAAGAAATCTCTTAAAGCACTTAACAATGTGTAGTTTTCAAATGATTTAATGTAATCAACAATTTTATTTTCATCAACATTGTTTCCGTAATTGATAGTTAGTAAAAACTCAAATGTAGATAACTTAAATAATCTCTTTATAAATTGGTCTATTGTGTATGTTCTATCATTAAAACCGCAGTCGGTTAAATCTCTACTGCTCAACAAATCAATAGCACCCAACAAAGATAAATTGTGTTGATAATAAAAACCATTTTCACTTGCATATCTTTTAACATTGTCTTTTTTAACGATCCACCAAGTGTTTGTTGCATTATGAAATAAAATAGTGTTTGGTGTTATCTCCGCCTTTTCATAGTTAAAAACTTGAACCTGCATACTATCTTTTGAACCATCAATAGTAAGTCCCATATTAAAATCAGTTTGTATTTCCCCAAGTTCGTGTCTTGCATATGGAGATTTTTTATCAAAATAATACATTACATCTCTTGCCATAACATACACCCCTTATTTATTCTCGTTATAAGTAATGCGACCAGACCACATATCAACAGAAACTTTATAAGCACCATGTATAGCACTCATACCATTTTCTAAATGCTTGTAGTTGCTTGTGTTTGCTCTTTCTGCATATTTTCTTTCTCTTTGATTTAACCTTGCTATCATATTCCAAGTTTGAATAAGAATAAAAGCAATAATAATTGCAAAAGCAGGACCACTAACCGATATTTTATTTGTTTTTGGGTCAACCTTAAACATACCTGCCGCTGCTCTACCGAGTCGCATACCTTTTTCATAAACACCATTAGTCAATTTGTTAAGAATAGGGTTTATTGCTCTTGAAACTCTATTGTGTTCAACACCACCTTTTGAACCACCTAAAAACGGCAAATCTTTACCTTTTTTAGCAGCACCTTTTTCGGCTCTTGGTTTTCCACTACTGCCACTACCTTTTGCTTGTTTTTGTTCAATTACAAATCTATAAATCGTAGCCATAGTAGTTATTCCTTTTGAATATCAAACGATATTTTAATAGTTAAGGCATCGCTTTCGGTGTTCTCAACATCAATGTTATCTGTTGCTTTTGCAATAAATGTGTAAACTTCAACATCTCCCCAACTTGACCAAATCTCTTGCACTTGATAAAGCATATTTGGAGAAACACCATCGCTATAAGTGTTTGTATATGTTCCTTGAACACCATATCGTGCATATTTCCACCATTGCTTAATTAATGGTTCGGCAAAATCTAAAACAAATGAATAGTTAATAGTTGCCTTAATTCCATCGTTGTGTGTGTTTTGTAAAAAGTTATGACTTGCTAATTGTGAGATTTCGCCACTTATACCTAAACCACTCGGCATTTCTAATGGTTCTAACCAATGGTAAGTATCGGTAACCGAAATATCGGTTTGTGCTTGAACTTTATATTTTTTAATTCCTACTTTTGTTAATTGGTTTCCTAAAACAACATCGCCATCAGTTAAAGTAGCACTACCACCAAACATAATGGTTATGTATTCTTGGGCATTTAATGTTTTAGGTTCATCAATTCTAATACTATCAAAACTAATTGAAAGTTTGCTTTTTGTATAGCCCATACCACTATATTCAAAACTTTCATCTAATTTCCAAACTTCATCAGTTTCATTCCAAATAGTTTTATAGATTTTATTGTTGCAATCAAAATAGTAGTAAGTTCCATTAACGAGTGTTCCTGTTCCAAGAGCAGTTGAGATGCTTGTTAATAGTGTAGGAATATCGCCTGCAATATCGTTCAAGTTCGCCAATGTTCCAATAAAATCTCCACTTGTAACCAATGGGTTTCCACTTACATTATTTGCAATTGTCCCAACCTCTAATAACTTTCCATTTTCAATTTCGGCAATATCTTCTTTTCTACCTTTTAAAACTTTAAATAAATTATCAATCGTAGCAAGTGCATCATCTCTATCTTTTAACGCAACTCTAAAAGAAACATTATAAACTAATGGTATGATTGTGTGGTTGTGTGTATTCATCATTTGTGGGTTTTCAGGTGCAACGATAGTTCCGTTCATAATAAGCCCACTACGATTTTGTTGGTCAACTAAATCTCTATACACTTCGGTAAATCTATCAACTTCATAATCTTCTTGTAATTGTTCGTAAAAGGAAAATAAATTAACTTGATTTATACCACCAAAGAAATTAGGGTTTTTTTCGTGTTCTTGTTCAAGTGTATTTTCAATTAGTTCTCTAATGTAATCAATAGACATTGTTTTCATAACTTATTCCCCTTTACATAAAACTTTCAAATGCTTTTAAGACAGTTGCGACATCGGTATCTTCTTGGTAAGCAAACTCATCTATTAAACCACTATCTTGGGTTCTTTTTCTTTTCATACCGAAGTAACTTGCTAATTGATCCACCACATCATTATCTAATATGGTGTTAATATATTTGTAGTGCATATTGAGATATTGGTTTTGTTCCATATTCAAGAATTGACCATCAATGTGCATACTTGTTTTGTTTAAATTAATTCTACCACCACGAACATTTTTTTGATATTCTTTGGTAAATGTTTTTCCGTTCCAATGTACTTGTTCGTAATCTCTTTTGCCAACATCTTTTTCATACATTTGACTACCTTTTGATTTGGTAGTTCCTTTACCTTTTTTACGAATAGTAGGTGCTTGTTGTAAGATATGGTAATAAGGGAAATTGATTTCCATAAACTCATTACCGATATTAAACGATATACTACCACCATCATCAAAAGACATGGACATAGTAGTATTCATTGACCTTTCAATTTGTGACCTTAAATCTCTTGGTTCAGGTCTACTTTTATGTTTACTACTATCTTCTTGTGTCCATCCATACTTATTTGTGTATGCACCTTTCATATCAGGCATATGCTGTGAGTGAACAAACAAGTCAATTAGTTTGTTTGTAAAAGCGGTAATCGTGTATTCCATAATCTTACTCTAAAATTAAGTCCATGCTTTCAATTCTTGGTTTTAGCCAGTCTTTAATCATAACATTGACTTCGGCATAGTTAATAACCACACTATGAACATGATATTTAGTTCCTGTTTCAAGAATAATGGCATCGTTTTTTACAATTTCTTTCCCACCAAAAATAGTGATAGTCATTGTTTCTTTCATTTCTTCTCTACCATATTGGTCAAAACTTGGTGTGATAGTTAATGGTTCTTTAACAAAGTAAAATATGTTCTCTGCTAAATCTTGCTTTGGAGATTTCCAACTACCTTTTTTATCATATATTCTTCTATCGCAAAGTAATGGTGTTTTGAAACTCATGATACCACCCCTTAATTGTGTCTATAATAAAGACCTTTTTGAATTGCATTGATTTTACCCCAACCAAGTTCGTGAACGATAATTGTATCAATGTAATTATCAACAGGATCATCGGTAGCAGTAAAAATCAAGTTCCATAAGATATTAAATTGTAGTTTTTTGAACGATCCAACCAAACTTGGGTTATCATCTAATGCTTGTTCAACACTACTCTCTCCTAAAAAACTATCGTTGAGATAGCAAATACGAGTAACACAAATGTCTAATGCTCTATTAATAAGCACAGGAACATAAGCACCTGTTAAAGCATAATCGTTAAGGTCTAAACCTTTTTCGGCAAGTTCTTGTTCGGTAATAATGTATTCAATTTTCATAGTTTAATCTCCGTATATATTTAATAATACCATAAATGAACTTTGAGTAAATAAAATATATTTAAGTCCCAAGATATTTAGAGTTTTCAATGTCTATGCCTTTGCTTTTCAAATACTCTAACTTTTCGGTTGTTTTTTTGTTAATTCGCCAATAATAATCAAGGGGTATTGTATAACCATAAACTGCATCGGTTCTTTTTAATTTTTGGTCTATAAACTCTTGCAAAGATTTAGTCATATAATGGTGTAAATAAATTGTTTCTCTTGAATAATCTTCTACTATCGCAACTTTACTATAACAAGGTCTGCCACTTGGTAATACACTTGGTATCACATTATCTCGCCTTTTGAAACTCGCAAAATGTGGGCTACCAAACATTACATTGTCTAAACCACCACGAACTATCATTTTGCCTTGTATTTCTAAATTGCCTTTTTGTTTAAGATTTCTATGTAAAGAACTTTTTACAGGTGTTGTAAATGTTTCCACCACAGATTTACTCATATCTCTTGTAATTAATTCATTGTCCCCAAATAGTTTCCACATAATTCTTATTTGCTTTGTGTAGTTAAACTTTGGTTGTAAAAGAAATGATTTAATGTTGTGTATTCCAAACAAAAACTCATCAATATCGCAAAACAAACAAAAATCAAATGTCTTTCCATATTTAATATAAAAACCTGTGTAAATGTCTTGCTGCAAGTGTTCTCGGTGTTGTCCCCTAATGTTTTTAACCACAACTTTGTCTAAATACTTTTGGTTAATATAACCACTTATGAGTGGGCTTGTTTCATCATCATTATCGTAAATGTAAATTGTATCAAACCCTAATTTAACATAGTGTTCTACCCACTCGTTAATATATAAGTGTTCGTTTTTTGCCATAGCACATACAACTGCTTTCATAATTATTGCCTTTCAAAAAAACCTAATTCACTAAAATCTATTTCAACATTTTCTTGTTTACAAAAGTTTATCATTTCTTTTGCCCACTTACCCTCAACGATAGCATAAGGGTAAACATTTGGAACTTTACCGAAATCAATATCGGTGTTTGTAGTCGCAATAATACCAAATGTAAATGGTGTATCTCTACCTAATCTTTCTGCCTCTCTTGGGTTAAGTCCTTTATCTTTTAATAGTTTCATTAGTTTTTGTCTATTCCAAAGTTGTGGCATAAACGATGTTAACCATTTGCCTTGTGGATTTCTAATTGATAAGATTTCGTTTACTTTATAGCAGTCAAATGGTGGTTCAAGGTTAATTGCAATTAGTGTGTTATCAATGTAAGAACAAAGTTTACTTAATGCTTTACCATTAACTTTCTTTCTAAAAAATGTATCATCAGGACACACCAACACAATATCACTATCAATTTGCTCTAAACACTCATAAACTCTTTTAGTCCACTCACTTACAGGGTGGTTAGAGTGTATGGTTTCATAATATGGGTTATCAACACTTTCGGTGCAGTAATACACTTGTGGGTGGTTTTTCCAATACTTTTCAATGCAATGGTGGAACAAATCAAATGTATATTTTGAGTATTTATCACAACTCATTACTAAAATCTTAAAACTCATAATAATTTGTCTAACCTTTCCTTTAATTCGTTTACTTTCTTGTTAGGAACTATGTTAAAACACACTATATCGTGGTCTAAATCTAATTCTTCACTACATTGTGTATATAAGAAATCAATGTTGCTATCTAATGTCCCATAACTAAATCTTTCAAAAATTGGGTAGATATATTGGTTATATTGATACTCGGTTCTAAATGCTCTAATATGCTTTTCAATTTGTGGTTTCAAGAGATTAAATGCCATAGCACAATGCGACTTAATCATAGGTGTCATAGTGTGTGCAGGTCGCATATATGTATTTCTATCGTGCATTATTCCCATTTTATCTAATAAGTGAGCATATGAGTTATAGCATTGAAAACGAAATACATTAAACAACTCATTTGTTTTCTCATACCACCACTCTAATTTAATCTTACCATTTTCAAAGAAATCACTTGGTTTCAAAGGTTTCAATGGTAGCATATCATCGTTAGCATAAATAAAGTATTCCCCTAAATTAGGTATGTTCCACAAAAACATTTCAATAGTGGTGCTATTAAAAGTAGGCAAAAACCTTTGTGGTATGAATTGTGCGTGGTAGACAATTTGAACATTACTTGGTAAGTTCTTTGGTGCTTGTTCTCTATTAGAAAGCAATAAAAAAATCTTGTTAACCCAAGGCATATTTTTATTCACTAACTTTAATTGATAGTCAATAAGTCGCATATTGTCTGCATACCTATCGCTATTCATTTCTACATATTTATTCATTAAACCAAATCGTTTGCAATAATCACTATACATTGTTCGCCAAACTTGGTCTGTGTTATCAACAGTAGGAATAACTAAATCAATTTTTTCCATGTGTCTATATTCTCCTACGAAAATCATAACATAAAAAAAGAAACCCACAAAGTGTGAGTTTCAGTTTTTTGTTTATCAACCTATATTAGGCAGATGCACCAGTTTTGGTAATAAGTGCAAATGGGTATGCCGCTGCACCTTTAACAATGTATTTACCATCACTTGATAATGTGCCAGAAACACGATTGACTGGGTTTGGTAATGCGAAACCTAATCTCATTGTGAATCTTAATGCGACCATGTCTTGTTGTGCTAACGCATATAAGACAGAACCAGTGGTTGGATCGTAAATTGTAGATTCGGTTAAGAGTTTCATACTCATTTCTTCTCTAAATGAATAGACAAGATAACGGAAATCTCCAACGATAGCAAATGCTGAACTTTCGTTGAAACCACCAGTTAAGTCAACATGTCTTGCTAATCTACCAATTTCGCCTTGGTCAGCAACATTGATACCTAATGTGGTAATAGAACTACGGAAAGCACTATTGAGTTGTGGTCCACCAATAATAGCATTTGGTAAATAACCACTCTTTTCAACTAATGTCATTGCATCATTAATTGCATCGTAGAAACTTGTTCCACCTTGTCCGTTCCATGAAACGGTTGCACCTGCGGAGGTAGCACCTGCAACGATACCACCAAAGCCAGTCCATGGAGAACCGACACCAAAGAACACTGCGCTATCAATGGCTTCTTGGAAAGCACCGATAACTTGTTCTTGTAATTCGGCTGCGAGTTCAATTCCAAAATCTTCAACATCTGCTAATGTGTTTTCACTAATTGGAACGATAACTGCTAATTCTTCTGCAACAATGTCAACACCTTGGAAAGCATAGGTGCTAACTGGTTTTCTGTTAATTTCTGCACCTTCACTATTTGGGGAAAGTCCTTGTGAGTTCTTGACCCAACCAGCAACTGGTAAATTGGAATTAACATTTAATTTGTAAACTTTGCCTCTCATATCAGGTAATCTTCTACCTAATTCAAGGGCTTTTGAGCGACCGATAAGTCCTCTAATGATTTCTCTACCATACTCAACTGGTAGAACGACTGAACTATTTACAACAGCCATAGTTTTTTTCCTCTTTCTTCGGTTTATCTACCGACTAATTCTTTGAGGGCTTGTCCAAACTCTGCATTTGCTTTGTCTTTATCGTTCACAACTGGTTGTCTACCACTCGTGTTAATAATTGTAGAGTGTGGGTTGCCCTTTGGTAAGGAATCTTCATACTCTTTTTTCACAACTTTAATCACTTTGTCTAAATCGCCATCTTCGGCATTAATTAAGCGAGAATCGTTTTTGAAATAAGTAGGTAGTCCCTCTTTTGCTAATTTCTCGCCAAGAATACTTTGTTTTTTGTAAGAGCGCAATTCAGCAAGTTCGCTTTTAATCGCTTCATCTTGTTCTTCTCTAACTCTCTTTTCAATTTCTTCTTGTGATAAGTTAGCATTTTTTAAGTCCTTGATTTCTTTACGAGCATTATACATTTCTTGATTATGCTTTTTTTCAAGGTCTTTTGTAGCATTTGCTACTGCTTCTTCAACCTTTGCATCAAACTCTGCTTGGGTTAAGGTAATGGTTGTGTCTTCCATTATGTAAATCTCCTCTCCATTTTTTTAGTAGGTGTATGGGACACCCAACAAGTTTCATTAAACTCTCTACTTTAAGTAAGTAGGCAACTTATCTTGGGGTTGATTACTCAACCTTATTTTCACTAATGTCTTGCGAAATACCTTTGATAGCATTTGCTTTGTTATCAAACTTCGCATTTGTTTGTGGCTCACTATTTTGCCTTTGTAGGTTTGTTTCGTTTGCCTTTATATTATTATTTTTAGTGTTTTCTTTTCGTTTGTCAACATATTCGTTCCACTCTTTAACACCTTTAAGGTATTCATCAACATTTGGAATAAATGCTAAACTTTGTAGTGCAACTCTTGGGTTGAGTAAACCTTGATTACCTAAATTGACAATGTTATTAACCATATCGGTATCATTACTTGGTAAGGTATGTGTATACACTAAATCAATATCATCAACTCTAAACTTAACCTTTTCATATAATGTCTTATCGTTTCTTTCAACAAAGTCCAAAGTTGTTTCAAGCATTGGAATATAAGAACGATTAAACCATTTCTCTTTTTCTAAACATAATTCAAGTAATGGTTGAGTTTTCATTTTTAATACTGGATCACTTGCGTTTTCAGTAAACTCTTTACTTGAAAGGTCTGGAATACGAGTAATTGTATGAATAAGGTTCTTGTATTCGGTAGATAATGTTTTAATATCAGTTTGATTTAATGGGTTAGATAAAAACTTTGCATCACTATCTTGTCCCTCTAATGGCAACATACGATTATTTTGTATTAAATCTAATGCCGCTTGTGTTTCTTCTTCATCGCCTAATCTCGCATTTTTAATAACGAGTAAGTAATTGATAATATCATCAACATTTTGGAAACGGTTGTTTTGTAATTTACCATAAAGGTCAATAATAGAAAGTGCAGGTTGGCAGTCCCCCATACAAAGTTTGTTATTCATAAACTCGTAAATAGGAATATCGTTGAACCCATGTTCGGTTTCATAAGATAACTCTGCGCCATTAATTAAGAATAATTGGTAAGGGTATACAAAGATTTGTTTTGTAGTAATAGAAACATTTGGTGTATAGAAAGCATACATTTTCTTTTTGGTGTAAATGATACATACATAAGCACCACCATTGAAACTTGCATCGTAATAAATATGATAAGCAAATAATCGTTTCATAGCGATAGAGCAGTCATATACAACATTGGTATAGAGTGGGTCAAGTGAACGATAGTGTGGGAACACATCATCAACATCGGCATACAAAGCCAAGAAACCACTACCTGTAATACTTGCTTGTAATTCAACATCGGCAATTTCTTCTTCAAAGTCATTGTGCTTTTGAATAAGAGTAAACTTGCTAATTCTTTCACTTTCTCTTTCGCCACGAGTAGAAACAATGTCAGGAACTCTA
>Ga0265298_10005820_pt1 | contig 15351 bp, 3 predicted proteins | sample AusTroGonzalo_MG_3_FD_193486 | JGI IMG/M metagenome (GOLD analysis project Ga0265298, IMG submission 193486) | Bovine rumen microbial communities from tropical cattle in Woodstock, Queensland, Australia - Gonzalo_01 | ecosystem: Host-associated > Mammals > Digestive system > Stomach > Rumen ... | reverse complement strand
ATAGTTGGTAATCATCAGGATGTAGTACTCACCAACTTCAGGCACATGGTAGTTGATGGTGCCGTGGCTGGTGTTGTGCTGATGCTGACCCTCGGGATAGCCGAGATAGCAGTCCTCAGTGTAAGAAGAGGAGTAGCAGCAGTCCATGATCTTGTCGCCAGTCAGGTTGCTGCAAGCCGTACCCGAAACAACTTCTTGTTCGGTGTAGGGACCCCACATGACGAAGTCGATGTCTCTGGTCGTGGACGGGTTGTCCGGATCGTGGCCTTCCATGTGGATCACGAATGGGCCAGCGGTATGTATTCTCATGTGGTAGAACGAAGGATTGTAAGACATACCGATGCAGCCGTCATCCATACCAGGCTCGTTGGCCGTGTTGCTGGTGTTGGCAGCTTGGAAGGTAATCGTCTCTGACGTGCAGAACGGCAGCGAGTTGACGCAGTGGTCGTTGTCAGGTCTGTTGTTGCTGGTCATCACATCCATCATGATCGAGACATAGTTGGTGGGCGAAACAGCGTTCTTCCAACCAGCGTAACGATCGGCGATGTCATTCTTGCTCAACAGGCTGAAGTCGACGAGGACGTTCTGATAGAACGACTCAAACTCTTCCATGAAGTTGTGGTTGGTCATCGAGGTGAGGATGAATTGGCCATACTCATCTTCAGCGACCAGCGAGAAGCGGTTGTCGTTGCTGAGGTTGTAGAGCATGAAGGCTCTGAGGTCAACGTTGTCGAGAGCGAAGAAGTTCAGCATGATGCCGTCTTCGGCATATTGCGTGTAGAACTCACCACCCTTGGCAAAGTTCAGGCCGCCCTTGGCGCCAGCAGTCAGTTCGATGTCGTCAACGCACATGATGTATTGGTCAGTGCAGTTGAAGTGACGGATAGCGATGTACTTCTGGCCAGCGTAGGCGCTCAGGTCAACCGAGTATTGATACCAGTTGCCGAGTCTGACGCCGTTGCCGTCGCGAGTAGCGCGGACTTCACCAGCCTTGGCGCCGCCCTTTGCGGTCAGCGTCCACTCGTTCACCATCTGCCAGTTGCTCGTGCCGTTGTCGGAGACGAACACACCGAAGTGGTCGGCAGCATAAGTGGCGTCGGTAGCAGCAGCGTAGAAGCTGAAGACTGAGCCATTGGCAATGTTCACCTGAGGCGAAACAAGATATTCGTCAGGATTCAGGGCACCAACACCATTAATATAAGAACCGCTGCAGATGGCGTTCGAACCAGTGTGATACCAGTCGAGCGTCAGGCTTGCATAGTAGGTCCAAGTGGTCGGGATGGCGCTGGTCAAGCACCAAGTCCAACCGTCGTTGTTGCCGTCGATGACACTCCAGCCAGCAGGCAGTGAGTTGCCTTCGAAATCAACGCTGAAGGTATCGCCAGCTCCGCCGCCACCACCGGGAGTAGTGCCGCCGTAGGGGTTGTAACCGTGTTCAAACACCCACTCGATGTGGTTACCTTCGCTGATGGTGTTCACTGTGACTTCGTCAACAGGTCCCCAGTGTTCGCAAGGCTCATACACCCATTCAACAGGCTCGCTCCAAGCGCTCATGCCAGTGCTGTACACAGCAGCCACCTTGCAGAGGTAGTGGTCACCTTCAACAAGCGGTGCGTTGTAAGGCTCGTTGTACGAGAGTTGGCAGAACGGCCACACAGTGTTGTGGTTGAAGATCGGCACACCGTCGATGGAGGTGCACATGACCTTGTAGTACTCGAAGTGACGGTCGCCGTCCTTGGCACCAGTAGTCAAGCTTGCATCGTCAACGCAAACGATCCACTGGTCGTTGCAGTTAAAGTGACGGATGGCGATATAAACTTGCTGACCAGCATATGAGCTGAGATCAATGGTCTTTTGATACCAAATACCGTCGTTAAGTTGTCTTTCACCATCGGCCTTTGCACCGCCCTTGGCAGGTAACGTCCATTCGGCGATGGTCGTGAAGTCGGCAGCATTGGTGTTACCAGCTGTCGAAACTGCCACTCCATAGTGCTCAGCACCCCAAGCATCGTTGCCTGCGGTTACCCAGAAGGAGAAGGTCGAACCATCGACAATGCTCACACGCGGCGAAACAAGGTAGTTGTCAGGAGTGATAGGATTATAAGTATAGTTGTCATACGACTCTGATATAGCAAAGTCATTGGAACTATTGTGACCCATACCATTCAAGGTTTCATGCGGATAAGCGCTAGCAGCCATCCAGTTGAACCCATCGTTATTGGCATCGATAGTCGTCCAGTCGCCAAGACCATTATCGAAGTTCATTTCGAAGGTGTCGCCGTTGCCGCCGCCACCACCGCCGGGTATAGCACCATCGCCCCACATGGCCCAGCCAGTGCGAGAGACGTAGATGTCGCCAACGCCATAGATGATTTCAATCATCACATAACGCAGGTCGGTGTTCTGCCAGATCGAAACGGTGTCATAGATGGTCTCATAACCTTCAAGTTCAACCTTGACGGCATAATCGCCACGACGGAAGGATTCGAATGCGTAGAAGCCGCTCTCATCCAAAGTCAGTTGAGCGATAGGATAGGTCATCTGTTCGTATTCGTTCAGGTTGGTGAAGGACACGGTGGTGCCTTCCGGGCTGTCGGCGCTGTTGAGCAGCACGTTCACAGTCACGTTGTCAAGATACATATCCTTGTCGAGGCAGTTCGACCAGACGATTTCGCTTTCGCGAGGCAGTTGCAAGCCGGTAGTGGTGCCACCACCGCCGCCACCGCCACCACCGCCGCCGCCACCGGCGCCTTCAACGATGGTGATGTCGTCAATATTCAGGATAAACCAGTCATTGCAGTTGAAGTGACGGATAGCCACATAACCCATGCCGCTGTAAGCGCTCAGGTCAACGGTATATTGATACCAGTTGCCTTGGGCACGGTTCATGCCATCACGGCCAGTGCTCAACACTTCGCCAGCGCCCTTAGCCGACATCGTCCACTCTTGGACCATGGTGAAGGCAGAAGCGCTGCTGTTGTTGGTCGTCGAAACGGCCACGCCGAAGTGCTCAGCAGCATAAGTGGCATCTTGAGCGCAAGCCCAGAAGCTGATGCTGCCACCAAGAGCCACCTGAGGCGACACGAGGTAGTTGTCGGGAGTAATGGCCGAGCTGGTATAGTTGCTGTACGAGCCAGAGCACATCATATCGTTCGATGAGTTGTGACCCGTGCCAGCGAGGCTGGCGCCAGAAACGAGGTAGATGCCGCCGATGTTCGAGCCAAGCACCCAGTCGTAACCGTCGTTGTTGGCATCGATGGTCGTCCAGCCTTGCAGGCTGCTGTCATCGAAGTCGTAGGTCAAAGTGGCACGGTTGCCATTGTTGACATCGATAGGATCGGTCCAAGTGATTTCGCTTTCGGTTTCTTCACCACGGTTGCCTGCATAAACGGCACCGACACCCCACTTGTAAACACCGGGTTCGAGGTCGGCCCATTCAACATCGATGTAGACGGTGTCCGGCACCCAAACGCTGGCCAACAAGACAGTGTTTTCAGGAGTGTAAGGACCATCGTTGTAGCAGTTCGTGCGATACACTCTGTAGTGGTTGAGGCTACGGCTGTTGTTAGCAGGAACGCCCACATTGTGCTTCTCAGTGCTGCCAGAAACGGCGAACGGCGAAACGAAGGTTTCACCCTTCACACGCTTCATCATAGGCGTGCCGGAAGTCGTATTGGCGGCGAAGCCAGCAGGAGCAATATACTCACCCTTGGCGCCATCGGACACATAGGCACGAATCATCCATGTGTAGTCGAGGCCGTAGGAAGCCACATCTTCCCATGAAGCACCGTCAAGGCTGATCCAACGACCGTTGGCATCGCCAGTGTTGGCACAGCAGGAAGCCACATATTGACCACCGTCATTGTTCATCACAATCCACAACTGTTGGGTCGGGTCGATGGTGACAGGATTGGTCAGAGTCCATTCAACGAAGTCTTCGCTACCTGTGCAGGCGTAAGGTTGCGTGTAGAGCAACGTGCCGGGAGCACTGGCACCGCCTTGGTAGATCATGATGGTACCAGTGTGGGCTGAATAGTCATACATGCTCACCTTGCTCACCTTGTTGCCAGCATACATCGCGGGCGGGAACATGACGCCCCAGTAGAAGGAGCCGCCAGCCGTCAGACCGATGGCATCCACATTGACGCCGTCGTCATAGTACACCCAACCGGGTTGCACGGGTTCAGGTTGCTTGTAGAAGGTGATGTAGTCGACATAGAAGCAGTCGTCGTAGTCAGAAATCATGAAGTCTTCTTCATACTTCCAAGTGAAGGTGTGGTCACCGGCGGTGATGGGGAACTTACGTTCGGCCCAGTTGCCATTACCAGTGTAGCTGCCCATTTGGACATTATCGATGTAGAAGTAACCATAGTCCCAACCGTTTTCGCAGGAGATCTTGCCGAAGAAGCTCATCTCACCGTCGGCGGGGATGTTCACGGTCACTTGCATGGTGGAGGCGGAGCTTAACACTTGCTGGTTGCCGCTCTTCATGCAGTAGTTGCCTTCATAAGGATTCGTGGTCGTGATTTGCCAAGGATAGGTCGGGTCGAGCTGCCAATCGAACAGGCTGAAGTCGCCAGTCTCGAAAGGCTCAATGATTTCGCCGCCGGGCAGGCCGCAACCCCAGTAAACCTTCACATACGGGCTGGTAGGATCCAGTGAATCAGGATAGTACTCAGCGATGACAGCGCAGACGGGATCGAAGTTCTCGTCAAGGATGTAATCGACGGGGCTGTTGGTCTGGTTGTAGTCGATGGCAATCGGGTTGCCTTGGACGGGAGCGAAGATGGTTTGATAGCCATTCTTAGCAGCCTGACCGTTGTAGCTACCAGCATAGATGTGGCCGCTGTAGTAACCTTGAGCGTTGGTCGTGAAGTTGTAAGTCTGAGCAACGTTGAACTCGTCGAGACCAATCATGGTCACAGTAGCGCCAGCGATGCCAGTCGTACCATCTTGTTCATACACATGACCGTTCACGTCGCCATAGCCGGAAACCTTCACAGTGACAGGATCTGACGGAGCACTTTCGCCTTCGTCGTACACAGCAGTAACATAATAGGTGTAGCCACCCATGTTGTAGGCCAAAGGACCATCGGTGTAGGTCGAGTTGCTGATGTTGTTCACAGTGGTGTGACCAATCAGTTCGCCATCACGATAGACGTTGTATTGACGATAGGTACGGTCAACAACGGGGTTCCAGTTGAGGACGATGGTTTCGTCGTCAAACACAGTGTAGTCAACAGCAGTGAGGTTCTGCGGGATGTTGAGGTGGGTGGTGAAGCCCCAGATCGGGCTGCTCACACCATCGGGGCAAGCACCGCCGTTGTTGAACTCAACTCTCCAGAAGTAGTTGGTGTTGTTCCACAGGTTGCGCACCGTGTAGCTGTTGGCCAAAGTGGTGCTGAAGCTGCCATCCTCAGGATAAATAATCGTTTGGGGATGACCGGGTTCCGGATGGTAGGTGCTACCGAAGATGAGACGCCAGCCAGTGGCATAGGCGGGAATGTTCCAACGCAGCGTGACGCTACCGGGTTCCACTCCGTCTTCATCATCAGCAGGAACCGGGTTGAAAGCGAAGCCTTCAACCTCCGGGCAAGGCATAGGTTCGGCGTTGATCGTCACCTCGAAGTTCGGAGTCGTTGAAGAAGCCACCAAATAGTAGGTGCCAGCCTCAACAGCGGCGTCTTGGATGACGGGGCCGTAAGCAACGTTTTCAGGCAACACAGGAGTATCACCGCCACCACCGGCAACACCAGTAATGACAATGTTATCCACGAAGAAGGCATCGCCAGTAGGATTCACGCTGCTGTCCTTCTTGTATTCCCACTTGAAGGTGTGGGTGCCAGCGGTAATGGCAGCAGTGTAGGATTCCCAAGCCGTATGGGCACCATAGCGGAATTGCATTTCACCGTCGATGTAGAAACGGCTGTTGTCCCAGTCGTAGGTGTCGGAGGAACCTTCACCTCTTGACCAAAGGTCGAAGCTGATGGAGCCGTCTTGCGTGAACTCGAACGTGGCCTCAATGCCAGAGGTTGAGCTGGCAACACCGCCGTTGCCGCTCTTCATGCAGAAGGAACCGTTTTCGCTTACCACAGTCCAAGGATAAGTGGCATCGTTGGTCCAGCCGGCAGGAATCTGCTGGTCTTCAAAGTTGAAGGCAAGTTCGGCACGATTGGCACGACCGCCGCCCTTCATGATGATGTTGGCGCGGTTCGTGGTCGAAGTGCTCATCGAATAGGTCTGAGTGGTAGCATCGTATCCGGGAGCGTTGTCGGTATAGGCATAGCTCGTGGCGGCAAAGCCCGGGTTGTGGGTCTGCCAGCTGATGGAACCTTGCCATGAGCCGTTGTTTCTCTGGCAGAGGATCAGCACGTTGCTGTGGCCGTCCCAAGCGAAGTTGTTCTCATTGAACACGAACTCGTTCCATTCACCAGCGGTAGGAAGCACGCTGTTGCCGGTATAGACGAGGGTCATGCCAGCGGTGGTGTGCGAAGTACCGGTCAAAGCCTCATCGGACACATTGGCCATCCAGATGCTGATGTTGTTCTGAGCTGTCGTGGTCGTCATCGAAGAAACATACCAGCTCAAGCTGGTCATCGGGGCGGTGGTCACACCGGCCTCGTTCAACTCCGAAGCGAGGAACAGGTTCTCAGCGAGGGAGTAGTTCCAAAGGGTGTGGAACGGGAAGTAGGTCAACGTGGAGGTGCCTTCACCAATCTGGGCCTCAAATGCAGCGCCAGTGGAGCCACCGCCAATAGCGGGACCTGTGTAGTAGTTGTCAGCCATCGGGCCTTCAGCACCGTTGAAGTTCTCTCTGTAGAGAGCCACTTTGCCATTGTCACCGTAAGTGACAGAGGCATTCACCATTTGGTCTTGTGCAAAGGTCAGCTTATAAACGGCATCCACGCCTTCCGGAATCTCGGGGAAGGGCAAGGTGTAGTCGTTGTGAAGCACAGTGTTGTGAGCTGTGGCAGGAACCTCCACGAAGGGGAACGTGGTGGCTTCTTGGCAAGCCAACTCCCAAACATCCGGGACTTCAGGAGCATAGATGTCAACCGTGATGGGCCAGATGTGGGCGGCACGGTTGCCCTCGGTGATGGCCACGAACTGACGTTCAATCAGACCAGCTTGAGTGGCGTTGGTGGAAGCCGTCAATTCAACCTCACCATTGCGGACAACGGTGAACGGAAGCTCTTCGCCACCGAAAGTGAACAAGCCATCGCTGGGCGTGACGTCAAGGATGGTAACCGTAACGTTGGGACCTTCATTGAACATGGTGAATCTGAAGGGTTCCATCCAAGCGTTAGCCGGACGAGTACCAAGATCCAGTCTGTCAACGATTTGGGTCTCACCATCCATGTAGGCCACATGGAGACGGTCGCCAGCAGGAGCACCACCACCGCTATAAGCGAAAGTGGTCTTGGGCAAGAAGTTGCGCTGATTGAAAGTAGCACTGGCAGGGCTGGTGCTGTTGTAACCACTGGCAGAAGCACCAGTGACACTCTCGCCATACCAGTAGGCGCTGCTATAAGAACCCGTTTGGGTCTCATAGATGCCCACGAGCAGGTTGCCACCATCGTAATGGTAAGGCGTGTCGAAATCAATCGTAACTTGGATTTCGCCACCTGCGGCGTCAATACCGCCTTCGTAAACCACGGTAGCACCCGTCATGCCAACATAGGCACTCAAGGTGGTGCTGCCCACTTCCGTCAGATAGACTTGGAAGGAGGCCGTGCCCCACGAGTTGGTGTTAGTACTCGACTTGTAGAACGTCAGACTGGTAATGTCTGCGCCGGACATTTCACTCAACTCATCAGCGGGATAAATCATCTCGCTTCTGGTGTAGTCGTCCACCCACAAGCCATAGAACGGAACATAACTGTTGGTGGTAGTACCATCATGCACAGTCAGTTCCTGCGCCCTCACAAAGCCAGTAACGGCAAGCAAGAGCGTCATCATCAAAGAAAATACTTTCTTTTTCATAATGAATTGATTTGGTGAATAAATAAGTGAATTAAATGGTTTTTCTGATTAAAAACGCCAAAAGCACCAATGCTGGGTAGCATGGTGACATCATTTTTGCTAAGCATCGTAGTAAAAAAAGAATGCATAGTAAACGCGTTTATTAAATGTCGACACCTATAAGACACGCGCGAGAAGTTTTACCCTTAGTCAAAAAGTGTCCTAACAGGGTACATTTTGTGGAATTTTTGGACAAAAACAAAAAAAAGAGACGCGGTGGCGTCTCTTTTTGGGTGCGATAATCAGGAGACGCAAACATTGCGTCTCTACAAGTCCGGATCAAATCCACTTCACCAACGGGAAATCTTGGCGGTGCGGCAGCATCGGATTGGTGGGATAGACACGGAAAGTGAAATTGTACACGCCGGCGCGGGTAATCGGCACCTTGATGTAGTATTTCACCCAATTGTCGCCCGAGTCGACGAGTTTCATCTTCTCCACGGAGTTGATTTCGTCCACCACATCGCTGTTGTTCTTGCCACCAAACAGCAACTCGATGGCCAAGTCGCCAGGCTCAAGGTCGGGCGTAAGCAACGTAACCTCAGCGATAAACTGCTCGCCGAAGGTCAGCGGGCGCACGTTGGTGTCGGGCAAAATGATGGATTTCACCTCCACCTTGTCCCAATTGTTGCGCACACGGGTCTTCCACGCATTGATTTCGAAGGCCTTCTGATAGCGGTTAGCCCGCATCCAGTTGGTCCGTTCAATCAGTTTGTTGTAGTATTGGTTGAAGTAATCGTCCATCATGCGTTTCATCGTGAAGCGCGGCGATATTTCGGCCAAACATTTCTTCATGGCTGCCACCCAACCCATGGGGATTTCCTGCGCATTGAGGGTGTAATAGAGCGGAACGATCTCATTTTCAAGCGTGTTGTAAATCGTTTCGGCATCCATTTCGTCCTGATAGCGCTGGTCTTGGTAGGTGCGTTTCTCTTGGATGGCCCAGCCAGCGTCTTCGCGGTAGCCCTCAGCCCACCAGCCGTCAAGGACGGAGAAGTTGAGCACGCCATTCATGACGGCCTTTTCACCACTCGTACCAGAGGCTTCGAGTGGACGTGTCGGGGTGTTAAGCCACACATCGACGCAGCTCGTCAAGCGGTTGCCCAATTCCATGTCGTAGTTGCTGACAAACAATATCTTACCGACAAACTCAGGCTTACGCGAAATGTCGATAATCATCTTGATTAGGTCTTGACCGGCCTTGTCGTTAGGATGCGCCTTACCCGCAAAGAGGAAGATGACAGGACGCTGCGGGTCGTTGACCAACTGCGAGAGGCGTTCCAAGTTGCTAAACAGCAAGTGGGCTCGTTTGTAGGTTGCAAAGCGACGAGCGAAACCAACGATTAAAGCGTTCTCGTTCAAGTTGTTGACCGTCTGGAGAATCAGTTTCGGGCTTTCGTGGCGTTGGCGCATATCTTCCTTGATTTTCTCACCGAGATAGGCTATCAAATCGCGCTTCAACTGCTTTCGGATGTCCCAAATCGCGTTATCTGGCACCTCATTGATTTGCTTCCACATCTTCATATCCGACTGATGGTCAATGTAATCGGGGCCAAATGTCATCTTGTAGAGACGTTGCCACAGGCGGTTGCTCCAAGTGGGCAGGTGCACGCCGTTGGTGACATAACCGATGTGGTTTTCCTCGGCGAAATAACCCGGCCACAAGCTTTGGAACATCTCCCGCGACACGCGCCCGTGAATCTTGCTCACGCCGTTCACCTCTTGGCTCAAATTGGTGGCCAACACGCTCATCGAGAATTTCTCGTTCGGGTCGTTGGGATTGAAACGGCCCAAGCCCATGAAGCGTTCCCAACTGATATTCATACGGTTGGCATAATGCGGCATGTAGGTACGAATGAGGTGTTCCTCAAAGGCATCGTGACCCGCAGGCACGGGTGTATGCGTAGTGAACAAGGTGGAAGCCCTGACCAACTCAAGCGCGACATCGAAGTCGAGGTTGTGCTTGTTGATGTAAACGCGCAGGCGTTCCAAACCACTGAAGGCCGCGTGACCCTCATTGCAGTGGTAAACCGTTGGTTTCAAGCCGATTGCCTCAAGCAGACGGATACCGCCCACACCGAGGAACATCTCTTGCTTGATGCGCATTTCGCTGTCGCCACCATAGAGTCGGCTTGTGATGCCACGATCATCGGGTGAGTTATCATCAATGTCAGTATCAAGCAGATACAATCCTACCCTACCCACATTGACACGCCACACCTTGGCATAGACCGAACGGCCCGGGAAGGCGATGCTCACTTTCACCCAATCACCCTTTTCATCGCGAACGGGCTGCAGCGGCAGTTGAGAGAACTTCTGCGGAATATAATCGGCTCGTTGTTCGCCCGAAACGGTAATTTCTTGGGCAAAGTAGCCGTAACGGTATAACAATCCGATTCCCACCATGTTAGCATTGGAATCGGAGGCTTGTTTCATGTAGTCGCCGGCGAGAATGCCGAGACCGCCAGAGTAGATTTTCAGGCACTTCATCAGGCCATATTCCATACTGAAATAGGCGATGAGGTCCTTTTGTTGTGTGGGCTGCGACATGTAAGCCTTGAACTGGTCATAAACCTTGTTCAGCCGCTCGATGAAGTCTTTGTTGTTTTCGAGGTTTTTGATTTGCTCCACCGAAAGACCCGCCATCAGCGCGACGGGGTTCTGCTCCGTGGCCTTCCAAGCCTCCGCGTCAATAGACTCGAACAACTCAATGGCATCCACGTTCCAGCACCACCAAATATTGTTAGCAAGTTCCTGAAGTTTCTGAATCTCAGTGGAATAGATTGGCTTCACCAAAACCTTCTTCCAACTTGGGGCATCGTTCTTCTGAACGACCACCTCATGCAGCAACTCAGCGTAAGGCACCGGCTCCATCATATAATGGCGGCCACCTGACTTCTCAAGTGCCATGTCCCAAGCCTTTTCATAGCTGACAATCAGGTCTTTCCACAGCAGTTTCTCGGCCACCTTCAACGCAGCCTCAGAAATCTTGGCCATACCCTTCTCGGTCATGCCCAAGAAATGGCGCAAGGCATTGACGATGTCGTCAATCACCTGATTGGCATCGCCATCCTGACGACGGGCCACAATAACAGCCTCATTTCCAACACAATGCTGATTCACATACTTGCCAAAACCAGAAACATCGGTAGTCAAGGTCGGGATGCCAAGGGAAATGCTCTCAAGTGGCGTGTAACCCCAAGGCTCGTAATACGACGGGAACACCGAAAAATCAAATGCGGAAAGGAACTCCGAATAGGTCAAGTTGAAGATGCCATCATTGCCATTAAGGTAAGCCGGCACAAACATCACCTTCACCTTGTCGTTGACATCGTTTTGTAAGCCCGAATTGCGCAAGGTGTTCAGAATCGCATCGTTCTCATAATCAAACACATGGTGCGTTGCAGGGAAGTCGGTGTGGCCCATAATGGCATTGGTGCCATCGAGACGGTGTTGCAGGTCTTTTGACGGACCAGCAATGTTGCTCGGCACGGCAATCACACCAAGAACGGTGCGCGTCAGGTTCTTGTCCTCGTTCAGGCGGCGCAACGCCTCGATATATAGGTCTATGCCTTTGTTCTTGAACTCATAACGACCACTGTTGATGACCATCAGGCAGTTGCGATCGATAGGCTCGCCGCACAGCGTTTCGGCAATCTTCAGAATCTTCTCGCGGGTGGCCTTGCGGTTCTCGGTGAAGGTCTCCACATCCTTCCGCAGCGGGTGGTCGATGCCGTTCATGGTAATCACATCAGGCTTGCGATAGAGGAACTGTTCGCACTCTTGCGCCGTGATGTCGCTCACCGTCGTGAAAACATCGGCGTTTTTGGCGGCCTTCTGCTCCATCGACTGCTGCGAAACGACATTGAACTGCATGGCCATCACCGAGGGCAGGTACGATTTCAAGTTTTCATACAGCGGAAGTCCGTTGCCCGAAATGGCACGGCCGAGATAAGTGGCATGCGTGGTGAACGCCGTCGCCACCTGCGGACAATGCTCTTTCAGATACAACACACCCGCACCTGTCATCCACTCATGGAAATGCGCCACAATGTAGCTGGTTTGCTGCAAATAGAAATTGCAGAAACTTTCAATCACCTGACCTGCGGCATAACCGAACAACACCGGTTCGATATAATCCCACTGGCCGCGGATGCTGTCAAGCTCATATTGCTCCCAAAGATGAGCAAGTATCTCATTCTTAGTTTGATACAAAGGAGTATAGTCTACCAAAATGGCAATTGGGCTGCTTTCAATCTTCCAGCGACCAACGCGGAACTTTAGGCCTTGCGACAAAGCCCGCTCACGCCACTCGGGAAAAAGCTCGTTGTCTTCAACAAAATAAAGCGTCTCGTGCGCTTCCTTCACCACATCGGGACCTACGGTGATGTAATGGTCGCCAAGCAACTGGCGCACCGTGTTCGACTTCGTGGAAAGCACCGTATAGATGCCGCCCACCATGTTACACACTTCCCAACTGGTTTCAAAAAGGTATTCGGGGTTTTTCATTGAGATTCAAAATTTAAGATTTAAAATTCAAGTTTTTTCGGTTTTCCGCTTCGAAAGGTTCTTCACCCTGTCGGCAAAGTCCGTAAGCACATTCATGTAGTTGATGTAGGCATCGTAAGGCGAGGCATAATGGTTGAAATACTTATGCACCACACCGTCGGAGAGCCACTTTGTACACATATAATAGAAATGGTCTGAAGTTTGGAGCAAGGTCCAATCCTGCTGCAAGTCCTCATCCTTGATGCGATGCACCTTGGTCGAAAGGTCGTACAAGGCACGATAGGCGTCGTCCTGAAGCGGGTTGCCGAGCCAAGCCGTCAAGTCACGTTCTTCATCGCTCCACGACAGCACATTAGGCACATTGACTGCGCTCACCGGCTGCAATTTCTTCGCCAACTCCTGTGGCGTGGCAAACTTGAACTTGCTGCCCTTGAGAATGGCTTCGGGCAAACGTTCCATGAAATTGAAAATGCCCGTCTCCGGCGACTGGTGTTCACCAAAGGTCTCATAATCCATGAAAACGTTGACCACTTCTTCCTCCTCTGGCAAGGCATTCAGCCAATTGACGAAGTCCTCGGCGCGGAAACCATCTTGCACAAAACGGAAAGCAATCTCGTCGCTGAACTTGAAGTTGCGCAACAAGACCTTCAGTTTCGGATTGATGGCGTTGGCGTACATATAGTTGGGACTCTTCCAACCCAAGATGTGCTTTGCGCCCTCAGTGAGCATGAGGTTGTAGCCCATGTCGGCCACTGCCGCCCCGATTTCGTCGCTGTAAATCAACTCGGTGTTGCGGAAAGTCTTCGGCGTGACGCCAAACACTTCTTTCATCTTGTGCTTATGGGCCATCACTTGCCGTTTGAACTCGTCCTTGCCTGCCAATGAAGCCAAAGAATGGGCATAGGTCTCTGAAAGCACCTCCACCTTGCCCGTAGCGACCAATTTCTGGAAACTTTCAAGCACCTCCGGCGCATACTGCTCCATCTGCTCAATGGCGATACCCGAGAAAGAGAAGGCCACCTTGAACTTGTCGCCGAATTTCTCGATTTGTTTCATCAGCAGCTCGTTCATGGGCAGGTAGCATTTCTCCGCCACGCGCCGCATAATCATACGGTTGCTGTAATCATCATAGTAGTAATGTTTCTTCCCAATTTCGAAGAAACGATAAGTGCGAAGCCTATAAGGCTGATGCACTTGGAAATAGAAACAGATTGATTTACTCATATCTTTAAGTATTTATTATTCAATTCAATAGACTCGTTTAGCACCACGAATAAGGCCAGAAGCACTCACAGAAAACAGATGAACCATTGAAGCGTTTTCCTTGCCAAGACCATGAATGCCACAAGTGTACTTTATCCTGATAAAACCATTTTCAAACGAACCATGTGTTTTGATGTCAAACGCCAAACCTCCCTGATACAAGAACAAGTTCTTTTCAAGTTCCTCATATTCAGGATGTTTTTGTGTTCCGTATGTCTCAATAATACCGCCCACGCCAATAAAGGGTGTAACCCGAATCGAGTGATTGTCAATAATGGAATAACCCAAATTGGCATACATTGGCATCCAATTCACATGAGTTCTTGATGGACACACGCCACCTTCGGTAAGCGGCTGGTCAATGCGCGTATTGGCTGCCATAATATCGTAGCCCAAAAGCAACAACAGCCGTTTATAGGCAATATCGAAATTTAACCCAATACCAAAAACAGGCTTTGCCAATGAACCAGAGGAGAGGCCAGAGCACAAATCAAATCCCATACCCCAACCCCAATCGCTTTCCACTTCGTATGGCTTACGGATCCAATGCGTCACGAACCATTCGTAATCGCTGTTCGGATAATCCGCAAGGAATTTGTCGGCTTCAATATTCCAGTTCTTTTGGTTATCACTGCTCTCCGACCCGACGAGCCAATCCAAAAACAGCGTGAGGAAAGCATTGTCTTCAGCTGCCAATTGTGCCTCATCCAGATTGTATTTCAGCAGATGCTTATCCTCAACGCCACGAAGATACAACCGACGCATCAGGTCATCCTTTTCAGGGAAAACCTTATTATTAAAACTGGTAAAATACGACGAATCGGCATGACGAAGGTTTTCCACCAAAACGTCATATTCCTTAGTCCATTGCAAGATATGCCACTGCTCGAAAGGCGTTAGCGCGACATAGTCCTCACCGTCCATTTCCATCAGATAGTCTTTTATTTCCTTCACCTTCTGATAGTCGCGGTCAATGAACTTTTCAAGGAGATAGACCCTACCCTTCTCTATTTTCTGCTTCTTCGATTGCTGGATTTCGTCCTCAATCTGTGCGAAACCCGAGAAGACCGTCGCGAAAAGGAGTGCTATGAGTATTATATGTCGATTCATGGCTTCCCTTTTCTTGATCATTATACCACCGACTCATAAACCGCCTTTATTTTCTTCGCGGCGGCTTCCCACTTGAGGCTGTCCACCTCGTCCTTGCCTTCGTCCTTGAAGCAGTTGGCCAAAGTCTCATAATGGCAAAGGCCATATATGGCATCAGCCAAGCCGTTGATGTCCCAGAAGTCGACCTTCAAGGCGTGTTTCACCACTTCAGAAACGCCTGACTGCTTGCTGATGACCACCGGCACATTCAAGCGCATGGCTTCCAGCGGCACGATGCCGAAAGGCTCTGAGATGGACGGCATGACAAATACATCGGTCATGGCAAACATCTGGTCAACGGCCTCGCCTTTCAGGAAACCCGTGAAATGGAAATGGCTGCCCATGCCGAGTTGCGCCACACGGCGAATCATCTTCTCTAACATGTCGCCCGTGCCCGCCATCACGAAA
>Ga0265298_10005819_pt1 | contig 15351 bp, 16 predicted proteins | sample AusTroGonzalo_MG_3_FD_193486 | JGI IMG/M metagenome (GOLD analysis project Ga0265298, IMG submission 193486) | Bovine rumen microbial communities from tropical cattle in Woodstock, Queensland, Australia - Gonzalo_01 | ecosystem: Host-associated > Mammals > Digestive system > Stomach > Rumen ... | reverse complement strand
ATTATCAGGATAATGTAAAGCCGAAGCCTGAGACAGAAGGCAAGAAGGGTTATGTCTGCAAAGTGTGCGGTTATGTCTATGAAGGCGATGAACTGCCTGAAGATTTCGTCTGCCCGCTGTGCAAACATGGAGCGGCAGATTTCGAGCCTATCGAATAAGATAACAGCAGGCTGATTTCAGAGCATTGTGCCTGCTTATTTCTCTGCTGAAGCCTTTCCGTACAGGAATGGCTTAGCGAGTTTGTTGGCAAAGAAATCAACCAGCGGACCCATGAAAAATGCCGTGATTATCGTGCCTGCTCCGATGACTGCGCCGATACCGTCAATGGTTGCGCCTGAGAGGAAGTAGAGACCTACACCCAGGATAACGCAGACGACGTCGGTCATGATGCGTATATACTTGAACTTGCCCTTTTTCCATGTGTTGGAGATTATCAGTGCGACTGCATCGTATGTTGATACGCCTATGTCTGCGGTCATGTAGAAAGATGAAGCCACGCAGATGATGAGGATTCCGATGAGCAGGCAGATCGCTCTGCCGGGAATACCTAAGCCCGGGAAAAAGCTTTCGAGCATATGAAGGGAGAACTCAGCAACGTAACCTATCAGGAACAGGTTGATGAAGGTCGCAAGTCCTATGTAGTGCCTGTCGAATATGAGGCTGAACAGGAGCATTACCACGTTAACGATGACGTAGAGTGTTCCGAAGTCAATCGGGATGACGCAGTCGAGTCCTGCCATGAGTGACTGGAACGGATCGACTCCGAACATTGCACGCTTGAAAAATCCTACTGCAATACCGCAGATGAGCACACCGAACACGCTCATCAGAATGCGCTTGACCATGTGGTCTTTTTTGAAAATGGTATCTAATTTACTCATGGGGTAAATCATAGAACAAATGCTGAATATAACAATTCAGGTACGTTGTTTTTATATTAATTTAATGATGTCACTTTCGTTGCAAAACTGTCCTAATAATTGAACTCACAGGTGCTCCCGGGCGTGCTATAATGACCCGCGATAACATTTAGGGGAAACAGACATGGAACAGTTTGAATGGGAGCAGTTGTCTCCGGAGGATAAGAAAAAGCAGTTGTATTTAGAGCAGAAGAAGACTCTTGAAACCTTCCTGGCGCATGGCGCCATATCCAGGGCCCAATTTGATAAGAGCCTTGGAGATCTTACAGAGAAGATGGGAATGGGCGGGATTTAGTTCTTGTTTATTTCTGCAAATACCCTGTCCATGTTGCCATAGAACAAGGGAAGATCCAGACCGTGCTTCTTGCCTTCGTCATATACGCAGCGGCAGCCGTACATGATGTCATTTACGTCGTTGTGCAGGGTCATGATCCTTGAGGTAAGTTCATTTCCGGCAAAGAGCTTTTTCATTGCAATTCCTGCAATGCCTGAAGGGATCTTGTATGCGAATATCTCGTTGTTGTATTTCTTCAGATCAACGCCTCTGGCACTGACTGTCTTAAGGGTTTCCCTTATGCATTTAACTGCCATGGTCAAGGCCTTTGAATCTGCCATGAGTTCTCTTGCGAGGCGGTTAGGATCGTCGATCTTGCCTTCGCGGGCAGCAGTTGAGGTAACTCCTGCATTTATTGCCATGTGGATCCAGATCCATTCAAACATGTCGTGGGGGATCTCCTGCTTGATGTCTGCTGAATTAAGCATTGAAATGAGATCATCGTAGTTGTGGATCTTTGTTCTCTCGCGGCCTTCGAGCATGATGTGATCAAAAAGAACGCAGTTGAGTCTGCCTTCCTTTTCCATGTGTCCGCCGGCAGTCGGGAAAGCGGTAATGTATTCGTATTCTCCGATTATCTTCTCGACTTCTTCTCTCTTATTCCAGAAATTGCAGAACAGGATCACAGTGCCCTTGATGTTTCTGTCTCTTAATGTCTGCATTGCGGCTTCGAGCTTGCCGCTTGCGACGCTTATCAGGATGAAGTCGTATTCTTCGTTGTCTGAAGCGAGATTGATGTTGTATGTTCCGTCCTTTTCTTCACCCTTCTGGTTATATCTGCCGTCCAGAAGGTGAACCGGGATCGACGGAGGAACGACTTTGCCCTCTTTTACGATGTGATATGTGTCAACACCTGCATTCTGCAGGGCATATGCATATGTTGTTCCTATGACTCCCAATCCTAATATTGCTATCTTCATAATTTTATCCCCAAATGTTTTTGTGCATGTCAAACCGATTTTTGATTATAAACAATCGCCCGTATCAGGGCAACTTAAAGCGGAATGATATAATTAATCCGTCTTTGGGGGAGCCCTCTTGGACTTATATATTGGGGTATGAGGCAAATGATATGGTTATTAGAGAAGTAAAGATTGATGACGCTGAGCGTTTGGTCGAGATATATTCCCACTATGTTCTGAACACGGCGGTTTCATTTGAATATGAAGTTCCCACCGTTGAAGAATTCAGGCAGAGGATCAGTAAGATCACGGCGAAGTATCCTTACCTGGTCTGTGAGAAGGATGGTAAGATCGTCGGCTATGTTTATGCAGGCGAATACAGTGCACGTTCGGCATATTCATGGACTGCGGCAATGTCGATCTATGTTGACAAGGATTACCGCAGGCAGGGAATAGGATCAGCAATGTACAAGGCGGTTGAACCCAAACTCAAGGATATGGGCATCGTTAATCTGCTGGCAGGAACTGCTTATTGCGATCCTGAGGATGAATATCTGACACAGGCCAGCAGTAAATTCCACATGAGCCAGGGGTATTCTGAGGCTGCCCATTTCAGGAAAATCGGCAAGAAATTTGACAGATGGTACGATCTCAAATGGTACCAGAAAGAAATTTAAAAAAATTTTCTCGAACCACCGAACATTCCGCATCGGTTATGTGTCTATAGGATAGATGCGGACAAAGGAGGCAAGGTCAGATGACTGACAAAGAACTTGAAAGGATCTATAACGAAGGCTACCGTGCGGTGTATTGGACTGCCATGCAGCTTCTGAAAAATGAATCAGATGCTGAAGACGTGGTCCAGGATACTTTCGTTGCCCTGATCGAATCCTATGACACCATAAAGGATAAGGACAAGGTAATCCCGTGGCTTAAGAAAATCGCTGCCAACAAGTGTCTGAACCGTCTTACAAGAACGAAGACAGACGCTGTGGAAGACGAGTTCTTTGAAGACGTTGAAGCGTTACCTGAGGATTTTCTTCCTGATTCGATCGCAGAATCGGAAGAGGCACGCAGGATCATCATGGATATCATAGATAGATCTTTATCCGATGACATCAGAAGAACACTTATCCTGTTCTATTTTGATGAGATGAGCACCAGGGATATCGCAGAAGCTCTCGGCGTTCCTGAAGGAACGGTACGCAGCCGTCTGAATTTTGCCAGAAACAGGATTAAGAAGGAGGTAGAGAAGTATGAGAAAGAAAACAAGACGAAGCTGTTCGGTATGGCACTGCCGTTCCTGAGCAAGCTCTTTATGAAAGAAGCAGAGCAGGTCCCTTTCAAGGCCATGCCTGCAAAACTTATATCTCTGTCCGCATCATCACAGGTTTCCAATGCGGGAGCCGCAACAAAGGTTGCTGCATCAGCAGCTAAGAAAGGAACAGAGGTAATGATTAACAAAGTATTGATCGGCAGCATTGCTGCAGTTGTAGGAGTAGGCGCAGTCGTCGGTATCGTCATCGGCGTGATGACCAAAAAGGGAGATAATGCCCCGGAACCGGTTAAAACAGATGTGACTGTAAATGAGACATCTGAACAGTCAACAGGCGGTACAACAAGTGAAACGGGTAACACATCTGACGAAACAGCAACACCGGTTGATGTGAATATCAGCGGCGAAGAGATGAGAGAATTAACGGAAGACGATCTCTTTATTTCCATTGAAGATGTTTTGTATAACCAGGATCAGACGGAACAATACATATATTGTTATGTGTGGAACGGAAGCATTAAGCCCGGCGATGAGATAAAGGTTATAGGTAGAACTTACGCAGGCGGAGAAGAGGTACATCTTACTGCCGGATCCATGACGGATGAATTCAGAAATCCTATTACTGAAGCAAATAAGGGCGAACGTCTTATACTGGTAATTACAGGTGATTCCGTTAATAAAACTGTCAACAGAGGTAAAACTGTTGTTTATGCTGACAGTGACATCCGTCCGGCTGCCGGAGTTAAGGTAAGAGTTACTTTCGAACCGGGATTTGATTACCGTGCTACCCAATCAAATTATGAATGTCTTTTTGGCGAGAGAACTGCCTTCTGTTCGGAAAGTATGCGTAATAAAACGACATTGATAGAGCAGGATGGTGATGACCGGATATTATATGTTGAATTTTCTGAAGATTCATACGCCGTATATCCCGGTTTATCCTGCGCATTGAGACTCGGCGGCCAGACTGTTGCAACAGGTGAGGTCGTAGCAGTTTATCTGGAGGAATGATCACGGAACGGCCGTAAATTCCGTCAAAAATAAATGATATAATGAAACTGCCTGAGGATATCCTTGGGCAGTTCTGTTTTGTTCGTTCAGAGTGGCTTTTTCGGATAGGGGATAACGGAAATGTCGGATTTAAAGAGCTATACATGTGCTAAGTGCGGTGCTGTCTTAAGCGTAGATAAACTGGAAGGCCAGATGGCCTGTCCGTTCTGCGGCAATGAATTCGACTACGTGGATTTCCACAGGGATGAACTGTTGCTTCAGGCTGAAGAGTGCCTCTCGAGAGGAGCTTACGAGCCTGCCAAAGAAAAGTTCAATAAGGTCTTAGAGAACGACCCGACGGACATCGTGGCATACAGAGGCTTGATCTTATGTGCCGGAAAAGTCCAGTCAACCAATGATATGCGCGACCGCTACGATCAGGTCAGCAGCGATCTGAATGCCATATACAAAATAGTAGCTTCCGCCAAAGAACATGTTACACAGGAAGACGCCGAGTATCTGGATAATCTTGTCTGTCTGTTTGAGATCCCCAAAGTATATAAAAATATCAGAACCCGCAAAGAAAATACCGTAGTTCTTGAGAAAAAGCGTGACCTGCAGTTGGAGGTGAATAACGAGAGAGACGACATCATCGCGCGCGCTATCTTAATATCCATTGTTGTATTGATGGGATTGCTTATCCTCCTGGCCGCCAATATTAATGATGTGGACGCTGAAGGTTTTGGCCACATAATTTTGTTAGCTCCGATAATCGGCATTGTTGCTTTGATTATCTTCCTTTACAAGAAATTCAGTACGGACGTCGTTAATATCCCGGACCGCTCAAGTTCCCTGTCAGACAAGATGGAATATGTTGAAGAGAAGCATCTGGAAATCTTTAATGAAGTGTTGGAATACGAAGCAGGATTTAAGAACAGACCCAAAAAGAAGGTGCTGAAGAGAGCAGCAGAGAAGAAGGAAACCGAGGCTGCGGCTGAAGCAACGGAGTCTGCCATTATCTGCGCAAAGTGCGGCGGATTTTTATGTCTGAGCAGTGCACGGCAGTTCTACGAGTGCAATTCCTGCGGCGTCTCATACGGCAAATATCTCTTCTTCGGAGATCTTATGGCAAATGCCGTCAAGGCAATGAACATGGGAGAGTTTGATGAGGCGGACCAGATTTTGTCACACAGGCTTACGGCTGATCCGAAAGATTTCGATGCTCTGTTCGGAAGATTCTTATGTGCCGGCAAGTGGAAGTCACTTAAAGACATCGACATAAATGATAAGATGTTTATGTTGCATGTAAGAAAGCTCAAGGGTCAGCTGGATGCGATAGAGAAGAGAATATCACCGGAAGACCAGCCTCTGTGGAAAGACATCAGGGCGCTCTCTGACCTGCTGGCGGAATATTCGGTCAGGCGGCATGCTTTCGACAGGGTTCACGAGAAGTATCAGAGCGTAAGCGGTAAGCTGACCAATACTTTCCTGATGGACGAAGAGATAAAAGACTATAAGAGACAGGAAGGTGAGCTCTGGGAACAGGTAACTTCGCTCGAAGGTGAATGTGACGAGATCAAAGTCAGGATTGAAGAGGCCGTTAAGGTTCTGACGGACGCCGAGAGCAAGTGCGTGTTTTTTGAACGGGAATAGCATGCAAAATGAGCAACGCAACATTTTTGGCCAATAAGTTGTATATAAGATAATTGACCCTCAAGGAGGATGGAATGTTATATGAATGAACAGAAGAAAAAACTCAGCATGTTGTGTCTGACGGGATTTCTATTGGTAATCCTGTCTCCCATATTGTTTATATTGATAAGCACGGTGTTTGAAGAGTTTCTGAACTTTACAGTTATAGTGGTCCTGCTTGTCATTGTTGTGTTGATGGTATTAGCCGGATTGGTACTCTCGATTGCAGGACTTGCCACTTCACGCAAGGGCAACAAAAAGGGCAAGGGATTTGGCATAGCGGGAATTATTCTGACGGGTGTTTATGCAGTCGTTGTCTTAATAATTTCCTTAATTGCAGCGTTAATCGGCTCAGCGATCTTTGCAATCTTTTCACGACATGAAACAGATAAAACAATATCCACTTTCTATACCAAAAGCGATATAGTCGCTGTCAGGTATTATTACTACGATTCAGACGGTTACAGGTTTGAAGAGTTGGACGAAGACCTGCTGGATGATTTTATTGACGATCTTGATTCCATGGAAATCGAATACGGCGGTGCGATGGATTATTACTGGGGCGGCAAATACGGAATAGAGATGGAATTGAAAGACGGAAAATATCTTTTCTACGATGGTACGAATTTGGCATATAGTGAGAGTGGGATAGATGATAAATTCCCTTACAATGACAAGATAAAAGATGAATTCGTATATGTTACGGATTGCGACTTCTGGGAAGTTATGGAAGAATATTTCCCTTCAATAGAAGAGAACGGAGATAATGTTATGGCAAGTTAACCGCTGATGCCGGTATTGCCATCTCTCATGTATCTTGCCGAAGGGGATACCATGAAAAAGTACGAATATATCAAGGACATATCAACGGGAATTGAAGTGGTGAGCATGGATAGTGTCAGCACTTCTTTCCCTCCGCATACACATACGGGACATTATGTTTTCGGAATCGTGACTGAAGGCTGCATCGCGATTAAGATAGGTGATGAAGTCAGGCAGTGCCGGGATGGTGAATACTTCTCGATTTGTCCTGATGTATGTCATTCGATCGAATCTGTAACAGAGACTTATTCGCTGGTTTCCACATGTATTCCGGCAAGCAGCGACATATCCGGCGAACTCGACATCATTAAAAGGGAAATAATCGGTAATCCGCAGTTGGAGATCAGCGTTGCCGAGATGTCGCAGAAGGTAAATATCAGTTCTTACCATCTGATAAGGAAGTTCTCGAATGAGACCGGTCTTACTCCACATAAGTTTCAAATGCAATGCCGCATCAGAAAAGCCCAGGAACTGTTAAGAGACGGGTTTAAAGTAACTGACGTGGCCCAGATGGTTGGTTTTTGTGACCAGAGCCATTTGGACCGTGTGTTCCGCAAACATGTGGGGATCACGCCCGAGGAGTATGCGAAGTCCGCAATTTTATCCAAGGCTGAATAATGTCTGACTGATATGCTCTTTTTCGTAAATCGCTGTAAGCAGTGTAAAGGAAAGGATCATATTATGAAGAACGAAGTATTTGAAGCATTTAACGACGGTAAACTTGAGATTCCGGGTAAGGCAATTGAATTCAAAGACATTCCGTGGTCGGCACATCCGGTCTTCGCAGGGGTGGAATTAAAACATATCGTCAGAGGCGCAGAGACGGACGGTGCATACAGTTTCCACCTTGTGCGCATAGCTCCCGGTTGCAGCATTAATGACCATATACACGATCCTCAGCTTGAGACGCATGAAGTCATTGCAGGTTACGGCAAATGCGTAAACGGCGGAGCGGAGATCACATATAAGCCAGGAGTAATATCGATAATGCCGGCAAGAGTTCACCATGAGGTTCATGCAGGAGAAGAAGGGCTCTGTCTTTTTGCCAAGTTTATGCCTGCCTTATGCTGAATAACGGTTTCTGAATAATGCTATAATCACTCTGTAAGGGTTGGATTCTCTAATGGAATAAGAGATAGAACAATATGCGAAGGGGCAGGTTTTATATGAATAGAAGAATATTGGGTTTTACGGCAGTGCTGTTAGTGCTCTGCATGATGACGGGATGCTTCATAAAGCCGAAAAATAAGAACGCTCTGGACAGGATCAAGGGTGACATAGAATGCGAATTCCGTGTAGGCAAAAATGCTAAAACGCAAAGCAGAGCCATCGATACGGATGTTGTTTTCGATAAGGACAAATTCGTGGATCTGTTCAATGAGGAATCCCAGTATGACCCTGTCTATCTCAAATATAATACGGATGACTGCAGTCTGAAGGTCAATGCCCAGGAACAGCCTGAAGAGTGGGAAGAAATATATAATTCTGAAATCAACATAAAGGTTTTATATGACCGTCAGAGCAGAAATGTTTCCGTTTACGAATACAATTCTAAACTGTACTTTTTTGTGCTCAGCATGGGAGGTAACAGCAAACCTGAAGAGCAGGGCAGTTATTTCATGAAATTATCCAAGGACATGACTGAATACTGGCGCCCCATTCTTGAGGAAGTCAGGGAGGATGCTGCCGAATATCAATTGAAGGAATACGGAAGCTTTACGGTCGAGAGGGCATACAGCTATGACATGGAATATTCCACGATGATCGTCGATGCCGGAGATAAAGTGATGATCATGATCGAAGACAGGGAACACTATCCTGTATGCTCCTTTACTCCCTGCAGGAAGAGCGATTTCTGGGGCGTATGCTGGGAAAATGACAGTTATAATCTCTGGATCCAATCGGGCGACGTAGGTGTCGTCTGCTACAGTAAGCAAGGCGGAAAGTGGGTACTGAACACCGATGCTGTCAGACCGGATTACATTGTAAGCAAATACGATAAGTGATTTTTGTGTTATCCCGCCACCATCAGATATATTCCGAGCGCCAGAACGATAACAGGGGCAATAAATGAGGAGATGTTTCTGGTTTTTATTCTCTCGATGTCTACGAAGCGTTCAGGATTATTCTCATCGATCAGGAGTTCTCTCTCTTCACCGGTGGAAGGGTGGCTTCCTGATGAGAAGTTCTTATCCGTAACAGTGAATTTTTTGCCTAAATATGTGAATTCGTATATCGGACGGTAAGTCATAGTGCGATGTCCTCTTCTAACTCTTGATACCTGATGCTCCACATGGATAACGGTGGCATCAACAGATGTTTTGTATTTGCCCTGATAGTACTTAACTGCGATGAGAGGTAAGATAAGCATAAGTATGCCAAAAGCAATCATGATTCCGCCGGTTACCTTGTCTCCCAGACTTTCTCTTATTGCAGGAAAGAGCTGATCGGCAGTGCCTATATATATCAGGAGGGTGCCTATCATCATTGCGGTCAGGGGCAGGTTGTAGCCGCCCGTAGACAATTCGAGAAATATTAAACCTGTCGCAAAGAAAAGCAGACCTGTCAGCGGTCCTGTAAGCCACTGGAGAGGGGGTATCATTGATAACACCGTCAGCAAACCAAGGTAGGAAAGGAATCCTGCGACTCCGATTATTGCCCACACCAGCCCCTTACGGGTCTTAATTATTCCTCTGTTGTTGGAGAGAAAATCATCCAAATTCTCATTCATGTTTCTATCCTCCGTTAATTCCATGTGAATGATAAAACTTATTTGATTAATTTTCCACATATTTTGCCTTACCGGTGCGGAAATCTGCCAGGTCCGGTTTAGTATAATTTGGGCGTTGCACTACGTGGATTAATTAAGGGATAGGATAAAGGTTTATGAAATTATGGATAAAGATCCTCATTGGAATCGCAGCTTTTCTAACCGTATTCTGCGTAGCGGTTCTGTGCCTGTCACAGTTCCATCTTGATTTCTCACAGGATTACAGAAGCATAGACGGATACGAAAACATAGTTTTTAAAGATAGCACGGGAGATCAGTTTTTCCGTTTGTGTGTCTGGGGGTTAATTAGAACAGAGAGCTATCCTGATTTTCAGGACCATCGTGAAATGATTGGCATACCGTATGATGAATATCAGTTATTGGTTGAAAACACTGGTGCTGAGAATATTTGGCAAGTAGTTTCCTCGCCGGACGGAAGATACATTTTGTATGTTGAGAGAATATACAGTGGCTCAGGGATAACTGATGATGAGGATGTGTATTATAAAGTCTATTCGGTAGATGATGGCACTAGCACAACCATATATTCCGGTTATAGGCAATTTCTGCTGGTTGACTGGAAATAGCCATATTTCTATAACAATTCCTGAATAGTTATCAAACTTACTTTACCCTGATGGTATAATGTTTGTGTTGGATTAGGAAGCTTTGATAAGGGATATAGGAATGAGCAGAATTAAGAAACACCAGTGTCCTTCCTGCGGTGGCAATCTGACCGTCGATAACGATAAGCAGCTGTATCACTGTTCGTTTTGCGGTTCGACATACGATTACGAATATTTCAGAGAAGACGAGATGCATGAGACTGGCGAGAAATATCTCTCCAGAGGAGAGTTCATGGCTGCCGTCGATGCATACAGGTTCACATTGACAAAAGACCCTCACGATTTCTTTGCCCTCAGAGGCTTGATGCTCGCAGCAGCCCGTTTGAAGGACATTGATGAACTTGTCCGTGAGAAAGAATCAGATGAAGATTTCTCGTATGATCCCAAGCTGGTAGATGAAGCGCTTGAAGGTGCTTCTGAAGAAGACCGGGAATACTTTACTGAGCTTGCCGGAATCTATTCGGACAAGAAGAAGCTGTCTGACTGCATCAAAGAGATTGAATCACTTGGGAAGGAAAAAAGAAGGATCAGTTCTACCGTCACTCTCAAGGATGAATCCCGTTATGACTACTATGTAACTGACAAGTATGGCAGAAAACATTCTCCCAAAGGAGTATTCGTTTTCGGATGGGTCGCTGTCGGCTTTTTTGCAGCTTTCACGATCTATGTCATCGTTGCATTGTTTGAACTCGGAACGGAGGGAACCGGTGTATTATTCGGATTGATACTTTTTAATCTTATGACAATGGGGGGCATTACAGCCATAAATCTCGGAGTCCACTTACGCAGGATCAAAAAGATAGAAGAGATAGCCAGGACGATCGTCATGCTTAATGAGGAATACGACAAACTGAGCAGGCAGAAAAGAAAACTTGGTGATGAAGTGGATGCTCTCAGTGCCAAGATCAGGTTCTCCTGCCACGGTTTTGTTAAGAAAGATAAGCAGATAACAGGGGACTAAGATATGGACAGAATTACAAAACATCAGTGTCCGTCCTGTGGTGGCAGTCTGACTATCGATAATGGTAAGCAGATGTACTGCTGCCTGTCCTGCGGTTCGACATACGACTACGAATATTTCAGGGAAGAAAAACTGCATGAGATGGGAGAAAAACATCTCTCCAGGGAAGAGTTCATGGCAGCTGCCGATGTGTATAAGCTCATTCTTAAAAAAGACCCTCATGAATTCCTTGCACTCAAAGGATTAATGCTCGTGGCAGGGAACTTTAAGAGCGTGAAGGAGATTACCCCTGAAGATAAAGATGGTGTCAGTTTCTCATATGATCCTGAACTGGTCAGAGAAGTTCTTGATGGTGCTTCTGAAGAAGACAGGGAATATTTCAAGACATTTAAAGAAATCTATACATTCAAGAAGGAACGGTCAGATAATGTCAGTGAGGCTGAAGCCCTGATCAGGCAGAAAAGACAGATCAGTGAAGTCATCAGCCGTAACGACAAATTGCGTTACCAATACTATATGACAGACAGATATGGTGCACAACATGCTCCCAAAACGGTGTTTACTTTCCTGTGGGCCATGGATGCCATCCATGCGATTCTTGCGTTGTTAATTGGCGTGGCCTATGGAGAAGAAGGGATTGTTGCAACTATTTTGTTTGCCGTTATTGCCTTGGTGATCGCCGCAATAAATCTTATAGTGGTCTTTCCCAGAGTGAATAAGATAATGGATATAGATAAAACCATCAGAGAACTCTACGCTAAGATCGCAGAGTTGGAGGAGCAGAAAAAAGCCTTTGACCATAAGGTTGAAAAGCTCGAGGCCGATATCAGGATGCTGATCTATGAATTGCTTAAGAAAGACAGAGTGATAATGGGCGACTTGAAAAAGGCCGGAAAATAAGATCATTACTCAGCTGGGGAGATGGGAAAAATGATTGGAAGAAAAAGAATAACTGCTGCTTCGATGGCGGCAGTAATGATGATGGGGATGACGTCATGCAGTCAGACGGCCCAAACGTCCGTAACCACTTCTGAATTACAGACGATGGAAGAAACGGTTAAGGCATTTACGCCCGTAGAGATCACGGAAAAATACGATGGTTCCATATTAGGGAAAACAGACTGGCACATTGAGATTGAAGATCTCTCGTGGGGCGGCGTGCAGGTTGCTAATGTTTGGTTCATCGATGATGCCACCGGAAAAGATTTTGCCGTTTACGGCGGACCGGCAGATATCGTAAGTGCATATCTGGCAGATCTTAACGGAGACGGAGAGCCTGAACTGGTATGCACGGGTGCCTGGGGAACAGGATCGGATTTTAACAACTGTACATGCATTTTCAGATTGAATGACGGCGTCATCGAGATCGCATATCCCTGTTACGGTAACTTAAATAATCCGTCTTATTCCGAGACTTATCCAACCGTTGCAAAAAAACTTGGCATCGATATCAATAAAGGTAATTTCAGGGACTACAGCGACAGGTTTGATCCCATATCTAATGCCATCATTCTGAGCAATGCAGACGGAACCGAATATGAGATCACATACGACAGTCTTGAGTTCTGTCAGTATATTGCTTCGAAATCAGGAGAGACAAAGCAGACTGAGGAGCTTGCTTCTGATGAAATAGACATTGCTTATGAGACGGCTGCCCCTGTTGTTACTGACGTATCGGCAACGGAAAAATCGGTAACTTTCTTTAGGGACGGAATGGAGATCGAAGGAAAGCTCTATCTTCCTGAAGGAGACGGACCTTTTCCTGTAATAGTATTCTCCTGCGGTCTTATGCAGCCGTATGCTGACTATGTGGAAGATGCGAGAGGCTTTGCCTCTAACGGGTATGCCGCAGTCGTATTCTCTTTTATCGGTTATTCCGATCCTGCTGGAGAACAGAATGCGGATGATGGCAAGATCTTCTTGTCTGAAACTGCTGACCTGTATGCGGTCTTGGATTCTCTTGATGATCTTCCCAAAGTTGAGAGTTCAGATGTCTATCTTTGGGGACACAGCTTCGGCGGTCTGGTAACAGCTTTCGCAGGTTGTGAGAGATCAGATGAGTTAATGGGATTGATCCTTGTAGAACCGTCGTTGCCGATCGGCGAGATGCTCACGGTTGCATATGAAGACGGAACATATGAGACGCTCCGCATATACGACATGCTCAAGGATTGCAAACTTAATACAGTCATTTACATGGGGACGCATGACGGATATGGGGAAGATCCGGCTTCTTTCGATAAGGCTCTTGAAATGCTTGAGAACGGGCAGCTGGTGATAATTGACGGAGCAGATCACTTTTTCGAAGGCGTGTACGGACAGAAGATGGTAGAAGATGCATGTGAAAAGATTGCGTCAGTAAACTGATGTTTGGGGGATAAGAAAATGAAAAAGATAATTGCAGCAGGCTTATTAACGGTTATCGCAGCCAATGTCATTACAGGCTGCGTATCGGAAACTCCCACGGTACCGGAAACGGAACCTTCCGAGTCCGTGACTGAGACCGAAGAGAAATTGCCGGAGTTAACCATTGATATTCTGAAGTCACTTGACGGTGTCACGCGTGTTGAAGACATTTCAATACCGGAGGATGCTTATATCGGAATTCAGCATGGTTCTATTTCTGACGTGAAAAATTACGTCGTGTATTTTGAGCAGCCTCTCGACTGGAACGATCCGTCCAAGGGTACTTTTGAGCAGAGAGTCTCGATCGGTTACAACGAAGCCAGCGTCAATGAATTCTATGTCGGAGGTTATTATCTGAACGATTACACGTTGATAAGCGCCAGCTACATGGATGCATATGCTGCAAGTCACGTCGTGAATTTCATAAGCTGCGAGTACAGATTCTTCGGACAGTCCCGGCCGGAAGATCTTGATAATCACGATCCCAAATACTGGGATTGTCTGACAAGTTACAATGCGGCGTGCGATTTCCACCACATAATTAGCGAGCTCAAAAAAGTCCTTCCTGCCAAATGGATGATGACAGGTGCGAGCAAAGGCGGCATTGCAACGATGGTACAATCGATGTACTTCCCTGAAGATGCGAATGTTTTCGTTCCGCAGATCGCACCGGTAATGACGAGTCCACAGGAAGAGATCTTCATTAAGAACATCTACGAGACGATAGGTGACGACAGATACGGTCCTGAGCAGGCAGCCGAGTACCGTAAGCTCGTTCTCGATTTTCAGGTGGAAGCGATCAAGAACCGTGATGAACTCCAGGACAGGTGCTGTGATTACCTCCTGGCAAACGGCGATGTTTATTCTGACATTGCCACGCCTGAGATCATTTATGAGTTCCTCGTTCATGGATTTGCGATCCGAACATGGCAGTATGCCCAGGATTTTGAATCCATACAGACTGTACTCGACCAGAAGGGAGAGGAAGGCTATATTGACGGGATCTATTATCTTCTGACCGGTGACAAGCCGCCTGTTGAGAACGGTCCTGAAGATGCGAACACAAAACTGGATCCGCTGCCTTACGATTACTATCCTTATTATGTTCAGTGCATGAAAGAACTCGGATATTTCCGCGTTGACTTCTCATACCTGCGCGCAGCTCTTGAGGCTGACGGCAGCGGCGCTGAACTCTCAGTTACGGAAGACATGGAAGACATGCTGAGTCTTAAGCTGTTCCTGCATCCTGAAGTTCTCGACACGCTGTCTTTCGACCGTACGCTGCACGACGATCTCGTCACATGGTCACAGACGACTGAATGCAACGTGATCGTGCTGTTCGGAGGCTCTGACGTATGGTACCCTCTGCGTTTGCCGGATGTCCCTGACCGCGAGAATTTTCACACGTTCGTAGACGATTTCAGCGCGCACGGAAGCATCTATTCCCGCATTAACCTGTATAGCAGATACGACATCCAGGAACTCATCGACGAGTCCTTGAGGAACGCCTGATGAGCCTGAAATCTGGTAATATGAAAAAAATCTAAAAAATTTTTCCCGACCACCGAATAATCCGCATTTGTTATTCGTTAAGTAAGTAGATGCGGATAGAAAGGAGGCAAAAAGATGACCGACAGAGAACTCGAGCAGAT
>Ga0265298_10005818_pt1 | contig 15353 bp, 11 predicted proteins | sample AusTroGonzalo_MG_3_FD_193486 | JGI IMG/M metagenome (GOLD analysis project Ga0265298, IMG submission 193486) | Bovine rumen microbial communities from tropical cattle in Woodstock, Queensland, Australia - Gonzalo_01 | ecosystem: Host-associated > Mammals > Digestive system > Stomach > Rumen ... | reverse complement strand
CGATCTACCAAAGTCGATGCCAAAACCATTTCCGGCTTTGTTGATACTCTCAATGTGGACGAGGCTGTAAAAGAACGCATACGCAACATAAGCCCGCACAACTATGTAGGTTTAAAACTAAAATAATCTTCCTCTACCCTTGGCCAAAAAAAGCAAATCTCAGCAAAACAATAGCTCCGCAGCAAAGGATTTTACAAAACACTTTCTGAAACCCTACCGCGGACAACTTGTGCTTTATGTGATATTAGTAACGTTTTCGGTGCTGTTCACCCTCACCACCATACTTTCTATAACCGATTTTCTGAAAATACTTTTCCCTCCCGAGGGAGGACAGGTAGCCGCAGAAAACGCACAAGAGGTAAACCAACTAAACTACTGGCTCAACAAGTTGTATTTCTGGATGATAGGCTTCGGACAGTCGAAAGCTGTACTACTTTTTTCGCTTATATTGTGTTCGCAATACCTATTGAAAAATCTTTTCTCCTACCCTTCAGCTATAAAAATTGGCAACATACGAAACCGCGTTGTTCGCGACATTCGCAACACTATGTACAGCAAAATGACACAACTCCCGATGTCTTACTTCACTGCCTCGCGCAAAGGCGACATACTATCGCGTTTCAGCAACGACATAGTAGAATACGACGAAAACATCCTACTATCCATACAGCAGCTCATAATAGCGATAGTTACGATAGTCATGTATCTCGTTATGCTACTGTATATCAACGTAAAACTCACATTTTTCGCACTGCTGCTATTGCCAATAATCGCTTTTGTAATATCGCGCATAACAAGACATCTGAGGCGCAAATCGGCCACCCTGCAGGAAAAGACTTCATTCCTCACATCGCTCACCGAGGAAACCATTTCGGGGCTGCGCATAATAAAATCCTTCACCGCCATAGAATTTTCCAATGAACGTTTCCAGCGTTTCAACGAATCCTACACCCGTCTGCGAAACAAGGTGTACCGCCGTATCGACCTTGCATCGCCGGTAAGCGACTTCCTTGGCAACAGCATGGTGATAGTGATTCTGATTTTCGGTTCCTTTCTGGTGTTCAACCACGATGCAGGACTTACGCCCGAACTGTTCATCACCTACATAATGCTTTTTGTGCTGATGATAAATCCCGCCAAGGACTTCTCCACAGCCATATCGCAAATGAAAAAAGGCAGTGCCTGTGCCCAGCGTCTCGCCGATTTTCTCGAGATACCCGACACTATTACCGAGAAAAACGACCCGTTGCCTTTTGGCGGACTGCACAACAACATTACTTTTGAAAACGTATCGTTCGCCTACAACAACGGCACCGAAGTTCTCAGCAATATCTGCCTCGCCATAAACAAAGGCGAAACCATAGCCCTTGTAGGGCCGTCGGGTTCGGGCAAATCGACCTTGGCCGACCTTGTACCGCGTTTCCACGACTGCACATCGGGACGCATACTAATAGATGGCACCGACATTAGGGACTATTCGTTACAGCAGTTGCGGGGACACATAGGCATTGTTTCGCAGGAGACCATATTGTTCAACGACACAGTTGCGAACAACATTGCCTTTGGCAGTCAAAATATTGACAAAGAACGCATTGTAAAAGCCGCCAAGATTGCCAACGCACATGACTTTATTGTTCAGATGGACAAGGGCTACGATACCAGCATAGGCGACTGCGGCGACTTGATTTCGGGCGGACAGAGGCAACGAATCTGCATAGCCCGAGCCATACTCTCCAATCCCGACATTCTGATACTCGACGAAGCTACATCTGCCCTCGACACCGAATCGGAACGCCTTGTGCAAACGGCTTTGGACAACATCCTTACCGACCGCACCGCCATAATAATAGCACACAGGCTGTCCACCATAGCAAATGCCGACAAGATAGTTGTGATAAACGAGGGACGGATTGTCGAAAGCGGAACCCACCGACAACTTATGCAACAAAATGGTCTGTATCGCAAACTCGTTGATATGCAATCGTTCAAATAATTGAACGGAGTTTCCCATCAACAAAAAGAACAAAAAAAAGAGCGGATTGTAAAATCCGCTCTTTTTTATCGGTTATTCCGATTTCTTATTTTTTCAGTTTTTTGTTGGCTTTAGTAGCCTTTTTGCTAAGGTCGTTATCAACGGTAACGTTGGTGTTGGCCTCAACAGCCTTTACGGGTTCGCTGGTATTGATGTTTACAGCAGCGGAAGCGTCGGTGCTGGTAGTAGCATTGGCATTGACTTTAATTTCAGCATTGTTGTTGCTTTTAACTGTAGTTTTTTTCTTCTTTTCAACCACAGGTTGTTCTTCAACAACGAGAGCGGAGTCGATAGTAACCTCTTCTATGGGTTCTTCAACAATTTCTTCGGGAGCAGGAGTTGTGTCTGCTGTCTCTTCCACTGCGGGCTGGTTGTTGCAAGCTACTGCAAGACCAAGTACTAAAGCCGAAAGGCCTAAGAATCTGAATGTTTTTTTCATGATTTCTATTTTATTTAAATGTTAATAATTGTCTTATTTTTATTCCTCTTCGTCATCAGCATCAGCATCTTCAAGAGCGATGTTCTTGAAAACCACTTTCAGCTCTTTTGCATTGCCGGTGTGGCCATGATTTGCATTGATTTCGTAAAGAGTTCCGGTTACTGTTCCGGATATTACAAATGTGTTGGAGTTGAAGTCTGTAACGGTAACTTTCACATCGTCATCATCACCGGTGCCTTTTTCCCAGCCGTAGAGATCCCAGTCTTCATCTTCGTCTTGGAAAGCATGGGTGTTTTCATCCTTTTCGTAATATTGGATATAAACGTCGTTGCCATCGCTTGAGCCGGATGTTTTACCCATAGCGTAAACCATAGGATAGGTAACATAGGCATAAGCAACTGTTGAGTCTTGAATTTCAATAGGAATAGCTCCTATGCTTTGATTTGGAGTTGCGTAGATTGCAAAAAATCTGCCGCTTGTAAGACCACTCTGTTGAATGGTTGTTGCACCTTCAGAATATTTGGCTTTCCATGTGTAGTCGCCGAAAGTTACTGTTATACCGTCTGTTGCTTCGTTTACATCACTTTTTGCTTCTTCGTCATCTGCGCAAGCAGTGAAGGTAAACATACTGGTTGCTAATAAAGCAAGACCTAATAATTTAAAATACTTTTTCATTGTGTAAGTGTTTTTAATGATTGATTAATTAATTATTTAATTTCTATTGTATTTTCTAACAGATACCCTTATTAGTAAATTTTTAGGGTGCAAAATTACGAAAAAAAAACAATATAGTGTCATTTTTTTTATTGTTTTTTTGATTTGCAGATATAAAATATTGTTTGTTAGAATATTAAAAAGTACGCGCACTATTCCATTTTTTCTCTTTCCTTTCCATTGTTTTAATGGTTTATGTCGTGGTTGTAGCATTTTTTATTACGCTATGCCTGCTATTGTAGCCATACAATTTAAGTTTGTAAGTAAAAATCAATTACACCTACGGCAAAAATATTTTTTTATGTCGGATAAAATATGTACTTTTGCAGTTCGTAATAAAAAGTAACAACTGTGTAAAAGCCAAAAGTTATGAAATTTAGAATTGCAATATTGGTAATGTCGTTGCTACCCGTGCTGGCCGTGGCTCAAAATCAGATAGACAAACAGGGTCGTCGTCAGGGTACGTGGACAAAAGTGGACAAAAACAACCGTAAAATATACGAAGGAACTTTCAAAGACGACCACGAGACAGGCGTTTTCACCTATTATTATCCCAATGGCGCGGTACGTATGAAAAACACCTTCACTCCCGACGGCAAGTACTGTAGCCACGAGGTTTATTCCGAAAAAGGCCATCTTATGGCAACGGGGTTCTATAACCAGAAAAACCGCGACAGCGTGTGGAACATCTACAACGAGGACGGGGCTTTGGTTAAGACAAACCGTTACCGCATGGGCGTAAAATGGGGCACTTTTTATACTTTCTCGCCCGAAGGCGATACCCTTGAAATTTTTAATTGGAAAGACAACAAACGCGACGGATACGCAAGGCGCATTACCCGCGACGGATATGTGGAGATGTACTATAAGGACGGCCTGCTACACGGCAAAATGACCGAGTACGCCGATGGCAAACGTGTACGTGAGGGCATGTTCGAAAACGCCATGCGTCAGGGGGAATGGAAACGCTGGATACGCGGAACGCTGTCGGTAAAAGAGACATGGCGCGACGCTATGCTCATCGACCGCAAAGTGCTTATTCTTGCTACCGATATGCCGCGTTTCATCTCCACAAACGATATTGCTTATTTCCACAAATCGGGAAACTCGCACACTGTAATTGTTACACGCGATGGCAAAAACATCTCGTCCAACGAGGAGTTCGATAGTTTTTCCGACAAAATAGGCACCGAAAATTTTGTAATTATCGACCGCAAAAACAAAATTGTGGCCGCCACCGACTGCATAAAAGGTTTTGCCAAAGACGACGAAGGTCGCACCATTATCGTCCTCGAACCGAAATCCCGTTTCAACATATATGTGGACGAGAAAAAAGATTCCGACCTTATAAAAATGGTCAATTTGATACTTCAGGAGAATAACGACTAAATGCCATAAACACCTTGTAATAAGGGATTAAGAACCTATAATAGTAGTATTTTATGGGTATAGTGGCGCGACAAAGCATCAAAGGATCGATATTCAGCTATTTGGGTGCTTTTATCGGTTTTGTAAATACTATATTCATCGTTACCGCCCTGATGGACTCGGAAATTTACGGGTTGTTGGGGGTAATTGTGGAGGCCGGCACACTGCTTGGCAGCTTCTCCATGATGGGAATAGGTTCGGCGGGCATAAAATTTTTCCCTTTTTTCAAATCCGCAGACGGCAAGCACAACGGCTTTTTCTTTTATTTGCTGGCAATTCCGCTGATAGGAGTTGCCTTGTTTTTTTCGTTAGCCGTAATATTTAAAGCTCCGATAATCAGTTATTTCAGCGAACATGCCTCGCTTTTTGTCGATTATTTCTGGTGGATATTTCCTTTGGCGTTCTTTTTCGCCTACCAAAGTGTTTTCGCCACTTACTCCAATGTATTGATGCGTGTGGTGGTGCCACGTTTTGTGCAGGAAGTGCTGGTACGCGTGCTAAACATGGCAATTTTTGTCTTGTTCGGATTCAATATTATAAGCCTACAATGGCTTGTGGCTTTGCAGGTTATGGTATATGCGGCGGCAATGTTGGTGAATTTGTTCTACCTCTCGCGCATAAACAAACTGTCGCTGGAACACGATGTTAGTTTTGTGTCGCCCGAGTTACGCAAGCAAATTGCAAGATACTCCTGCTACACGCTGTTGGCGGTAATCGGTTCGGGGATAATGATAAAGATTGACACTTTTATGGTGGGCGGTATGCTGGGCTTGTCCCAATTAGGCATATACCGCGTAGCCCTGTTCATGGGTGTTATAGTGGAAATTCCATCGCGGTCGCTGTTTGCCATAGCACAGCCCATTGCGTCGGAGGCCATAAAGAACAACAATGTACATGCTTTATCGGATTTACTTAAAAAGGTATCTATCAATCTGTTGCTCATAGGAACTGCCATTTTTCTGCTTCTTTACATCAACCGCTACGATATTTTTGCCATAATGCCAAATGGCGAATACTACGCCACTGGTCAGAACGTGATGATATTCATAGCTTTGGCAAATCTTATCAACATTACTTTTATGTTCAATCTGTACATACTGCAACTTTCGCGGTATTATCTATATTACCTGCCGTTTCTACTCCTGCTTACGCTTGTCGGTATTTTAGGCAATTATTATCTTCTGCCGGTACTTGGAATTACAGGAGGTGCCTTGTCGAAACTCATAACATACGCTTTCGTTTCCACAGTGCTGACACTGTTTGTTTACTGGAAAATGAAGATTCACCCATTCACCATAAAACACTTATATATGGTGTTGATACTTGTGGGAGGTATAGCTGTGGATTATGTACTGCCTGTATTCAGCAATCCCATTGCCGATGGCATTTACCGCACATTGTTAATTGGCGGTACTGGTGCGGTTTTGGTTTATCGTCTCAAAATATCGCCCGATGCCAACCAAATTGCCGACAATATTCTTAGAAAAATAAAACTCAATAAATAATTTACTTGTGCTAAAGTCAGCATAAGCACCATTGGGAATACTGCATTGCCATTTTTCTAATGGATTAGGGTTTTCTCTTCATTACCCGGACACATGACCATCTGCCTTTCTACTTCAGCAGTAGCACTGTACCCTTGTGCTTGACAATGTCGTTGCCGTCAAACTGACGGTAACTTATTATCCAAACGTAGCTGCCTACCGGACACTCCCTGCCTTTGTAGGTGCCGTCCCAATATTCGTTTTGGTCGTGAGTTTCGAACACCTTGAGGCCGTTGCGGTTGTAAATGGTCATCGTATAATCCGACGCCTTTATGTTGTTCCTCAGCCCGAAAGTGCGGTTCACGTCGCGTGTGGGGGTGAACACCGTTGGCACCCAGCTCGTGAACACGTCCACAGGGACATAGAACGTCGTGTCCTTAGAGCAGCCGTTGCCACTCGTGGAGGTGAGTTTCACGGGTATGGAGTCGTAGCCCGTCACGTTAATAAAATTGTACTCATATTCTCGCGATGTGGAGGTGTGGTATGTGCCGTCAGTGGGGAATGTCCATGTGGTGTGGGTGCGGTTGCTCGAATAGTCGCCGAGGTACAAAACGGGGGAGAAAATGTCGATGTATTCGGGGGTGTACGACAGGGAGAACTGGGGGAATTGGTCCACCGTAACAGTGGCCGTAAGCGGTGTGGCACCACATCCATTGGCGGCGTGGCCAATCATGGTGTAGGTCGTGGAGGTGCGCGGAGTCACACTCACCGAACTCGAGCTGTCCTGACCATCAAGGCTCGGGTCGTGGGGATTGCTAGTCCATGTGTAATAGTCGGCGCCGCGGCCGGTTATCACCACTTCCTCCCCGGCACAGACGCGTATTGCTGATTGCGCTATTTCCGGTATCAGGATACGGTAGCGGAAAAGGCTCCATGTGCTGCAGCCGTAGGGACTTATCACTTTGGCGAACATGATTCCGTCGCGAGTGGGTGCGAATGTGTAGCTGTCGCCCCTTTGCACGGGGGTCGATTGCATGGTGTCGGTGTACCACTCGTAGCTGCAGCCCGGAAGGTCGCAGCTCACGTGAAGGGTATTGCTGCTGCCTATGCACACCACAGAATCGCCTGTTATCACAAGGTCGGGGAAATAGCCTACGCTGACCGTCTCGGTGGCAGTAGAAACGCAGGAGTCGGCGTTCATGGCCGTGTACTCCACCGTGGAGGTGTTTGCGAAACGGTGTACAACGGGGTTGCCCCTCAGGGTGGTGTCGCCTCTCTCGGGGTCGTGTATCACCCAGCTATGGCGTATTATGCCGATGGGGTCGCTGCAGGTGCCGCGAAGCGTTACAGTGTCGTTGGCACAAATGCTTCGGCGGCTGAGGCTAATGCCGATGTTCGGACTTTTGCGTATGTGTATCGGCATTGTGCGTTGGGTGTAGCAGGTGCTGTCGAGGGGACTGACGGTTACAAGCGTGACGCTGTCGTTGCCTGCTGTGGGGTAGGTGTGCATGGCGCGTCCACCCCTGCCTGTGCCCACCTGCTGACCGGAGCCGTTGAGGAATGTCCAGCGTGAGCGGGCGGTATCGCCAGAAACAGGACCCTCGCTGGTGGGGGTGGTGCTGAGGTCGCTAACAAGTATGCTGCCGTCGCACTCGGTGTGGGTGCCTATGGACACAGTGGGTTTTTGGTTGCACGCGCTTACGTACAGCGACGAGCGTATGGGTTTTGACGGGTCGAGGTAGGATGTAAGCACGCACTTGAAGGTGTTGCACTGGTAGCGGTTGCCAGTGCTGGGGTCGTAGGGGAAATCCTCCACGTACACGTCCAGAATGGAGTCCTGACCGCGTGTGCCCGGTATTGGCTCGAAATTGGAAGCCACGTTGATTTGGTTGCTGCCCAGCTCCCCGTAGCGGCTTCGGTACCACTGGTATCCCGACAAGCCCGAAGGTGCTGTGATGGTGGCCACCTCGTTGGAAGCTCCGGGGGAACAACCGCTGGCAGAAAGAGTCATCGGCTGACAGTCGCCGGCTATGTAGCAGTAGCCGTAGTGTCCTGACGCTTGACAGTCGCCGACAAGCACTTCTATACGTATGGTTTCGTAAAGATAATCGTACAAATTTATTGCGGCCTTAGCCCAAGGTTTGTAAACGGCATTTCCTGTCCGTGTCCAAACACCAAGAGAACCTCCGGAGACGGGACTCTGAACCACATAAAAAAGAGTGTCGGAAATATTTGAAAAAGCATTGCCGTTTTGTCTTTTAACACGTATAATAAACTCGGGGTTTTGGGCGGCGGAGTGCAAGGCGTTTTCCAAAACTATGGCATAATAAATGAACACAAGAGCGTTTTGAGGGGTAACGGTCATTGTATAGTATAAAGCCTCTGCTTCGGCAGAGTAGCAGGTATTACCTAAACGTATTGAGCTGATATAATCGCTGTTTGGTAAATTCGGGAGCTGGCCTGAAGTATTTGGGTCGCTTCCGGAACCCATAATCAAAAATCGCCTTTGCTTGGTTTCTGTGGGCCAAGAGCCCGAACATCCTACACTGCTTTCTTCGTTAGCCAAACGAGTGTTAGGAATTATCGCACTTGTAAGGTTGATAAACGTTTGAGTATAGGTACTTACTCCATTCTCACGCGTACCTGTCTGCCCCGAGTAATTTTGGTACAACGAGAAATTTATGGGGTTCTTCAAACCCTGACACGAATTGCTTTGCGCTTGTACCAATATGGCACAAAACGTCAATATTGTGATTGTTAGAAACCTCTTCATAACGTATTGTGTTTATAAAATAACATATTACACAAACTTCGAATTCGCCTGAATATTATACAAAACTCAAAATAACGGCAAAAACGCACTTTGCTTTTTTACGCAACTTCCGAAAAAAAGTTGTGCAAATATACGCATAAATATCGAATAAAATACAATATTTTGCAATTTTTATAGTTTTTTGTATTTTAAATCATTTCAAATATCCGCAACATGGAAGATTCGGCACTATATCCGTTGAAATTTTATCCTCTTTTTAAAAATAAAATATGGGGGGGGAATAAGATAAAAAACGAGCTCGGCATCGACTATTCGCCATTGCCCAACTGCGGGGAGATGTGGATTTTGTCGGGCGTGGAAGGCAACGAGTCGATGGTGGAGAACGGCTTCCTGGCCGAAAACAACCTTAACGAAGTTCTGGAGATATACAACGCCGACCTTGTGGGTGAAGCCAATTACGCACGTTTCGGCAACGAATTTCCGATTTTGGTTAAGATTATCGACGCCAACGACCGTCTTTCGGTGCAGGTGCACCCCGACGACGAACATGCCTGTCAGCAGGGCCTCGACTGCGGAAAAACCGAGATGTGGTACGTGATGGACGCCGAAAAGGACTCCATCATCATCGACGGTTTTTCGAAAAAACTTACCAAAGAGACTTATCAGAAAGTGCTTGACGAGGGTAAGTTGCTCGACAACCTCAACGTTGAACATCCGCAAAAAGGCGACGTGTTTTTCATCCCGGGCGGTCGTGTTCACGCCTTGGGCAAAGGCTTGCTAATAGCAGAGATACAGCAGACTTCGGACACCACCTATCGTATCTACGACTGGGAGCGCACCGACGAAAACGGCAACGGCCGCGAGCTGCACACCGCACAAGCCCTCGAAGTGTTGGACTTCTCCCCCGTGAAAAACGCAAAAACGCCTTACTCGTACACAAAAAACGCCACCGCACCCATAGTGAAAAGTCCTTATTTCACTACAAGTTTGTTGGTTTTCGACAAACCCATAAAAAAGGACTTCGGTAGCCTCGACTCCTTTGTGGCCTACTGCTGTATTGAGGGAATCTGTGCCATACGCGCCCTTAACAAAATTGTGCCAATGCGAGCAGGAGAGTGCATACTTGTCCCGGCAATAGCCGACATTGTTGAGATTTTTCCCGAAAAGGAAGCCAAAATACTCGAAATATTCATCGATAATTCAAAATTCGGAACTCAGAATTCGGAACCTGATTTAGTTTATAATTGATAGTTAAGGATTTAAGAGACTGTTTTTTATGTGGAATAGACTGATTTATATGTTGTTGATGGCCTCGGTGTTGGTAGGCTGCAAGAATTCGGCAAAAGTGAGTGAGCCAAAAGGCAAATACGTGCGCAACCCCATCACGGAGGTACGTATGAGCGACCTGCAGGCCGATGCCAAAGCCATAGACGCAAAAATGCAGGTGGAGACGGGAAACTACGGAAAAGCCATAAGCATATACAAAGAACTTTTAGACCAATATCCCGACTACGCTGTGGCATACTACGAACTTGGCAGTCTGTACTACTCCTTGGGCGAGGTGGGCAAAGCCATAGAATATTCGAAAAAAGCCGACCAGCTGTCGCCCGATAACATTTGGTATAAATTGCAACTTGCCGAGCTTTACAACATTACCCATCAGACCTCTGAACTGATAAAGGTTCGTTCGGAGATGGTGGAACTGGAGAAAACCAAACCGGAGTTTTACTACGAGCTTGCCAACGCCTACACTGCCGCAGGACGCTACAAGGACGCCATTGCGGTGTTCAACCGGGTGGAGAAAATAATCGGCTTTACCGAGCCTGTGTCCATGCAGAAACAAAAGCTGTGGTATGCCGTTGGCGATTCCACCAAAGCAATGAAAGAGATTGAGGCTTTGGCCAAAGCCAATCCTGACGAGCAGAAATACAACGCCATTCTTGCCAATATGAACATGGAGCGTCGCAACTACCCCGAAGCGCTGAAATACTACACCCGCATTGCCGAAAACAATCCCGACGACGAATACATACATGTTTCGCTGGCCGAATACTACAAAAAAGTGGGAAATTCCGAAAAGGCCTACGACGAGCTGAAAAAGGCTTTCCAAAATCCCAAGCTCGACATACGTTCGAAACGTCAGATACTCGGCACGTTTTACAATAGCGAGGAATTTTACACCACGCAGTCGAAATATGCTTTCGATTTGGCGGAGACTTTGATAAAGCAAGACCCCGATTCGGCCTCGTACTCAGTTTTTTACGGTGATATACTAATGCGTCAGGGCAAATACTACCGTGCTGCCAACTACCTTCGCACATACCTTGAACAAGACAGTAGCGATGTAGAAATATGGACAGCCCTTATCCATTGCGACTATGAGTTGAAAAACGACAGCCTTGTAATGGACGACTCTCGTCGCGCCAGCGATATTTTCCCCACCAACCCCATTTTTTACTATATGCAAGGCATCAGTCTGCACCGCTTGAAACGCACCGACGAAGCCATCGCTGTTCTTGAAAAAGGTCTCAAAAATGGCTTCTCGAATATGTATTTAGAGGCCGACTTCTACCAGATACTTGCCGAACTGCACCACCAGCAGGGTAACAACGAGGTGAGCGACGCCTACTACGAAAAGGTGCTCAAAATTATGCCCGACGACATAAGTGTGATGAACAACTACGCTTACTCCTTGGCGGGACGCGGAATGAATCTCGACAAAGCACACAAGATGTCGAGGACAACAATCGAAAAAGAACCGAAAAACGCTTATTACTTAGATACTTACGCTTGGGTGCTCTACAAAATGGGCAACTACAAAGAGGCCGAGCGGTACATACTTTTGGCAATAAAATATTCCGAAAAGGAAGACCAAAGCACAAACTACGAACATTACGTGGAAATTCTTAAAGCTCAGGGCAAAACGTCCGAAGCTGAAACAATAATCAAGAAATATCTTGACAGAAAATAGCTTTATAACGACATGAAAAACAGACAATTATACATATTGCCCTTGGCTGTGGCTGTAGCGCTGATTTTTGCAACGGCCTGCAAGTCTACCAAACCATCCGCAACACCATCAACAAAAGTGAGGCCTTCTGTTGCGGATAACTCTATGGCAAACAACAAGATAGATGATTTGGATTTTGAAACCCTGTCAATGAATTTCAGTACCGAAATTATGGACGTAAGTGTATCGGGGCAGATACGCATGCTGAAAGATCGAATAATTTGGGTAAGTATCAGCAAACTAATAGAATTGGGACGTGTTAAGATGACGCCCGATTCGGTTTACGCTTATGTAAAAGTGAAAAATCAGGCTTTCCAAGGCACTTACGAGCAGTTTCAGAAAAAATTCGGCATAGCCATCAATTTCGACATAGCACAGGCCATCATAATCGGCAACGACATAAGCAGTTATACCGAAGGAACCCCGACCTACAAAGTTGCAGGCAATACCACTACCATTGCTTTCGACCAGCGCCGAAATCCCAAACAGCCACTTGTGGTAAAACATAGCATGGTTGTGGACCACAGCACACGTAAAATAATGCGACACAATATGATAACCTCCAGTCCCGACCAACGACTTAATGTGGATTACTCACGTTTCGAGAGCTTTGGCAAGGCAACCCTCCCGCAGATAGTGGACATCAACATTTATAGCACGGAGTCGGGTAATGTAAGTGCCCGACTGGAGTTCTCCAAAGTGCAACTGAACCAGAAACTTACATATCCAATAAGCATCTCCAGCCGAGCAAAACCCATAAGCCTTTGATTTATAGAAAAATATGAAAATTTCCGCAGTAATAATAACCAAAAACGAGGAACGCAATATAGTGCGTTGTCTTGAGTCGCTGCAAGGCGTTGCAGATGAGATTGTTGTGGTGGACAGCGGCTCCACCGACCGCACCGAGGAACTATGCCGCGGCTTTGAGTTGCGTTTCGAAAATCATGAGTGGGAAGGCTATTCCGAACAAAAGAACTATGCAAACAGCCTTGCCTCGAACGACTGGATACTTTCCATCGACGCCGACGAGGCTCTTTCGGAAGAGTTGAGACAGTCGCTGCATAAGCTGAAGCAGACGCAAGTTCCCGACAATCAGGTGTTTGCCGTAAACCGCCTTACCAACTACTGCGGAAATTGGATACATCACTGCGGCTGGTACCCCGACCGCAAAATCCGTCTGTTCAACCGAACAAAGAAACAGTGGACGGGCACAATACACGAAATACTTGCCGACACAGCTGAACCTACTGTTACACAGGTGCTTTCCGGTGATTTGCACCATTATTCCTATCACACAGTGGAAGACCATATCCGCCAAGCCGACAAATTCACCACCCTCACCGCGCAAGAGGCTTTCAATAAAGGCAAAAAGGCAGGTATCGCCGCCATTATTTTCCGTCCACGCTGGAAATTCTGTCGCGACTACATTTTCAAAGGCGGTTTCCTCGACGGCTATGCCGGCTACCAAGTGTGCAAAATCTCTGCTTTTGCCACCTTTTTGAAATACAGCAAATTACGAATGTTACACAAGAACAAAAATAGCAAATGAACTTTGAAAAATTAAAACAGTCATACCTCGCTAATCCGCTGAAATACATTATATTGGCGGCGTTGATACTGCGGCTGGTGTCGGCATTTTTTGCCAAAGGCTACGGCATGCACGACGACCATTTTTTGGTGATAGAATCGTCGTACTCGTGGGTAAAAGGCTACGACTACAACAACTGGCTTCCCAAGGACGACGGCAGCGCCCCTACACCTTCGGGACACTCGTTTTTCTATCCCGCCCTGCACTATCTCGCTTTTTCGGCTATGGATAAGATGGGGATAGCCTCGCTCGATGCCAAGATGTATATAATCAGGATATTACACGCACTTTTCTCGTTGCTTACCGTGTTTTTTGTGTTCAAAATTACTTTTGGCGCGAGCGGAAGTCGGAAAGTGGCGTCGTGGGCCGGGTGGACCACAGCAATTTTGTGGTGTCTGCCGTGGCTTTCGGTGCGAAATTTGGTGGAAGTGTTCTGCATACCATTTCTGCTCGGCTCCACATGGTTCTATGTTCGAAAAAACGACAAGCCATCCGTAGCCGACGTGATAATATCGGGATTGCTGATGGGATGCGCCTTTTCGGTGCGATTCCAAGTGATATTTTTCATCGGCGGTTTCGGCTTGGCGATGCTAATCTACAAGCGTTGGCGCGATGCCGTGCTCTGGACAGTGGCGGTTATCGCTGCCGTGTGCGTTACACAAATTACCGACCTGATAGTATGGGGCGAGCCTTTTGTGGAGCTGCGCGAGTACGTCAATTACAATTTCACCCACTCCGGCGACTACCTTTCGGGCTCGTTTTTCAAATATTTCGGCGTGTTGCTGGGGCTGATAGTTCCGCCGCTGAGCGTGCTGCTCCTGTTCGGCTTTTTCTACGGATTCCGCCGACTGGTGCTGTTCCTGCCGGCATTCTCTTTCCTGCTGTTCCATAGCATTTTCCCCAACAAGCAGGAGCGTTTTATCTTCCCTATCATCGCTTCCGTTATAATACTGGGCTTTGTGGGATGCTACGATTTTTACAAAAAATACAAGGAAAGAAAAGGTGCCACTTGGTTGAAAACCTTCAAAGTTTGTGCAATTATATCGTTGGTAATCAATGTTATACTGCTTGTTCCCGTAACAGTGCACTATTCCAAACGGGCAAGGGTGGAATCGATGGTGTATCTATCTAAATTCGAGGATGTTAAATCGGTGATGATAGAAAATACCAACGGCGACAGCTACAAGATGTTGCCCAAGACCTATTCGGGATACAATTTCAACGAAGTGCCGCTTACAGCCGAAAACAAGGAAGCTTTCTACGCTTCGGCGGAGAATGGTGCCCCCGACGTGGATTTCATACTTTTCGACGGAACCCAAAACCTCGACAAACGTGTCGAAGAGGTAAAAACCATCTATCCCGAAATAACTTACGAAACCAACATCACTCCGAGTTTCATCGACAAACTGCTGCACCGCATGAATCCGCGACACATTGTAAACGAGGAAGTTGTGATATATCGTAACCCCAAAACACAAAACAAATGACGATAGGGAAAAACATACTTATCAGCCGTACCGACAGCATTGGCGACGTGGTGCTTACCCTCCCGATGGCGGGACTTTTGAAACGGAATTACCCCGACAGCCGTGTGTTTTTCCTCGGCGCCGAATACACCCACGCCGTGGTGGACTGCTGTAAGGACGTGGACGAGTTTGTAAGCTGGACAGAGCTTCAATCCAAACCCTTGCCCGAGCAGTTGGCTTTTCTTAAATCGTTGCATATAGACACCGTACTGCATGTCTTTCCCAACAGGGATGTCGCCTCGTTGGCCAAGATAGCACGCATTTCCAACCGCGTAGGCACCTCGCACCGCATTTTCCATTGGACAACTTGCAACAGGCTTGTCAATTTCTCACGCAAGAAATCGCCTTTGCACGAGAGT
>Ga0265298_10005817_pt1 | contig 15353 bp, 11 predicted proteins | sample AusTroGonzalo_MG_3_FD_193486 | JGI IMG/M metagenome (GOLD analysis project Ga0265298, IMG submission 193486) | Bovine rumen microbial communities from tropical cattle in Woodstock, Queensland, Australia - Gonzalo_01 | ecosystem: Host-associated > Mammals > Digestive system > Stomach > Rumen ... | reverse complement strand
CGACTCCTGCATCGTTGATCCCCTTGCAGAGGTACTCGAAGATTTCATCGCTTGTGAGTCTGATATCACGACCGACGACGACATACTTACAGGGAAGAAGCTTCGGAAGGAAGAATCCTACCTTGTAGGCTGTCTCTTTGTTGAAATCTTTGTTGTAGACTCCACGGATATCGTATGCTTTAAATACTCCCATTTTTTTCTCCTATTTATTTTCAGTCTTGTATTTCTCAATCATGCTCGCAACCGTCTTATCAATCAGCTGGAAGTACAGCTTGCGTCCGTCGGAAAGACCGAATTCGGTTACGGTTTCACGGAAGAAAGACAGCACGGGGTTTGCAGCCTTGAGCTTGTCAAATGACATGTAGCCAAGTGCGCAGTTTCTTGCCTGGGATTTGATGACCTTGCGGATCGATACCACATCAAGAGGGCAGAACGAGGATTCGAACTTCTCGTACTTTTCAGCACTTTTTCTTGGTCTGAGTTTGATACCAAGGAAGGTGGGTTCGTGCTCAAAGTCCTCATACCAGAAGCGGTCCTTGCAATGGTAGAAGAATACGCCGAAGTCACGCACGTTTCCGTCAGAATCTGCGTAGAAAGTAGAGAACGTTCTGTAGCCGATCGGCTCGCCTCTGCGCTGCTCGAGATCGCGCAGGAAATCAAGCTCCTCACGGCTTTCAACTTGCGGCATAATAATCTCCCACTTGTCTTTCTTTTTTCTATTTTACCATATATACTGCGGTGGGAAAAAGGAAAAAGCGGTACTATGGACTACATGGACAAGGACATGGGAAAGATTCTCAAGAACAATGCGCAGACTCTGCGTCATGAGCTTCTGAGTCAGGGAACAGACTGTTTCCGTGTCTATGACAGAAACCTCTCAAGGTATCCTGTGACCGTTGATATCTATGGAAAATACGCCAAGATCACCGACTACGGAGACGAGGCGCTTTCCGATGAGAGCCGCGAGACTCTTCTGGATATCTGCAGCCGCATGCTTTATCTGGAAAAGTCCAATCTGGTCTATGCAGTCAGAAACAAGAGAGCCGAGCGTGAGCAGCATGAGAAAAGTGACCTTGAAGCTGTGAAGACAACAGTTAAAGAGAACAATCTCTTTTTTTCCGTAGACCTGACCACCTATGTTGATACAGGGCTCTTTCTGGACCATATGAAGACACGTCTTCTTATCAAGGAAAGAAGCGAGAACGCCGATGTTCTCAATCTGTTCTCATACACAGGCAGTTTTTCCGTTTACGCCGCATCAGGCATGGCCAACAGCGTGACAAGTGTGGACATGTCTGCAACCTATACCAAGTGGGCTGAGGAGAATCTTCTGGCCAACGGGTATTCAGGTGATATGTACAAGTGCATCTGCATGGATGCAAAGCGTTTTGTCGATGATGCACTTGAAAAGGGTCTTAAGTATGATATCATCATATTCGACCCGCCGAGTTTCTCCAACAGCAGGAAGATGGACGGCGATTTCGATGTCGCACGGGATTATGTGGAGTGGATAAAAAAGCTCTGCGGACTGCTTAAGAAAACCGGTATCATTCTGTTTTCTACGAACCTCGGTTCGTTTCAGATGGAAAAGAAAAAGCTCAGAGGACTGAGCATAAAGGAGATCACCACTTTGGTGGCGGCTCCGGGATTTGTAAAGGGCCGTGCAGGCACGGTCAGGAGTTGGATGATGGCATTTGATGATGAATCGCTCTCATTGGATTGGAGCGAGCCAGAGAAGAGGTCCGAGAAGGGTTCGGACAGAAGAAGACAGGCCGAAGGAAGGCCTGAGAGAAGAAGAGAAGGCGACAGACGTTCTTATGACAGACGCAGTTCAGACAGAAAGCCTTCAGAGAGAAGATTCTCCGACAGAAAGCCCTATGAGAGAAGGGACGGAGACAGACCGTACAGATCAGAGCGCAGATTCGATGATGAAAGACCTTACAGACCGAGAAGGGATGACAGACCTTACAGATCTGAGAGACCTGAAAGGTATGAGAGATCTGATAGATACGATAGGTCTGAGAGACCGGAAAGAAGCGAGAGAAGCTTCGGTGACAGACCGGCTTACGGTGAGCAGGGAAGAGACCGCTACAGATCCAGATCATACGATAGACCGTATGATTCTGACAGACCTAGACAGAGACGTGATCATTTTGACAGAGATGAGCGCCGTGACGAGCGCCCCAGAGGAGAGCGTAGCTTTGACAGAGACCGCTCCAGAGCTCCTCGTCAGGATTCTCGCAAGGCAAAGAAGCCTTACGGCTATGATTCTTTCAAGCCGGCAAGGTCCAGAGAGGACAGCACGGACTTCTTCTGGAATGAAGAGGATCTTGATCCAAGGAAAAAAGACTGAAAATAAACGCCCTCATTGCGAGGGCGTTTTTCATATTATTCGAATCCTTACAGACCCATCTTGGCTTTCTGCTTTGCCCAGGAGTCCTTTAAGGTGACTGTCCTGTTGAAAACAGGGTGGCTTGGGGTACTGTCGTAGTCCGGTGTGAAGTAGCCGCTTCTCATGAACTGCAGGTACTCGCCGGGCTTTGCATCAGCAAGCCATGGCTCAAGCTTTGCGTTCTTAAGGACAATCAGTGAATCCGGATTCAGATCATCAAGATAGTTGCCTGTCTCTCCGCCGGGGTACTCTGTTGCAAAGAGCTTGTCGTAGAGTCTGACCTCGCCTTCGATGGCATGTCTTGCGCTGACCCAGTGGCTGGTTCCCTTGACCTTTCTTCCGTCAGGAGTCTCGCCTCCGCGTGATTCGGGGTCATAGGTGCAGTGGACGACTGTGACGTTGCCGTTTTCGTCCTTCTCGCAGCTTGTGGCCTTGACGTAGTAGGCTGTCTTCAGGCGGATTTCGTTTCCGATGTAAAGTCTGTGGTAGCCCTTTGGCGGAACCTCCATGAAGTCCTCGCGCTCGATGTAAAGCTCCTTGCAGAAGGCCATCTTTCTGGTGCCGGCTGAAGGATCTTCGGGGTTGTTCTCAATTTCAAAGAACTCGACCTTATCCTCGGGATAGTTGTCGATGACAAGCTTGATGGGATCCAGAACTGCCATGACGCGTTTTGCACGCTTGTTAAGGTCCTCACGGACGCAGAATTCCATGAGAGAGTAGTCTACGACGGACTCGACCTTTGCAACGCCTACACGGGAGACGAAGTCCTTCATGGACTCTGGTGAGTATCCGCGGCGTCTGATTCCGCTGATGGTGGGCATTCTCGGATCGTCCCATCCGCTTACGATGCCCAGCTGGACCAGGTTCAGGAGCTTACGCTTGCTCATGACGAAGTAGTTGATGTTCAGGCGGGCGAACTCGTACTGATGAGGGGTGTGATCGATTCCGTCGATGGAACATGCCCAGTCGTATGCAGGCCTGTGGTCCTCGAACTCCAGTGTGCAGATGGAGTGGGTTATGCCCTCGATTGCATCGGAGATGGGGTGGGTGAAGTCGTACATCGGATAGACACACCACTTGTTTCCTGTTCTGGGATGCTCGGCGAACTTGATTCTGTACAGGGCAGGGTCACGCATGTTGATGTTGGGGCTTGCCATGTCCAGCTTGGCTCTGAGAAGGTACGTTCCCTCAGGATATTTGCCTTCGCCCATTTCCTTGAAAAGGCGCAGGTTCTCCTCGATGCTTCTGTCTCTGTCAGGGCTGTTCTTTCCCGGAGTCGTGAGTGTTCCTCTGTTTTCCTTGACCTGTTCGGGAGTCTGGCCGTCGACATAGGCAAGACCCTGCTTAATCAGATTGATTGCAATCTCGTGAAGCTGGTCGTAGTAGTCCGAGGCGTAGTATTCGTGCTTTCCCCAGTCGAAACCAAGCCACTTGATGTCGGATTTGATGGAATCTATGTATTCCATATCCTCTTTGGCTGGGTTTGTGTCATCAAGTCTGAGGTGGCATATTCCGCCGTACTTCTGTGCAAGGCCGAAATTGAGGCAGATACTCTTGATGTGTCCTACATGAAGGTATCCGTTCGGCTCGGGCGGGAATCTTGTTACGATTGTGTTGTTCGGGACCCTGCCGTTTGCAAGGTCGTCTTCGATGATCTTCTCAATGAAGTTGAGGGAAGCTTTCTCGTCTGCTTCCGGGGTGGCGTTTGTTCTGACGTCGTCGCTCATTTTATCCTCCACTGCTCTTTCAAAGGAGCCATAAGGTTACGTGTGGATATTATCATAATTGGTCGGAATGCTCTATATAGTTACTGCACTTATGGTATATTATTGGTAATGCGTTTGACGGAGGCTTCTGATGATCGGCGTAGTCGGTGAATCCCTTATAGACATTGTAGGAAAAAAAGAGCTGATCGGAGGCTGTGCATTCAATGTATCGATTGCCGCATCAAGGCTGGGCGCACCTGTCACATATTTCGGAAAAGTCTCTTCCGATGAATACGGGCACAGAATCCTGGAGAGGATGATAGACAACAACGTTCTGTTTGACCCCCAGCTTTGCGGTGCCAAAGAGCCGACTTTGTGCAGCAAGGCTGTTCTGGACAACGAGGGAAAGGCTTCATATGTCTTTGATTACAATGGAACGGCTGCCTGTACTATTACAGAAGATGAGCTTTCAAAGGCATTTGCCAATGAAGGAGACATCGATATGGTGTTTTTCGGTTCCATCTCACTTCTGATGGAGCCCGGATGCGATGCCATCTATCCTGCAATTAAGACCATAGAAGAGAATCCCATGCTGTTTCTGGATCCTAATGTCAGACCTTCATTGATCAAAGACCCGGAAGGTTTCAGGAAAAAGATTCTGGACTATGCATCACACTGCGATCTTGTGCGAGTCAGCGATGAGGATCTTGCATATCTGTTTCCGGGAGTATCTGAGAACGAGGCGGAGCAGGGTCTTCTGAAAATCTGCAAGGGAAGTCTGATCGTCACAAGAGGAGCCAGGGGCTCTTCCTGGTACAGCAAAGATTTCAGAGTGGACTGTCCTGCGTTCAGCGTTGAAAAGGTCGTGGATACCATCGGCTGCGGCGATACATTCGACGGAGCTGTGATGGCCTGGCTTGACGGACATGAGAGTATCAGAAGGCTTGAGAAGCTTGATAAAGACGAGGTGATGCAGGTTCTTAAGTATGCATCAAAAGCGTCGGGACTGAACTGTCTGGCCGAAGGTTGCGACCCTCCTGAAAGCGAACAGGTGGGCTGAGTTGGCAACGTCTTTGTTTTGGAGTAGTATTTAGGCATGAAGGGCAGAAAAAAATTTCTGATGATATTGATAATAATCGTCTCAGCGGTTGCCGCGACTTTCATCGGAATCATTCTTGTCAGATGGACAGGAGCCCTTTCTTCCAAACAGCGTGTCCAGGAACTCAGAAAAGCTCTTGTGGAAGTCATAAAGACGGACGGAGAGAAGGGCCTTTTGGAAATGGCCGGAGTTCCGGTTGACAACATCTACTACGGTGATTCGGGTGCAGAACTTTTCATCGGAGAACGCGGAGCCTGGACATACAGTGAGGACGAGCTTCAGAACATCAGCATCTTCGAGATGGGAAACAAGGCCGTTGTCCATATCGAGACAAGGGTCACAAACGATTCATCATACTTTGATGCGGTTCCTCAGAGTGACACAGGATCCGGTTTCTTCATCTCCAAGGAAGGTCTGATTGTAACCAACCACCATGTCGTAGACGGTGCCTCGATCATCACTGTCTCTCTTCATGACGGTTCGGTCTACGAGGCCCAGCTTCTCGGTTCTGATAAGGAAAACGATATTGCAGTCATAAAAATCTCTCCGCAGGCGGGAGCCGAAATCAGCGTTCTTTCATTCGGTGATTCCGAGTCCCTTGTCGTGGGACAGAAGGTCATAGCAATCGGAAACCCGTTCGGTTACGACAGAACGATGGTCACCGGTATCATCTCAGGTCTCAGCCGACCTATCAGAGACGAGAAGGGTAATGTCCTTCTTGGAATGATTCAGACAAGTGCCCCGATCAACCCCGGAAACTCCGGAGGTCCGCTTCTTAATACGGACGGTCAGGTCATAGGAATCAATACTTCGATTTACAGCACAAGCGGAACCAGCCAGGGCATGAACTTCGCAGTTGCATCCAATACTGCAGCAGCCTCGGTCAGCGACCTTGTGAACTTCGGAAAAGTCAGCAGAGGCTGGCTTGATATCGTTCCGGTCCAGCTTTCACAGGCCATTGTTGATTATGCATCGCTTAAGGTCTCCAAGGGACTTCTGGTCAGCCAGATTGTGCCCGGAGGTTATGCTGATCAGGCCGGTCTCAGAGCCGGAACCCAGCAGGTTCGCTACGGCTCGTCCGTCATCTATCTCGGCGGCGATATCATAACGGAAATCAACGGAGTTCAGGTGGCCGATTACAGTGATCTGTTCACAGCTCTTTCCAACACAAGACCTGGTGATGTCGTTCCTGTGATAGTCGACCGCAACGGAGCGCTTATCAGAATGCAGATCACTCTTGTAGAGCGTACCGAAGAAAACCTCAAGTGGATTAACAGATAAATGCCGGACAGCAGATACCCCTCAGAACCTTTCAAGTTCCAGATTCCCGATAAGAATGAAGTGCAGAAGATGCGCTTTCATCAGACCCCAGGCGGTCCTGGAACAGGTGAAGTCGATGCTTCATGGGGCGGAGATCTGGTTTACAACGTCCACGGTCCGGTCAAATGGATGGACAAGCCCTTTGTCGTTCATTCTCCGTTTGATGTCTCCGGTGACCAGCAACAGGCTATCGACAAGCTCTCACAGGGCGTTCTTGACGGAGACAGATTCCAGACCTTAAAGGGCGTCACCGGATCTGGAAAGACCTTCACCATGGCTAAGATCATCGAGAAGGTCCAGCGACCCACACTGATCTTGTCACACAACAAGACACTTGCCGCCCAGCTTTACAGGGAGTTTCGCTCTTTCTTTCCTGAAAACAGGGTCGAGTACTTTGTATCAACTTACGACTACTACCAGCCTGAGGCCTACGTTCCGGGTAAGGACCTTTATATTGAAAAGGATGCTGATGTTAATGCTGAGATAGACAGAATGCGTCTTTCAGCATCGTTTTCACTGATGGAAAGACGTGATGTCATCGTCGTTGCCACAGTCTCATGTATCTTCAGCCTCGCAAACCCTGTCTCCCTCAGGGACATGACCCACGTATTCAGAACAGGACAGGTCTTTGACCACAGGGCCGAGCTTGAGCAGCTGGTGAGGATGCAGTACGAAAGAAACGACATGGTCCTCACAAGAGGATGCTTCCGTGTCCATGGCGATACTATAGAAATCTGCCCGCCTTATCTGGACAACGCTGTCAGAATCACTCTTGACTGGGACACCATCGAAAGCATCCAGTGGTTCGATCCCATAAGCGGGGAGAAGCAGGACAAGCAGGAAAGCTTCACTCTGTATCCTGCCAAGCAGTTCGTAATGCCCAAGGAACAGGTTATAGCTGCCATAGACAGAATCCGAAGCGAGATGGAAAGCCAGTACGAGTATTTCATCAACACGGGCCATCCTGTAGAGGCCGAGCGCATAAAGACCCGTGTCGAATATGATTTGGAGATGCTTCAGGAAATCGGATACTGCCCCGGAATCGAAAACTACAGCAGACCGCTTTCCAACCGCGCACCCGGAGAAAGACCGGCAGTTCTTCTTGATTATTTCCAGCCCGACTTTCTGACCTTCATCGACGAGTCACACGTCACTTTGCCACAGATAGGGGCCATGTACGAAGGCGACCACTCCAGAAAGGCCAACCTCGTCCAATACGGCTTCAGACTTCCGTCGGCTCTGGACAACAGGCCGCTTAAGTTCGACGAGTTCGACCAGGTCACCGGCCAGCGCATATTCGTGTCGGCCACACCCGGCAAGCTTGAAAAATCACTCTCATCCCAAGTCGTCTCACAGGTCATCAGGCCCACAGGTCTTCTGGACCCCGAAATCACCGTCAAAAGCACGGAGGGCCAGATCGAGGACCTTTTCGGCGAAATCCGGAAGTGTACAGCCCGTGGCGAAAGGGTACTTGTCACAACCCTTACAAAGAAGATGGCCGAGGATATTTCGGACTTCTTCGCCTCCAAGGGCGTACGCGTTCGTTATCTTCACTCGGAAATCGAGACCATCGAGCGCGTCGAGATCCTCAAGGAGCTCAGAGCCGGCCAGTTCGATGTCCTTGTCGGAATCAACCTCCTCAGAGAAGGTCTGGACCTGCCTGAAGTAGCTCTGGTAGCGATTCTGGATGCCGATAAGATCGGATTCCTCAGAAGTGCAACATCGCTTATTCAGACCATCGGAAGAGCTGCGAGAAACGCCGAGGGTAGGGTCATCATGTATGCCGACAGAATCAGTGATGCAATGCGTGAGGCAATTGACGAGACTCGCGAAAGAAGAGCCATCCAGAGTGCCTACAACAAGGAGCACAACATCACTCCTAAGTCCATCGTCAAGGCTGTTGAGGATATCCTTGAGCGCGAGCGTGAAGAAGCGGCCCAGGATGAGAAACAGGACATCTCAATCAGAAAAGCTGGCTACAACCTGCTTGAACCGTCTCAGAGGAAGAAGTACATCAAGGAGCTTGAAGCTGAGATGCTTCAGGCGGCCAAGGACCTGGAGTTCGAAAGAGCTGCAGTACTCAGAGACGAGATTCAGAGCATCCGCGACATGAAGCTGGACTGATAATCGTAAAACGTTTTATAAAACTTGGTTTTAAAATGCCAAATTGTGTTATATCATTAATCTGATATCACTAACTGGAGCTCTCTATGTCAAAGAAGAACAAAGTAGTCAAACTTGGATCAAAGAAAAGAGGTAAGGGACAGGATTATCTTGTTACCTACAACGGTGTACAGATGACACGTATCGAGCGTGAGGCACTGCTCAGAGAGCAGGCAAAGTCCAACACGCCTGAGACTGTTGCAAAGAAGGCCAAAAAGGGTACCAAGGTCGCCGAGCCAAGGCACAGCAAGCTGTTCAACCTGCTCCATCCGAACAAGAAGCAGACAGTAGCCCCGGATCTGAAGTCCGTCGATGCAACTGCTCCGAAGAAGGCTGAACCTAAGAAGGTTGAACCCAAGAAGGAAGAACCTAAAAAGGAAGAGCCTAAGAAGGTCGAGCCCAAGAAAGAAGAAAAGAAGGAAGAGAAGAAGCCTGCCAAGAAGGCCGAGCCTGTTGAGGAAGAGAAGAAAGTTGCTCCCGCACCGGCACCGATTCCGACCAATGTCGTCACAGGTGACGATGATTTCATCGAAGAGGAAGATGACGGAGAAGAGGATGATCTTAATGAGGAGCTCAACCTCCGCAATGCCAAAAAGCGCATAAGCCCGAGATTCGTTCTCAGAGTCGGAAAGACATCAGCCAAGAGCTGTGATGAGTACATCAACGCAGAAGCAGGTCTTGATAAGAAGATCGCCGCTGTCGATGCTGAAATCAAGAAGGCAAAGACTCCTAAGGATGCTGATGAGGCTGTCAGAGCTCAGTACAACGAAAAGAGAAAGGCTCTCAGAGCTGAAAAGAAGAGTCTTGAGCTTGAGAAGAGCACAAACGCATCCAAGGCAGTTGCACTTGAGCGTGCAGCCGATGGATACTGCGATATCTTCAAACTGCTCACCGGTAAGGAACTTCAGGTCAGAAAGACCGCGAGAATCAATGAGTACCATCCTCTTACAGAGGAGCAGGAGCTTGAGGTTCTCAACAGCCTCTGGGCAGACAAGAGCGCAAGAAAGGCTCCCAAGAAGAAAGCCTGAGCACTTTAACCAAATAGAAACGGCTCCGTGTGGAGCCGTTTTTTTTAATGACGGATCAGGCGTCCGTCGTTGAACTCAAGGATCTTGGACATTCTGATTCCTGCTGTGATGTAATCAGATGCAGGTTTGTAGACGGTGTAGACCTTGATTATCATATCTTCATACATGGCTGTCACCAGGTATTCCTTTCCAAGGTACTCGCTCCTGATGATTTTTGCGTTTTCGAATCTCAGATGAGGATAGAACTCGGGGAAGGGAAGACCCGGCATGTCGTTTACGACCATGTCCTCCGGTCTGAACAGAAGTCTGTGCTCAGGGCCGTAGCACTGGTAGATGACCTTCGACCTCTCTGTCTCGGGAACACGGAGAGTTTTGAGAATAACATCATAAGGAAGGATGTTGCACTCTCCCATGAACTTGGCGCAGAACTCCGAAACCGGGCGTCTGTAGATGTCATCGGGAGCTGCCATCTGCTCGATCTTTCCGTTGTTCAGGAGGATGACCTTGTCAGAGACGCTTAAGGCCTCCACCTGGCTGTCTGTGACAAAGACTGTCGTGATTCCTGTCTTTTTCTGGATGTCGCGGATTTCGATTCTCAGAGCATCACGTTCTCTGGTATCAAGGGCAGAGAAGACCTCGTCCAGAAGAAGAATCTGGGGTTCTGAGGCAATTGCTCTTGCAAGGGCCACTTTGTATTTCTCCTGGCAGGAAAGCTCTTTGACTTTTCTTTTATCGTCTTTTCTGAGGTTCACAAGTTCCAGAAGCTTTCTGACTTCGGCTTCGGTTTCTTCCTTTGAGAGCTTATGGTTTTTCAGAGCGTAGGCCACATTCTGTTCAAGTGTCATATTTGGGAAGACCGAATAATCAGAGAAGATTATCGCAGCGCCGCGTTTTTCGGCATTCAGGGCTGTGACATCGACTCCGTTGATCGTAATTGTTCCGCTGTCAGGACTCTCAAAGCCGCAGATCAGGCTCAATACCGTGCTCTTTCCGCTTCCAGACGGGCCTATGATGGAGACAAGCTCTCCTTTGTTTACGGAGAAATCCAAATCAAGGTTAAGTTTTCCCTTGGTCTTTTTAATCTGATTGCAGACAAGAGCGTAGTCAGACATTTCGTTTGCCCTCCCGTGTATGGCCTATGCCCATGACGAAGAATATGAAGCTTAGGATAAGAGTAATCGAGCCGATGGCACTGGCACCTGCGACTTTTCCCTGCTGCCAGAACATGAGGCACTGTGAATATGCTGTATAAAGGCCGAAGGTCTCAGCAGCTCCATAGCTTGCGATACTTATTGCGATTGATGTGAACAGCGCACAGAGGATATCCGTTTCCATTAACTTCAGATCTATGTGCATGAAGCTATGTGAGCTTGTTTTTCCCAATGAGACAGAAGTCTTTCTCAGATTCGGCGAAAGAGCTCTGGCAACAGGAAGAAGTATCATGACCTGAATCGGACTGAGGATTAGGATGTGACACAGCACTGTGAAAATGAGTTTTACTGTAAGTGTCTGTCCGAACCAGGGATAAAGACCTGTAAAGCCCGAAGCCAGTGCAACAGGACCTATGGCAAACGGAATCATTGCCAGAAAGAGGCTACATCCCGTGTTTGCGATTCCCACGCTGATGCGTACGGCGATAAATGATGCGATAACCGAAGAGGCAAGAGCAATTGCAAAACAGAAGACAAGGCACATAAGCAATTTGTCATTGCCCGGAGCAAACAGAAGGCTGTAGGCCTCAATTGAGATTTTGCCGTTTATGAGAACAGAACGCAGGATCATGAAAAGAAGCGGAACTATAATCAGACACTGTGCCGCCAACATGTAGATGAAAGAAAGGATGGCGGTAAAGGCATTGCCTTTTCTTGTTTCTGAACATGCCGGTGACAGCTCTGCCTGTCTTCTTTTCTTGTCTGTCGAAGTGAGAATAATCAAAAACAGAACAGACAAAAGCATCGAGACGATTATGTTGTCAGTCGGTGCCATACATCTTAAAAGAACAAGGGCAAAGACTCCGAAAAACGCCGGAACAAGCTTGGGCAGGGTAAGTTTCATGAAGAACCGCGACTCTGAAACCCCGATTGTCCTTGAGCAAAGCTTCTGTCTGATATCGAGTCTTCTCAGATATTCTCCGACCATGACAATCACAAGCGGGATGTTCAGAGCAAGATTGACTGCAATGTTTCTGAAGAATGGAGAAAGATTAAGGTATTCATTCTCCAGACTCATGTTCATCAGAACAGCAGGGAAACAGAATGCAAATGAGAAACTGACTCTCAGAAAGCCTCTGACCCGGTTTGGGCACTTTGCATAGATGATGACTCCCGGAAATGCCAGAACCAGTGCCGCGGCGCTGATTGCCAGGGACGTGAGTAAGGAAAAACCTGTCTGTCTTAATGCTTCCGGGTTGTTGAAAAAAGCGGGAACCGTCTGATAGTTGTTCAGAATGACAAATGCAAGTGCAGGAAGAAAAATAACCAGTAGCAAGAGATAGCCGGTCATTGAGTATCTTCTGTCAAATGCATCGATTCCTTTCACGGTTTTATGATATCATAGATTCATGGTACAGTTCTATCTGTTGTCTGTCTTGTTTCTTGTTCTCTCAGCGGGACTTCTTCTCGTGGATAAGTACGGGACAACATTTCTGTTTCTGATCAACCTCAAGACTCTATACACCACACGTAAGGCAGTAAGGTTCTCTTTCCTTATCTGCGGGCTTCTGATTGCAGCGGCCATTGTTGTCTTCCCAATTTCTCCGGGTCCTGTCATCTTAGGTGATGTTCTTCCGGCTGCCAACATAATCCTCGTGATTCTTTACTTTCTGAAGAACATGGGAAAGAGCGAAGGAGTGGTGGAGTACAACAACGGAAAAAGAAACGCCCTGGGCTTTGTGACCCTGGGCGTTGCAGTTATTCATTTTCTGTTTCCTGCGATTGTCATAATCTGATCAGAGAACAGTTCCGTTCGGAATTGAAACTCCCTTGTTGATGACGATGATTCCGTCATGGATGGAATAATCGCCGTAGTCTCCCTCTTTTCTCGGGATGTCATCGATTCCGATTCTGCATCCGTCACCGATTCTGGCGTTCATGTCTATGATGGCCTTCTTGATGATGGTGCCCTTTCCGATTCCGAGGTTGGGGATTCCCTTCTTAGCGTTCTCGGCCTTCTGGACCTCGTTCTCGTAATACTTGGCTCCCATGCAGTAGACGCCGTCAAGTGAAGCACCGCTTTCAATGATGGTACGTACACCGATGATTGAGTTGACGATGTAGGCGTTTGTAATGATACAGCCTTCGGATGTCAGCGAGCTTGTGATGTTGCTGAAGTTGACCTTCGATGCCGGAAGATGTCTTCTGTGGGTGTAGATCGGCATTTCCTCATCGTAGAAGTTGAACTTCGGATGGATGCTTGCGATATCAAGGTTGGTCTCGTAGAAGGCCTTGATTGTTCCGATATCCTCCCAGAATCCGTTGAACAGATAGGATGCGACCGGCTTTGTCTTTGTCAGATCAGGAATGATTTCCTTTCCGAAGTCAGTCTTCTCGTTGTTCAGGGCATCTTCCATGGTCTTTGCCGTGAAGATGTAGATTCCCATGGAAGCGAGGTACTCGTTGCTCGGGTTCGGATCCTCTCCCAGAGAGCTCTTCAGATACTTGGCGTTGACCTTGTAATCTGTGATGTCCAAAGAAGGTGCCGGCTTTTCCAGGAACTGTGTGATCATTCCCTTGTCATCGGTCTTCATGATTCCGAGACCCGTTGCTTCCTGTCTTGAGATTGTCTTTGCTGCGACAGTGAGCTCGGCTCCGGACTCGATGTGTCTCTGAAGCATCTTGGAAAAATCCATTCTGTACAGCTGGTCGCCGCTGAGAATCAGATAGTAATCGGCTTCCTGGTCATGGAAGTGTTTGAGGTTCTTTCTGACGGCATCGGCTGTTCCCTGGTACCATGACTCGCTGCTGTATGTCTGCTCTGCAGAAAGTATCTGTACGAAGCCTGAGTTGAACTGGTCAAAGACATAGGTGTTTGCGATATGGTTGTGAAGAGATGCCGAGTTGAACTGCGTCAGAAGATAGATCTTCGTGTATCCGCTGTTGATACAGTTGGAGATAGGGATATCAACCAATCTGTACTTTCCTGCAAAAGGTACCGCCGGTTTGGCTCTGTCAGCTGTCAGCGGGAAAAGTCTTGTTCCTTTTCCGCCTCCAAGAATGATGGCTACTACTTTAGGTCTGCTCATTTAGTTTCTCCTGTTGTTCTATTTGTCAGCTTTTTGTATACGTTGATGTATTCATCAGCGGATGCCGACCAGGAAAAGTCCTGGCTCATGGCCCGCATTCTGATCTTGTCAATTGAGTCCACGCCTTCCTTCTGCTTGAAGAGCTCTGTGGCACGGTGGACATGGTTCACAATCTCGTATTCAGTCAGGTCATCGAACAGAAGTCCTGTTCCTTCCTTCGGGTTTTTGTCCACATCGATGATTGTGTCGGCCAGACCGCCTGTTCTGTGTGCGATTGGAATTGTTCCGTAACGCAGGGAATAAAGCTGGTTCAGACCGCATGGTTCATAACGGCTCGGCATGAGGAAGAAGTCGCTTCCGGCCTCCACAAGGTGTGCGACCTTGTTCGAGAAGAGGATGTTCACGGACAGGTTCTCATGCTTTTGGGCAAGGTCCTTGAGGCTGTTCTCAAGAGCCGAGTCTCCTGTTCCGACAATGACGAACTGGACGTCCTGCTCGTTTAAGATGCACTCGAGGCAGTTGAGGACTGTATCAAAGCCCTTCTGGGCTGCAAGACGGCTAATCATGGCAAACAGAGGAACATCGGCTCTGACCGGAAGTCCCAGCTGAGTCTGAATCTCTTTCTTGAGTTTTGCCTTTCCTGCCATCTTGTGTGCGGTGAAGTGGTAGGGGATGAGATTGTCCTTTTCGGGGTTCCACTCATCGATGTCTATTCCGTTGACAATGCCCTTGAGCTTGTTGTGACGCTTTGTAAGAATCGGATCAAGTCCGCAGCCCTGTTCAGGAGTCTGGATTTCCTTGGCATAGGTCGGACTGACAGTTGTGATGTAATCCGAGTAAATCAGAGCAGCCTGGATCATGTTCACCTGACCGTTGGAGAAAAGATTCTCATCCGGTCTGATGTTGGCATGCAGAAAGTCCATTCTGGGGAACGTTCCCTGATATGCCAGGTTGTGGATCGTGAACATGGTCTGTGTGCCCATGAAGAACTGGCTTCTGTTCACCTTCAGAAAGTAGGGAACAAGGCCGGCTGTCCAGTCATGACAGTGCAGCACATCCGGTTTGAATTCAATGGCCTCACACAGCTGAAGGGCTGCCTTGCTCATCAGAGCGAAGCGGAAGAAGTTGTCGCTGTACGGGGTGAAGCTTGTGTCGCCGTAGATTCCGAGTCTGTCGTTGAAGACCTTGTGGCAGACGAAGTAGTAGATCACACCTTTGACCTTCTTCATCCTGATCTGGACTCTCTCGGATCCGTCGAGCATGGGGACATCGAGCTTGCACACAAGTTCGCCGCTGTCCTCGATTTTCGTATTGTATGCAGGAACCACAATGCGGGCATCGTGACCTTTCTCAATTAAAGCCGGAGGCAGGGCTCCGACCACATCGGCAAGTCCGCCTGATTTTG
>Ga0265298_10005816_pt1 | contig 15355 bp, 14 predicted proteins | sample AusTroGonzalo_MG_3_FD_193486 | JGI IMG/M metagenome (GOLD analysis project Ga0265298, IMG submission 193486) | Bovine rumen microbial communities from tropical cattle in Woodstock, Queensland, Australia - Gonzalo_01 | ecosystem: Host-associated > Mammals > Digestive system > Stomach > Rumen ... | reverse complement strand
CTCGGTCGAAATGGAGAAATGGGATGTTCGGCGGCACGTCGCGCGAGATCTTCTTCATCACGCGCGTCGGCTGGATGGGTGTCGTGTCTTCGCTCATTTGCGTTCCTTTCTGGGGACGAACCCCTCGCCCGAGCATTTCTTGCAGATATTGCCGCCGCGTCCTTCGCACGCAGGGCATTCCACCTTCCCGATCCCGCCGCATGTGCCGCAGGGGGAAACGATCTTCTTCACGTGGCGCGAAGTGCGGCCTGGCGTGCGTTCCTCAGTGAGGATCCAGCCGGGCTTCTTGCTTTTGTCGCTTTGGCACTTGCTGCACTGGATGTAGCCGGTCTTCTTGCACTTCTTGCAGGCGATGATGCCGGTGCCGAGGCAGTCTATGCACGGCGAGAGACTGGTCGTGTCCTCCGGCGGCGTGGCGCGAGTCCAGCGCTCGTGACGCCCGGTGCCGTTGCAGAGCGGGCACTTGTCGTGCTTCACGTCGAAGCGGTGTATCTTGAACGGCTTGCCCGGCGTCACGCCGATCTCGCCGTCGAACTGTCCGAGGTTTGGCGGCGTGAGCGAGACGGACTTCTTGCCGTGGCAGGCCGGGCAAGGCTCGGAGCGCGCTTGCGGCAGGGCAAGGAGGGGATTGAAGATTGAAGATTGAAGATTGAGGATTGCAATAAGTATAAATCCAGTGGCGGGAAGACGTGTCTTCATGAGAGTTCTCCTTCCTTGGCGTATTCGTCTAGCTTGCGGTAGAGGGTGCGGCGCGAGATGCCGAGCACGCGCGCGGCCTTCGAGCGGTTGTTGCCGACGCTCTGGAGAGCGGCGAGTATCTTCGCCTTCTCCGTCTCGGCGAGCGTGCCTGTGGCGGCGATCGGGAGGGGAATGGCGGCGGGTGCGCGCATCTCGTCGGGGATGTCGTCTACGTCGAGCTGTCCGCCGGAGGAGAGGACGACCATCTTCTCGATGGCGTTGCGCAGCTCGCGCACGTTGCCGGGCCAGGAGTATGCTTCAAGCATCTTCATGGCGGCGGGCGTGATGCCGGTGACGGCACCGCCGTTCGCGGCCGACAATTCCTTGATGAAGCGCGAGACGAGAAGCGGGATGTCCTCTACGCGGTCCTTGAGGGCTGGGAGATGGATGTCTATCACGTTCAGGCGGTAGAACAGGTCCTGTCGGAATCCGCCGGCGTCCACGAGCGCCTTCAGGTCGCGGTTCGTGGCGGCGATCACGCGGATGTCCACCTCCACCGGCTGAGACCCGCCAACGCGCGTGAAGCTGCGGTTCTCCAGCGCGCGCAGGAGCTTCACCTGCATGGCGAGCGGAAGCTCTCCTACTTCGTCGAGGAAGAGCGTGCCGTGGTTGGCGGACTCGAACGAGCCGATGTGCTGGGCAACGGCGCCGGAGAAGGATCCTTTCTCGTGGCCGAAAAGCTCGCTTTCGATGAGGTTCTCCGGAATCGCTCCGCAGTTCACGGCCACGAACGGGCCTTTCGCGCGAGGCGAGAGGTTGTGGATCGCGTGCGCGATGAGATCCTTGCCGGTGCCGTTCGGGCCCTGCAGCAGCACCGTAGCGGACGACGGCGCCGCACGCCGCACCATCTTGAACACGCGTTCCATGGCGACGGACGAGCCGACCATGTTGTCGAGACCGTATTTCTCGTCGAGCTGGCTGCGGAGAGAGGCGACCTCGCTCTCGAGCGCGCCCGTCTTGAGCGCCTTGGCTACGCGCAGGTCGAGCTGGTCGAGGTCCACTGGTTTCATGATGAAGTCGTCTGCGCCGTCCTTCATGGCGGCGACGGCCTGGTCCACGGTGCCGAAGGCGGTCAAAAGGATGCAGGCGAGGTTCGGGCGCATCTTCTTCGCGGCCTTCAGGAGCTGGAGCCCGTCTGCCCCTGGCATGCGCACGTCCGAGAGCATTAGGGCGATGGACGGGTCGGCCTCAAGCGCCTTGATGGCAAGCTCGGCGTCGGCGGCGGTTGTGACATGGTAGTCGGCGCCGAGCGCGCGCGCCATCAGCTCGCGCGTGTCCTTCTCGTCGTCGACTATGAGTATCGATGGTTTCATGTGAGCCTCCTCACGCGCTTCTCGAGGCGCGGTATGCGGACGGTGAAGGTGGTGCCGGTGCCGGGCTTCGACTCCACGTCAATCTCGCCGCCGTGGGCGCGGACGATGCGGCGGCTCACCATGAGGCCGAGTCCCGTGCCTTCCGCCTTGGTAGTATGATAAGGTTCGAATATGCGCGATAGCGTCGCCGCGTCCATGCCGCTGCCGTTGTCGCGGAAGAATACGCGCACGTCGCGGTCGTCCGCCGCCACTGCGATGTCGAGCGCGCCGCCGTCCTTCATTGCCTCCAGCGCGTTCTTGACCAGGTTGAAGAACACCTGCTCCATCTGCGCGCGGTCGATGAGGACTGACGGCAGGGCTGACGGCAGGGCGAGCCGCATCTTGATGCGACGATCCTCGAACTGCGCCTTGAACGCGGCGAGCGTGTCCTTGAGCGGGGCGTCGAGCGAACCGCGCACTAGGTTGAGCTTCGCTGGGCGAAGAGCTGAGAGGAATCCCTTTATGATGCCCTCGAGCCGCTTGACCTCGTTCTGTGCGGTGGAGATGTCTTGCAGAAGGCGTTCGCGGCGCTCCTCGTCAGGCTCGCGGCGGAACTCGCGCGCGAGTAGCTGGAGGTTCAGCGAGAGAGCGTTGAGCGGGTTGCCGATCTCGTGCGCGACGCCCGCCGCGAGGTCGCGCACGGCGTCCGTCCTGCTCGACTCGATCGCGCTCTCGGCGCGCGCGTGCGCGTCCGTCACGTCCCGCACGAGCACTACCGTGCCGTTCTGCGACGGCATGGCGTTCAGCTCGAGGATGCGGTGTTCTGGGTAGAGGACTTCCAGTTCCTGCGCGGACGTCCTGTTCCAGCCTTCGTGGGCGGGGTGGAGAAGGTTGTCCCAGTCCCAGCCCGGGATAGTCTTGCGGATGGGCTTGCCGCGCGCCTTCGAGCACGGGCATCCGGTCAGCGCTTCGGCGGCGGCGTTGGCATAGAGCAGGTCGCCGGTCGGCGAGACGACAATAACCCCCTCCTTCAACGTGTCGAACACCGACTCGAAGAAGCCGATTTCGTCCGCAAGCTGACGGAACTGCCGCCGCCTGTCGGCGGCGTCAAGCTTGTCCAGCCGTTGCGCGACCTTATCGAAAAATACGCTCATTGTGCCAAAACGCTCCAGTGGTTCGTCTCGGCACACATTATACCATTTGCTTATTAGATTGCAACTGTGGCGTTAGGGCGGCAGATTGTGGTAAAATGCTGGGCGCATGGACGAGTCTGAGACAATTGCGGCCATATCGACGCCGCCTGGACGCGGCGGCGTGGCCGTCGTGCGCGTGAGCGGGCCGGCGGCATTCGCGGTCGCTGCGCGGCTGACTGGCCGTCCTGTTGACGCCTCCCTGGCCGGCCGCTTCTTCCACTCGGCCTTTTTTAAAGTAAATGAACTGCTGGACGATGGACTAGTCCTTGTCTTCGCCGCGCCGCATTCCTACACCGGCGAGGACGTGGTGGAATTCCAGTGCCATGGCGGCAGCGTCGCGCCGCGCCGCGTGCTGGAGGCTTGCCTTGCAGCCGGCGCGCGACTGGCGAGGCGGGGCGAGTTCACGCAGCGCGCCTTCCTCAACGGGCGGCTCGACCTTTCCGCCGCCGAAGCGGTAATAGACCTTATCGACGCCAAGACCGACCGGGCGGCCGACGACGCGGTGGCGCGCCTTGGCGGCACGGCATCGGCCGAGTTCGAGGCGCTGTACGCCGCCGCGCTCGACATTTCAGTGAGGCTGGAACACGCGCTCGACTTCAGCGAGGACGAGTTGCCGGGCGACTTCACGGACAACCTTGCCCGCGACCTCTCCTCCTTGCGTTCGCGCATTGCCGCCCGCCTCGCCACGGCGCGCGAGGGTCGCCTCTTGCGCGAGGGTGCGCTCGTCGTGCTGGCAGGTCCGCCCAACGTCGGCAAGAGTTCTCTCTTGAACGCCCTGCTCGGTGAACGGCGGGCAATCGTCTCCGACACTGCAGGCACCACGCGCGACTTCATCGAGGAAAGCGTGGAGATCGGCGGCTGGCCAGTGCGGCTTGTGGACACGGCAGGCTTGCGCGCGGCCGGGGATGTCATCGAGGCCGAGGGCGTCGGCCGCGCTGAGGAGCTTATCGCCAAGGCCGACCTGGTGCTGTCGCTCGAAGAATCCCCTGGAAGCCAAAAGAAAGATGATCGGGTACTCCATGTCCTGTCCAAGTGCGATTTGCACCCGGCAGTCCAAGCCACTCGTTCGCTCCCGGTCTCGGCCCTCACGGGCGAGGGGTTGCCTGAGCTGAGGGCGGCGATCGCGGATCGCCTGGAAAAGCTCGCGGCGAAGGGCGAGGAGGCGAGCGGCGCCGACGTGACCACTCGCCAGAAGGAGCTATTGCAGGTTGCGGCAGACGCGTTGGCGCGTGTCGATGTCGGCGATCTCGTGGTGGCTGCGAACGAGGCGCGAGTCGCCGCCGAGTCGCTTGGCAAGATACTTGGCAAGGTCTACACTGAAGACCTGCTCGAATCGATCTTCTCGCGCTTCTGCGTGGGGAAATGACAGGGATGGAAGCGAGATGAAAAAGTTGCTGCTTCTAGGTCTGGTCGCGGGCGTGTGCGCGGTGGCGCTGTCGCTGCGCTCGTCAGAGAAGAGTCGCATACGAGACGAATGGACGGCGATGGGGACCATCGCCGGACTCACGTTCCGTGGCGACGCGTCGGACCGCGAAGCGGTGAGAGGCCTGGTCCAGACGCGGTACGAGCGTCTTGAGAGTCTGCTTTCCGCTTGGGACGCCGACTCCGAGCTGAGCCGTCTCTCGCGCGAAGGAGGCACTAACTGGATCGGACGCGTCTCGGCTGAGGTGACGGAATGCTACCGCGCCGCCATGCTCCTCGCGGAGCGTTCCGGCGGAGCCTTCAATCCGCAGATCGGTGCCCGCATGCGGGAACTAGGCTTCAGCAGCGGCAGGTCGTTCGCGGACTTCGACCTGGGCGCGATCGCGAAGGGCTTCGCAGTTGACGCCGCATGGCAGGACGTGACGCGCCGCTTTGGCGAGCCGGACCTGCTGATCGATCTTGGCGGCAATCTGCGCGTGGTTGGCGGCAGGTGGCGCACAGGCGTGCGCAACCCGTTCGACCAGGGATATGCCGCCACGATCGTGCTAACGAACGGCGAGGCCGTAGCAACAAGCGGCAACTACGAGCGGTTCGTCGTGCACAACGGCGTGCGCCGCTCGCACATCATCGATGGGCGGACGGGCGAGCCTGTGACGGGGATGGCGGGCGTGACCGTTGTGGCGCCGACCGCGACGCTGGCGGACGGGCTCTCGACGACGCTGTTCGTTCTCGGGCCGGAGGCAGGCGAAAGGTTCCTTGCCAAGTGGCATCGCGATGTGCTGGCGCTGTGGATACCGGATACGCCGGAGTCGCCGACCGTGTGCGCCACGCCGGCGATGTCCGCGCGGCTCAAGGACGTGGAATACCCGGTGCGCCTGGTGGCGGACGGCAAGGTGGGGAAGTGAGGAGCTTGCGAATGGTTAGCTGCGAGAACTTGGCGGCCCGCGCCAGCATGATGCGGACGATCCGCGCATTCTTCGATTCGCGCGGATTCGTGGAGGTGGAGACTCCTGTGCGTATACCAGCTCCCGCGCCGGAACCGCACATCGACTGTCCGGCGAGCGGAGATTGGTTCCTGCGCGCTTCGCCGGAGCTGCAGATGAAGCGTCTGCTTGCCGCCGGGCTTCCTCGCATCTACCAGATCGGGCCATGCTTCCGCGAAGGCGAGAGGGGAAGCCGCCACGCGCCGGAGTTCACCATGCTCGAATGGTACCGCGCGGAGGCCGGGTACATGGATATCGCGCGCGACATGGAGGAGCTTGTGGGCGAGGTCTTGCAGACGCACTGGGGCGCGTCGGGGCCGCCGTCGTTCGCGTGGATCACGGTACGCGAGGCATATCGGCGATGGGCAGGCTGGGATCCGGTCGAGGAGTGGGACCAGAACCGTTTCGACTTCGACATGGCTACCAAGATCGAACCGAACCTTCCGAAGGAGCCGCTGTTCCTTGCAGACTATCCCGCGCCTGCCGCGTCGCTCTCGAAGCTGAAGGATGGCGATCCGCGAGTGGCAGAACGCTGGGAACTGTACGTCGACGGAATGGAGCTCGCGAACGCATTCACGGAGCTGACGGACGCCGCCGAGCAGCGGCGGCGCTTCGAGGCCGCGCGCGAGGAAAGGCGAGCACTCGGCGAGGCTGACTACCCGCTCGACGAGGAATTCCTCGCGGACCTGCAGCGCATGCCGCCAGCCGGCGGCGTGGCGCTTGGAGTGGACCGTCTTGCGATGCTTGCGTGCGGTGCCGCCTCCATCGACGAGGTCAGGGATATGGTATACTACCGCAAATGACAAGAATCTGCGTTGAAGGAGCTTTATAAAAAATGAACTTGCGTAGCAAATGGGAATTCGGCGAGGCGCGCGAGTGTCGCCGCGGCCTGCTGTGCGGCATGGGCATCAGCCCCGAGGAGCAGGCGCGTCCGCTCATCGGCATCGTCAACAGCTGGAACGAGTACAACCCCGGCCACGTGCACCTGAAGGCGCTCGCCGAGCGCGTGAAGCAGGGCGTGCGCGACGCGGGTGGTTTCCCCGTGGAGGTGATGACCACCGGCATCTGCGACGGCATGGTGCTGAAGGACCCGAAATACGTGGAGATCCCCTCTCGCAACTCGATCGCCGACCAGGTGGAGATCACCGCCGAGGGCAACTTCTTCGACGGCATGGTGATGCTCTCCACGTGCGACTCCATCGTGCCCGGCCACCTGATGGCGGCGGCGCGCCTCGACATCCCCACGGTGGTGGTGACGGGCGGCTACATGCCGCTCGGCACGTTCCGCGGACGCGAGGTGCTGCACATTCACGCGCAGGACAAGGTGGGCACGATGAAGGCCGGAAAAATCGACCCCGACGAGTACAACGGCCTCATCGAGCACTCCTGGGGCACGTGCGGCGGGTGCACCTCGATGACGACGGCGAACTCCATGTGCATGGTGGCCGAGGCGCTTGGCATGTCGCTCCCCGGCAACTCCACCGTGAGCGCAGTCTCGAGCGAGCTCGCTCTCATCGCCTACCGCGCAGGCGAGCGCGTGATGGCGCTCGTGAAGGACGGAATCACGGCGCGGAAGATCATCACGCCCGCCTCGATCCGCAACGCGATCAAGATGGACATGGCGGTGGCGGCCAGCTCGAACCTCATCCTGCACATCCCTGCCATCGCGCACGAGGCTGGCTACGACGAGCCGTGGTGGAAGTATTTCGACGAGGCGTCGAACGAGATTCCGCTCCTCGCGCACCTCGCGCCGAGCGGTCCGTACAATTTGCACGACCTCGACCTCGCGGGCGGGCTGCCGGCCGTTTTGAAGGAGCTGCTGCCGAAGCTCGACGGCGACTGTCTCACGGTGACCGGCAAGACCCTCGCCGAGAACGTCGCCCCGGCCAAAGTCTGGAACAAGGACGTGATCCACACGCTGGCGGAGCCGGTGATGCGCAAGCCCGGCATCGGCGTTCTCTACGGCAACCTCGCGCCAGAAGGGGCCATTATCAAGATCGCCGCCGTGCCCGAGCACCTCTTCACGTTCACGGGGCCCGCGCGCGTGTTCGATTCGCTCCACGCCGGGCTCGACGCGCTGCGCGCGGGCGAGGTGAAGCCGGGCGATGCGTGCGTGCTGCGCTTCATGGGCCTCAAGGGACGCTTCGGCACCACGGCGTTCACGTTTCAGGAGGAGCTGAAGGGACACGCCGAGCTGTACAACTCCTGCGCCGTGATCACGGACGGGCGCTTCTCGGGCGGCACCTCGGGACTCTCCGTGGGATACGTCTCGCCCGAGGCCGCGCTGGTGGGTCCGCTCGGTCTCGTGAAGGACGGCGACACGATCGCGATCGACATCCCGAACCGCCGCATCGACATGCAGGTGGACGACGCGGAGCTCGCGCGGCGCAAGGCGGCGTTCAGCTGGACGTTCGACGCATCCGCCTATCCGCGCTATCTCCGCCTCTTCGTGAAGAACGTCGGCTCGATGGCCCACGGCGGCATCTGGGAATAACATTGGAAAACAGGTCTGACCTGAATTCCAATGTTTGTGCGGGAGGGTCGCGCTCCGTCGCGACCGTATGGAGAGCCGCCGTCTCGGCGGCGTGAAGTAACAACGAAAGTCACAACCTTAGTCAAACCACTTTAGCAGAGGAAATAGAAACATGAAGCAACTAGTCATGGGTGTCGTCGCCGCGATGGCGATGGGCGTGATGGCGGAAAACACCGTCAAGGTGACGAAGTTCCACCAGTCGTATCCCTACTCGGGCAAGGCGACGATCGAGTACACGGTGGGCGGGACGCTCCCCGCAAACGCCGTCGCGGAGATCATCCTCAACACGGACAACGCGAGCGCGACCTTCGTCCATTCAAACATCGTCACGGGCGCGAATTCGCACGTAATTGATTTCGCCTCGTCCTTCGGCGGCGCACTGCTGCTTACCAACGCGTCGTTTGTCGTGACAATCGCGGAAGGAGCTGGCGGTGGTGGCTCAAGCGGGGGCCTCGGCGGCGTCCAGCTGTGGGAAAACGGGCCGTACTGGGCGGAGTGCAATGTGGGGGCCTCAAAGCCCGAAGAGTACGGCTATTACTTCTGGTGGTGCGACATGGTGGGGTATACGAACACAGGCAGTAAATGGATTTCGGTCAAGGACGGAACGAGCATTTCGTTCGGCTATTCAGGTGCGGCCGCCTCAACATACGGCAAGCACAATTCGACGCTTCTCTCGGAGGGCTACATAGACTCGACCGGCAATCTCGTGTCGGCGCACGACGCGGCGACGGCGCATCTCGGTGCCCCGTGGCGCATGCCGACGGACGCGGAGTTCTCCGCGCTCATCGAAAATTGCACTACCACTTGGATCACTACCAACGGCGTGTATGGGCGACTGGTGACGGGCAAGGACAACTATGCGGATAGGAGCATTTTCCTTCCGGCTGCTGGCTACGGCAACGACTCGTATCTCTACGACGCCGGCTCGGTCGGCTACTACTGGTCTTCTACGCCGATTTCGGACGATTCGATCCTCGCGTGGGGCCTCAGCTTCGGTTCGGGCAACTTCCGCCGGGACTACTACAGCCGCGTCTTCGGGCAGTCTGTTCGTCCTGTTCGAGGATTTGCCCCATAGCGCGCGAATTGCGCGCGTATTTGATTCATTTGATTTATTGTGGTTTGGAAACAACAATGACAACTGGTAAAAACAACTTTAATCCTCCGCGCACAACTGTGCGCGGCATCAGAAGCGCCGCGCCGTTGCGCGGCGAGAAAGAGAAAGTTGTTTTTACAAGTTGTTTTGGTTGTTTCAAATTGAATCAAGGAGAAGGGCGATGATGCGCAAGTTGCGAGATATGCGCTGGGAGGCAATGGCGCTCTCGCTGGTACTTTCGATGAACTTATCGGCGGCGACGTTGGCGCGGCAGTGCGGCGCGGTCGGCGTCGTGACGTACGATCCGCTTCCTGCCCTGACGGCATCAGCAGTGATGTTAGCGCGGCAGTGCGGCGCGATCGGTATCGTCACATACGATCCGCTCCCTGATCCGGCTGCACCGGAAGCGTATACGCGTACGACTGAAGTGCCTGTCCCGTATGCGTGGTTGGTGGCGCACGATTCTGGGGTGGCGCATGCGTATGAGGCGTACGAAGCGTCGGCCCAGGCGACGGCGGCGAACGGGCGGAAGGTTTGGGAGTGCTATGTGCTGGGGCTGGATCCGGAAGAGGCGACGAACGACTTCAAGATCGTGTCGTTCCCGCTGAAGGCTGATGGCACGCCAGATTTGGATCACATCGTATTCGATCCGCCACAGACGCGGTGGAACGTGCCCGCGACGTACAAGGTGAAGGGCGCGGCGACGCTGGAGGGACCGTGGGGGGAAGTCAACGGGGCGGCTGGAGGGGAGTCGGCGTACAGGTTCTTCAAGGTGGAAGTGGTGTTGCCGTAACGGCGCGTTGAGGACAACGCGCCCTACCAGATGCCGCTGTGGGGCGGTCCATGCAACGGGCGAGACGCCCGTTGTCCCAGTGCGCCGCCGAGACGGCGGATAAACCCGCGTGACCGCATGGAGCACGACGTTTAGACTAAATGACAGGGAACCGGCCGGGCATTGGGGTGCCATCTCGACATCCCGCCCCCTACCCCCCCCACCCCTTCACACCCTATATAAAGGGTGTGTGAGGGGGGGGGCGTCTTGACGGGAGCTGATCGGGTAGGGGCGGGGATGTCGTCGGCCTTGTGGCTGACGCCGCCGCACGCCAGCACCCCGGAATGCCCTTTTAGCGCATTACGGGGGTTCTCATAAGCTGGTCATGAGGGGGTATCAGGGGGGCTAAATGCGGAATCTCCCAGACAGGCCGTTCGCGAACATCTTGTCTGCCCTCACGAAGCGAGCGGTCTACCCTCACGAGGGGTTTGGCTTCCCCTCACGGAGGGTTTGGGTTCCCTACACGGAGGGTTGGGGTCCCCTACACGGAGGGTTTGCGTTCCCTACACGGAGGGTTTGGCTTCCCTATACGGAGGGTTTGTTTCCCCTACACGGAACAAACGGCCGCCATCGGCAGGGCGCGGAGAGAAAACATGCGGTCGCGCGGGAGAGTGACCCTCTCGGCGAGTGGCTTTGTGCAAGTTTTGCGACGGTTCGATCCGCGAGGGCGGAAATGTGATATACTGGGCGGCAATGAGACTACTAGCGACTGGAAAGAAGAACACAATCGTAACGGCGGTTCTGGTGATTTGCGCTACCGGAGCTGGTTTTGCAGTCGGGCACATGTGCGCGAGCGGTTCTGGCGCGGCAGAGGCGTAGCCGGCGTCCGTTTCGGACGAGGCGCTCGCCAAGGCCAGGAAGCGCATCGCGGTTGCGCGGCGAGAAAGAGAAAGTTGTTTTTACAAGTTGTTTTTGTTGTTTTAAATTGAATCAAGGAGAAGGGCGATGATGCGCAAGTTGCGAAATATGTGCTGGGAGGCGATGGCGCTCTCGCTGGTACTTTCGATGAACATATCGGCGGCGACGCTGGCGCGGCAATCTGGCGCGGTCGGCATCGTCACGTACGATCTGCCGCCCGTCACGCAAACGACGCCGGTTCCGGTTCCGTATGCGTGGCTGGACGGCTATCCCGCCCTGCTTGCGGAACAGTCCGGTAACTACGAGGCCGCCGCCAACGCGACGGCGGCGAACGGGTGGAAGGTGTGGGAGTGCTATGTGCTGGGGCTGGACCCGCAGGATGCGACGAGCGACTTCCGGATTTCGTCATTCCCGATGAAGGCGGACGGTACGCCGGACTTGGCGAGCGTCGCGTTCGATCCGCCGCGTGAGCAGTGGAACGTGCCGGACGCGCCGGTGACGTGGAAGGGCGCGGCGAAGCTGGAGGGGCCGTGGAGGACGGTGTCGGTGGAGGGCGGCTCGCCGGGGACGGCTCGCCCCACCATGCAGTTCTTCAAGGCGGTGGTCTTTGGCGATGCGGATGACGATGAGGGCGGCGTGCAGCTCTGGGAGAACGGGCCGTACTGGGCGGAGTGCAACGTGGGGGCCACCAAGCCGGAGGAGTATGGCTACTACTTCTGGTGGGGCGATACCGTAGGATATACACGCAACGGTGGAACATGGGAGGATTACGGCTATTACTATTCCGGCGTGACGTGGGTGTCGAGCACGGGGGTACAAATGGGCAGCAGTCCGTTCACAGATTCTTCGTGCCCGACCTACGGCAAAGACAATGCGGCGCTTCTGTCGGCAGGCTATATTGATTCGACCGGCAATCTAGTAGCGGCGCACGATGCGGCGACGGCGCATCTCGGCGCGCCGTGGCGAATGCCGACGGATGCGGAGTTCTCCGCTCTTATCAACAATTGCACCACTACGTGGATCACCACCAACGGCGTGTCGGGGAAGCTGGTTACGGGCAAGGGCGATTACGCGAATCGGAGTATTTTCCTTCCGGCTGCCGGCTACGGCTTCGACTCGTACCTCTTCTGCCCCGGCTCGTATGGCTTCTACTGGTCCTCTACGCCGCATTCGGGCACTTCCGACTGCGCGTGGTACCTCTACTTCTATTCGGGCAGCTTCTACCAGAGCGACGGCTACCGCAGCAACGGTCGGTCTGTGCGTCCTGTCCGAGGATTTGCCCAATAGCGCGCGAATTGCGCGCGTATTTGATTCGTTTGATTTATTGTGGTTTGGAAACAACAATGACAACTGGTAAAAACAACTTTAATCCTCCGCGCACAACTGTGCGCGGCATCAGAAGCGCCGCGCAGTTGCGCGGCGAGAAAGAGAAAGTTGTTTTTACAAGTTGTTTTGGTTGTTTCAAATTGAATCAAGGAGAAGGGCGATGATGCGCAAGTTGCGAGATATGCGCTGGGAGGCAATGGCGCTCTCGCTGGTACTTTCGATGAACGTATCGGCGGCGACGCTGGCGCGGCAGTGCGGCGCGGTCGGCATCGTTACGTACGATCCGCTTCCTGACCCGGCGGCACCGGAAGCGTATACGCGCACGACGGAAGTGCCTGTGCCGTATGCGTGGTTGGTGGCGCACGATTCTGGGGTGGCGCATGCGTATGAGGCGTACGAAGCGTCGGCCCAGGCGACGGCGGCGAACGGGCGCAAGGTGTGGGAGTGCTATGTGTTGGGATTGGACCCGGAGGTGGCGACGAATGATTTCAAGATCGTGTCGTTCTTGATGAAGGCGGACGGCACGCCGGATTTGGCGGGGATCGTGGTTGAGCCGCCGCAAGCGGAGTGGAACGTGCCAGCGACGTGGAAGGTAAAGGGCGCGGCGACGCTGGAAGGACCGTGGGGGGATGTGCCTGCGGGAGGGAATCCGGGGTACAGGTTCTTCAAGGTGGAGGTGGTGTTGCCGTAGCGGTCGCGCGGGAGCGCGACCCTCCCGCGTTTGCGGTCGCGACGGAGCGCGACCCTCCCGCGTTTGCGGTCGCGACGGAGCGCGACCATCCCGCGTTTGCGGTCGCGACGGAGCGCGACCCTCCCGTTCTATGAGCGAACTATGCAACGGGCGAGACGCCCGTTTCAGTGAGCCGCCAAGATGGCGGCTCTCCATAATTAATCCGTCCGCTTACCGACGGTTTTTGGTATAATTAGCGGCACGAAGCGAAAGGAGTATGAAGATGCCGCCAGTGATGGAGAGAGTCGTGAGACCACGAAGGAACAGGATTTCGCTTCCTGTTCCTAAGGAGTATGGCTCGTATACATTTAGGATCGTGATGATTCCGATTGCGGAAGAGGCGGAGAAACCAAGGTATGATTTCTCGGATCTAATCGGAAAGCTTCAATGGGAAGGCGATGCTGTCAAAGAGCAGAGGAGATTGCGTGATGAGTGGTAAGGGATATCTTCTCGACACTAACGCCATCATTCAGTTTCTCAAGGGTAACAAAGGTCTGGTTGACATCCTTGCGCTTAAAACATCATGGAAGGTGCAACTCTTCGTGCCAGATCCACCGAGGATGTAAAGCTTGTGGACAATGATTGACGTGCTGGTCATAGGCGGCGGACTGGCCGGATGGCGCGCGGCGGAGGCCGCCGTGGCGGCGGGCTGTTCCGTGGCGATGGTCGCCAACGGGTCTGGCAACTCTCCGGATATCCACGCGCTGAACGTGCCGGTGGGGCCGGGCGACTCGGTGGAGCTGTTTGTCGAGGATACGCTGAAGAGCGGCGGCGGCGCGTGCGATCCGGCGCTGGTGGAAGTGCTGTGCCGCGAGTCGGTGAAGCTGGCGGAGGAGTTTCCGTTCGACCGCAACGCCGACGGATCGTACAAGATGATTCAGCCGCTCGGCTGCAGCGTGCCTAGGTGCGTATCTATCGACCACAAGATCGGCGCTTGGGCGCTCGCGCGCATCAAGCGCGCGCTGAAGGGGAAGGTCGAGTTGGTGCAAGGCCGTGTGACGGCGCTGGAGGCGGGAGGGTCGCAGTTTACTGCGACCGTGTCGGACGCGCAGGAGCGCGTCCCTCCCGTGATGGCGCGTGCCGTTGTGCTGGCCACTGGTGGATGGTGCGGGAAGTACGACTTCAGCGACAATCCGCCGGAGCTGCGCGGGGATGGCATCGCGCTCGCGCAGTCGCTCGGCGCGGCGGTGCGCGATCTGGATGCCGTCCAGTACGAGCCGACCGTCGCCCTCGCGCCTGCGCGCTTGCGCGGCATCCCCGTGATCACCACGATGCTCTACGAGGGCGCGACGTTCCGTAACCGCTCCGGCGAAGAGTTCCTGCCGGACAAGCACGCCAACAAGGATGCGATCTCGCAGGCGATCAGCGCCGAGATTGAGGCCGGGCGTGGGGTTCCGGCGCGAGGCGCGCCGGAAACGTGTGGGGGGATGCCGGCGCGGGGCGCGCCGGAAACGTGCGGGGAGGAGCCGGCGCGGGGCGCGCCGGAAACGTGCGGCGTCTGGTACGACGCGACCGGCGTGCCGCGCGAGATCCTCGAAACCCGTTATGCAGACACCGTGCGGCGCTATGCCGCGTGCGGCATCGACATCACGCGCGAGCCGATGCTCGTCGCGCCTGCGCCGCATACCTCTCTCGGAGGCGTCGCCATCGACGCGCGCTGCCGCGTGCTGCGCGCGGACGGTACGCCCATCCCCGGCCTCTTCGCCGCCGGCGAGGTGACGGGCGGCGTGCATGGCCGCAACCGTCTCGGCGGCAACGCAGGCACGGAAGTTCTTGTGTTCGGTAAGATCGCGGGCGAGTCGGCGGCGCAATACGCGAATCTGCCTCAGTGACTACGGTGAACCAGCTCGCGGAGGCGCTGGAAGATGGCGTAGAGGCCGGGGGTGAAGCAGATGCCCACGAACGTGGCGGCGAGCATTCCCGAGAAGGTGGAGATGCCGATAGCCTTCTGCGAGCCCGCGCCCGCACCTGTGGCGAGCACAAGAGGCAATACGCCGCAGAGGAAGCTCCATGCCGTCATCTGCACGGCGCGGAAGCGGAGGTCCGCGCCTTTCATCGCGGCGTCCGTCACTGAAAGGCCCGTGTCGCGCTGCTGCTTGGCGAACTCGACCATGAGGATCGCGTTCTTCGCGGAGAGGCCGATCAGCATCACCATGCCGAGCTGCGCATAGATGCTCATCGGCGTGCCGGTGGCCCACAACCCCACGTACGCGCCACCGAGGGCGAATAGGATGGAGCACATCACGGAGAGCGGCACGGTCCAGCTCTCGTACTGCGCCACCAGGAAGAGGTAGGCGAAGAGCGCAGCCATGCCCATCAGGAATCCTAGGCGACCCTCGTTCTCCTTCTCCTGGC
>Ga0265298_10005815_pt1 | contig 15356 bp, 8 predicted proteins | sample AusTroGonzalo_MG_3_FD_193486 | JGI IMG/M metagenome (GOLD analysis project Ga0265298, IMG submission 193486) | Bovine rumen microbial communities from tropical cattle in Woodstock, Queensland, Australia - Gonzalo_01 | ecosystem: Host-associated > Mammals > Digestive system > Stomach > Rumen ... | reverse complement strand
TGCGGTGCTACCATTACACCACGAGGCAATCGCCTTTCTTTTCAGATTGGCGGGGTCGACGGGGCTCGAACCCGCAACCCCCGGATCGACAGTCCAGTGCGCTAACCAATTGCGCCACAACCCCGTTTCTCCGAAAAGTGATGGATATTATATCATATTCTTCTGGCGGCGCGCAAGGGGGGTATTTTATTTTTTTAGGCTAGCTCCTTGGACCTTTGAGCAGCGGCAGAAAGCGTCGCGGCGACGATTTCCTTGAACTTCGGATTCTTGAGGAACTCCATTCCGGCCGCAGTCGTCCCGCCTTTCGTGCAGACGCCCTCGATGAACGGCCTGAGCGCCATTCCGCTCTCGCGCAGAAACTTCGCGGTGCCGTACATCGTCTGTTCCGCGAGGAGCCGGGCGACGGCGGGCTTGAGTCCGAGCTTGACGCCCGCCTCCGCCATCGCCTCTTCCATATAGGCGAAGTATGCGGGACCGGATCCGGAAAGCGCGGTCACCGCGTCGAAGTCCTTCTCCTTGAGGATAGCCGTCGCGCCCGCGCCGCCGAGGATCTTCTCGACCGCCTTGACGTCCTTCGCGGGCGCCTTCGGGCCGGGGCATATCGCGCACATTCCGGCGTTGGCGCGGAGCGCGAGGTTGGGCATGACGCGGATCAGGCGCACCTTCGTGCCGAAGGCCTTGCGGAGCTTCGCGAGCGTCTTGCCGGCGACTATCGAGACGAGCGTGTGCTTCTCCGTGAGCAGCGGCTTGACGTCCGCCGCGAGCGCGTCGACGTCCTGTGGCCTGACGGCGAGGAAGACGAGCTTGGCCTTCTTGGCGACAGCCTTCGCGTCGGACGTCGTCTCGACGCCGTACTTCCGCGACAGCTCCGCCGCGCGCTCGGCGACCTTCTCGGCCATCAGCACGCATCCCTTGTCCTCGATTGCGGAGAGAATGCCCTCCGCCATCTTGCCAGCTCCGAAAAATCCGATCTTCGCCATGTCTTTCCCTTTCGTTGAAATGTGGTATTCGTTATTATAGCATATTTGAGAGTTGAAAGGTTGAAAGGTTGGTGGGTTGTGAATTCACTGCACCCAAGCGGAGGCAAGGAGAGAGGCCTGTCGAGCAAGAGGAGCTTGCGGCCCAGCATGACCGATTGGCCGGTTGGTGGGTTGAAGGGTTGGTGGGTTGGTGGGTTTATGGGTTGAAGAGTTGAAAGGTTGAAAAGTTTGTGGGTTGCGAATTCACTGAACTAAGCGGAGGCAAGGGGAGGCGGAGGTCGCACGAGAGGAAGTCCTTGTCTCGCAGGCGTAAGAGGCGCCCGAGCACGCAACCAACGGTAGACGCCGAGGCACGGCAGGCTAAAATGGCTTGTTGTCTGACGCGCGAAAGCCGTCGCGACGACAAGGACGACGGTTCGGGCGAGCCTTCGCCGACCCTTGCCGGAGCGCCGCTATTTGCGCAATATCCCCGCGCCAAGGCGCGAGAGCTCGGTCTCCACCGACACGTACCCGCGGTCGACAGTCTCCGCGCCGAGTATGGTCGACTCGCCCTTAGCGACGAGCGCCGCGATGACGAGCGCGATGCCCGCGCGGATGTCCGGCGAAGTCGCAGTGCCGCCGTAAAGCTGAGACGGACCCGTCACCACGACCCGGTGGGGGTCGCACTGCACGATCTTCGCGCCCATCTGGCGGAGGTGGTCCACGAAATAGAGCCGCGACTCGAACATCTTCTCGAAAAAGAGGCACGTTCCGCGCGTCTGCGTCGCAAGCACGATGAGCACCGACATCAGGTCAGACGGAAACGCGGGCCACGTGCCGTCCGCGACGGACGGAATCGCGTCGCCGAGGTCGTACTTCATCTTGAGGCGCTTCTTGGGGACGTACGTGAGCGTGCGCTCGCGCGCGTTGAGGGTCCACGTGACGCCGAAGCGCGCGAACGCGCCCGCGAGCACCTCGAAGGGCTCGGGCTCGACTTCTGTGAGGACGAGCTCCCCGCCTGTGACCGCGGCGGCGACGATGTAGCTTCCGGCCTCTATGTAGTCGCATCCGACCGTGGCGTCGCATCCATGAAGCGACTCAACGCCCTCCACCTCGATGCGGTTCGTGCCAGCGCCGAAGACCTTCGCGCCCATCGCGTTCAGCATCCGCGCGAGGTCGCATATGTGCGGCTCGCACGCCGCGTTGAAGATCACGGTGCGGCCGCGGGCCGTCACGGAGGCCATGAGGACGTTTTCGGTGGCGGTGACGGAGGCCTCGTCGAGCAGGATGCGCGCGCCCTTGAGCTCGCCGCTGAACCGGAGCGTCTTCCTTCCGGCGACCGCCTTGGCGCCGAGAGCGCGGAATCCGGCGAAATGGGTGTCGAGCCTGCGGTGCCCTATCTGGTCCCCGCCCGGCGGAGGCAGCGACGCGCGCCCGACGCGCGCGAGGAGCGGCCCCGCGAAAAGGAAGCTGGTGCGGATCCTAGCGGCGAGGGACGCGTCGATCTTCGCAGTGCGCACCTTCGGCGTCGCGAGGACAACGGTGCCGGACTTGACGTCGCGCGAGACCTTCGCGCCGAACGTCCTCGCCGCCTCGAGCATCGCCGCTACGTCCGCGATGTCTGGGATGTTCCTAAGCGTAACGGGCTCGGACGTAAGCAACGCGGCCGCGATCATCGGCAGGGCGGCGTTCTTGTTTCCTGAGACGCGATGCGTCCCGGAGACGGTCTTTCCGCCCTGTATTACAAATTTACTCATCGCTCGCAGCGTCTGCCCTCAACCCTTCAACTTTTCAACCCTTCAACCTGCTCACGACAGCGCGTCTATCTGCTTCGTCTCGCCGAACACGACGAGCCTGTCGTCGTCGTCGAGCTTGTCGGACGGCTGCGGGATCACGATGGAGCGCACGTGAGACGGATCGCCGCGGCGGATGCACAGGACGGTGACGCCGGACTTGTTGCGGAGGTCGGCCTCGGCGAGGGTCATGCCCCTGACGGACGCGGGGACCTCGATTTCGGCGATGGAGTACCCTTCCGCGACTTCCAGGAAGTCGACGGCGTCGTTGTTGGTGATGGAGCGCGCGAGGCGGTGGGCGCTGTCGCGATCGGGGTAGACGACGCTGTCCGCACCGATGCGCCGCAGGATCTTGCCGTGAAGCTCGCTCGTCGCCTTGGAGACGACGCGCGGCACGCCGAGCTCCTTGCAGTTCGCGGTCGCCATCATCGAGGCCTCGATGTTCGAACCGATGGCGACAACGACTACGTCGCATTCCCTGAAGCCGGCCTCCTCGAGGACCTGGCGTTGCGTCGCGTCGCCCTGGAGGGCCGTCGCGAACTCCGAGGCGCTCTGCATCGCGGGCCTGTTGCGGTCGATCAGGACGACCTCCATGCCGCCGTTGGCGAGAGTCTCAGCGAGGCTCATCCCGAAACGCCCCGCGCCGATTATTCCAATCCGTTTCATAAATGGTATTTTACCATAATAGGCTCGCCGTCCGCAAATGGCGCGCCGCAGGCGGACAAGCTACTTCCTGAGCGCGACGCCGCGAAGCGACCAGGCGTTGAGGAAGTTGAGCGAGTAGACGAGGACGAGCAGCGTGACGACGGCGACATAGCCGTGTCCGCCCTCCCCGTAGCCGCCAAACGCCTTAGAGACCGCCATCGCGACCTGGTTGCCCGCGAGGCCCGCGAAGCCCCAGGCGGAAAGCACCGCGCCGTGGATCTTCGAGATGTTCGTCATTCCGTAGTAGTCCGCGAGAATCGCCGGGATCACCGAGAAGCCCGCGCCGTAGCACGCGTTGATGACGAGGAGCGCGAGTCCGATCAGGACGGGGATGTAGCTCGCAAGCATGATGCCCGCCGAAATCGCGAGGATGACAAGGAGGATGTTGATGCGCTTCGCGAGGCGGTCGGACCACCATGCGAAGAGGAACCTGCCGCCGCCGTTCATGAGACCCGAGAGCGCGACAATCCACGTGATAAGCTTCACGTTGTCGCCGTAGACGTCGGGCGAGCTCATCATCTGCTTCGCGAGCGGGATTAGGCAGAGTCCTGCGGAGATGTTGAGGAACATGAACAGCCACGCCTGCCAGAAGAAGCGGTTGCAGAAAAGCTGCATGTAGCTGAACTCAAGCGACGGGATGCCGTGTCCGAAGCTCTGCACCTGGATCTTCGGCTTCTTCAGGAGGAAGCACGCCGCGACCATAGGCACCGCGTAGAAGATCGCGTATGCGTGGAAGACGTTCGTGATGCCGTAGTCCATGAACCCCTTGAGCTGGAACACGGCAACCGACTCGCCGGGCGTGCCCCAGTGGATACCGCTGAAGAGGATCGTCGACAAGGTCGAGCCAAGTCCGAACGAGATGATCGGCAGCGCCGCCGCAATCGCCTTGTGCTCCGGAAACCAAAGCATCATCGTCTTGACCGGCGAGATGTAGATGACGCCTGTGCCGAGTCCGATGAGGAAGCCGTAGCCGAGGTAGATCATCGCAAGCGACTTCATGTGGACGCCCGCCTCCGTAACGAGGAGTCCCGAGAGGAAGAGCGTCGTGCCGATGATCGTAGACAGGCGTATGTTCTTCTCGACGATCTTGCCGAAGAACGCCGCGCCCATTCCGAGGAAGAATATGCCGAGCGAAAACGCGAACTGGACGTTCTTCTGCGTCTCGCCTATGTGCTGGGCGATTTCCGTCGAGAAGTTGGTGAATGCGTAGATCTGACCTACCGAAACGGCCAGCAGGAACGCCGGCAACACAGCCCTGAGGAATCTTTTCATGGCGGGTATGATACCAAATATTGTGTCGGAGTGCAACCGCGAACACAACCAATGGTATATAATTGCCCTTTTTACCCCGAAAAGCCCTCAGACTGGACGTCAGAGCGCGGCTACGTTCATCTCCTTGAGCGTGGTGCGTCCGTCGTACAATGCCTTCCCGACGATTGCGGCTCGCAGGTTCGCGCGCTCGAGCGCCTTCAGGTTCTCAACGTCGAACGGCGAGCTTACGCCGCCAGAAGCCGTGACCTGGCATGTAGGCGCGGCGTCGCAGATGGCGGCCATCTGGGTGAGGTTGGGGCCGCCGAGCATTCCGTCGGTCGCGGTATCGGTGTAGATGATCGTCTTCGCTCCGGCCTTTGCGACGGCGGCTGCGAGCTCCGTCGCCTTTACCGTCGTCGTCTCGACCCAGCCCTTCGTCTGGACAAATCCGTTCCGCGCGTCGATGCCGACCGCTATCCTGTCACCGTAGAGCTCAAGCGCCTCGGAAAGGAACGCGGGGTCGTCCAGCGCCGCGCTGCCGATGATCGCGCGCGCAGCGCCCGCCTCGATCACGGCGCGGAGCGCGTCCATGGTGCGGATGCCGCCGCCGACTTCGACGGGGCCGCCAAACGCCTCGATGATGCGCGCAATTACCTCGGCGTGCTTCGGCTCGCCAGCGAACGCGCCGTCGAGGTCGACGACGTGCAACTCGCGCCCGCCCTGCTCTCGCCAGTCGCGCGCCTGCGCCGCCGGGTCGTCTCCGTATACCGTGACGTCGTCCGCCCGGCCCTGTCGGAGCCGCACGCACTTTCCGTCCTTCAAGTCGATCGCGGGAAGTATCACCATGTCAGATGACCCCCTTCGAGGACGGAACGCCCTTCTCGTTCGGGTCGACGGCCTTGGCCTGCCTCAGCGCGCGCGCAAAGCTCTTGAAGAGCCCCTCGCAGACATGGTGCGCCTCGTCGCCGTATATCTGGCGGAGGTGGATGTTCGCGCGGGCCTCGACCGAGACGGCGCGGAAGAACTCCTCGACGAGCTTCACCTCGAAGTCCCTCACGAACATGTGCTTCATCGCGCACTGCATGACGAGGAACGGACGCCCCCCGAGGTCAAGCGAAGTCTCGCACAGCGCCTCGTCCATCGGAATGGACGCGAAGCCGTAGCGCACGATCCCCTTCCTGTCGCCAAGGGCCTGGTCGATCGCCTTGCCGAGCACAAGCCCGACGTCCTCGACGGTGTGGTGGTAGTCGACGTCGATGTCGCCCTTCGCCTTGACCGTGAGGTCGATCAGCGCGTGCTTCTTAAGAAGCTCAAGCATGTGGTCGAAGAAGCCGACCCCCGTGTCGACAGTACCCTCGCCAGAACCGTCGAGGTTCAGCGCAAGCTCAATCTTTGTTTCCTTGGTGTCGCGTGAGATTTTAGCCGTTCTCATGCGGATATTATACCATATTCTCGCACCCGTGAAGCGACGGAAACCATACGTCACACGAAACGCAACCAGCGACAACGCCGACAGGCCGCATTTACTTTCAGAACGTGATCCTGCTTTTGCCCGATGCGGCGAACGCCTACTGACGACGAGACTCTTCCCAGTGGCGAATCTTCTTGATGAGCTCCCCGTTGGCCGAAGGCGTGGAGGCGGCGACAATCTCTTCCGCGAGCTCGCACGTGTAGCTTGGAAGGCGACGGACGAATGCCGTCTGCCGCAGACGGTCGATGATGCCCTTGATGTCGGCGCCGCTGTATCCCTCGGTCTTCTTTGCCACGAGGTCGCCGAGTCGCTCGTCGTAGGGCACTTCGCCCTTCCCGAGAGACGAAAGCACCATCTGTCGGCGGGCGGCGAAATCGGGCGGCCCCACGTAGAGGCAGATGTCGAAGCGTCCGGGACGCAGAAACGCCTCGTCGATGAGCCAGGGGACGTTCGTCGCTCCAAGTAGGAGAATCGGATTCTTCGTCTTGTCCATGCCGTCCAGCTCCTGGAGGAGGAGGGAGATCACCTTGCGGGAGGTTTCGTGGACCTCGGCGGAGCGGTTGGGGAAGATGGCCTCAAGTTCGTCGATGAAGACGACGGAGAGGTCGTTCTTGCGGATGTCCCGGAAGAGCTTCTTCACCTTGCCTTCCGATTCGCCCACGAACTTTCCGAAGATGTCCGCCGCCGTGACCATGTAGAACGGCAGGTCCAGTTCGCCGGCCACCGCCTGCGCGAGGAAGGTCTTGCCCGTTCCCGGCGGTCCGTAGAGGAGCATTCCCCCGCCCGCGCTCAAACCATAGCGCTGGGCGAGCGAGGCGTCCTTCACGGGTTCGATCAGGCGGAGGCGTATCTGCTCCTTGACGTCCTCCATCCCCGCGACGTCCGCCAGACGGACGCTCGGCCTTTCGCAGATGCGCGTGCCGTCGGAACCCGCATTGCCGGACCGGGACGGCATCGTCTCCGCCTCCCATTCGTGTATCTTGTCGAGGAGCGCGCCGTTTGCGGAAGGCGAGATCGATGCGATGGCCTCGTCCGCAAGGGCGTGGTTGTAGTAGCGCGCATGGGTGGAATAGGCAAGCTGGCGCAGCCGGTCGAGGACTCCTTTCAAGTCTGCGCCGCTGTAGTTCTTGGTGCGCTCGGCCATGTAGTCGGGAAGATCCTCGACATAGGAAACCTCGCCCTTGTCGAAAGCAGTATAGAGGATGTGGCGGCGGGCGGCCTGGTCGGGAGGACCCACGAAGAGCCGGATGTCGAAGCGCCCCGGACGGAGGAACGCCTCGTCCACCAGCCACGGCACGTTTGTCGCGCCGAGAAGGAGAATCGGGTTCTTGCTCTGGTCCATGCCGTCCAGCTCCTGGAGGAGGAGTGAGATCACCTTGCGCGTGGTCTCGTGGACTTCCCCGCCCGAGCGGCTCGGGAAGAGCGTCTCCAGCTCGTCGATGAAGACGACGGAGAGGTCGTTCTTGCGGATGTCCCGGAAGAGCTTCTTCACGTTGCGCTCGGATTCGCCGACATACTTGCCGAAGATGTCGGCGGCGGTGACCATGTAGAACGGCAGGTCCAGCTCGCCTGCAATGGCGCGCGCGAGGAAGGTCTTGCCCGTCCCGGGCGGACCGTAGAGAAGCATTCCTCCGCCCGTCCTGATGCCGTAGTGCCTGGCGGTGTCCGCATCTCTCATGGGCTCGATCAGGCGGAGGCGTATCTGCTCCTTGACGTCTTCCATCCCGGCGACGTCGGAAAGCCGCACGTCCGGGCGCTCAGCGATCTTGACGCCGTTTGAACCGGTGTTGCCGGAGTTGGACGGCATAACCTCCGCCTCCCAGTCGTGGATCTTGTCGAGGAGCGCGCCGTTGGCGGTAGGCGAAACCGCGGCGATGGCCTCGTCGGCGAGCGCCCGGTCATAGCACCTGGCGTTCTTCGAGTAGGCAAGCTGGCGTATGCGGTCCATGACGCCATTGATATCCGCACCGCTGTAGTTCTTCGTCTTTTCCGCCATGTAGGGAATCAGGCCTTCTGCACATGGGATCTTGCCAATGGAAAATGCACCTTGCAGCATCTTCTTCCGCGCCTCTTCGTCGGGGAGCCCTACAAATATCTTTATGTCGAAGCGCCCCGGGCGGAGAAACGCCTCGTCCACCAGCCACGGCACGTTCGTCGCACCGAGGAGAAGGATCGGGTTCTTCGACTTGTCGAGCCCGTCCAGCTCCTGAAGAAGAACAGAAATCACCTTGCGCGTGGTCTCGTGGATGTCTCCGCCAGAACGGCTCGGAAACAGCGTCTCGAGCTCGTCGATGAAGACGACGGAGATCGGGTTGCGACGAATCTCCGCGAAAATCCGCTTTATGTTGCGCTCGGATTCACCTGCATACCTGCCGAACACGTCCGCCGCCGTGATCATGTAGAACGGTAGGTTCAGCTCACCCGCGACCGCGCGCGCAAGCATGGTCTTTCCCGTCCCCGGAGGGCCGTAGAGAAGGACTCCGCCTCCGATGCTGATCGCGTACATCTTGGCGCGCTCCGGATTGCGCACCGGCTCGATGAGCCGCAGGCGTATCTGCTCCTTCGCGTCGTCCATGCCCATCACTTCCGCCATCGTGAGATTCGGACGGCTCGCAAGTCGCACCGAATCCGCGTCGCCGCTCTCCTTCGTCAAGGCGGCCTCGCCCCTTTCGGATTCTGCTCGCGACGGCGCACCAGTCAGCAGGCTCCGCACGGCCAGGATGAACACTCCGCCGAGCACGACCGCCAGCAACAGCTTGAGCGTCGACGGAATCTCCAAGAATTCGTTGTTCAGCCTTATCAGAAGCCATACCGCAAAAGACATGACAAGCGAGATCGAGGCTATAGACAGCGCCTTGACGAGAATCGCATGGGCCCGGTCGGGGATGGAAAAGTCGTCCACGCATTTCGAAAGAAAGGAGGCCGCAATCGAAAGGGACATGAAGAGTCCTACGACGACTATTATGCTGAGGATGTAGAACCCCGTTTGCGTGATCTGCATGCCGTGACCTTGCAGAAATGTCGCAATCGGCGTGGTCACGTGGCCGGCGAAAAAGCACACGACCGGATAGAGGAGTATTACGATCAGGGCTCGGACGATCCTTCGCCCGGAGTTGGCCATTATCTGATTGATCAGTCCAAAAAACGGGAAAAAGAGGAATGCCGAAGTCACCCAGGACAGTCCGAACAGATAGCGAGCCACGAGGACGGCCGCCACACCAAAAGCCCAAGCAGATAATTCGCTCATTGCGCTCACAATACCCTATTCTCCTTAATTCGCATAAGAATATTGTACCATATTTGCGCAACCATCCACGAACTTCCGTGTAGCAAAGTCAATGGAATGTCACTTCATTCCGGTACCACCGCATGGCGCACGCGAAGAATCTCCTGTCCGCAAAGACATACCTTCCATCCGAATGCAGCCGTGCGCGCCAACCGGCTTGCGCGTCATCAGCTCGTCGATGACGCGCCCGACTTCGGCCTTCGAAAGCTTCTCCGTCACACGGAGGTGGCGTCCGTTCTCGGCATCCGGAACCCACTCGTCGGAACCGTCGCCGCCGACCATGCGGTAGATGCCGCGCTCGGCGTTGAAGTACGGCTCGACGCCGCGGACCGCGATCAGCACGGCGGTTTCGTCCCAGGCGGACCTTCCGCCGATGCCGAATCCGCGCTTGAGGAACAGCGCCGGATCCCGTTCGACGTCCCCGCGCGGCGGGAGGTTGTCCGCGAACACGTCCCTGACGGGATTGCGCGCCCCTTCCGTCTCCGCGACGGCGCGTCCGGCGAAGCAGTCGTGTCCGTAGTTCCAGTCGGTGAACACCACCGGCGTCGGCCAGCCCTCGAGCGCGATGCGCGAAGACTCGGCGTCGCACATGGAGTTGAACTCCCTGCCCGCAGGATGCCGGCACGCCATGGCGACCCATAGCTTCACCTTCTTCGCGACGAGCTCCCTGCCGCCGAGCGGCGAGATGCCGTCCGGCTTCGTCTCCAGGAGACGGCGCAGGTTCGTGAGGAAGCCGACGGAGCAGATGACGACGCTGCCGTCCGGCTGCGCGGCGAGGACGCGGCGGTAGACTTCGTTCGCGTCGGGCGCGTCGTCCGCGTCCGCGTGGCGGAACCAGCCGGGGTAGTCCGCAAGCAGCTTGCGGTACTTGTAGTGCATTCCGTCCTTTCCGCCGGGTCCGTCGAGCGGACAAGAGGGATCGACCTTCGCCGTCGCGCCGGGGCGGACGCCCATGACGCCGATTTCCTTCGGCGCCCCCGTCGGGATGTCGGGCCGTCCGTAGTAGCGGTTGACCACCTCGATCGCACCCACGGAGGCGTTGCCGCGCGTCGAGCTGACAGTCGCGAGAATCTCGCACTCCCCGGCGTCCGCGAACGCGTGCAGGCACGCCAGCGCGCCCACGTCGTCGAAGTCCGTGAACATGTCCGTGTCGAACACGACCTTGACCGGCGCCCATGCTTTTGGATTTGTCCCACCGACGGCAAGCGGAATCTCCGCTGGCAATGCAATTGTTGCCACCAATGCGAACGCCAAGGCCAGATGTTTCTGCGTTGTCATGAAGAACACCTTTCACTACGTAAGTTCTTCATGATTATACCATATTCCCCACTCCGCGCGTAAGGCGATTAGCAACACCCGGCAAGTTGACAGTCCGACGGGTTTATGAGATACTATGTATTGCCTTGAGACTGCTCTACCGGAGCAGTTGGGCATGCACGGAAAAAAGTCTGGGACATACTTCATGAAAAAGACAATCCTCGCAGGCGCGGCGCTCATTGCCGCGCTTTCCGCCTCGGCCGAGAAGCTGGCGTTCCTCGGCACCACGGACAAGAACCCGCTCGAATACGCCCTCAACGAGACGATCACGTTCACCGTGACGCTCGTGGACAAGGACAACGGCAACGCGGCCGTCACCGGACGCGAGCTGAAGTGGACGCTCTCCGGCGACGACAGTACGCTGGATGCCAGCGGCACCGCGACGAGCGACACGCCACTCGTCGTCACCACGGCGCTCACGTACCCCGGCTTCGTGCGCCTGAAGGTGCAGGTGAAGGACAACGGCGAATGGCTCAACGACAAGGACAACATCTTCGACGGCGGCGCGGGCGCGGACGTGATGAACATCCAGGAATGGCCGGCCCCTTCGAACTTCGCCTCTTTCTGGCAGAATGCCACCAACACGCTCTACTCCACGGCGTACACGCCGGTCTGCACGAACTTCAACCCGGAAGGCGCGGTGGACGGCATCAGCTACTACCTCTTCGACATCCCCGTTTTCGCGGGCGAGCGCAACGCCACCGGCATCATCGGCATGCCCACGGGAGCCGCCATGGGGTCCTGCGGCATCATCGTCCACACCTACGGATACGGATACGGGCGCACGGAGCTTCCGAAGTCCACCGAGGTGCTCGCCGGCAACATCGTCGTCAACATCGCCCGCCACGGCGAGGACCCCTGGAACCCGGACGACAGCTACTACACGAGCGAGGTGCAGAACGGCTTCGCCAAGAGCTTCTGCTTCCGGAACAACGACGCCACGGTCGCAGACACCGACTACTACAAGATGATCATGCGCGACCTCCGCGCGGTGCAGTACGCGAAGACGCTGCCCGAGTGGACCGGCGCGAAGCTGGAGACGACGGGCGGCTCGATGGGCGGCTGGCAGGCCCTGGCCATCGCCGCGCTCGACTGCGACGTCACCAAGTGCTCCGCCGCGATTCCGTGGTCCGCCGACCTCGCCGGATACTCGAAGTTCGGCTACATGAAGGGATGGCGTCCGGACTGGACGCCGAACCTCGACTACATCGACCTGAAGAACCTCGCCACGCTCGTGAAGTGCCCCGTCACGCTCACGGCGGGACTGGGCGACTACGTGTGCCCGCCGTCCGGCGAGATCCAGCTCTACCGCGCCCTCGCCGTGGAGAAGCAGATCACCTTCACCCAGAACATGGGGCACGGCTCGGTCTACGGACCCAATGCGCCCAAGTACATACTGTCGGCCCAAGCGCCCGACGCCGAGCCCGAGCCGAGAACCCTCAACTGGATTGGCGGGAACAACAAGAAGTGGAACAACATAGATAACTGGCAGGACGCCGACGGGTTGACGAACGCGCTGCCGCGGAATGGTGACACGATCTACCTCAACGGCGTAACCGGCACGGAGAACGACATCGTCGACTTCATGCCCTACATGGTGAAGCTCAAGGGCTACCAGACGCACAAGACCACCAGCAAGCCCGTCATCTTCCGCAACGGCTCCTACGGCATCTACAACGAGGGCTACCTGTTCTTTGACGTCCCCATACAGCTCGAGGGCACGAACATCAACTTCTACTCGTCCTCACTGATAGGGCATCGCGGTCCGCTGTCGAGCTGGGACGGCGCGGATTGCGGCATCGTGAAGACTGGCACCGGCCGGGCGGGCATCCAGGGAGCCAACTGCACGTCGTCGTCTGATTTCGCCGGGTTCAAGTACGTCACCATCAAGGAAGGCCAGTGGATATTCGGCGTGAACAGCTCGGGCAAGATGCATCTGCTGCCGCCCGGCATGACGGTGACGTTCGACGGCGCGAGCACGTCGCTCGGCATCTCGTGTCCCTGCGTGTTGACGAACTTCTGCATCCGCGAGACGGCCGCCGCCTACAACATGGCCCACGCCATCACCTGCCAGATCGACAGCGGAACGCCGAGGCGCGGGAAGCTCACCCTCCGCGGCACGCCGCCGGACGACTCGACCGTCTTCACCGGCTCCTTCGAGAGCACGGTCGACTTCCGCTGGGAGCCCGACTCCTCCGCAAAGGAGTTTGTGCTCTCCGGACGCAACTCCACCACCACCGGCGACGTCGAGGTGGCTAACGGCACGCTGAGGCTCACGGCAGGCGCATCCTATTCCAAGCTTGGCAAGCTGACCGTCGGAGGAGGCACGAGCGCCCGCCTAGTTGTGGACGCCGCGCCGGCAACCGCCTTCCACGCCGAACAGCTTTCCTTGCTCTCCGCGAACGAACGCCTTGTGCTGTCCGAAGGCGTCACGCTCACGTTCGGTTCCGCACGAGTCAACAGACGCGCCGTTGCCTCGGGGACATACAGCGGCGTGGCGTCAGAGGATTGCACGCAGGTCGACTGGATCACCGGTGCCGGAAAGGTGGTCGTTGAAGACGGCGTCAGTCTCGGCGACAGGCTCGTCTGGCAGGGTCCCTACAACGGCAACTGGAGCGGCGCGACGAACTGGATGAACGAAACCTCGGGCGAGACGAGCGCCGTGCCGCTGGACGGCGACACGCTCGTATTCCCCAGTGCCAAGGTCGGCGGCAAGACACTTGAGGCAAACAACGACCTGGTAGAACTCAAGCCCTACCGCATCGAGCTGCCGACCAGCTACTCCGGGCCCAAGGGCAATGCGCTTGTCTTCGACGAGCATAGCTGGGGCATCTACAACAAGGGCTACATGTACTACAACCTCGACACCATAGTCACGGCTCCCAGCATCAACATCTACTGCTCCGACCTTGCCGGACACAACAAGGGCATCCACAGCCCAGACGGCAGTCCGTTCCGCATCGTCAAGACCGGCACTGGCTGGCTGGGATTCCTCCCCTCCGCCGGCAGCAGCTTCGCGGGATTGAAGTACTTCGACCTCCAGGAGGGCAAGATAGTGTTCGGCTGCCAGCACAACGGCGACATGAGCCTCTTCCCGGCCGGCATGGAAGTCACGTTCTCTGGAGAGAACACCAGCCTCCAGTTCAGCAAGGACTGCACGTTCGCTGACTTCTATATCTGCGAAGACGCGAGCGTCGTCGGCAAGCCGCACACCATCGGCAGCATGGAGCGCCTCGCCAACGGCGAGAGCTACATCGGATCGATCACGATCACCGGCACGCCGCCCGTGGACTCCATGCCGTTCACCGGCACGATCGTGAACCCCGTCAGCTTCTGCTGGAACCCCGACTCCGCCGCGAAGGAATTCGTGCTGAAGGGTTCGGCGTCCATTTCCTCGACCACCGGACGCCTCGAGGTCGCGCACGGAACAATCCGCTTCACCGAGGGAGCGTCGTTCACCAACCTCACTTGGCTCACGCTCTCCGGCGGCGCGGACAGTTGCCTCGCGTTCGACTCCGCCACGGCCTACGGTCCGCAGGCGAAGGTCCTCACGCTCGCCACCGGCAACGAGAAGGTCAGGCTTGCGGGCGGCGTGGTGCTCGCGGTCGACTCCGCCACCGTAGGCGGAAACGCGCTTCCCGAGGGATGCTATTGCTCGCAGTCCAATGTCGGCGGCACGCGCGTGGACTGGGTCGTTGGCGGAGGCTACGTGTGCGTAGGCGGCGCGTCGCTGCCTTCGCCCGCCACCGGCGACGGCGTCGCCGGAACATGGACCGCGAACGGCGGATCCAACACCTCCATCGGCAACGCCGCCAACTGGGGCGAGCCGGACAACACCGTGCTCCCGGACCTGACGGCCGGCACTCTTGACGCGACGTTCGGCGCGGGCTCCGGCGCGGTGCTCGACCGGACGGCCAGCTTCCACGGGCTCTCCTTCGCGGCGCCCGCTTCGTTCTCTCTCACGTCGCAGAACGATAGCTACTATGCGGCGCTCGGCGCAGGCGGACTCACCACCTCCGGCGACGGCCGCACCATTTCGCTTAGCTGGCCGCTGTTCCTCGCCGCGGACCAGACGTGGCAGCTGGCATCCGGCGACACGCTGAACGTCGGCGGTCCCGTCGCCGGCGCGGGCGCGCTCGTCATCAAGGGCGGCGGAACGTTGAACCTCAACGTCGCCACCGAGATGGGATCGGACGTCTTCATCACGAACGCGATCGTGAACGTCAACGCGGACAACGCCTTCGGATCCCGCGGCGACCCCATTAAGATCGACCTCACGGCCTCCAAGCTCACGCTCAACGGCGTCACCCTCGGGCGCGGCTTCACCGACATGGCAGCCAAAGGCAAAAACTCCAACATTTACATTACCGCCAATACAGACAACGTCATCGAGGGCGACATCTCCTTCCCCAACGCCCCGAACATTAACTGGAATTTCGGCAAAAACTCGTCCCTGCGCATCAAGGGCAGCATCAAGCGCTACACCACAAACTGGTGCTACTTCAAAGACGAAGGCACTCTCTACCTGGACGGCCCTCTTATGATGAGCGGCGGCAGCGCGTATGGCATGGGCT
>Ga0265298_10005814_pt1 | contig 15358 bp, 10 predicted proteins | sample AusTroGonzalo_MG_3_FD_193486 | JGI IMG/M metagenome (GOLD analysis project Ga0265298, IMG submission 193486) | Bovine rumen microbial communities from tropical cattle in Woodstock, Queensland, Australia - Gonzalo_01 | ecosystem: Host-associated > Mammals > Digestive system > Stomach > Rumen ... | reverse complement strand
ATTTCCTTCAGGAGGGTCGCGTCGCGCAGGTCTACGTTGGAATAATAGGAGTTGATCGCGAGAATGCTGACGGTTGCGCCTTCCTCAGTGGTGAGGGGCAGGGTTGCCAGATTCAGGCTTTCAGCACCGGCGGGGACCAGGCCGAGCAGCAGGGCCAGCGCCAGAACCAGGGACAGGATACGGGTCTTCTTCATAGGGTATCTCTCCTTTCTAAATATGCCTAAGCGCTTCTGAGCAGAGCGCCTTGAGCCTAAGGTGGTGGTTTGTCTGCAGCCTCAATCGGCGCAGAGGGCGGGATGGTTCATCCTTTCACAGCACCGAGCATGGTGCCGGAGACCAGGTACTTCTGGACGAAGGGGGTAATGACAAAGATCGGGACTGCCGAGAGGACAATACAGACATACCGGATTTTCAGGGTGTTTTCCGCGGCGGCGGCGGCAGCCTGGCCGCCGGCGGACTGCAGCACTTCGTTGGAAGCCTGCAGGAGGACGCGGCGGAGGAAGATCTGCAGCGGCTGCAGATTCGTATCCCCCAGGTACAGCATGGCGTTGAAGAAATCGTTGTAGCGTGCCACGGCGTAGTAGAGCGTGAGCACGGCGAGGGTCGGCTTGATGAGGGGTACCGCGATGCGTGTCATCATGTAAAACTCATTGGCGCCCTCCAGCGCGGCGTTTTCAAACAGGTCCTGGGGTACGGAGGACATGGCGCTGCGGCAGATCATCAGGTTATAGGCGCTGACGAGCACCGGAAGGATCATGGCCAGACGGCTGTTATACAGGCCGATGCCCGTGACGACGATATAGGTGGGGATCAGACCGCCGGAGAAATACATGGTGAAGGCCTCATAGAAATTCATCGGGCGGCGGAGGAAGAAATGGGACCTGGAGAGCGGATAGGCGCCGAGGCAGGTGAAGACCACGTTGGCCAAGGTACCGACGATCGTGTAGAAGAAAGTGTTGCCGTAGCTGATCCACAGCTGTTTATTGGTCGTTACCATGGAGAAAGCATCCAGCGAAAAACCCTTCGGGAACAGCAGCACGTCGCCCCGGGCAACGGCGGAGCCTTCGGAGATGGAAACGGAGACCACATAGAGGAACGGGTAAAGGGTGACAACCACCGCGAAGATGACCAGCACCCAGATGATCACATCCAGGGCTTTATCGCCGGGGGAGGCTTTCCGGAAGGAGTGGGGATTGGAAATCCTTCTTTTTCCGAGTGCTTTGACCGTCATACGCTCACTCCTCCTTTCTTACCACAGCGAAGAGCCGGTGACCCTGCGGGCCAGACGGTTGGACGCGACCACGAAGGCAAAGCCGACGGCGGAATAGAACAGGCCGACAGCGGCCGCGTAGCCGTACTTATGATTCTCGATGCCCTGGCGGTAGACGTAGGTGGAAATGACATCGCCGGTTTCATAAACGGCGGGGGAATACATGAGATAAACCTTCTCAAAACCGACGTTCAGCAGATTGCCGAGGGTCATGATGAGCAGGAGGATGATCGTTTCGGAAATGCCGGGGATGATCAGATGGATAATGCGTTGCCAGCGGGACGCACCGTCGACCTCCATGGCTTCGTAGAGGGAGGGATCGATGCCCATGATCGCCGCCACGAAAATGATGGAATTGAAACCGAAGGACTGCCAGGATCCGGAAATCACATACAGTTTACGGAACCAGGAGGGATCCGACATGAAGTTGACGGGTTTTCCGCCGAGCTTTGATATGAGCTGATTGATAATGCCGGTGGAGGGGGAGAGAAAGTTGGTCATCATACCGACCACGACGACGGTGGAAATGAAATAGGGCAGATAGGTGATGACCTGGGCCACCTTGGCAACCCGCGGAGAGCGGAGCTGGGTGATGGCCACGGCAAAAATGATCGGAATCGGGAAACCGAAGATGAGCGAATAGAAGGAAAGGAGGAAGGTGTTCCGAATGAGCCGAAAGGCGAAGGGGGAGGAAAAGAACTGGCTGAACCATTTGAAGCCGACCCACTTGCTGGTGAACAGGCCTTCAAAGCCGCTGCCCATCTTGAAATCCTCGAAGCCCATGACAAGACCGACCATCGGCAGATAGGCAAAAATCAGATAGTAAAGGAAGACCGGCAGGAACATCAGGAGCAGGTGCCTGTCCCGGATGATCAGCGTGCCCAGCGGCTTGCGCGTCTTCTGTGCATGAACCGTCATTGGATGGGTCGCCTTCCTTTCTTCTGTCGTTTTGTTCGCTTTTCACCTGTCCGATCCGTCCGGCTTGGAACCATATCGGACATCCTCGAGGAAAATGATAAAAAACGGGAACAAAAAAGACAAGCATCAGTTTTTCCTGCGGAATTTTTTGATGCTTGCCTTGATTTATATAGGGTTTCGGGGTTTTTGGAAAGTACGGACAAATTACTTTTTTCGGGGCCGGGAGGGGCTGCTTACGTCTTGCGGTAGTCACTGGGATTGATGCCGACGGTTGCCTTGAAGTTTCGGCGGAAGGTGAGAAGGTTGGTGAAACCGCACTGCTCCGCGATTTCCTCGAGGGACAGATCCGTGGTCTGGAGGAGTTCCGTCGCGTGCTGAATCTGGCAGTCGCGGACGTACTGGAGGAAGGTTTTGCCGAAGGCATCCCTGCAGACGGTTCCGACCAGCTTTCCGGAGACGCCGAAATGATCCGCCACGGAGGACAGACTCAAATCCGGATTGAGGACGTTGGCATTGATATAATCGCAGATTTCCTGCTGGAGGCGGTCTTCGCCCTGATTGCCGGCTACCTCCTTCTGATAGGTGACGAGGGTCTGGGACAGAACGCCGCGGTAATACGAGAAGATTTCCTCGATGGTTGCCGGCTCCGGAAGACGCTCGATCCGGAGATGGGTTGTGCTCTTTTCGCTGATTTCGCGGAGTGCGCCGCTGATACAGGAATGCAGCTCATCCACCAGGCGATGGACAGCGGCGGGAGAGAGCGAGGCCTTGCGGAAATTCTTCTCCCAGATCTGATCCATGAGACCGGTCAGGTCATCGGGGCGGTTTTCCGTGAGGGCCCGGACCATTTTTGCCTGGGCATCCTTGGGGAACCAGAACTCGCGGTCCTGGACTTCCGGCTCCTTTTCGGTGAAATACACGCTGCCGCGGCCGCCCGTAATCATGTTTTCGAGGGCGGCGGAGGCATCCAGACAGGCGGCGCGGAGACGGTCCGGTTCCGTTTCCGGACTGCTGACGCCGATGGTGATCGCCAGATCCGGATCATCCACCGCTTCGGTGATCTGCTGCAACATGGTGTAGAAAAGATCCGCCAGCGCATCCGGGTTGTCCCCGTTCACAACGACATAGATGTTCTGAGCATCCTTCGGGCAGGTGACGATGAGCTGCTCTTCGCGGGAAAGGGCGGCGCAGGCATGGGCGGAAAGCGTCCGCGCATCCAGGTAACGCTGCTCGGACGAAACTTTTTCGCGGGTGACGGCCAGATTAACGAGACCGACCATATAGAATTCCCAGCGGAGGAACCAGAACTGTTCTTCCCGCAGGGCGCTGACCTGGGCTTCATTCATGTTGCCGCTGAGCAGCTGATGGAGCGCGCCGTGGCTGGCATAGGGGGAGACGGTGATCATTTTTTCCCGGTATCCGTTTCTTTCGCCGATCAGATCCGAGATGCCTTTCAGCACCGCGTCGAGATCGCCGCTGCCTTCGGCACCCGGTTCCTCGGTGGCAACCATTTCGGTGATGGCGCCGATGGGGGCATATCTGTGGCGGAGGTAATGGTAGCAGCCGAAGAGGGAAAGGATTCCGATCAGGGCGATGAGCAGTACCGGCCAGAGGGATTTGAGGGGGAGCGGCACATGAAGGGCGGCGGAATCCATGTCGAAGCGGTAGGTGAGGCTGGTGCTGACCAGACTCTGAACTTCAATCGAATCCTCCGGATTCTGAAGACCCCCGTAGACAAAGATCTGCTTGGCACCGTTCCGGACGGAGATATTGCCGAAGAGCGGCCGGAGTTCCTCCGCACGGCTTTCCAGCGGAGCAAGCTCCATCAGCACCACAGCCAGGCCCCTGGCGCCGCCGTGGGCGTTTCCGGCGGTATAAGCGTCCGCCCAGATCAGGAAATTCCGGTTCAGGATCATATTGGAATTGCCCTTGAGGCCGAGAAGTGAGACGCCGTTTGTCACCTCGATCCAGGGCGTGACGGGCAGGGTGCGAAGCGGATCCTCCACGGCAATGACCCGGCCGGGGGCAAAGAGGCGGGTGTCGCCGTCAAAACCGAGCAGGATGGCATAGACCTCCAGATTTCCGGAGGAGGCTTTGACCCGGCTCAGCTCGCTCTGGGACCTGTAAAGGAGCATCGAGTCCGGCGTTTTCTTTTCGATACAGATGGACTGATACATATTCCGGAGAATTTCGGAAGAGTTCATGGCGCCGGTCAGGCTTTGGGCGATCAGCAGGTTCTGATCCATTTTCGTTGCAAAGGCGACGGCTTTCTGCTGCGCCTCGTTCCGGACCGCCGTCGTGCGGTTTGCATGATCGGAAACCAGATACCAGGAGGAGAAGGCGGCAATCGAAAACAGGATCAGCAGGACATAGGAAAGGAAGAGCCTCCGGAAAAAGGAGCTTCTGAACAGCTTCTCGTTTTTGCCTTCCATGCGGATCCTCCAACACACCTTATTTAATGAAAGAACAGGTCTATTATACGTGAGGGGATGGTTGAATTCAACCTTGAAATCCGGGCGGGGCTTGACCGGCGGGAGAGGTTGTGTTAGCATTTTGGCTGAAAAGGAAAGGAAGCGAACGACTTTATGAAAGACCGGAAAATCTACTGCCTGAACAATATCGCGAAAATCGGAACGGACGGATTCCGCTCCGGCTATTCGCTGATTGACTCCATGGACGAGGCGGCGGGCGTACTGGTGCGCTCGGCCGACATGAAGGAAATGACTTTCCCGGCAGGCCTGCGGGCGATCGCCCGGGCCGGGGCCGGGGTGAACAACATTCCGCTGGACCGCTGCGCGGAGGAGGGCATCGTCGTTTTCAACACGCCCGGCGCCAACGCGAACTCTGTGAAGGAACTGGTACTTTGCGGCATGCTGCTGGCGGCGCGGGACGTGGCCGGCGGCATCGCCTGGGTTCGGGAGAACGCGGGGGACGAGAACATTGCCAAGACGACCGAGAAGGCGAAGAAAGCCTTCGCCGGCAACGAACTGAAGGGCAAGACGCTGGGCGTGATCGGCCTGGGCGCCATCGGCGTGCTGGTGGCCAACGCCGCCGTTTCCCTGGGGATGAAGGTTTACGGCTTTGATCCTTACCTTTCTGTCAACTCCGCCTGGAATCTATCCCCCATGGTGATCCACGCGGAAAAAGTCGAGGAGATCTACGGCGTGAGCGACTACATCACGATCCACGTTCCCGCCACGGCGGCAACGAAGGGCATGGTCGGCGCCGAAGCGATTTCCCAGATGAAAGCGGGCGCGGTGGTGCTGAACTTCGCCCGGGACACGCTGGTGGATGAAACAGCCATGGCCGCGGCGCTGGAAGAAGGCCGGATCAAGCGCTATGTGAGCGATTTCCCGACGCCGGCGAGCACCCACATGAAAAATACCATCATCATTCCGCACCTGGGCGCTTCCACGGAGGAGGCGGAGGACAACTGCGCGGTGATGGCAGTGAAGCAGCTGCAGGACTACCTGGACAACGGCAATATCCACAACTCCGTGAACTATCCGGAGATTAACCTCGGCGTCTGCGAAACCGACGCCCGTGTCGGCATCCTGCACAAGAACATTCCGAACATGCTGAGCCAGATCACGACCTTCTTCGGCAACCAGGGACTGAACATCGAAAACCTGGCGAACAAGAGCCGCGGGAACTATGCCTATACGCTGCTGGATCTGAGCCACCCGATGCCCCATGACACGGTTGAACGCCTGAAGGAGATTGACGGCGTGATCCGCGTGCGCAGAATTGTGGAGAATAAGTAAAAAAATGAAGATTACGAAAATCGTTATCACCGGCGGGCCCTGCGCGGGAAAGACGACCGCCATGAGCTGGATTCAGAACGCCTTCACGCAGAAGGGGTACACGGTGCTGTTCGTGAGCGAAACGGCGACGGAACTGAGCAGCGGGGGTGCACCCTGGAAGCTGACCCGGAACAACAGGGAATACCAGCTGCAGGTGACCAAACTGATGCTGGCCAAGGAGCAGGCCTTTGAGGCCATCGCGAAGACCTTTGAGGCGGAAAAGGTGCTGATCGTCTGCGACCGCGGCACCCTGGACAACCGGGCCTACATGACCGACGAAGAGTTCCGGTATGTTCTGGAACAGCTTGGGACCAACGAGGTGGAGCTGCGGGATCACTACGACGCGGTGTTCCACCTGGTGACGGCGGCAAAGGGCGCGGAGGAATTCTATACCTACGCGAACAACGCCGCGCGGTATGAGACGGTGGAGGAAGCCATCGCTTCGGACGACCGGCTGATTACCGGATGGACGGGGCATCCGCACCTGCGGGTGATCGACAACCGGTATGACTTCAACGGAAAGATGATGGCGTTGATCACGGAGATCTCCGCTTTCCTCGGCGAGCCGCGGCCGCTGGAGACCAAGCGGAAATATCTGATTGAATATCCGGACGTGCAGGAACTGGAGAAGCGGCCGAACTGCCAGCGGGTGGACATCCTGCAGGCCTATCTGAAAAGCGAGATCCCCGGGGAAACGGTTCGGATCCGCCAGCGGGGCCGGGACGGGAACTACGTTTACTTCAAGACCCGCAAGCGCACGATCGACGGGAAGCGGATCGAGATGGAAGAGCGGCTGAGCAAGAACGAATACCTGGAGCTGCTGATGCAGGCGGATCCGGAGCTGCGGCCGATCCGCAAGGAACGCTACTGCCTGAGCGAGAACGGACTTTACTACAACATCGATATCTATCCCCAGTGGACGGATCAGGCGCTGATGGACATCGAACTGTACGGCGGGGAAGAAACGGTCGTGTTTCCGGACGGCATCAAGGTCATCCGGGAAGTCACCGGGGAGAAGGAATTCACAAATCCGTACATTGCCGGAAGACGATAACGCAAAACGGCCCGAACCGGGAACGGTCCGGGTTGTTTTTACGGGCGGGTTTTGATATAATCAGAAGAAAAGAAAAAAAGCAGGTGATTGCGGTTGAACAGAATCAGACGGATGGCAGCATGGGCAGCGGCAGCCCTTCTTCTTGTGACGCCCGGCATCCGGACCGTGGCGGAGGTTGCGGCGGACAAAACGGAAAGCCGGGGCCGGGTGACGGAGATCAACTGGAGAGACGAAAACGGCAACCTTGCGGCAGGGCCGGAAGGCTATGCCACGGTTAAATATGAATACGGATACAACAAAACCACGGAAACCTACTACGACGCGGAAGGCTTTCCCTATGAGACAGCGGGCGGCTACTACGGGCGCATCGTTTCCCTTGACAGTTTCCTGGTGGTAACCGAATACATCGGGATCAACGGGAAGCCGGTGAACACCCGGATGGGCTATGCACGGGTGGAACGGCGGACCTTTATGTTCGGGCCGGAGCGGTTCACGATCTTCTACGACGCGGGCGGCCGGGTTGTGACGGTGCCCTCGCTGGGGTACGCCCAGGTTGAAACGACGGCCAGCGGAAAGACGCTGACGGGGCGGATCTTCAAGGACGAGAAGGGCAACAAGGTCGACTCGGTTTTCGGATACGCGGCGATGATGAAGAAGATGAACCGGAACCGGAACATCATCCGCGTATGGTATGAACATGCGGACGAATCGGCCGCCACGGGGCCGGACGGATGGAGCCGCTGTGAAATCCGAAGGGATCCGGACAACGACGCGCGGATCAATGCGATTGAATTCTACGACATTGCGGGGAACCTGACGGACGCGGGCGGATATGCCCGGGAAGAATACCTGTACAAGGGCAACGCGGTGATTAAAACCCGGTACAGCAGCACCGGGGCACGGGTTTCGCCCGGCGGGGACGCGGCAAGCGTTCAGCAGGTGATCCGGGACGAACTGGTGACGGAGGAAATGTATCTGAACGAGGCAGGGGAGCCGACAATACTGCCGGAGGGATACGCCGGAGCGACCTATGCCTACGATGGGAACGACCGGCTGATCCTGGTCCAGTATGTGAACGCGGCGGGTGAAAAAACGACCTGCGGCCGGGGATACAGCGCCGTTCAGCAGACCTGGGACGCGGACGGACGGCTGATCAGCAGGAGATACGTGGATACGGAAGGCGCGGCCGTGAACAACGACGACGGCGTTTGCGAGGAACGGTATGAATACGACGAAGAAGGCCGGATGACCGGGACGAAGAAGTACGACAACACCGGAAATGCGGTGCGATGAGAGAAAAGGAGGAAGCACATGGACATCAGCAGACTGGAAGCCCCTTACGAGATTACCTCCATTGACCCGTGGCTGGCGCCCCATTCCGGGGACATCGAGCTGCGGATGAACCGCTTCAAGGAAAAACGGTGGCAGATTGCAGGCGGCGCGGAAACGCTGACTGAGTTTGCCAACGGCGCGCTGTATTTCGGATTCCACCGGACGGAAGACGGATGGGTTTTCCGCGAGTGGATGCCGGGAGCGGACGAAGTTCACCTGGTGGGCGATTTCAACAAATGGAACCGGGAAAGCCATCCCCTGGACCGGGGCGAGAACGGCGTTTGGGAAATCGTAATGAAGGGGAAAAACGCCCTGAAGCACGGACAGCACGTGAAGCTCTGGGTTCGGAAGGGCGAAGACTGGTTCGAGCGCCTGCCGGCCTATTCGACCAAGGTGACCATGGACGAGAAGACCATGCGCCTTTGCACCCAAATCTGGGCGCCGGACGAGGCATTCGAGTGGACGGACGAAGCCTTCATGAAGCAGGCGCCGGCCGCGCCCCTGATTTATGAAGCACACATCGGCATGGCCCAGGACAAGGAAGGCATCGGAACCTATCAGGAGTTTGCGGACAACATTCTGCCGCGGATTGCGAAGCTGGGCTACAACACGGTTCAGCTGATGGCGGTTCAGGAACATCCGTACTACGGGTCCTTCGGATACCAGGTGACGAACTTCTTCGCGGCGGCCCACTGGTACGGTGCGCCGGACGGGCTGAAATACCTGGTGAACAAGGCCCACAGCCTGGGCATCCGGGTGCTGCTGGACGTGGTGCACAGCCACGCCTGCCCGAACGTGGGCGAAGGCCTTCAGATGCAGGACGGAACGGATGACCAGTACTTCATTCCGGGAGACCGGGGATGGCATCCGGCCTGGGGCACGCGGCTGTTCAACTACGCACGGCCGGAGGTGCTGCACTTCCTGCTGAGCAACCTGAAATTCTGGCAGACGGAATATCACTTCGACGGCTTCCGGTTTGACGGCGTGACCAGCATGATCTATCACGATCACGGCCTGGGCAGCGCTTTCACGAACTACGACATGTATTTCAACATGAACACGGACATCGAAGCGATCAACTATCTGCAGCTGGCCAACGAACTGATTCACGAGGTGAACCCCAACGCGGTGACCGTATCGGAGGACATGAGCGGCATGCCCGGCATGTGCCTGCCGATTGAACAGGGCGGCATCGGATTCGACTACCGCCTGGCCATGGGCGAGCCGGACTACTGGATCAAGCTGCTGAAGGACGTTCGGGACGAGGACTGGAACATGAACGCCCTGTGGCACGAGATGACCACCCGGCGGCCGCAGGAAAAGGTGATCGGCTACTGCGAAAGCCACGACCAGGCGCTGGTCGGGGACAAGACCATCCTTTTCCGGATGGCGGACGCGGAAATGTATACCGGCATGATGAAGGATTACCACACCTTTACCATGGATCGGGCCATCGAACTGCACAAGATCATCCGGCTCTACACGATGAGCCTGGGCGGGAACGGATACCTGAACTTCATGGGCAACGAGTTCGGCCATCCGGAATGGATCGACTTCCCGCGGGAGGGCAACGGCTGGAGCTATAAATATTGCCGGCGGCAGTGGAAGCTGGTGGACGACAAGCGGCTGAAGTATGAATGGCTGAACGACTTTGACGCGGCCATGATCAACCTGGCGAAGGAGCGGAAGCTGCTGGACGATCCCTACGCGGTGAGCCTGTGGATCGATCCGGACCGGAAGATCATCACCTACAGCCGGGGAAACCTGCTGTTCGTCGTGAATTTCCACAACAGCTATTCCGAACCGCAGTTCTTCCTGCACGCCCATACCACCGGAGAAGGCAAGTACAGGGTGATCCTGAGCACGGACGAGGAACGGTTCGGCGGACCGAAGCTGATTGACCACAACGTGACATATTATACGGAATACATCGAGGGCAGGGGACTGGGATTCAACGTTTACAGCCCCTGCAGGACGGCGATGGTGCTCGAACGGTTTGAGTGATACCATTTGAAGGAGAATGCCCATGATTTTTACAGCTGAGAAGAATGCGCTGATTGCCCGCCGCGGCGGAGAAACCCTTCGGATTGAAGGATGGGGAAAAGACAGCCTGCGGGTGCGGGCAGTGATGTATGACGGCTGGACCGGGAACGACTGGGCCCTGACGGAAAAACCGGAAGAGGCGGAGTGCGCCGTTTCGATCGGTACGGCGCAGGAGCCGAACGGGGATCTGACGTTCCGGGAAGTTCCCTGCGCTGAGATTACCAACGGCCGGATCCGGGCGACGGTGAACTTTGCCGGCGTGATCAGTTTCTATCGGGACGGGGCGCTGATTCTTCGGGAATACTTCCGCGCCTACGGCGGAACGCTGAGCGAGGGCAGCCGCTGCCTGAAGATTGTGAACCGGGATTGGAAGGGCTGCATCGGCGGGAGCGAGTATACGCTGACGGTGAAGTTTGACGCGAACGACGGCGAAAAAATCTACGGCATGGGCCAGTATCAGCAGCCGTGGCTGAACCTGAAGGGGAACCTGGTGGAACTGGCGCAGCGGAACAGCCAGATTTCCGTTCCCTTCATGGTGAGCAGCCTGGGATATGGTTTGCTTTGGAACAACCCGGCGGTTGGTCAGGTGGCTTTCGCGAACAACTATACCGAATGGGTTGCGAAGAGCACCCGGCAGATGGACTACTGGATCACGGCGGCGGACGGTCCGAAGGAGATTCTGAAGAATTATACCGGCGTGACCGGACGGGCACCGATGTTCCCGGAAAACCTGATGGGCCTTTGGCAGTGCAAACTGCGCTATCGGACGCAGGAGGAAGTGCTGACGGTTGCGCGGCAGTATCAGAAGGAAGGCATCAAAATCGATCAGATCGTAATCGACTTCTTCCACTGGACGCTGCAGGGAGACTGGAAATTCGACAAAACTTACTGGCCGGATCCGAAGGCGATGGTGGACGAGCTCCATTCCATGGGCATCCGGGTGATCGTTTCCGTCTGGCCCAGTGTGGACCGGAAGAGCGAGAACTTCGGGCCGATGATGGAACGGGGGCTGCTGATCCGCACGGAGCGCGGCGCGGCCCAGACCTATGACTACCAGGGCGACTGCGTGGAGATCGATCCCTTCAATCCGGAAACACGGAAATACATCTGGGAAGTCTGCAAAAAGAACTACTACGACTACGGCATCGACGGATTCTGGCTGGACAACAGCGAGCCGGACTACGGCGTTTACGACTTTGACAACTACCGCTACTGCGCGGGGCCGGCGCTGAGCTGCAGCAACATGTATCCGCAGATGTTCTCGCGGGCGTTCTTCGAGCCCATGCTGGCGGATAAAAAGGAACCGCCGGTGAACCTGCTGCGGTGCGGCTGGGCCGGGAGCCAGAAATACGGCAACGTGATCTGGTCCGGCGACGTGCCGAGCACCTTCCAGGCCCTGCGGGAACAGCTGCAGGCCGGGCTGAACATGGGCCTGGCGGGTATTCCCTGGTGGACGACGGACATCGGCGGGTTCATGACGGACGACGTGAACGATCCGGATTTCCGGCAGCTGCTGATCCGGTGGTATCAGTTTGCCGTGTACAGCGCGGTGCTGCGGATGCACGGCGACCGGGGTCCCTACAACATTCCGCCGCTGGATGAGCGGGACTGGGGCGGCGGATACCTGCACACCGGCCAGCCGAACGAGCTTTGGAGCTATGGCGAGGAGAACTACGCGATCATGCGGAAGTACTACGACATCCGTATCGCGATGCACGACTACATCCGGGATCTTTATCAGGAAGCGCATGAGAACGGCAGTCCGCTGATCCGGACCATGTTCTATGAATTCCCGGAGGACGGGAAGTGCTGGGAGCTGCAGGACCAGTACATGTTCGGCGGGAAATACCTGGTGGCGCCGATCCTGCATCTGAATGAATTTGAACGGGAAGTGTATCTGCCGAAGGGGCAGTGGAAAAACGTGAACAGCGGAGAGATCCTTGAGGGCGGGAAGACCGTTGCAGTGAAGGCGCCTATCGAGGAGATCCCGGTGTTCGAGAGGATTTAGGATTTCGTATTTAAGGTTTAGGGTTTAGGCTACGGCTTACGTTTTACGGTTTACAGTTTACGGGCTGCGCGGCGGGAATTGCTGCGCAGTTTCTTTTGGAAAGGGTATTGACTTAGAGTTAACTTCAACGTTTATGATGACTGCAGAAAGACGCAGAGAACCACGATCAACGCAAGGAGGAGACAGGAATGAATTCGCTTTCCCACAGACAGGCGACGGCGCGGGTGCGCCTGATGAACCCGGACGGAACAATCTGCGCAGGGCAGGAAGTGCAGGCTGACCAGGTTTCGCACCGGTTTCTGTTCGGCTGCGGCGCCTTTGACACGGTTGACATCATGAAAACACAGGATCCGGCGAAAAAGGCATTTTTGCTGGAGCGGATGGAAAAATGGCTGAAGCTTTTCAACTACGGGACGCTGCCGTTCTACTGGGGACGGTATGAACCGGAAGAGGGAAGGACCGCCTATCCGGAAACCCTTGCGGCGGCAAAATGGCTGCGGGAGCGGGGCGTTGCGGTCAAAGGCCACCCGCTCTGCTGGCATACGGCCTGCGCGAACTGGCTGATGCAGTATTCGAACGAAGAGATCCTGCGGCGGCAGATCGAACGCATCCACCGGGACGTCGGCGCCTTTAAGGACGTGATCGGCCTGTGGGACGTGATTAACGAAGTGGTGATCATGCCCGTGTTTGATCGGTACGACAATGCGATCACCCGGATTTGCAGGGAACTCGGAAGGGTTCCGCTGGTGAAGAAGGTTTTCGAAGCCGCGAAGGAAACCGATCCCGAGGCGGTGCTGCTGATCAACGACTTCAACACCAGCCCCAAATATGAAGCGCTGATCGAAGACCTGCTGGCGGCGGAGGTTCCGATCAGCGCCATCGGCATCCAGAGCCACCAGCACCAGGGATACTGGGGCCTTGAAAAGCTGAACGACGTGCTGGAGCGGTTCTCCCGGTTCGGGCTGCCGATTCATTTCACGGAGAACACGCTGATTTCCGGCGAGCTGATGGATCCGGCCATCGTGGACCTGAACGACTGGCAGGTGGATGAATGGCCGAGCACGCCGGCATACGAGGCGCGGCAGGCGGCGGAGATCAGCGAGATGTACTCGGTGCTGTTTTCCCATCCGCTGGTGGAGGCGATCACGACCTGGGACTTCAACGACGGATGCTGGCTGAAGGCACCCTCCGGCTTTGTGCATGAGGACAACAGCGAAAAACCTTCCTATTATGCCCTGCAGGAGCTGATCCACGGCAAGTGGGAAACCCACGGGACGCTGACAACCGACGAAAACGGATGGCTTACGCTCACGGGTTTCAAGGGCGGATACACGCTTCGGACAAGGAACGGAAGCGGGGAGATTCAGCTGGACGGAGACACGGGAGATTGTACGGTGACGCTGAAATAAGCGGGATTATTGCTCCGGCATCGGAGTCGGGCCGGATTTCCCGAGCTTCCTGCGCCAGGAGAAATAGCGCAGGAGGCAGGTGAGGCCGGCCAGCATCCAGGTGACGCCGGCGGTGATCCAGATGGACCAGACGCCGATATTCGTCAGATTCAGCAGGAGCAGGGGCAGGCCGACGCGGCCGGCGATTTCCACGATGCCGTTAAGGAAGGAAAACAGCGCGTCACCCACGCCGTTGAGGACGCCGCGGGAAACATAGATGATGCCCAGGAAGACATAGAAGATACTGGTGATGCGGAGGGCCTGACTGCCCAGATCGATGACCTCCGGCTCGTGGACGAAGAGGCTGACAAGGGCGCCGCCGAAGAGCTGCATGATGAGGGTCATGACGCCGGCAAGGGCGGCCATGGCCAGGAGACTGTCCCGGAAGCCGGTGCGGATCCGCTGCGTTTTTCCGGCGCCCATATTCTGGCTGGTGTAGGTGGAGAGGGCCATGCTCATGGAGCCGAAGGGCTGCTGGACCAGCTGCTCGAGGCGGTTGGTGGAGGTGTAGGCGGCCATGGCCGTGGGGCCGAAGGTGTTGACGACGGTCTGCAGCGCGGTGGTGGAGATCGCGATGAGACTCCACTGCAGCGCCAGGGGCAGGCCGAGACGGACGGCATTGCGGGTGATGGTGCGGTCGAAGGCGAGGGACTCACGGCTGAGGCGGAAATAGGGATTGCGCCGGAAGGCATAGAGCAGGGAACCGGCGCCGGCGAGGAGCTGGGACAGCATGGTCGCGAAGGCGGCGCCGAACACGCCCCAGCCGAACACGCCGACAAACAGCAGATCGAGGCCCACGTTCAGGACGCAGGAGACCACGAGGAAATACAGCGGCGTGCGGGAGTCGCCGAGGGCGCGCTCCATGGAGGAGGCATAGTTGTAAATCGCGATGAGCGGCACGGAAGCGGAGGTCATGCGCATATAGGTAACGGCTTCCGGCAGGATTTCCGGCGGGGTTCCCATCCAGGAGAGCACCATCGGGACCATCACGAAAGCCACCGCCCCCGTGAAGACGGAGGAGGCCAGCATGATATAGGCCGAGTTGGCGATGGACTTGCAGACCATGCGGTCGTTGCGGGCGCCGAAGTACTGGGCGGTGACGATGCCGCAGCCGCCGCTGATGCCGTTGAAGATGGAAAAGAAAAGGAAGGAAATGGAACCGGTGGCCCCGACGGCGGCCAGGGAATCGGCGCCGAGAATCTGACCCACGATCATCGAATCCGCCAGGTTATAGGCCTGCTGGAAGAGATTGCCGATGAGCAGGGGAAGAGCAAAAACAGAAAGCAGGGCCAGGGGCCTGCCTTCTGTCATATTCATGGTGGTCGTATGCCTGCGCATGGATGCCGCCTCCACCGGAAAAATCGTATTTGCTGCTGCGGACGAACATGGACCCAGTTCGCAGTACGGAGATCATAAACCCTTGAGTTTACTCTAAGTCAAGCATAAAGGAGAAAAAAAGTATGTACAGCATTCAGGAAGTCT
>Ga0265298_10005813_pt1 | contig 15359 bp, 32 predicted proteins | sample AusTroGonzalo_MG_3_FD_193486 | JGI IMG/M metagenome (GOLD analysis project Ga0265298, IMG submission 193486) | Bovine rumen microbial communities from tropical cattle in Woodstock, Queensland, Australia - Gonzalo_01 | ecosystem: Host-associated > Mammals > Digestive system > Stomach > Rumen ... | reverse complement strand
GCCTGGGGCGCTTCCCGATCCTGCCGCGAGTCCGATGCCGTCCGCACCGACTCCGGGATCGCCTACCAGGGAGTTGTCGATTGACAGCGTCCACGACTTGACTGGTATGCTGGAGCCGTTGCGCTTCCACAGTGCGGAGTAGGTGACGGGCTTGGCCGTCGGCCTTGCCACGGGCGTCAGCGTCGTGGATGCCTTGAACGTGTTGGTCTTGCTCATGGCATCAACGGAGAACTCCAGCGGGGAGCCGATGGCGGATGCTGTGACGGACAGGCTGTTGACCTTGCTGCCGACCGCTTCCAGCCACTCGTCCGATGCGATGCGGAACAGGGCCGTAAAGGACGGCAGGTCGTTGAGGATGTCGCCGTCGATGTCGCCCATGGCCTTGGTGAACCATCCGTGCCAATCCGTCCCTGCCAGGACTCTGAACGATGCTTTCCATCCGTATGTGTTCATCGTGGGCAGGATGTTCTGGATCGCCCTGCTCCCGCAGGCTAAATCGTACTCTATCTGCTCGTCGTCGGGTGTCTCCAATGTCTGGAGCACGCCCGCGTGTTCTCCCGGTGCCGTGGCCGTGGTGCCGTATGCGGTCTCGTCGAAGACCGTAAAGGCGCACAGGTCGCCTGCTGTTCTCATGCTCATGCTCTTATGCCTCCGTTGCTGAAATGTCGCCGTAGTAGCGTGTTATGTCGAATCTGATGACCCTGTAATAGCGATCGTCGCGCTTGACCTCGTAGGGCGTGGTCTGCGATTTCACGCACAGGTAGGTCGTGCCGTTGATGACCTCGTCCGTGATGAGGTTCAATGCCATGAAGACACGGAACGCCAGGTTGCCCGTGTCCTCCCTGCCCTGGTCCCCCTCGCCCTTGCAGATTGTCACGTCCAGCGGGACGGTCTCGGTCTGGATCAGAACGTCGGGAACGTCTCCGGGGTTCGGTGCTTCCAGCAGGATACCCCTTAATTCCCCTGTCTGGGAGTACTTGACCGTGGTCCATATATCGACCCCGACCGCCCCTATCCCCTGGGCTTCGAGGTATTGTGCTATATCGTCGCATATATCGAAACTCATATCAAACCCACCTTCTCCAGTTCTGCGTCGATGTTCCTTATCAGCTGCTTCTCGGTCTCGAACCTGTTGTCGTCCCAGGGCTTCGCGATGTACTTCGGCCCCGTGTCCTTCTTAGACCATCCTTTCGTCCATTTCGTGACCGTGCGTTCTTTCCCGTCCGCGCCCATGATCTTGACCTCGATGCGGTGGCTGTTCATTCCGTAGGGGGTCTTCGACTCGTGCATCGCCTTGGCGTACGGAACGTCAGCGGATGCCGACGGACCGAAGATGACCGAGCACGAGTCCATCCTGCGCTGGATGTAGAACGTCGGGCTGTCGGGGTTCGTCGGATTGTAGAACATGGACTTGAGCAGTCTCGCCATACCGTACCTGTTGTTCTTCCTGCCGTCCGCATAGCGGTATCTGTCCGTGAGCGACTGCGGTGTGCGATCCATCACGGCCTCGGTGAATCCTCCGTGGAGCAAGGCTCCTGTCAGTGCCTCCTCGCGTATCTCGCGCCAGCGTGCGTTGAGGTCTTTCAGTCCGAGCTGGATGTCGGCCATGCTGTCAACGTGAACGGTCTTCCTCATGCGTTCAACCTCATAAGGGGGTATACCATACGGCGTACCTCCTCGGTGTAGGGGTCCTCATATTTGCGGTCGTAGCGGTTGCGGATCATCGTCAGCAGTGCAGCTCTCGCCCTTGGGTCGGGCACGCTTCCCACGGTGTAGACCAGGTCTATCCTCACGTTCTCGTGGAACTCCGACAGGTCTGCCATGATGGTCTCGTCGTCGATGATGCTGATCTGCGCGTATTCGGGCGTCTCCGATCCGAACGGCGTGACGGCGCAGGAGATTAGCGTCTTGACGGGACCTTTGACCTTGATGATCGTCCTGCTTCCCAATGCTATGGGCTTGGCCAGCACCCTTGCTCTGACCTGGGCCGTTATCATGTATTCGGGGAGGTGCTGCTCCAGGATCGCCCTGCACATGGGGATGGAATCGCGCAGAAAAGCATCCTGTGACGTGTCGTTCTCGCGTATCGACAGGTAGGACTTGACGTCCGGCAGGTCGATGGGTTCGACGACATTCTGTGGTGTTCCGCGAGGGTATGCAGTTAGCGCTTCCATGGTCTGCCTACTCTTTATGCGCCTTATATAGAACGGATGATGAGTCCCCTCATGGTTCCCGCGACAACCTATCGGGGGAGGGGACAGATAGGTCATCCCTTGAGTGCGCTAAATAGAACGGAGTTCTCCCGTCGGTCCGTGTGGTCAAGGAGCGATCCATGGGATGCCGACCGACGGGATGGGGTCATTCACAGAACGATTAGCCGAACGCCTGTTTTAATGCGCATAGGGAAGCACTCTTCGACCCCGGCCTCCGCCTTTTAGGTGATACCCGAGTCGGAGACCTATGTATAAAATGGACGTTCTCGACTTAAAGTGCGCTTTCAAATGAACCATACGTTCGACGTTCCGAGGCATTGCGACAGCTCGCGGTATGCCCCGGAGCACGCATCCACCTGATCGTCATGCTTCCCGTAGGGGAACTCCAGCATCTCGTCGATGAGGTCGCGGTTCCAGGATCCTCTGACGATAATGAGGTTCCCGTTCTCCAATGCGGCGGACATGGTCTGCGCCCTTAGCGATTTCGAGCCTGTGACCTTGTCCGGGCGGAAGTCGAATCCGACCAGCACGTTCCTGGAGTAGTGGCCGATGACGTCGACACCGCTGGAACCCGGTTCCTGCTCCATGCGGATGCGGACCCTTGGGCCGTCGCGCTCTGCGGTCTGTCTGATGGTCTGCTCCACTTCGTACGATGATCCCTGGAGGCGTACGATGTCCTCGATCGCATAGCGCCCGTCCTTGAACGCCATGAGGCATCCGACGGTCCAGTCACCGCCCTCGTGGGTCGCGGCCTTATCCCAATAGCGGCATCTGATGGCATCCTTGGGGAATGCCTCGCCGTACCTTATCCAGTCGCGATGGAACACTCCGCCCTCCGCAGGTGACGGCCTGCCTTGATATAACGCCTCGAAGACGCGACTGCCGAGCATACGCTGACGGTCGCGGAGGACGTCGATGGAGAAGCGTTCCGGCCATAGGGCCTTCCCGTCGTCGGAGATTGCTGGCAGGTGGTAGATGTCCCAATCGCCGGGGTTGTCTATCAATAAGCGCCCTACGAGGTCATCGTGATGCCAGCGGGTCATGACGATCAGGACCTTGCCGTTGGGGGACAGACGGGTCAATGCGACCGAGGTGTACCATTCCCATATCTTCGTTCTGATGACTTCGCTGGTAGCCTCCTCCATGTCCTTGATGGGGTCGTCGATGATGATTAGGTCCGCACCGCTTCCTGTCAGTCCCGCGCCGATACCAGCACCTATGAGGTTCGGTCTTACGTTGTGCTTCCCCTCTATCATGAAGCCGTCGGCGTTGTCGGGATCGGTGATGTGCACCCTCGGATAGACGCGCCTGTGCCATTCGGTCTCGAACTTCCTGCGGCAGGCTTTAACCATCTTCCTGGCCTGGGATTGGTTGTAGGATGCGACCATGACCTCGCGCTGCGGATCGTTGGAGATGAACCATGCGGGCAGGCATTCCGAGCATATCGTCGACTTCATGTGCCTGGGGGGCGTGGTGACTATCAGCCCCGGACGGTCCGACTCCAGGAACTCCTGGATGCGGTCGCATATCCCTTTGATGTGCTGGCCGTCGACGTAGTTCGGCAACGTCAGCACGACCTCCTGCACATAGTGATAAAGGGACTTCCTCGTCGACAGCATACGGTCGGCGAGGTCAAGGACTTGAAGCTCGTAGTCGTTCATACTAACGTCATCACGGCATAGGTAGCCACTATCTGCGCCAGGTGTATTACCTGGTCTGTCACCAGGTTGATCTTCAGCCTGTTCGCCTTGGCATCGTCCACTATCGAATGGATGACCGTATTGGCAATGACCGATACTGCGAGCATCACCTGGAAGCTGTCGATGAACGTCCAGCCGTTCGCTATCACATAGGCAACGATCATCGGGATGTGAACGAATGCCGACCACTCGAAGCCGTGCAGGAGCATCACGGCCAAATAGTCGTGGTCGTACTTCGGAGATGCCGTCCTTTCCATCCACCAGCACCTCTGCTTCATGTCGGCCATGTTGCCCTGGACGTGGAAGTCCTCGATGATGTGCATTAGAATCATGAATAGGAGCGTCATCATTCGTCCACGTCCTCGATGGTGATCCGTATCTTATGCTTGCAATGGGGGCACTCGTGCGTGATGACCTTGACGCCCTTGATCCTGTCCGTGGCGGTGACGATGCTGAATGCGTGACCTGTCGGCGACTCGTGGGCAGGGACCACGAATCCGATGCACGTTGGACTGTCGGGTGTCATTGCTTCGCCTCCTTCATCCTCTTGACCTCCGCCAGGATCGTGTCTATGTCCGCCGTGTTCAAGTCCATCGCACCGTTGACGGTGATTTCCTGCTTATCGGCAGGCTTCTCTCCGAGCTGGTCGCGGATAATCTCGTAGGCCCTGGGATCGCCTTTGGCAGCGCGTTGGATTAAGGCCAGGTTGATTACGTCCTCGGCGGTGAGGTTGGCTTCGCTGACGGTGTCCTTGCCCAGGGCTTTCAGCTTCTCTATGTCGGTGGCCTTGCCCTTCTTCATGGGCTTCGACAGCAGGATCTCCAGTCCCTCACGGAGGTCGCGCTTGCGTCTGCGGGCCTCGCCGGACTTCTTTCCGCCGTTGGCTCCGCGCCTCTTTGCTTCTTCGCTGGTTAGCTGGCCCTTTTTCAATGGGATCAAGTTCTCGTCATTCAATCTTGACCGCCTCCTTGCCTGTTAATCTCTGCCAGCGGTCGATGATGACGTCGCAGTAGTGAGGGTCTAATTCCATCATGAGGCATCTGCGCCCTGTCTGCTCGCAGGCCATCATCGTGGAGCCGGAGCCACCGAAGACGTCCAGGATCGTGTCTCCCTTTTCGGAACTGTTGAGCAGTGCGTTGATTATCAATGCCAACGGCTTCATCGTAGGGTGCAGGTCACACTTCGGTAGCTTGTCAATCTCCCATACTGATTTTTGATGCTCGCCTTTGCCGATCCACTTGTGCGTCTTCTTCCAGCCGTACATTATCGGCTCGTGCTGATAATCATAGTCCAGGCGGTTCATTGAAAAGGTCGGCACATTCTTCTTCCACATCAGCTCATGCTTGACCTGCCACCCTGCCTCGTGAATCATCATCATCATCATCATGTGCGTACCGCCCTGGGGCATCGTGACATAGATGGAGCATTTATCTTTAGCATTGGCGAATAGATTGCGGAATGCAGGAAGCCATAACGTCCTGCCGACCTCTTCATCAGATTGCCCATCATCGCCATCGCCGAGAATAGGGCGCTCAATGCTGTGGGACCCCGTGACCGCATTGAGCGCCCTATTCTTAGTACCCAATGATACGTTATAGGGCGGGTCTGTGAATACCATGTCAGCAGTCATGCCCCCCCCCCTCTTGAACCAATCTGCGGACTGTCGCTTCATCGGTGGCATCACCGCATAGCAGGATGTGATCTCCGCACCTCCATATCTCGCCCAGCTTGACCGTCGGCGGGAGTTCGTCCGGCTCCTCATAATCGTCCTCCGTGACCTCGGTGGTGTCGATGATGTCCCCAGGATCGAAGTCGAATCCCAGGTCTGCGGGGTCGATGCCCATCTCTTGACATTCTATCGTCAATATCTCATAATCCCAATCCGCACGCTCCCCGACCTTGTTATCGCGTATGCGGTATTCTCTGATCTGGCGCGGGGTCAGATGCGATAATGTGATCGTCGGTACTTCCTTGATGCCCAGGGCCTTCGCGGCCTTGTATCTCGTGTGTCCCGACACGATGATGCTGTCGGCGTCTATCGTTATCGGCTGGTTGAAGTCGTACTTCTTTATGTCCTCGGCGAGTTCCTCTGCGGCCTCGTCGTTCTTCCTGGGGTTGTTCTTGTAGGGTGTGATGCTGTCGATGTCACGATAGACTATCTCCAGCTTCGCCGTTCCCGTGTTCCTGTTGGTTGTCGTTGTTCTCACTCTCCGATACCGTGGGCGTATCATCGCCCTCGATGCTCACTAAAATGTATTTGCCCCCTTCCTGGACTATGCGTCCGTCCTCGCGGAGGGAACGGATGACCTTGTATGCGGTGTTCCTGTGCATCGACAGGTTCTCGTTGTCGTCGATGACCTCGCGGATCGTAAAAGGGCCGCCCAGGGTTCCGAGGTACTGGACGACCTCGTCCACGTTCTCCTGCCTGGGATAGAACGTATGGTATGCCGTTCGCTTGAATGATGATCCCGTGGTCTTGTTGCACACTTTCTTGGTGTACGTCGTACCGTCGACACGCTTGTACTGCACGGTCTTGTCGGGCATCCGCATCACCTCGGATAGGTCCTGCGGGCGGTGTTGCCCTTGACGTTCGGACAGTTCACGGTCGCGACCAGTCCCTCTTTCACGAGTTCGGTGATGCGTCCGGTTATCGAATTGATGTCCCTGCCCAGTTCCTTGGCGATGGTGATGTCGTCGTTCCCGGGATCGCGGCAGATGAAGTCATAGACCTCGAATCTCAACGTATCCAATCTCCGCCAATGCTTCGCATAGGCTTCGCGGGAATTGTCCGCCGCGCTCATTCTTCCCTCTTGGATGCCGTCTTCTTCGGCTTCTCCTTAGTCTCGATCTGCGGTGCATTGCGTTCCAGGGCGGATGCGATGCGCTCCAGCGCCTCGGCCATCCTCTCCATGAGTTCCTGCTGTTTTAGAATGGACATGATACCTCGTTACGTTTTACCGTAATTATGTGTAACAATATCGCAGATAATATAAAAAGTGAGTGAAAATATGTTTAATTCTTTCTGTTGATCCTGGCGTTCCACTTCTCTACGACCTCGTCCAATCTCGCGGACTTGGGTGTGGAGCATCCGCAGTCCTCGCATTTGATCGATTTCCACCGTCTGCCCTCGCCGACGATCAGCGGTCTGCCTGCACAATGCGGGCACAGTCTCAACTTCAGCACGGCAGTTCTTCGCATCCCATCCCTCCCGTGCATCATTGTTTCATGTCACGAAGCTCCGCCATTCTGACGAGGCCCGCGAACGTGTGCCATTGCTTATCGTCGAGGACGAAGCGGTTCCCGTACCCATCCTTGATGACGTACATTTCTTCGTCATCGAATCCGGGCAGGTACCTCGATGATGAATCCGTCGCCCATCGCCAACACGGTCATTTCTTCACCCTCGTATAAGCGGTCACATCCGTTGACCAGTAAATCCATGGGCGCGTCCATCTTTTCAGCTCTTTCACTCTCTTGGTGATGTTTCCTTCGGGATCTACCATGAGATACGCCTGGGCGTTATGATCTTTCAGGATACGGCAACGGCTGACCGCATCATCGTAAGAATCGTCCCCTGCGCAATAGACGTAGAATATACAATCGTTGTGAACATTGATACCGTGCTTCACCAGGGTATCGATACCCTTTATGACATGATCCTGATAGTTAGAATTGTCAAACGCGAACTTCCACGTACCTATGGGTTTGAGTTTCGATAACCTCTCGGCTATCTCGTCATCCATAAGTCTGACGTCTAAACCCTGGTTAAAATCGACTTTCAGGCCCCTCTCCATGATCTCCTGGCTGACCTCTAAGAACCAATCCTTGTCTGCCAGGATGTTGTTATCAAGAAGCTCCATTATCCTGTATCTGCCATTGCTTATGATACTGTCGATGGCTTCCTTAGCGGTGTCGTAAAGGCGGTAAAACTTACCCTCCTTCTTAGGCACAAAACAAAAGGGACAGTGGCGAATACATCCCCTCGACGTAAATCCGTAGAATCTGTCACACTCAGGATAGATTGAGTAGTCTGGTGAACACTGATCTATCTCTGAGGGTAGTTTCTTCGATATGTCGTAGCCCGTACCTCCTATGTCTATTTCGGCGTCGGGATAGTAATATCTCAGACCGTCGGCCTTGTGACGGTTCCTGGTGAACACTATGGACGCATAGACCTTCTGAGGATCGCCTACGTTAAATCCCACGGATGCCCCCTCCTTCTTATAGAAGTTAGCTACCTTCATCAATGCCAGGTTGGGGATTTTTGAATCAACGTCTATCAGTAGGACGTTCATTCAATCACTCCTGATTTCGACTGGCCTGACCTCTTATCTATGATTGACTTGAAGGCTGGATTGATCTCGATTCCGATTGCGTCTATGTCGCGATTGGATAGCATCGGGCAGTCGAGGATAAGACCGTAGACCTGCTGGCGAACCGTGGATAATGCCCTGGGGTCGTATGCTTCAAGGGATGTGCGGGCTATCATTCAATCACCCCGTATCTGGGCGTCCTCGGTGTGTTCCATATCACCACAATGGACGGGAACGGTGCGCCCTGCTGACTGTTCCCGAACTTGACCCTGCCTGCGATGAATCTGACCTCTGATGCGTATGGCTGCACCCAGGTCTGATACCAGCGGGTGTCTGTCCTTGCGGGCAATAATCCCACTGTAATGGCTTCTGAAGTAGCCGCCTTCTTTACCCACTTCTCTATCTCCCTTCCGTATGGGGGGTTCATAAAGCATACTTCGCCCCCCCCCACACTTGGGATAATCCGTCGATCTCAGGGTTAAAGTACCTCTCGCACTTCTCCATACCGTCCGATGCGCATACGTCCAGCGTGAAGTGGAACTCGTCATCCAGCTTCTTGAACAGGTCGGCGGGTGTCTCCCATTGGATCGTGGCGGATGGCCCCATCATTCCGTCGGTCATGACGTTCATCTGTCATCCCCGTTAGCGGTGCCTTTTTTGTCCTTGAACTCGCAGGGCATCCCCTTGTCCGCCAGTATGAATATGTCCGATAGGAACTGCTGTCTCGGAATCTCGACGTATTTGTGGTCGATCCCCAGGAGGATCGTGTCGTACTTCGGCATATACATTATGTCGTAGTCAATCATTCCGTCAGCCTCCATTGGGTGCACCACTGCCCCTTATCGGACAGCTTCCTATCGTACTTCTCGACCTCGCCGTACTTCTCCATCATGCGGAGACGTCCGTGCAGTTTGTTGCGCTTGGTCGTCTTCTCGTATTCGGGAAGTCCCGGCCACAGGAGGTCTATCATCGCGGGGATGTTGTCGATGCCGTCCGCGATGTACTGCTTGATGATTGGGTCTATGTTGCTTGTCATTCTCCCACTCCCTCGTATTCGTCCAGCTCCAGCACGATGTTCTCTGTCGCATTGTAGATTGCCGTGACGGTATCTATCGACAGTATGCGGTACTTGGCGTCGTCGTTGCTCCTGTCTATCGCCTCGATCCTGGGGATCGCCTCGGTGAGCATCTTGACGATGAGTGCCTTGGCGCATTTGATGCAATAATGGTGTATTCCGTAGGTGACGAGGTCGTGATCGTAGTTGAACGGCGTATCGCATTCGTCGCAGTAGTAGGTGGTGACGGCTGTCATTCTTTCCAATCCTCCTTTTTCTTTTTCACCCTCGTCAGCAGTTCCTCGATCGCCAGGATCGCATCGTCCAGCTCGTCGGGTTCCCATCTATCCAGCAGGGCATCGACGGAGGTCTTGAACCTGTCCTCCATTCCGCCCTCTTTCCATACTATCTCGATAATTTCCATCTTGCCGGGCGGGGCGTCGTTCCTGTGGTTGTCGCAGTCCAGGCAGATCAGCTCTACATAGCCGACGTCCATGGCATACGCGCGAAGCGGGCCTCCGCATCTGGGGCATACCTTGTCCGGCACAATGTCGCCGTTCATAGCCATGCCTCCAGGCTTTTCTGGTTGTCCGCCAGGCGCGTCTCCTGCGCCTCCTGCGGGCATTCCTCGTCCTCGTCGTATTCTTCCTCGTCCTTGTCCGCAACAGCCGTCTTGCTCCATTTCTCGATGGGTACGATGGGGATGCTGACGAGGGTGCTGGAATTGTACGAGTGCTCGGTGCCGTACCACAGGACAAGGCGCTTGCCCTCGATCTTCGCGTGGTCGATGATGACGCTGATGCTGGAGTCCTCGCGCCACACCCCGAACTTTATGTCTCCCTTGCGTCCCTGGTAGCCTCCGTATCTTAGATAGAATCCGGCACAGGGTGCGCTTTCGGTTCCGTATGAATTGTCGCAGCTGTCGCAATCCCAATATGCGAAGTTGTGCTCATTGACCCCGCGGACGATCATGGCCGCCGCTATGTCGGACGTTATCAGCGTGTTCCTGGGGCCTCTTGGGTACTTGCGACCGTACAGTTCCCTGCTGTCGTGATAAGGGCAGTTGCCGTCAGCCTCGGACTGCGGTCTTACCTTGAATCCCTGGCATGACTCGTTCGGCAGTGCACTGTTGTTGCTGTTGCCCCTGCATCCCTCGCACAGCTTCTCGCAGTATGGGAACTTGCTGCGGACGTATCCGAGGCGGTCGGACTTGCGATCCTGGGGGCATACGGCAGGGTGTGCCGTCGGATCCTCGATGACCATCGGGCCGTTGGGATCACGATAGCAGGATGATGTTGGCTCATAGAAGTAGTAACACTCCCTGCATATCCTGGTGGTCATATTTTCCACCCTCTCGGCTCGAAGTTCGACAGGAATCTCCTGCGGTGCTCCTTCTCGTCCCATTCGTGGATCCATGAATAGTCGATGGCCCTCTTGTCCGGAAGCTGGCCGTAGTACTCCTTGATCGCGGAGCTGGAATCGTAGAGCCTGGGGATGTACCTGGGCAGACGGGTAGGGTCGTTGACGATGAATGCAAATCTCATTCCGAGCAGGATGTTGTTCAAATCGTCTATCGTCACTGCGGTGGCCGTGGTGTGCTGGAGGTCTTTGAACGCGCGGAGACGGTTGCAGGTGTAGTCCTTGACGTACTTTATCTCGCGTCCGTCCTTGGCCTTCCTTATCCACCTTGCCCTTACGCAGGGTCTTTCGAGGCCGTTCTTTATCCCATACCAACAGTCCCCGCTGATAGGGTAGTATGCGTACTCGATAGCGTTCTTGACGGTATCCCTGTCGTCGAGGTCTTCGGACTGGACGATGATCTGGTGCGTCTCGCCGAACGACGACAGGACTGCCAGCTCGTATGTCGTCATGGGTGCGCCCCCAGCTCCTTGGTCAGCTTCTCGGCCATGCCATCCGTGAGTTCGCGTATGTCGTCCTCGATCCCCTTGATGGTGCTCCTGGCCTCGCGGAGGCGGTATTCTCCGCCCTCTATGAGCCTTAGTTCGTCGGCACAGACGGCGCCGATGAACTCGATGTCCGCTCTGACTCTCTGCACCCTGTCGAACAGAACGGACAGGAGGCAGGTCTTCTCGATGTCGTCGGCGGTTATCATTCGTCCGCCCCCTCGGTCAGTGTGGTGAATATGCTGATAAGGTTGTAGGCTGCGACCGCGTGACCTCTCGCCAGTGCGACGTGCTTGGCGTCGTCGTTCTCGTACAGGGTGGTGATCGCCCTGCCGATCTGGGTGCTGGCGTCCTCCAGCACCGTGATTAGGTCGGCGACGTTCATGCTTTCACCCTCCACACCTCGCGGACGGACTCACGCCAGTGGTCCATGGCGGACGTGAACTCCCTGCCGACGACGTCCTTGTGGTGGATCTCCCGGCGGAACTGACTGCCGTAGTCGTCGCGCTCATTCACGATCCTGGCCCAAACCCACTCCTGCTCGTGCTCCCATATCCATGCCTCCGCCTCCCGGATCGTGTCGAACTCGACCCCCATGGGGCGGAAGTAGTAGCCCGTGCTGGTGATGGGCGCGTGCGGGATCGCGAAGTAGATGTAGAACGGTCCCTTGGGGCCTGTGGGCTTGGGGATGATGCGGTGCGCTTCCTCATACGCTGCCATCTTGATCTCGTCGGGGGATGCGCCCCCGTAGCCTGCACCGCAGATGGGGCACCTGCCGACGAGCACTCCGTGTTCGCCCTCCGGCAGGGTGATGTTCGACTCGCAGATGGTGCAAATCATGCGACCACCTTGCCATTGGCCTTTTCGATTGCATCCTGTATTTCCTCCAGCTGTGCGACGTTGAACGTCTGGCGGAGGGTCTTGATGATGCTATCCTTGCTGATTGGGGGCGTCATGTCGAGGGTGACGTTCTTCTCCTCCAGGGCCTTGATGACGATGGGGCGAATCTCCTCCTGGATCATAAACTGCCAGCTGATGCCATCCAGCAGTTTGTCCTTGGATGCGTTGATCCTGGCGGCTTGCAGTGGGTCCTTGGCTGGCTGCTGGACGGATGCCTCGGTCAGCGTCCTCTTGGTGACTGTCTTGGGGGCCTGCCTGGTCGGGATGCTGACCGCGTCCTCGTTCCATTCGGCCTCCGGGTCTGTCGCATCGCCCTCGTCGATGGCATATATCATGCGGTATGCCTGGCGTTCGATGTTGGTGACGATCTTGTTGTCCAGCTTGTCGCTGTTGTCCTGGACGTTAAAAGGAACGGTGAAGCTGATGCTGTCGCCGTCGGCTCCGTTGATGGAGACCTCGCAGTGTCCTCTTGCCTTAGTCCAGCGGTCTGATGTGAAGATGCCCTCGCCGTGGGCGTCGTCGTATTCCAGCTGGCCCATCGTGAGGAAGATGCCTGCTTTGGCGTGCGCCTTGCGGACTGCCTGGAGGATTTGACCGATGGGGATGAAGTTATAGGTTGCTCCGCCTGTGACCTTTCCGGACTTGTTGAAGTCGAAGTCCGCGATGACCTCCATTGCGGTGGCGATCCTCTCGTGGACGGTCATTCGCTCACCTCCTGTTCGGCTGTTACGCGCGCGCCCTGCACGCGCACATTGATGTCCTCGTAGGCTGTGGCGTCGAATCTTATGCGCGCGTACTTGGGAACCATCCTCTTGACCTCTGCGAGGTCGATGAATGCGGTGCGGTCCCTCTTCCCCGGCTGGAGGATGAATGCCTCACAGCCTGTCAGTGCGCGCCACTTGGACGCGACGGTGTCCCTGGAGGCTATGAAGCCTCCTGCCTGGCAGATGTCGCGGAACTCGGCGTAGTTGATGAACGACTGCGCCTTGTACATCCTGGGTATGGGCATATCGCCCATTGCGTCTATGATCCTCCAATCGACGGCCCCGTAGTGCGCGTCGACGATTTTTTCTAAAACCGAATCCAGTTTTATCTCCATTTTTTCGTTCCTGCGGGACCGTTTTCGACAAAAAACGAATAAAATTCATTAATCGTTTTTTATCGGCTTCTTGAGTTCCGCAGTACTTAATTGGCGTAGTCATATATAAAAGCTGACGTCTATGCTCTCCATGGCCTCGCGGAGTTCGGCCATATCCCTGCGGATGTACTTCGCGGTCGTGTTGATGTTGCTGTGCCCCATGAGGGTCTGGACGTTCTTTAGGTCGGTGTGCTTCGCAGCGTTCGTCGCAAAGAATCTCCTTAGCGAGTGCGTGGTGCATGACACCCCTGCCCTCAATGCGATCTCGCGGACCGTTGTGTATATCATGCCGTTCTTCATGGTATTAACGTACCTCTTGCCGACCAGCTTTATCAGCAGCCTGCCCTCCGATCTGTCGATGCGATTTTTCATCATTTCACCTTTATTATTAATGTAGGCATCTATCTCGCGGGCTATCGGCTCCGGCAGGGGAATCCTGCGGACCTTTCCGATGCCGTGGCCCTTGCCCACGATCGTCAGCGTGGAACCGTCGAAGCTGTCGTCGCGGAGGTTGGAGATTTCGTCGCATCTGCATCCGCAGCGTGCGCCCAGGATCAGTATCAGACGTTCCGTGGAATCCCTGCATTGGGTCATCATCTTCTTCAGCTCGTACTCCTGCACCCATTTGACGTTCGGGTGTCCGCTGTCGTTCCACAGGAGGCCCATGGTCGACAGGACAGGGTTCCCGTAGTGGGTCAGCCACAGCCCTGTGATCTGGACGTACTGGCGGATGGTGTTCTCCGTCGCGATGTAATTGCTTATGAAGTGGTAGATGTCCTCCTCACCGATCCTCGCAGGATCGCATTCGCAGCCCTCAGCATCCAGGAAGCCGATGGTATTGCGGAGCACCGACCTGTACGCTCTGATAGTGACGTCCTTGCGGTTCCTCTTCCTCAAAAATTCCAGCCATTCGTCCATTCTCTCATATCCTACTCTGTAATTCGCCATGATAAAACCCTCTGAATGTGCGCGTGCGTAGCGCGTGCGTAAATGGTGCGCCTTGATGGATACTATTTATATTCCCGCCCGATTATCATAAAATAACGTGGGGTTGAGTTCCGCAAAATTCTACCCACGTCTGATGGCGGGCGATCTCCATGTCCGACCATCCGGGGCCGACAATCCGCGTATCTGCAAATTCTCGGTTTTCCTCGGCCCCGTCCGTTCCTTTCCTGTCATCCTGTCATCCTATCCCATCCCCTTATCTATCCGTTCGCTGATGCTCCCCCGCAGGAGGATCCATTCATTCAGTCCTCGAATCGGCCCTCCTGCGCTTCTCGATGTTCACCCACACAGCATCGCCCTCTTTGACCTCGATGCTGTCTGCGAGGTATTTCGGCACCCTAATGATTAAGGAATTGCCCACCTTTTTCACGATCGCCTTGTACTCCATGTGTTCACCTCTCGCTCATTGCATCCGTCCAGCGTCCGACCAGGTCGGCGCAGGAGATGCCCACGTTGATGATCCTGCCGTCCTTTGCCTCGAACGTCATATAGTTCTTGGATAGCGCACCGCATACGGCGCACTCGACCGCATCGGACGGCTGGCCGTGCAGATGCACCCCTGTGAACACCGCCTTGATGCGTCCGTTCTCGGATGTCGGCACGACGTACTCCCGACCGGGGAGGATGTGGACCATCATTCTCCCACCCTCTTGATGAACATGTCGCGCTCGGCGTTGAGCCTGGATGCGACGTCCGCAAAGGGTTCGTCGCTGAACGCCACGAGGAAGATGGAGCTGTAAAGGAGGCGGTATGCGGTGCCGCGAATGAGCAGACCGCCTCCGGGAAGATGCTCGATGCCTGTGTTCTCGCCGTGCCTCTCGATGTACCTGTTGACCTTGTCCATGTCCGCCATCATGTCGACGAGATAGTTCATCACGACGTCGGGATAGGGCTTCCTGTCTCCGCCGCAGATCCTATCGAGGACGTGCCCCGCCATGCCCTCGATGACCTCCGCAGGGGCGTCTTCGAGGTAGTCGCTCATGTGCAGCTTGATGCCCGACAGGCTGCGCTCCCACTTGATGGTGAGTTCGGTGAACGGCTGGAAGTCCACCTCCATGTGCTGGAGTCCGTGCTCCTGTGCTACGCGATCGCAGTTCATGCCTCCACCTCCCTGCATCCGTAGACCTTGACC
>Ga0265298_10005811_pt1 | contig 15359 bp, 9 predicted proteins | sample AusTroGonzalo_MG_3_FD_193486 | JGI IMG/M metagenome (GOLD analysis project Ga0265298, IMG submission 193486) | Bovine rumen microbial communities from tropical cattle in Woodstock, Queensland, Australia - Gonzalo_01 | ecosystem: Host-associated > Mammals > Digestive system > Stomach > Rumen ... | reverse complement strand
AAACGTCCCTCCAGAGAATAGAGGTATTGGCTTAGTTTTCCAAAACTATGCTCTTTATCCACACCTCTCTGTTAGACAAAACATCGAATTCCCATTAGACAATGTCCGTTTCCCTGGTCCATTTGGCGAAGAGGAAAACCGCGTCTTTGACGCACGTCATGATGAGAAAACATCTAAGAAGGATTTAGATAAGACAGAAAAACTTATAGCTAAAACCGAAAAACAGATTTCTTCTTTAGAAGTCAAACTTAACGCTGCAAAAGAAGCAGGCGATAAGGAAACTGAAGAACGTATTGCAGAAAAAGTTGCAAACCACAAGAAGCACGTTGAGTCCCTTAAGGAACAAAACAAAGCTACACTTCAGCACTTAGAAGCACTTAAAGTTGAAATCGAAAAAGCAGAAAAAGCTCTTGAAAAAGCAAAAGCTGACTACGAGGAACTTAAACAAAAAGATCCTGAAGCAGCAGCAGAGAAAGCTCGTACTAAACTTTCTAAAGCTGACAAAGACGCAATTGCTCTTGAAATGGCAAAAGTCGTTGATATTGCCCAATTCCTTGATAGAAAACCAAAAGAATTATCAGGTGGTCAACAACAACGTGTTGCTATTGCACGTGCTTTAGCAAAACGTCCAAGAGTCCTTCTTCTTGACGAACCTCTTTCAAACCTTGATGCTCGTTTAAGACTTCAAACACGTGAAGAAATTAAACGTATTCAACGTGAAACAGGTATTACAACAGTCTTCGTTACACACGACCAAGAAGAAGCTATGTCAATTTCAGACTTCATCGTCGTTATGAAACTTGGTGTCATCCAACAAATCGATGAACCACAAAAAGTTTACGAAGAACCTGCGAACCTTTTCGTCGCAAAATTCCTTGGTTCTCCAGCAATCAACGTATTTGATGGCGAACTTAAAGGCGGTAAGTTATTACTTAACGGCAAGGAAATCGACGCAGATAAAGCATATAAAGGAGAAGATAGACCAGTTAAAATTGCTGTCCGTCCAGAATCCTTCGAATATGTTTCAAAGGGCGCAAATATTCCTGTAAAAGTTACTACTGTTGAACAAATTGGTCGTGACATTACCGTTAATGGTTATGTTAAAGGCCAAGAAAATAAGATTAAAGCAATCATTCCAAGTGAACTCAGATTTGAGATTCTTGGAAAAGAAGAAGTTTCATTTAGAGCCAAACGTCTCTACGTCTTTGAAGAGACAGGCGAAAGGATTAAATAACTTTATAAGTTATTAAAAATAAGCTTATGGTCGCAAATGAAATGATATTGAAAGGAAACGAAGTGAATCACGAAAAAGCTTTGAAGAGCAAACTTATTTCAAAGCGTAGACGTATTCAACTCCCACAATGGGGTGTTGCGTGGTTAGTGCTTCTTCCTGCACTTATCTTCTTAACATTATTCATGATGTATCCAATCGTGAATACATTTTTGAGCGCATTCGTTCAAAACTATAACTATACAGATAGTGCAGGCAGCTTTGCTATCGGTCAATTCCTTGCTGGCGTTAAAGGCGGCAACGACATGGACATGGCATTCGGACTTTCAAACTTCAAGATGGCCTTACAAGATGAAACATTCCTACGTTCCATCGGTAATACCGCAATTCTTGTTATCATTGAAGTTCCATTAACCATTATTGTTTCACTTCTTATAGCCACCTTCCTTAATTCTATTAAGGTATTAAAAGGCTTTTATCAAACAATTTTCTTCCTTCCATATGTTACAAATACGATCGCTTTAGGTTTAGTCTTCAATATTGTTTTCTCCAACTCTAAGGGTGGTTTAATCAATATTTTGATGGCTAAGATGGGTAAAGACCCAATTAACTGGTTGAGTGCTAAAGCATATCCAGGTCTTGAATTCCAAGGTCCTGCAACCAGATTCCACCAAGGTGTCGTTATCGTTTTGTATTCCTTATGGAATGGTATCGCATTTAAGATTCTTGTCTTCATGTCAGGTCTTGCCACGATTGACTCTCAATACTACAACGCGGCAAAGATTGATGGAGCAAGTAACTTCACAATTTGGAGAAGAATTACATTACCACTTCTTTCTCCACAAATTTTATACATCACGATTACATCGTTCATCGGTGCATTTAAGATGTACACGGGTGTCATGGCTGTCTATTCAGGCACTACTAACGGCGTTAAAACCGCATACTACTTCGGTGGTGATTATGGTACTGAATGGATCCCAGTCGTCGGTTGGATTTATAAAACACTTGACTACTCAAAAGACAAAACCGGTATTGCTTCAGCAGCATCGCTTATTCTTCTTGCAATCATCATGGTAATTACTGCCGTTCAATTTGCAGTTAGCAAGAAGAGAGTACATTATTAGAAAGGAGATAGATAAATATGGCAGAACATGCACAGTACTTTGCGGATGATAAAGCCCGTAGAGTTTACTTAGCTAAAAAGATTTTATCTAGAGTATTCGTCTACCTCTTTTTGACAATATTCGCATTATTCATGCTTGCTCCATTCGTAATGATGGTCGCCGGTTCATTCATTAATTATGAATCATTCCATGAATTCTCAATTTCAGCAGATTTCGAATATCTCGGATTTGCTGGTGGTAACTGGGGATTTGAAAACTACAAACAAGTCTTTGACGTAAGTAGTGGTTCAAGTGTTAACTTCCCAGTTTACTTCCTTAACACATTTATTGTCGCTATTGGTTCTACAACAGTTACTGTTGTAACAGCCGTCTTAGCTGGTTTCGCATTTGCAAGACTTGAATTTAAAGGAAAAGACGCTTTATTTGCACTTCTTCTTGCTACAATGATGATTCCTGGTGAAATGATGGTTATTACCAACGTTATGACTGTTGCACAAATTGGATGGGAAAACACATTCGCGGCACTTATCTTAGTACATGGTGTCTCTGTTTTCTATGTTTTCTACCTTAGACAAACATTCTCCCAAATTCCAAATGAACTATACTTAGCAGCAAAAGTAGATGGTGTTGGTGATCTTGGTTATCTCTTAAAGGTCATGGTACCAATCGCAATGCCAACTATTACTACAATTATTATCTTATCTATGATGGGCGCGTGGAACTCATACGTCTGGCCAAACTTAGTTGCATCTGAGGGTTGGAAACTTAATCCAGAACACTCAATGAAACTTGTTTCTAATGGTCTACGTGATGCATTTGCTATTAACGATAGCGGCGCCACAAATAAAGAAGCTGTTAAGATCGCTGGTTCAATGGTCATTTCAGCCCCACTATTCATAGTGTTTATCGCTTTCAGAAAGTACATCATGAGAGGTGTATCTCGTTCTGGAATTAAAGGATAATTTCGTACATTTAGTAAGTACGTGATTATAAAAAAGAAAGGAAAAATTCTTATGACTAAAATGAAAAGAACCGTATTTGCATTAGCAATGGTTGCTTCTACAGCCATGATTGGTTGTAAAAAGAAATATGACGTTGAATTCTGGTCATCCTTTGGTGCTAACTACACCCAATATCTCGATCCAATCGTAACAGATATTGCCAATGAATTAGGATACAAGATTCAACACGTTTCTAAGAAATCCTATCCAGGTGTCTTAGACGCAATGGTATCTGCAATTGCTACCGGAAAATATCCAGGTATCGCAGTTGGCTATCCAGATCACTTCGCCCAATATCATGGATCAAAGATCTTGATTCCACTTGATAGCTATGTCTCAGGCGATATGTTAGCAGACTACCATGCATCATACATGCCAGAAAACTATCTTTATGATCAAGATGGAAGTAAACATCTTTATGGTGTTCCATTTAACAAATCAACCGAACTTCTCGGTTACAATGGTGTTTTCGTTGATTACGCTGATGAAATTTTCCCAGGCAAGAACTTAAAAGTCTTACCACAAACATGGGAAGAATGGGCAGACATCGATAATCCAGAATCAAAAGTTAGCTACTACATGCAAGCATTTGATTCATTAAGATATAGAGATAAAGCACAACCTGAATTAAAAGGTAACGTCGTTTATGCAACACAAGAAGAAGATGGACATTGTCATGATTTCCACTTCGATACTGCATTACCAGGACAAGTTAAAGTATTTGACTACTCCAAGACAGAACAAGCAATTACCAGACTCTTCTCATGGGATTCAACTGATAATGCATTCATTACATTAGTTAGACAATGGGGTGCAAAATATACTGAACTTCCAGCAGATCAACACTCCATTACTCCAAAGAAGAGACAAGGTCACGTCCTCGCAGTTAACGAAGCTAACTACGAAAAGACAATTGACATGCTTAAGTTCTTCAACCACATGCACAAGGATGGCATCTTTGGTACAGCAGCCGACTTAGGCGGTAGCTCATTCTCATCAGACGCATTCAGCCATGGTAACGTTATGTTCATGGTCTGTTCATCCGGTGGTTTAGGATACAATACAGGCAACTGGCAAGCTAGATTCTCACTTGCTCCAATTCCATTTAAAGAAGCTGATAAGAAATTTGTTATTTCTCAAGGCGCTAACATTTGTATGACAAAAGCTGGCGATCAAAAGAAATCATTCGAAGTTATCAAAGCTCTCACAACTGGTAAATATCAAACACGTTGGACACTTGAAACTGGTTACTTCCCAGCATCAAAATCTTCTGAAAATTCACCAGAATATCAAGCATTCTTAAATAGCACATCATATGCTGATAAGGACGCACTTGCAAAACGTGAAGGTGCAAAAGTCAACCACGACCATTATTCAAGTGAAACCGAAGGTTGGATTCGTTTCGTTGATGATGCATTCATCGGTTCTGCAGCAGTCAGAACAGCTGTTGGTGTCATCTTAGGTAACGTCTTCAAAAATATTGATGCTGCAAACGTTGATAATACAGCAAAATATATTACAGAACTTAAGAACGCTCTTACAGTTTCTGAAATTAAATCAAACGGCAATATCGCAGTTGAATTCGCATCAGCATTTGGCGCATAATCAACGCGTATAGCTAAAAAACCTTAGAAAGGAAAAATTCAACATGAAGAAAAAACTATTATTAGTACTTCCTCTTCTCGCTGGTTTCGCACTCAGCGGCTGTGACCTCTTCGGTGGAAGCAGTGTCGATGGCGAATGGGATATTCTCCCAAAACTCTCAGGCGGATCAAAAGCTCAAAGAACAGCTATTTGTTCAGCAATTAACGATTTATCACCATGTGTTAATAGATCATCTCTCGATTTATTCCCAGATGTTCACGCAACACTTGAACAAGATAATGGTGACTATATCCGTGTTACTACAAAACAAGTCGTTGATGAATTCACAGTCGAACTTGAATGGAAAGTTGATGAATCACAAGCAAACTTCCGTTCAATCAAGGATTCTGATGGCGAACACAAGATTATTAACGTCAAATATCCAGGATATGGAAATCCATCAACAGAATTCTCTTGGACACTTGCAAGCGCAAAATGTGGTAGAGCAAAAACAAAAGGCGACATCGCAACTTATACAGCAACACTTAATGCTGAAACTCACCCACATGAAAGAGTAAGCATTGCCCAAATTAACGCAGTCACCGAAGGTGAACAAACAATCCACGGTCATACTTACCCATCAACATTTGATCAAGTTAATTATGATCAAGATTCACCATACTTCGCACCAAACCCAGATGATCAAAACCCAGACTATCACTATGTCACAGTCAAAGGTAAAGTCATCTACTACGCACCAGATGGAAACTGGTTACTTCTTGCCGATGGTCAACAAATACTCGAAGTCTACGCAGGTAGTGGTACTCCACTTACCCCAAATAGATTCCCAGCAATTGCTAACGAATATGTCGAAATCAGTGGTAACTTATCACAATATAACGGCAATATCCAAATGGGCTACGTTACAATTATTGACGAAATCGAAAAGAGCGAAGTAACTGAACCAAACGTTACAGGTAGAACAATTGATGCTGAATTTATTAATAACAATTTCGTTCTTCCAGCACCATACGTTGCACAAAAACAAGCTATCGATGGTTTCTCCAACTCACTTGGTAATATTAGCGGCACAATCGTCGCAGGTTCACTTAAGAATAGAGCTGGAGCCGCAACAACTGCTTCAGCACTTAAGAACGACCGTTTCACATTTGAAGTCGATCTTAATGGTGCAAAGATTGTAGTTGCATATGACTACCACACCGATGCAGATGGTTCACAAGGTTTATTCAATAAACTAAAATCAAAACTCACATCTGGTGGACAAATTTCCCTTAGAGGTACAATGCGTTACAATGGTAGCGACTCCACACCATTCGTCTTAGACGGAAATCCAGGCGTTTGGAATATCGTTCCATTCTTAACAGCTGATGTTGCTTAATCAAAAGATTAACTAACTCATTCAAGAAGGGCTCACTCATGTGAGCTCTTTTTTGTTGCTAAATTATTCAAAGTATAATATATTATAAAAGCACTGCACCATTAGCTCAGCTGGTAGAGCAACTGACTCTTAATCAGTGGGTCACAGGTTCGATCCCTGCATGGTGTACCAATTAAAAATGAAATCATGTCTTCGGATGTGATTTTTTTTACCCTAAATATAGGGTTTTTCTTTTGTCCAGGTAAAATGTAATTATGTTTCTTGGATTAATGGCTAAGCCTAAGTAGATGTGAGCAGGCATGCTTGCGTCTAGCGAATTAACAACGTGGGATTTTTAGAGATTCGATCTCGTCAAGAAAAATGTTGTTTTCGTCCTAATAAGAGTGAGTTCGTTTAATCTAAATGGGCTTTGAGCTCGTGTATCTCTTAAAAAACAGTTCTATCTATTAGTTAACGGAAAGCCAAGAAAAAGAAATGCCAGAAAGGAGTAAAAAATGGAGAACCCTATAATAGCGTGTGATGTGAGCAAGGGAAGTTCTCATATTCAAGGGTTTATTGGACTATCGAATCCTGTTGGAAATCCATTCGTAGTTCAACATTTAAAAAATGATCTAAAACAAATCAAAGAATTAGCAAAATCATTAGAAAAGAAGACCAAGAAAAAGCCTGTATTCGTATTTGAATATACGGGTATCTATCACGAATGTATTGCAAAGTATGTTCGAGATATCGGTTTAGAAGCTTATGCAATTTCGCCTTTAGAATCAGCGAAAGTTAGAAAAAGCTCTATTCGAGTTACTAAAACGGATTCCAAAGATTGTTTAAATATCGCGACTGTCTATTATCATCGAAATGTTCGTAAGTTTAATAGTGATAACAATGACATCAAAGCTTTATCTAGAAGAAAAAGAGAATTAAGAAATGAATTAATTCATCTTAAATGTGTATATCATAGATATATTGATTTAATTTGGCCATGTTTTGATTCGACATTTAACATTGATACCCAATCATCGTCGATAGTTATTTCAAAGTATAAACATCCATATAAACTTAAAAAATGGAGTGCAAAAGATATCGCGAATTTTCTTCTAAATCATGGACATTTTACAAAATCTAGAGCGTTTGAATACGCAGACAAATTTAAAGATTATGCATCCAATTGTGTTTCTGGAGTTGATGAAGATTCTGAATATGTTGATGGTCTAATTAGTACTTATAATCAAATGCAAATCATTAAAGATCAAATAGAAGCAATTAACATTAGACTTGAAAGGATGGTGGAAGCATCAATTCCTTACAAACTTCTTAAAACAATTCCTGGGTTTGGAGAAAACATTCTTCTTCAAATAAGTGCAGAAATCGGCGATTATACAAGATTTAAAACAGCCAAACAGTTTGTTGCATATTGTGGACTGGATCCGTCGATTCTTCAATCAGGGAAAGATGACGGAGAACATTATTCAATTACTAGAAAAGGAAATCGAATAATAAGGTCGATGTTATATCTTGCAGTATCTCAAATGCTTACCAGAAAAATAGACAATCAGATAACCAGATTCTATTACAAAAAGAAAAGCAGCGGCCTTTCTCACAAGGTTGCTGCAGTTGCGTCCTGTCGTAAACTTGCTTGTTGCGTGTTCGGCATGCTTCACAACGGGACTTGTTTCGAAACTATCTAAATTATAAAGCAATTTTTTAATTTATAAATAAACTGATAGTATTTTTCAGCATATTTATATTTTTTACTTGATTTTTGTTATCTAATTTTCTTTAAGTAGAAATAAAAAAATAAATATTATAAAATATTTAGCATGAAACATCTTATCGTTCTTGCAGCTGTTGCTGGCGCTGGTAAATCTACATACGCCAAACACTATAAAATTAATCATAAAGATGAGAATGTTTTTATAGTTTCTAGTGACGAAATTCGAAAAGAATTAACAGGTGTTTATTCCAACTTAAATTACGAAAAAGAAGTGTGGGAAATCTACTTCAAAAGAATCAATATTTTACGTGATTCTAACGAAGAATGTACGATCATCGCAGATTCCACAAATATCCTCAATAAATTTAGAAAAATGTTAGGAATTCTGCCAGGTTTTGATAAAAAGTCGTTAATATTAATTACTAAGGATTTACCGGTGATTTTGGAAAGAAATAGACAAAGAGACCGTGCAAAATATGTCCCAGAAAATGCCATAAAAGATATGTATAATTCTTGGGAAAAAGTTGATGAAGAAACAGCCGCACTTTTTGATGATGTGATGAACGTTGATGGCTGGTTTGATAAAGAGAAAATATAGCCTAACAATTTCATAAAACGAAATTGAAAAATAATATAGTATATTTATTGTGAAATCGGTTTCTTGCCGATTTTTATTTATTTTGCTTACGTACGCGATATATAATTATTACGCACAAGGAGTTTTTTAAATGGAAATTAAAAAATCATTTCTCTCAGTTGATGGAAATACTGCTGCTGCAATTGGTTCATATTATTTCACCGAAGTAGCAGGTATTTATCCTATTACTCCATCATCCCCAATGGCTGAAATTGTTGATGTTTATGCCTCACAAGGTAAGAAAAACTTTTTCGGCACTCCTGTAAAAGTTGTTGAAATGCAATCTGAAGCTGGTGCATCTGGTACAGTCCACGGCGCACTTCAAGCTGGTGCTTTATCCACAACTTATACAGCTTCACAAGGCTTATTGCTCATGATTCCAAACATCTATAAATGGTGTGGCGAACTACTTCCAGCAGTACTTCATGTTTCCGCTAGAAGCTTAGCAACAAGATCCTTATCAATCTTTGGTGATCACCAAGATATTTACGCAATTAGACAAACAGGCATAACAATGTTATGCTCACACTCAGTTCAAGAAATTGCCGATTTAGCACCAATGGCACACCTTATTGCTATTGAATCAAGTGCTCCAATTTGTCACTTCTTTGATGGTTTCAGAACTTCACACGAAATTCAAAACGTCGAATTTGTTGATGAAAGTGAATATCGCAAACTTCTTGATATGAAGAAAGTCGAAGAGTTTAGAGCTAGAGCTCTTAACCCACACACTCACCCAGTCACAAGAGGTGGTGCCGAAAACGACGATATTTATTTCCAAGGTAGAGAAGCTCAAAACGCCCACTTTGATAAGATTGTTGGTGTTGCAGAGAAATACCTTGCTAAAGCAAGCGAACTCACAGGTAGAGAATACGCACCATTCGTTTACGTTGGTGATCCAAACGCCGAAAGAGTTATCGTTGCAATGGGTTCAGTAACTGAAACTGCCCGTGAAGTTATTGACGAACTCGCAAAGAGTGGTGAAAAGATTGGTTTAGTTAAAGTCCATCTTTATCGTCCATTCTCCGCAAAACACTTAGTTAAAGTCTTGCCAGCAAGCGTTAAGAAGATTGCTGTCTTAGATAGAACTAAAGAATACGGTGCAGCTGGCGAACCACTTTATCTTGATGTAGTCGCAGCCTTAAAACAAGAAGGTAGAGAAAACATCGAAGTTATCGGCGGTCGTTATGGTCTTTCAAGTAAAGACGTTCAACCAAAACACGTCAAAGCTGTCTATGATTTCCTTAAAGGAAAAGCACATCACAACTTTGTTGTTGGTATCGAAGATGACGTTACCCACTTATCAATCCCAGTTGATGATTCATTCCATGTTAAAGCAGACTACACATCATGCTTATTCTATGGTTTAGGCTCAGATGGTACAGTCTCTGCTAACAAATCATCAGTTAAGATTATTGGTGATGCAACTCATCAATACGCTCAAGCTTATTTTGCTTACGATAGTAGAAAAGCTGGTGGCGTTACCCGTTCACACTTAAGATTCGGTAAAACTCCTATTCGTTCTACATATTATGTAGAAAATGCAGACTTCATTTCCTGCTCACTTGATACATATGTCTTCAAATTTGACATGATCAAGAACCTTAAAGAAGGCGGAACATTCCTTCTTAACACCGATATGAGTGATGAACAACTGGTTAAATCACTTCCAAATCGTATGAAACATCAATTAGCAGAAAAGAAAGCTAAATTCTATGTTATTGATGCTAATAAGATTGCTGCAGAAATTGGTATGGGTAGACACACCAATACAATTCTCCAAGCTTCATTCTTCTACCTTAACCAAGGCATTATGCCTTATGAAGAAGCAAATAAATGGATGAAGAAATTTGCAGAAAAATCCTACGCAAAGAAAGGCCAAGAAGTTGTTGAACTCAACTGGAAGGCTATCGATGCAGGTACAGAAGGACTTCGTGAAGTCAAAGTTGATCCAAAATGGATTGAACTTGATACAAAGAGAGTTCGTGAAACAACTGGTGACGAATATTTCGACACTTACGTTAACGTAATGGGTTCTCTTGATGGTGATTCCATCCCAACAAGTAAGTTTACCGAATTCGAACTTCTTGATGGTACAATGAGAAACGATATTACCTTCTCAGAAAAACGTTCAATTGCTGACAAAGTTCCAGTATGGAATAAGGCAGATTGTATTCAATGTAACCAATGTGCATTCGTCTGCCCACACGCCACACTTAGACCATTCTTACTTAACGATGAAGAGCTTGAAAAAGCTCCAGAAATCGTTAAAAACGATGTTCTTCCAGCAATGGGCGTTCCAGGACACAAATACCGCTTACAAGTTTCACCAAAGAACTGTGTCGGTTGTGGACTTTGTGTCGCTGAATGTACAGCAAATAAAGCAGGTAAGAAAGCCCTCGTTATGATGGAAGCAAAAGAACAATTTGCTCAAGAAGAAGGCGCAAATTACCTCTATAAACATGTCTCTTATAAAGCAGACAAACTCCCAGCTCCACTTCAATCAACAGTTAAAGGCGCTGCATTCTTAATGCCATATATGGAAATTTCCGGTGCATGTGCTGGCTGTGGAGAAACTCCTTACTATAAACTTGCAACTCAATTATTCGGTAAAGATATGTTAGTTGCTAATGCAACTGGCTGTTCATCAATTTACTCTGGTTCAACTCCATTAACACCATTCTGTACAGATAAGAATGGTCAAGGTGTTGCCTGGGCAAACTCATTATTCGAAGATAATGCTGAATTTGGTTTCGGTATGAGAGCTGCAACCAACTATAAACTCGGTCAAATCTGTGCAATTCTTGAACCAGCACTTGAAAGAGCATCTGTTGAAGATGAACTTAAAGAAGCTATTAAGAAATATCTTGAAAATATTAAGAATAAAGATGAAGCACGTAAGATCATTCCAGGTCTTGTCGAACTTGTTAAAGCAAGTAAAGACGAAGAAGTTAAAGCTGTCTTAGCTTACGAAAGAGACTTACTAGATAAGTCTGTCTGGATTGTTGGTGGTGACGGATGGGGTTATGACATCGGTTATGGTGGACTTGACCATGTTATCGCAAACGACGACGACGTTAACATCTTACTTCTTGATACAGAAGTTTACTCCAACACTGGCGGACAATCTTCTAAATCATCTCAAACAGGCTCTATCGCTAAGTTCACTGCCTCTGGTAAGACTGGCGAAAAGAAGAATCTTGCTTTAATCGCAATGAGCTATGGTCATACTTATGTTGCCCAAATCTCATTAGGCGCTAACCCAATGGCAGCAATTAAGGCTATGAAAGAAGCTGAGTCCTACAATGGCCCATCACTTATCATTTGTTATGCACCTTGTGCAAACCATGGTATTAAAGGTGGTCTTGCTAACTCAATGAAAGTTGAAAAAGCAGCTGTTGAATCTGGCTACTTCACCTGTTTCAGATATGATCCAAGACTTATCGCAGAAGGTAAACCAGGACTTACAATCGATTGTAAAGAACCTGACTTCTCCAAGTTCCGTGACTTCTGTATGGGAGAAACAAGATTCTCACAACTTCCAAAGGTTAATCCAGAACATGCTGAGGAACTTCTCCAAAAAGCAGAAAGATGTGCCAAGGAACGTTGGGAACGTATCAAAAAATTCGGTTTATAATTTATTATAAATTCAAGATTAGAGAGCATTCGTGCTCTCTTTTCTTTATTCTTAAAATGTATATACAATTGTATTTACAAATTGAGAGTTAAATCATATAATTTAAACGTAGGAGATTAGTTATGGAAAAAGATACTAATATCATTCTCAGAATCAACTCAGATTTGAAGGAGAGGTCTGTTCAATTAGCTAAAAGATATGGCGTTTCCCTTAGCCAACTTATTTCCGCATGTTTAGTTGAATTTGATCGAAGAGATTTTGTTCCGCTCAATATTAGACATAATTTTCCAAAGAAATATTATTACGAAAACGTTTTAACGATTGCTCAAATTAAGTCAAATCTTGAGAAAACCATAATGAAAGATGCTCCTGATAAAATAAAAAAAGTCTATCTATTTGGGTCGTACGCCAGAGGAGAACAAACGCCAAAATCTGATATCGACTTAAGATTCGAAATTGATGAGGGCTTTAGCTTATTTGATCACAGCAATATCCGCCTTGATTTAATTGATGCATTTCATAAGAACGTTGATATTGTTACAGCAGAGATGAAGGATTTAGATGAGTTCTTTGCAAGTAACATACGAAAGGATGAAATCTGCATCTATGAAAGACAGACAAATTTATGATTTTGTATTAAAACACTATAATTCCTTAAAACAATTCTTAAAAGAAATTAACAATAATTACGAAATATTCGAAAAAAATGAACTTTATCAAAAAGCAATTAAAATGGATTTATTCCAAATTGGAGAATTAGTGAATCATTTCTCAGATGAATTATTGATGAAAATTAATAAGAAGGATGTAAAAGGTGTAATAGACATTAGGAATTATATTGCTCATGGTTATCAAATTGTGAATAATAATGAAGTTTGGACAACGTTGCAAAATGATTTGCCAAAACTTATTGAACAAATCGAACAATTGGTAGCCTAGTAAAATAGTGTTATGAGTGCATTATTTGCACTCTTTTTATTATTTATATGTTGATTGAACAAATTTATTATTTTAATATAATAAGAGAAAGAGGTTTTAGGTATGAAAACAAAAAAGAGTTTATTCATTCTTGGTCTTGCATTAATCTTTCCGCTAGTAGCGTGTAACTCAAAGAACGCTAAACTTCCAGAGAAAGAAACAACACCAACACAAGAAGCTGAAGAAGGCAATACTGATCCAGTTGAAGAAGAAGATGATTATGATCCTGGTGAGGCTAAACGAGAACAAGCCAGTGATTTAATCTACACATTCATTTTGGACAACTTTGGATTAGATGCTGCTGACGAATCAAAAGCAACAATTGAAGCATATTGTGCAAATCCAATTTTTGCTGAACTGAACATTTCAAAAATTAACACTTACCTAACACTTTATGAACTCATTGATACAGAAAATCCTGAGGAAATCATGGGATTTTTGAATGCTTTAGCACACGATGATGTTTTAGAAGATGCAGTGTATTTTGCAGTTGCAGTTGTTAAAGTTTCACTTCATGCAGCAGGTTATATTAACCCAGAACAAAAAGAAACTTACGATAACTATATCGCTGTAATTGATAACGAAAATGGTGCAATTGAAGAAAATCTTATTTTAGTTATTGAAAAGCTCTCGGACGCATACATTAATTTCATGACAGAAATGATTCTTTCTGGCGCAAGCATTATTGATGCTGACACTGGTAAAGTTGATTTTGTTGCATTAATGAAATTAATGAGAAACATGAAACCTGCTTTAAAAGAAATCCTTGAAATTAAATCTAGCGTTGCTTATTTTGCTGATTTAGCTGTTAGAGTTGGAAGCGAATATTTCTTAGTTGATGAAGAAATTCCATTTGAAATTGATGAACTCTTAGAATTCATTCAAATCGACTTAGTTGTTAATGGCGTATTTGATTTACTTGAAATTTTAGTTGATGCTTTACCAACATTAAGCGATGAATACTTTGATACATTAGAATCAATTGAAGATCCAACTGAAGCATATATTTATGGTTTTGTTGGCATTATTTATGAGGCTGCACACATTGAGTCATTTACTCACGAAGAGTTAAAAGACGCAGTACATGCATCTATTTATGCTATATCTTTAGTTGCTGCTTTAAGTAATGGTTTAATTGAACTTCCAGACTTTGTTGAATTACTTTTAGAAAATGAACAAATCGAAGCATTAGTTGTTAACGTTATTCTTGCTGTTTATGACTTATTTGGCTTAGAACCTGAAAGTGATGATGCAAGGGAATTAATCGCAAAATTAGCGGAAATTCTCGGGGAAATTACATCAGAAGTCACTAATGAAACATATCAATCTTTAGAAGAATTACCAGAAGAAATTGCTGCATTACTTCCACTCGAAGATATTAACCAAGCAGTTGAAAATTTAGACTACGAAACATTTGAAGATGATATACACGTCATCACTGAAATTGCTTATAACGAAGCTCTAGACACCTATAGCTATGTGATGACAGAAGTTAATTACTATGTTGAAGTCTATGGTGATTTAGTTGTTGTTTATGTTGAAACTGCAATCGAACAATTCGAAGTTCCATCTCTTCAACCAATCGTAAATTACGTTTTTGAAGGTCTTGATTATCTTGCAACAAACTTAGATGCAGTCGATGGCGCAGTTGATAAAATTGTTAACTTTGTTAATTCTGCTTGTGCATTCGTTGCTTCATTAGAAGAAGACATTCCTGAAGAATATTATGCCTATGCTGAAGATGCAATGTCAATAATTGCACTTTACATGACTGATGAAAACATTGAACTCGCTAAGAAAGCCGCAGAAGATTTAGTAGTTGCTCTTCGTGATTTTGTTACAGCATTCATTCCAGATGAAGAAGGTAATGTTGATATCGATTTCACCGAACTTATGATTAAAGTTGCTAATGGTCAATTTGTAATTGATGACTATTTTAATACAATTCAAAGCGCTAAATTAATGAGCTTCCATGAAGTATTTGTTGATGTTTATCTAATTGCAGAAGCAATTGATCAAAAAGAAGCACTCCTTGCTTATCTTGATGAAGCCAGCGG
>Ga0265298_10005810_pt1 | contig 15360 bp, 16 predicted proteins | sample AusTroGonzalo_MG_3_FD_193486 | JGI IMG/M metagenome (GOLD analysis project Ga0265298, IMG submission 193486) | Bovine rumen microbial communities from tropical cattle in Woodstock, Queensland, Australia - Gonzalo_01 | ecosystem: Host-associated > Mammals > Digestive system > Stomach > Rumen ... | reverse complement strand
TATCTACAAAAAAGGGCCCTCCTCCATGGACAGGTCCTTTTTTGGTGTTATCTTCCGCCAGCGCCCCCACCACCTCCGCCGCCACCAGAATTACCAGAGTCGGCGCCAGAGCTAGACCCAGGACCATTGCTTCCATCACCATTAGAATACTGACTGAGCAACTGTTGCAACAGACTTAATGTATCTGAGTTATTGGAGCCACCACCATTTGCACTGAGAGTGTTAAGATGTGCAATAGCATCTTGAATATCTTTAATAGAGTTTTGATACTTAACGATATTATTGCGTAAACTATCCAAGCCAGTCTGGTAAGTCGTAAAAATCTTATTCTGGGCTGGAGTATAAGTGCCCATATCGTATTGTATCTTGCTTCGAGTAGGGAAGTTAGAGTACATCATGCCTGCTTTATTTGCACCAGACATAATCTGGCTATAAGCATTATTCCTCTGTTGATTCAAATTCTGAAGAGCAGATTCCTTCTGCCTACTAAGGCTCTCTCTGTAGTTCTGGTAGAAGTCCTTGATTTGATCTTCGCTATACATAACTTAATTATACCTTCTTTACTCTTTACCCAATAATTTTTGGTTACGCCAAGAGTTGGCATTGGCAGCCGTTAAGATTAACGGTGGGTTACCTTTGTCGCCCTCAGCCCCACCAATGGTTCGACACTCTTGCCAAGTCATGTTGCTCGTATTAGAGAGTACATGGCAAGCCCCATTGGTTCTATTGTGGCTTTTCCAAATATTAGTGTTCGTATTTAGCGTAGCTCCTGGTCGATAATCCATCATCCAGACCGCATAAAGCGTGAGCGATGGGCTAGAGGTAGTTACGGTTACAGTATCGCCTGCCCTGTATTCTACGTCTGCATCGGTTCTAGAATCAACATATTGGATATGACTCCAACCTAGGAATTTGTAATGCCCCCACGTAGGAGTACCACTAGGGACCGTAAAGCTCTTGCTACTGTAATCTGGGTTGACCGAGGCTGTCTGCGCTGCAGGAGCACCAGTACCACCGTTGGCGTTGTAGGTTACGGTCGCAGTCCAGTATGGTGTCCAGATAGCGTAAAGCGTCTTCTCTGGATTAGCACGATAGACCGTATAAGAATCGCCGCCATGGTATGTTACTGGCCCAGATGGGCTTTCAGACCAACCGTCGAATCTATAGTTAGCTCTTGTTGGGACGGTATTGTCTACGGTAAATGTATGACTGTCGTCTACTGTGTACATTACGTCTGACGCAGGCGCACCAGACCCACCATTAGCATTGTAGTTAAGTTTGTAATTTACTGGGGCAGGGAGAGGGTTCTTAAACTGAACACCGATAGAAATATCATCATAGTCGTGCTGAGAATCCTGCGTCTCGTTATGTACGATAATAGTCTCAGTTGTTGTATCAGAACCAGGATAGATTGTGAATTCCTGTTGCGAGAAGTTAACGTAGCCGCTAATAGTATGCTCAGTACCAACAAGACAGTCCTGGATATAATCTACCTGTTGTCCAGTTGCTCCATCGAAGATGTAAATGCCACGACATGGCGTGTCTGGTAACGGAAGATAAGCTCCATCATAGTATTTATTCTGTTTATCATCACGCACAATAGACGTGATCACTGTATTCATAGTAATTCTGAGCACGTTCCACTGATCAATCGTTGCGTTCCATGACTGGTCAACGTAATAGATGGCTCTAGTAGAGTTCTCATCTGGAGCAGGGATCCACGTGTAGTTAGTATCACGATACCAATATCCGATACCTTGTACAGATCTCCCGCCTGCGTTTTCATTCTGCCAGTTAAGATATGTGCCCGGAGTTACACCGTTGCTCATACCAGATGGCGAGACCATCCCACAGATTGTTCTCCATTGATATTGTTTAGCCATATCCTACTCCTTATCCTGCTGGGTTAGGGACAGCATCAGTTGGGTAATCAAGCGTATCACGGATAGTGTCTTTAACAGGGTTTATGTTAGATGTACCAATAGTTGGACGGACGATAACCTGGAGAGCATTCAAGCGAGATGCTGTGTAAAGCATTTGATCTACACCTTGTGCCTCAGCATCAGGGACCTTCCTCTGGTCATAAGTAGGGTTGTATGCATAATACGGGTGACCGCCTTGGCCTGAAGTGTAGGTAATGAGGCGGAACTCGTGGTGAAGAGAAGCTTCCTTGCCCTTAGGAGCAATAAACGAGAGCGATCCACGCATTGACACCGAGCCCCAAGGGACGTATGGAGCAGTGGTCAAGAGCGTACTCTGGTTTTGTAAGATAGAAGAGTAGTTATTAACACATGTCTGGATATTGTCTCCTGCTACTTGAGGGCACAATAGTGAGCGGAAGTTACAGTTTGGAGATACAGACGAATGCTCAACCTGAATGCCGTAGTTAATGGTAATCGCTAAATCATACTTACCGAACCATTTGGACACATTCTGGGATAGGTAAAGATTGATGGTATCGTTATACATACCGTAATACCACGGATAGTCTGGATCATCTGGCACAGAATCACGTAAGTAGTACACAAACGTCTCTTCTGGAGGAACGGCGAGATTACACTCTCTGATACAGCCACAGTCGCCTTTTGTTAGGACCTTGTAGTTGCCACTGGCATCTGGTTCCATCTGGCAGTCACCTGCATCTGGGATATGATAATTAACCCAGCGTGCATCTTTTGGTTTACAACCGTCTCCACACTCTGAACAGTATGGGTTATACACGAGCAAGTCGCATGAGTCTGCGTTCTTAGTGTCGGTATCACGCAAATCTTCTACCTTAATAATGCCACCAAGTTGTTCTCCACCGATAACGTCAGTGTGTTTCTCTGCGTTATATGTTAACGTCCTGTCAGAGTAGTTAGTAGAAAGCTTGGTATCTGTTTCATTCATCTTCGGGATTTTGACTTTCGTCATAGCACCGCAGATCGTGACGTTCCATATACTAGGATCGTATGGATTAGCCTGTATATCGAAGTCGCATTTATACTTGGCTGGGCCACATCCCCCACAGGAACAAGGGTCGTGTCCGCAACTGTTGCAACAATTATTCATGAATTCCATAACTTTATTATACAAAGGGAACCTACTTAAACAGAAAAATTATAAAAACATCAATTACAAGTATAATAAAGGTATGAATAACGAGTCATATGTCGATTTTAATAGCGATTTCAGCTATCCACTGCAGTGGTTACTGGAATCTGAGTCAGCACGATGGGCATATCAGCGCTGGATTTGGCGTTCATCTCTTGCTAAACAAGGCAAGCCTTGTCGAAACACGTACCAAGAAGAGCTCCGTTCTAACCTTGAAAAGGCCTCGCCTGACTTAAAACACAAATACGAAGAACACTGTAAGCGTGTCCCAGAAGGTCGCTCCTTCGCCTTACGCCGTGCAGTTGATAATATCGCTGCCCAGATGGCTGGCGGTGTTGACACCTACCAATATCAAGTAAACGATCCTTACGGTATTATCGAACCAGATACAGAGGATTTGCTAGCAGCTAAGTGTACTCAGGATTACGTTGAGAACCGTCTCCAGCTCCTAGCACCTGTATTCTCAGATGATATTCTCTGGTTCGGAGTCGCTGCAGCGGTGATTAAATACGATCCTGTCCACGACAAAAACGACGTACGCCGTATCCATCCAAAGAACATCTGGTTCGATACTCGCTTCTCTTCAACCGGTCAGGAACGCTTCCGTGGCTACTCAACCATGATCTCATGGAAATGCCTAAAGAAAATGATCGAGGATGATGGCGATAAGGTTAACCTTGATATCAAAGCTCCAGATACCCCACTCGTAAAAGGTGAAGGTAAAGAAGCAGTCCTCGATAAGACAGCTAAGTTCTCTGGTCGCAAGATACGCTCTCTCAATGGTCTCGACATCTATGTCGATAGCATGAACAAGTTAGCTACCTCTGCATCGCTTATCCAAGGCATCACAGAGTTCAATGAATACGACCACGATCTCCGTCAATGCTATAACCTTGGCTGGTATCAGAGCTACGCTACTGACCCAGAGAAGAAAACTAATAACGGATACCATGGCGATGATGTCGAGCTCACAGTTATCTATGACCTCATTAAGAAGGTCGAATACAAGATCATCAACAGACGTTATGTTATCTCCGCTAACGAAAAAGCCTTCCGCCGTAAAATCAAGTTCACATGGATTGACCCACGCACCGGCCAAGAGAACGGCCGTCTCGATGATTTCTGTCTTGATTGCCCACTTAAGTTCGCTTTCGAAACTGTTAATAACATGGATACTGCGCCACATCCGTGGAGCATTGTATTCTCTCTCCTCGATAGCCACGACGAATTGTGTGGTTGGCGAGCACGCCGTGAACACGTCTCTAAGATCCTCTCGGTTCTACGTATCGACGCTAACGGTGGCGACTCAGAAACCCTCCGTGGAATGCTCAACATTATGGGTGGTATCTTCGACGACTTGCAAGGTGACGTCGCTTCAATCCAGTTTAACTACAACTACGACCCGATTGATTCTGAAATAATGCACCTCGAAAACCAAATCCAACAGGTCTTGCATGCTTATGATCAATTCGACGCTCTCCAAGCCATGGGCGACCGTGCCTCCGCAGCTGAATCTGGTATGGCTACCTACGCTGTAGCTCAGGGTCTATCTGTCCACCAGAACGCTCTTATGGCTCTCTTCGCAGATATCGCACGCCAATGTATTGCTAACCGTGTAGCTTACTCTACACGTCAAGAGTTCCCAGTGATCAACCGTGGTTCTTACCGTGCAATCACGATTCAACAGATGGCTCTCGATGCAGTTATCGATGTCAAGTCCAAGATGGCTGGCAAGATTGAGCAACGCCAAAGCGCCGCTAACGCTCTTGCTATGCTCGGCTCTATGGGCAAGGGTATCCAAGTCAGTAACGAAGGCGCAGCGTTCCTTATGCAGAAAGCATTGTATGACCTCGTTCCTCGTAAGATGGCTGAGTCATTCGTACAAGATGCTGGTCCAGATCCACAAGAGTTGGCTCTCGCTCAGCAAAGTGCTCAGAACGACGCTATGGCTCTCCAGCAGAACCAACAGATGTATGAGGCTAACCCAGTCCCTTACGAAGTAGACCAGGCTATGAGAAACTACTCTCCAGAAGAGATTGATACTGCTATCCGTGAGCTTAATGGCGGTTCTTCCGTAGCTGGAGAACAGCCAATAGAAGAAAGCTCACAGTTAGTAGACATGGAAAGCCAGCCAGGTGCTATGGCCCTTGAGACTCAAGGAGCCATGACATCAGACTTAGGTTCTATGCTTGCAAATCCAAATTCTATGTTATAATTAAATTAGTCGTATAACATATTCAAAAAGACCCCGCTCACACCCGGGGCCATTTTGATTATAGATAGTTCTTCGGCTGACATTCAACCAGAACTGATAGTAGGTTCGCTTGGTTTCTAAATGTCTTAGTCTTCATTCTTACTTGCACAGACTCGCATTCGATACGGAAGCTGATAAGGCTGAGGCGGTATACTGCGTCACGCTCGAAGACATCTTCAATCGGGAACGGTAATTCTGGAGCCTCTGTCTTGATTAGCGTATCCCAAGATGGCTGGCGGAAGATGTTGTCTTTACCACGTTCTTGGGTTAGCAATTGCTTATCACCTACGACAGACATCCACCACCATCTGTTAGCGTTGGCCAATACCTTAGCGTGGACACGCTTAACAATGATGTCAGCGGCGTTGCCTGGTAGCGATAGGAACTTCGTGTCTCTTCTAAATACAATTGGGCTGTCGAGCCTTCTCCATGTGTCCTCTGCGTAGAGTTTCATTATACAAGGATAATCTGGGTGAGCACCAACTAGATCTTCGGTTTCGTCAAAGCGCACATCGCAAAACGGAATGTCGACGTCCTGGAAGGTCGGGTACTGCTGATAATTCATCTGCTGATCCCAGATTAGGCATTTATATTTGCCATCGATTTTATCCGTGTAGTTAAAGTAAAGCTTATTTGAGAAGCCCCACATCTTGCGTGGCTTAGTCATATCTACACGGTCGAGAAGGCTACTAACCGATACGAATGCTGGAACGTCATTCCAGTTCGAGCCCATAAACCTACGGATACCCTCTTTCTCGTCGAACGAGTAGACGGTACCTTTATAGTTTACTATATCTCCCTGGCTACGTACACCTGCAGAATCAGTAAAAATGGATACCTGAGTTGGCATAGTATCTTCTAGACCAGATGAGCTCTTAGAGCCATAAGTCTGGTAAATACTAAAGCCATTTTTCATAGCAATCATAATCTGATCGTTGGCAATTTCTACGATAGCAGTAATCGGATTAAGAGAAGTGTCATACGGGCTACGGTTAGGAGCGTAGAATCTGTACGGGAATTGCGTGTAGTTCGGACCTTCTGCCTCGATAGCAGAAATCTGGACTAGGTTAGGATCGTTTCGAAAACCGGTGAGGAAGAGGCGGTTGTTGTGGAACATAATCATAGATGCACCGATAACTGGGCGAGCATCCACGAACTCAATGCTCTCGACAGTCTTCATACCACCTTCAGTAACGGTGTAGAGAACATTAATGAGAGAACCAGTAGCAGGTGTAACGCCAGTAAGAGTAATGCCATACGTACTTAGAGACACGGCAGACTCATTGTAGTTCCATGAGTTATTATCGTATTTGAAGATGTATGTGCCACTCTCTGCGCCTAATGCTGATGCGTCCCAAATAGCTTCATCAACCTCAACCTTAGCATTGTCTGCTGAGCCAACTGTTACGAAGTTCGTGTCAGTTTTCCATTCGCCGATCTTGAATCTTTGTAGTGGGGAATATCCATCTACATAATATACCCATGTATTCCTGTCGGTATCAGTTACCTGTGCGATATTTAGTTGCTCAACGTTACCATCAACCTTAATGTTTAATGGAGCATTTGCTGGGCCTCTAATAATCTTATTCATCTCTTTGTCATACACGAGCACCTCAGCGACGCCATCTTTCTTGGCACAGAAGATGTCATAGCGATAACCGTTAAGAGAAACCGTTGCGCCAGTCTTGATGTTGTCGATTCTATCCACAGGAACAGTAGTCCAGTTGTTGTAGAAAAGACCCATAACTGGGCGAGATGGGAAGCGCTTATACTCATACGTCTCGTTAACTGGTTCGTTCTTGTTCTGTAACTTATAAACACAGGCATAGTGGTTACCTTTACCTGTTGCAGCAATCTCAATCTTCTTGCCAGTATTAAACGGGTTACCGTCACGCTTCTCTGGATCAGTCTCTATCTCGTCCCAGATCTCCATGCGCACATATAGCATCTTCTTTGGGTTTGCTCTTGCTGGGACAGTTAATGCAGAGTAAAGCTCTCTGTACTCGAAGTTATCCTCAGAGATTTCGCAGAGATCAATTGATGTCTCATAGATAGGTACGCCGTTTTCAGATGTAGAAATGTAGATAGAGAGAATGCCAGTACAACCTTCTGTATTACGTAGCTCGATTGAGTTACCTACGACACGACCATCATAAGGTAGCTCGAACTTGATCTGTTTGCCCTGCCACATTTCGATTGTGGTCTGGATTTCTGCCTCAATAGCGTCTTTAGTAGGCTTTTCAGTATAGTAATCACAAAGCCTCTGAATTCCTTGCACAGACGCAGAGTTGCCACGCTGAGTGGTCAAGTTATCAGAGTTATAACGACCGTTAACATAATACGGAGAAGAATACGGAGAAGAATTAAGATCGTCAGATGTCGTATCTAGACCATAGTTCATCTGTATAGAGAAGCCATCATGGATACGACGAGAAGTACGGCCAGGTACATCAGTCTGAGCATAAGCACCAGTATACTGCTTGTTGTTTGCGTAGTAAGACGGGTAACGGCCTTTTGGTCGTGAAGTATTTTGCCATCTCCAAGCCATAACTATACCTCCCCGAGAACCCTAATCTCTTCAACACCCCATTTGCGGTGGAGAGCTTGGATTGCCTCAAGATATTTCTTATTATCAAGATAGCTAGCGATATCAGCAGCAAATGCGTAATCGTCAGCTTCGTGTAGCCAGTAAACTCTAAGCGTGTCTAGGATAAGGTTTTCTGCGATTGCAGAGATAACGATCTCGTCATCCATAGACTTAACAGGCTTCGGGAAGCCGTATGCTATATAATCGATAACGATTGGCACATCGGATGGGCGATCCAATACTACCCATACGTTATCGTCTTCAACCTCAATGGTATACTCGCACGGAGTACCTTCCTTCTTAAGGTTGATAATGCCATTCTTCTTGTAGAAATCAATCGTGTTTCTGTTGCAGAGCTTCAGTTGGCAGAGGTCGCCACCAGTTGATGTATAGAACTGTAACAGAGGAATGTCAATGATTCGCCTAAAATCATTGCCATTGAGGTTCCACTTGTAGTGTTTTTTGGCATCTAGAGTTGGGTTTTTATGAACGGAGAAAAGCTTGTCCAGTTTAGGCACTAAAGGCAAGGCATTGAACGCCCAGTTCAAACCGCCGATGATAAACTTGTCGCTGATGTCGACAGTTGTATCCCCTAACATAGTTCGAAACTTCTCCGAAAAGTCCTTAACAGTGTATTTCATACCCTAATTATAGTTTATTTGCTAGGTGGAACGTTTTTTTTATTTTTAAGAGCTTTACTAGCTATAATTAGGGTATGAATGAGAATAACTGTAATTGCAATAATCATTGCGTAAAGTGCCGCAAAGATAAGAAATGCGGTAACCCTTGTGGTTGCGCAGAGCCAGTATTCTCTGTTGAGGCTATGCCAGATAACCCAGCGTTGTTACGCTTTAACGTCAACGGCAAGTCAGTCTGGTTCGACTTTGAGCCTGTGGTTAAAACTGCAGAGACCTGCACGACATTTAACCTGAACCTCAATGGTCGTACGCTAGACTACAACGGAGAGTGCGGTCAACAGACCATCTCGGCTAGAGATCTTGGCAGTATCCTCCACCTCGCAGATATCGGCGATGTGGCTGGCAATACCGTGGATGATTATGGCATCCTAAACTATCGTAAAAAGGCCAACTGTGGCGAAGGCTGCGAAGGCATTGACAATGGCTGGGTAAGCACAAACCCTACTAGCGTTGCCGGCAACGAACTAGAATATATCATAGGCTCAGACGCTAAAGGTGAGATGAAATCTCTATGGGCACCACAAGATTCAAGCACCTTCTCATATCTCGCTTGGGCTGCACAAGGCAAAGCGAAGTGGGTAAAACCAACTGTTAAAACGACTAAGCCGACTGACGGAGATGGAAAAGCTTGGGCGCTATACGTAGACCCAGCAACCGGAGAAATCGTAGTCGTTAAGGAGAACCCGTAATGAGTGCTATTGATGATTTCAACAGAGTAGAAGACTGCGACAAGATCGATGCAGAATGCATCAACGCTTATGTCGATTACCACCTAGACGAAGAGCGTCCTACCTACGTATGTCTCGAAACTTCTTGGGGTGGCGACTGCCTAGATCTTACTAGCGTAGTCAAAGCGGCAGAAACCTGCACCACTCTTTATCTGTCGCCAGAAAACAACCCAAACTGCTTGGTGTATGAACCAGAATGCGGAGATAATATCTGCATAAACGGAGACGACCTCTCACGCATCATCTCTATGCAGTTCCTTAAAGACGTCGACCAGAGCACGGCCCCAAGTGGTGGCGATGTCTATATGTATGATGCCGTGACCAATTTATTTAAGACCTTCAACCTAACTAACGCATTAGGCGGCCTTAGTGGTGATATCGCTAATCTCCTTGAGGCCATTAACAACTTGAGGAACAGAGTTATCGCTCTTGAGACTAAGCTCACTCCTCCTGCTGATGCCCCTGCAAACGTTAAGGTGGTATTCGGTAACATTAACGAATACAGCGATCCTAACGTAGTGATTAGCGAAGGTAGCGGAACGGTGACAACGCTTGATAAGACCCATGGTCTTTACACCCACACATTAGCAAGTAACGCATACGGAGATGAAATCTTCGGATAAGGAACAAAAATGGCAAAAGATTACAAAAAATTCCTTGATGACACCAGAACAGTTAACAACTACAAAGATTTCATCAAGAACTACAAGAATGCTCTTAAAGAGCGAGAAGATATTAAGAATACTGCAAAGAAAGCTTTGGAATTCCAAAAGCAAGTAGAGCAGTACGTCAAAGAGCAAGAGAATGCTCCAGTATGGACTAGGAGATCTCCTCAAGAGATGCAGCAACTAAAAGACGCTTCGTCTAAGCTCATCCAAAATCTAAGAGAGACTAAACTTAGCAAAGACCATATCAAAGAAGTCAACAGGACCATTAAGGCCGGTGACGACTTTGTGAAAGCATATCGCGGTGCTACCGCTATAAACTCTGTCTCTGACTTCGTAAACAAGTTCAAAGAACAGTTTATCGAACCATTAACAAACGTTATCCAGGTAACTCCAGAAGGTGAGACCGGCAAAGACGCTACCCAAGGTACTCAAGGTGACATTGCAAACCCTGCAGTAGACAATCCTGAATCAGCTGGCACTAATGCTGCAGCCACCCCAGAAACTAAGGTCGAAGATGAAGTCACCTACACCTATAAACCAGGCGATACCTTTGGTCAGGTCGTTAAAGACCTCGGTCTTGGCACTAAGGCTGGCCTATGGGGCCCAAATGGCGATGTAGAATACTACAATAAACAACTTGAAGACCAATTGTGGAAATCAGGCGTCTGGCCACAGGGCGTACGCCAAAACATTCCAATCGGTACGACCATCAAACTACGCCGTCGTCCAGAGGTAGAAGGTTAATATGGGGTGCCACAAGTCCTCGAATCACGAGGCTAGGAAGAAAAAGTACACGGCTCAGTTTTTGAGGACTGAGGCGAACAAGAAGCGTAATATTAACAGAATGATGGCAGATAATCCTCAATATCCTGCCAGGAAGGCAAACTAATGAGTGAATGTAAAAAACCATACACAGTCTCGCACTTTGGTGAGCTAGATATCGATGATCTCGCCACTATACCTGACTATTTCCTAGGTGCACGAGAAGTACCAGATGAAGCAACTGGCGGGAGTATTTATACGCCAGTAAGAATCCCAGGTGCGAGAGTAATGCCAACGGCTAATCTCGCTAATGTCGTAGCAATTGCTACCAACAATCCAGACTTAGTAATCCCAGAGAACCAGATAGTTGCTGGACGTATCGACAATAATCCATCTGGTAACATTGTCAAAGTTGCAGATGACACGCACCCAGCACAGTTCTTAATGCTAAAGAACTACACTAACGGTAAGGTTCTAATCCAAAGCACTGGCTTCATCACCTATCCAAACATGCATAACTACATTGTTAACGTACAGTATTACCTCGGTGCGAATGGCGAACCAGTGACAGACAGCACCGTAACTGGCCAGAAGTTATTTATCGCCCTCGACAGTTACACCTTGATGGTAAACGGAGCATTCTAATGCCAAAAAAGTCTTTCTACGACATGTTCGACAAGAAAGCCCAGCGTATAGCGGGGACCATCTCCGCTATACTCGTAATTGGTGGGGCGTTGTTTGGTGTTGGCAACTGGATAAACAACCAGGTTACCAGCGCTATCTCCAACCAAATACAAGAGTTCCGCCAAGAGGTAAAAGCTTCTGACAACCGACAAGATCAGGCCATCACGAGGCTCGAACTAATGAACCTGATCCAGAACGATCCAACTAATGTGGCTGGGATCGAGAAGCTCGCACGATACTACTTTGGCGACCTACAAGGCAACCAGTATATGACTGGAATGTATAGTAACTGGTGCAGGGAATATGGTGGTGACCCTAGCATCGCAGTAGGAGGTAAATAATGGGAAGAGAAATATTACTCCCAGATGAGCACCCGACAATTCACAGGCACTCATCTCTAGACCAATACCGAAACTTCCTTTCGGTGTTCAAAAAAGGTGGCTGGGCACCTATCGTTTTCGATCAACTAGACGGCATCACCTGCGAGACGGTGAAAACACACCCAGTTATAATCTCATTCACGAACGACGTCGGATATCACTTCTCTGATGCAGAGTGTTCATACACGTCCGATAAGTTCGTCTACTTTGATAAAGATGGCGTAGAACAAAAATTGCTCCCAGAGTGTATGGGTGGCAAAGGTGAATTCTATGATTTTTATTTTAAAGGCTATACTTTTGTTAATTACTCTGACGATGCTTCTGTTGGCACTCATAGTGTACATAGACTCAGAGTAGGCACTGATTATATAATCAGCGACGAAATCTTAAAAGCTGACGCCTAAATAAAGATGCCGCACTCCTCAAGTGCGGTCTTTATTTCTTTTCGGAGCCTTTCTTTATCAAGCTTCGAAAAATAATAGCCAGCGAGTTTATCCAATTGTGTCATATACTCCATCCTACCCTTATGGGCGAGAATATCTTCTATTATGCAATCAGTAAACTCCCCCTGCATGTCTTGTGCACGGGTCTCTTTGGCGATCTGAATATACAGAAAATTATCGTCCTCCATCATTCTAAGAACATCAGCAGGACGATAATAAGCAATTATATGAGACGCTAAAACCTTATAAGGGTCATCAACTTCGAATGTATACTCAACCTTTACAGACCCCATGTACTACGATTCCTACGGGAACCCCTACGGCGGGAGTTCTCTTTTTTAGCACGGTTAGTATGGCGAGAAACCACACGTAGATTAGAAGGAGAATTGTTCCTAGGATTGCTATCCTTATGATCGATTTCTTTCCCATCGCCTTTGTGGACTCTCCCCGATTTTATGGCAGAGCGACGCGCGCTGTTGCGCTTCGCCCTGTCTTTCTTTGCTTTCTCTGAGCTCTGGAATTTCTCGTATTCACGCTTGTAATCACGCAATGTCCCACGAGCATCACGCTTGACTGTCATTATCTAGCTCCACCGAGTGCAGCCTGTTGCTGTCTCTTAAATTCGTTGTATTTCTTTTCAGCTTCTTTTGCGGAGATACCGTTAACGATTCCCTTAAAGATATCGAGGTCTTTCTCCTCTTCAGCGATAACTTTGTGATCAGCCATAACTTTGTCCATACGCTCTTTGCGTGCGGTTACAAATGCTTCATATTTTTTGGCTAGGTCGGTCATCTTCGGGAGTTTGCGGTATTCTGTCTCAAGATTTTCAGGTAGGAGTTCTTCTCTCCAGAGTTCCGATACAACTCTGTTAGCCTCTTGCACTGCGTATGCTTCGAGCATAGCAATTTTTTCTTCGTTTTCATTTGCTGCTCCAAGAGCGTTTCCGATAGCTTCATCGATAAAGATGTCAGAAGCATTAGCCTTGAAGGCTGATTTTGCCTCATCTGGTAAGAGGGCAATACCCTTCTTAATGATTTGGCGTGCTGCTTTTATGGTTTCCATAGGTACCTCGCTTAATAATATAAGCTTATTGTAGCACCAAAAATCCCACCGTACAAGGTGGGTTGGGAATGACGTCTCATTCTGCGGCTCCGGGATTAGGGTATGTCGCTAGCTACCCACTGGCCTTCTGTCAGTTATAGCGTCCGTGCACCATCCGTAACGCTGTGCTCTCCACTGGATTGGCAAACCAACTACAACCTTTTGTGGAATTCTGAAGCACTAGAAACAGTATACATCAGAAAAGGACCCTGCGCAAGGTCCTTAACTTAGGCCGGAGCGTCCGGTCACCCAGGCTCGCTACCCTGGGGTATTTTCATCATATCATAAAACCCCTTGGGTGGGCAAGGGGAGTAAGCGTACGGCTAACTTTGCTAGCCGCACACTCATTATAGCACTAAGCATAGAAAGCGACAATACGGCCGATTAACTCGTAATCAGCGTCGTCAGCGATGGCTTCACCCTTGTCAATCTTTTCTTTCAGGCTATTCGCAACGCCGAGAGCAAGTCTGATCTCGCCTTGGTCTAGTAAGGCATTGATTCGCATCACGCCAGACCTCACAGAAGCGTCGCTACGGCCTGTTGCTTGTCCAAGTTGGTTGCCATAGGCCTGACGTATGTAAGACGCCGTGTAGCCCGTCCCAGCGCCTTCTAGGAGCACATATTTATCCATCTCCTTAAGGGCCTTCTCGGAATTTAAGACCTCATCTGGGCTAGTAGAGTTTATGACGAGTTCAAGAGCAGGTAAGAAGTATTCCTGCATATACTGTTGACGTCGTAACTCTGCACGGCCTCTCTCGCCACGCTGCTTAAGAGCATCGCTCTCGTTCTTGGCTTCATTGTATGCTTTTACGAGGCTGTCTGCCCCCTCGCCGTTAATGACGCTTTGGACGGCGACATTAACGACTGCAGAAGAACCACGTGGGTAAGACTTTTGAGATACGTCATAGAGGCGTTTCTGCTTCTGTTGATAAAGATCGATTGGGACTCTAGTGAGGATTGGTTTTTCTTCTCCCTCATCTGGCAGATTCTTGTAGTATTCTTGAGACGCTTTCAAATCTGCCTTAGATTTTTCGTCGATGTTTTTAAAGATTGCATCTATGTCCATAGTTCTCCTTAATATTGTCCCTTGTAAGGGTCATTTACGCTAAATATCGCCTTAATCCAGCTATCGTAGTAGGCTTTCTTCTTATTGCCCCTATCGCCAAGAGATACGCCCTTACCTTTGTTGTTGACTTCCCAGCTTCCAGGAACTTCAACATACGGATACAATGCATTGAGAACCTCAGTATTGTTAATGGCAGCTTCAGGTGTCATCTTTAAGATGTATGGAGCAACAGTCTTAAGCAATTGAGCGTTCCAGTTAATCTGGATTGCTTCGATATTAGATCTATCTTGGTTAGTAAGTTTCTTCTTACTATTGTAAATCTTTTGGATTTGTTCACTGACGATTTTGTGTGCATCATAGACATCGTTTTGGCTAAGAAGAGCCTTGATGTTAGCTGCATGGATATCATCTTGGTTCTTCCATTGATTTTCCATATCCATAATAGCGACTGGGCTGGTATATTTGACGACCGGGTTGCCATCTTTGTCTGTAGTCAAGTAACCAAAGATTGACGTGTCGCCAGTTCCGGTGATACCTAGTCTTTCCATCGTGTGGATAGCTGCATCCCTACCATTCCAGAAGCTTTCAGATGAGATATTTGAAGAATATTGGCTTCCGCTTTGGTAATCTGCATCAGAATTGAAGTTAAGGAGAGCAGTAACAGCTGCGAACTTTTGCCTGTCAAACGTGCCATTGTATTCAGAGCTCAAGCGCTTGACCGTATCGCCTACCTTCTGTTCGAAAGCATCTACTAAATTCTGCCTATCGGCGAGAAGCTTCTTACGTTCATCTGGGTCTTTAGTCTGAGAGAGCTGGCTATTGTACTTTTTCATTTCCTTGCTATTAAGGAGAGCTTCCTTTTCAGTAGTCAATTCTCTGATTGCGCGTTTCCAGAC
>Ga0265298_10005809_pt1 | contig 15361 bp, 11 predicted proteins | sample AusTroGonzalo_MG_3_FD_193486 | JGI IMG/M metagenome (GOLD analysis project Ga0265298, IMG submission 193486) | Bovine rumen microbial communities from tropical cattle in Woodstock, Queensland, Australia - Gonzalo_01 | ecosystem: Host-associated > Mammals > Digestive system > Stomach > Rumen ... | reverse complement strand
CGCCGGCCGTTACCACGTCATCGGCTCGGAAGACTACCGCAGCAAGACCACGACGAGCGGACCTGGCTCCGGCGACGCAGCCGGCAGCGCGAAGGGTCTGAACTTCGAGATCGAATGCCCGGATGTCACGCCGCTGCCCGTGTATGTCGGCAACATCGTGATGGAAGACGGCACGCTGAACTGCAACACCGGAGCCTTCACCCCGGCGACCCCCGCTGAAGTCGTTAACGACGGCCAGATATGATCCCAGCGATCACAGCATGGCTCAGAGAGGCTAAACCCGACTTCAACGCCGGGTTTAGCCTTTTCTGTCGCTACTCCCCGAACCGCACACTGATCTCCTGGATCGGCCGCAAGCGGGACCTGGAGATGCTGCGCTACGAACTGCAAAAACTGAATCCCTATCTCACGGAGCCAGCCGGGCATCCGGCAGAACAGCCCGCCGAACAGCCGGCCGATATCCGTGTGATCGAGACGCTGACCCAGCCTGATGAAGCGGCACACGTCGCCGCAAAACCCGTCCGGCCGGCCCAAAACAGTGATCCGGAACCGGAACCACGGATCGTATTCCGTACCTATGACGAGCGGCGTACCAGGCGCGCCGATCTCCCGGAAGAGCTGCAGTCGGTCTATGACGATATCGCCGGAGACTACAAGGTGCGCAGGGCCTTGCACGAGAAGATGAAGGCCGCGATGACAAACCAGGACCGCGCCTCCTTCAGGGCGCGCATCATGGAATGCCAGGACCGCATCAACGCCGGCTGGAAGAAAATCGACACCTATCTCAACGAACAGTCCAGCCGAAAGCTGGAAGCATCCTTCAACGAAAGCAGCTGCCGGGCCTACATCTCGAAGGCCCTCAAATCACCTAATCTCTCCCAGAAGCGCATCGACGGCGTGCGCCTTCGCGTGAAGGCCCTGCTGGATCACGGATGCACCCTCAGCGAAGAGACGCTGCAGCAGCTGCGCCAGCGCAATCTTTGCTGACATGCCGAAAAACCCGAACCGCGATATCATCGACCACCTGAGCCGCGCGCTGGAGGATCCCGAATACCAGCTGCCGGAGCGGGAGGCCATCCGCCTGAAAAGGCTGAAATCCATCTATGCGCACTGGATGGATCATCCGCTGCTGAGCGACGCGATGGTCCGGGACTGGATCATCAACATGTACCAGGTTGGCCGCGCACAGGCCTACAATGATATCGCCGTCGTGAAAGTCGTGTTCGGATCCGTACCCAGGGCCGACAAAGAGTTCCAGCGGTTCCGGGCCAATAAGCTGCTGGAGATGGCAGCTGCAGCAGCCATGGCCGGCAACGATCGCAAAGCGAAAGCACTGGCCAAGGTTGCAGATTCCATTATCAAAGCCAACAACCTGGACGAACCGGAGGGCGAAGACTACCCGTTCGACGAGATCATCCCCAAAGACGAATCCTTCTCCGTGGATCCTTCGGTCATCGGTATCGAGAAGGTACCGAATATCGAGGAGTCAGCCCGCAAGCTGCTGGAGAAATACACCCGCGAAATAGACAGCGATGACTGATGAGCAGCAGAAAGTGACGTACCTGAACAAAGCGCAGCAGACGGCCCTGGCCGTCGCTGCTGCCGTCGAGGTACTGATCTGCAGCCGCCGTTTCGGCAAGTCGTTCGGCGTGATATCCCGCCGCATCAAGCGCAACGTGCAGATGATGCCGGGATCGACCGGCGCGTTCGTGGCCAGCAGCTACAAGCAGGCCCGGACACGAACCCTGCCGGCGGCGTTATCCGGTCTCCAGGAAGCGGGTTTCTACGAGAATATCCACTACGTCATCGGCAAGCGGCCACCGGCCCGCCTCGGGTTCAAAAAGCCGCTCGTTCCGGTCCAGAACTATGAAGACGTGGTGACCTTCTACAACGGTACCCAGATGATCATTATCTCCCAGGACGTGAAGATGAGCTCCAACTCTCTCACCCTGGACTGGGTCATCGCTGACGAGGCGAAGGGCCTGGACTATGACAAACTGAAGGACGAGACCTTCCCGGCCAACGGCGGCACGCTCCGCTATTTTTCCGACTGCCCCTGGCATCACTCCATGGTATTCGTCAGCGACATGCCGGTGCTGAAGTCGGCGCGCTGGCTGCTTAACTACCGGGAGAAGGCGACCCCCGATATCGTGGAAGCCATCCTCGGATTGCTGCAGCTGCGGTGGGGCATCGTCCATGACACACCGGACAGCCCGCAGCGGACGGACCGGCTGCAGAAGATCGACCGACTGCTGGCAGGCCTGCGGCGCAAGGCCGTATTCTACAAGGAATGGTCCATCTTCGAGAACATCGACGTCGTAGGCCTGGAGTATGTGCGACGTGCGAAGCGCGATCTTCCGCCCCTGGTGTTCCAGACTTCCATCCTCTCGAGACGCATCGACAAACTGTCGGATGGCTTCTACCCGAACTACAAGGAGAGCCTTCATGCCTACATAGCAAACAACAACGCACTGATCCAGAATTTCCTGTCGCGCGGCATCCCGGAGTCCGAGTATGGCTGCCTGGCCGATGCTGACCTGGACCCCAAGGCGCCCATCAGTGTGGCCTTCGACTACAACGCCAACATCAACTGGCTTGTGGCTGGCCAGAAGGACGGGGCACTGCTGCGCGTCATCAAGTCGTTCTACGTGAAATATCAGCGGAAGCTGCGCGAGCTGGTGGATGACTTCTGTAATTACTACCGCGGTCACTTGACGAAAGAGGTCATCTTCTACTACGACACCACGGCGCTCGGCTCAAACTACGCGGTATCGAAGGCTGACTTCCGGAGCGTTATCATCGAGCAGTTCCAGAAGCACGGCTGGAGGGTCGAAGCCAAGTTCATAGGCAAGCCGCTGGCCCACAACCAGAAATACACCATCATCAACGACTGCTTCCGCGGCGCGAAACATCTGATGCCTGTCTTCAACAAAGAGAACAATGAAGCACTGCTCACGGCCATCACACTGGCCGAGGTCGATATCTCACCCCTTGGATTCCGCAAGCAGAAAGGCGGCGAGAAACTGGTGGAGACGGAGGACGATCCCCTGGAGTACCGCACCGACGGCACGGACGCCTTCGATACCCTCCTCCTGGGGAACATCTTCTACCCTTATTCAACAACACCCATCGGCGTCGGCGCTGGAATCTGACGTCATCCTCCGGCGGCGGCCCCCTGAAGCATATTACGCGTATTGCCATACGAATTGCGGTCCCCTCGACAGGGCAAGGCCGGGAGCGGCGCGCGGACTTTTGCTCCAGCCGCGTCATTTTGAACCAGCCTTCTGCCTGAAACGCAGGGAAATCGGCCAAAAATAGAGTAGACACCGCCGATGGTAGGCTGTCCCAACTTCCGGGACCAGGCAATCGTACTTTTGTTCCAGGAAAAACCAGGAAAATGATCAGCGCAAGTGTCATCTGCGACATCGCACGGCTACAGAAGGAAATATCGCTGAAATGGGTCGCGGCAAACGGAGAAATCATCGACGTGCCGCGCGCCATACCCACGTCGTTCCATGGGGACGGCCAGACCTTCAACATCAAGCTGCTGCCGTCGGGCGAGATCCGCAAGGTGAACCGCTTCACAGTGATCGAAATGAATGGCGAAGAAGTAATACTATGAATTCAGAAAACCAAGCCCTGCAGGTCATCGACAACATTGTCTATCTCCCGGGAATCGAATCGGTGCTGGCCATCGACTCAGGCTCCGACTTCCGGATGGACTACGACCTCACCCCGAAAGAAATCGGAGACTACCAGGTCGTACCATGGGGAAGGGACAACCTCCTCCCGAATCACCTGCTGAAGAGAATCGCCGAGAACGACATCGTGTCGGCGAACATCAAATTCAACCGCGATATCTGCTTCGGCCTGGGCCCGAAGCTGATCCGCGTGCTTGACCGCAAGAACGGCAAGATCACCGACTTCGAGGAGGTGACGGACGGGCCGGAGTTCGAGTTTTTCGAGCGCAACGATATCCCGCTGTTCATGCTGCAGCAGCTGACCGACATGGTGGAATTCTACAACGCCTGGAGCGAGCTCCGATACGACACAAAGAAGGAGGAGATCCGGACGATCCGCCACCGCGAAGCCGTGTTCAGCCGCTGGAGCAAGATGGATGGACACGGAAACATCAACTGGCACTACTACTGCTCAAAATGGGATAAAAACCCCAGCCAGAAGGATATCGTTTGCACCAGGGTCATCGACGAGTTTGACGCGCTTACGGACCTGAAGATGTTTTATGCCAACCGGAGCCGCCTGGTCTACTCCGCCTACATGCCGTCACCGGGACACCCTTACTACAGCCGGCCGGAATGGTATTCCATCTTCAACAGCGGATGGTACGACCACTCCAACATGGTGCCGAAGCTGAAGAAGGCCATCCTGAAAAACCAGCTCGGCGTGAAGTACATCATCTACATCACCGAGGAATACCTGACGGATCTTTACCGCCGCGAGGGTATCGACGAGAACGACCGCGAGGCTGTCAAGACCCGCATCGACAAACTGAAGAAAGACTTCTGCGACTACCTCTCCGGAGAGGCCAACGCCAACAAGGCCATCCTCTCCATGAAGCAGCTGCTGCCGATGGCATCCGGAGCTTCGGCTGAGCAGAAATGGATCGAGATCATCCCGGTGGAGAATGACATGAAGGGCGGCGAATACATCGACGACACGGAATCTACGGCCAACATCATCTGCTATGCCATGGGCGTGCATTCCGCGCTGATCGGCGCCACGCCGGGCAAGAACAATAACTCCCTGGGCGGCTCGAACGCCCGCGAGCTCTTCATGATGAAGCAGGCGCTGATGAAGCCCGTCGTAGACCGCACGATGCGCGTGCTGAAGATCATCAAGGCGTACAACAAATGGGATAAGGATGTGATGATCACCATCCCCGAGTACATCTTCACAACGCTCGACCAGAACAAATCCGGCAAACAGGAATCCACAAACACGAACGTATGATAGTCAAGGATTACAATGAGATGAAGCCTTTCCTTCCCGCGATGGAGATGAAAGGATCGCCGACGCTGTTCCAGGATGCGCTGCAAATCGCGCAGGATAGACTGACGGAGTTCATTCTGGGCCAAACCCTGGAAGAGCTGCTGGAGCAGCGAGATGTCAACCAGAAGGATCTTTTCCGCCAATGCCAGCGGATTATCTCCGTGGATGCCTTCCTGTCGAGCATCCCCGAGCTGGATCTTGTGCTGACTGACGCCGGCTTCGCCGTCATCAATACCCAGGATATGGCTCCAGCATCGAAGGAGAGGATCCAGCGCCTCTGCGATACGATGCAGCGGAAGCTGGACGACAACCTGGATCACCTGGTGCATTATCTCACATATACGAGCCAGTATAACAGCTGGCGAGGCACCGAACAGTTCGGCAGGCTGAGCGACGGCCTGATCCTGACGCTGGCCGAGTTCCGCGACGCAGCCGTGCTGAATCCCATCACCGAGCCGGCATGGCCCAAACGCTGGAAGGAATTCCTGGATTTGAATTCCGCACTGAACGTCGCCCTCACGACGACCGTGGCTTCCTACATCTCGCCGGAATATGCCGACGAGATCCTGGAAAAGATGCGCGACCTCGAACCCTTCCTCCCCAAGGAGAAGACCGTCTTGAAACTCATCAAGACCGCCATCGCCGCCATCGCCATGGGCGACAACGACACCGGCGTAAAACAGGCCATCAAGGCGGTCCAGCTGATGAAAGCAAACCCCGACGACTTCCCGACGTTCATAGCATCGGCCGCCGCACACGATCTGACACTGAATCATACCGATACCCCCATTTTTTCTCTATTATGAAACTACTGCAAAGACTGTTTGTGCCACATCCGCGAAGGAGAGCGAAGAAAATCAACCTGACGTACCCCATCAGCTGGGAGACGATGTCGTTCGACGAATTCAGAGAGGTATGCGATATTCTGGCCGTGCCAGGAATGACCCGCGAACGCGGGCTTTTCCTCTGCCTGTGCGCCCTGGCGCATATCCGTCCGGACGATCCCCGCAAGTATGACCCGAGAGCCATCAAGGGGAAAAGTCCGTTTATCATCGAAGGCCAGGCCTATTTCCTCAGTTCCAAAGCAGTCGCAGAGGCCTGCCACGATCTAGCCTTCATCTATGACAGCGTCGGCCTGCCGCCGTGCCCGCTGCAGAAGGTCGATCAGACCCTGAATTACATCCCCTTCGATGTATTTTTCACTGCAGACAGCTACATCCTGCGGTACCAGGCGGACGGGCAGCGCAACAATACCTGGCTGAAAGAGGCCGTAAAGGCCCTGACCGGAGGTCGGAAGAGAAAGCTGGTACCCTGGGAGCGCGTCGCCGTCATCGTCTGGTGGAACGGCTTAAAGAAACGCCTTTCCGATATGTACCCGCACGTCCTCAAAGGGGAAGGCGGCGTATCTGGAAAGACCCAGGCGGAGATGCTGCAGGATATCCTTTCATCGATCAATGACAATAAACCCCAGGAAAACGAAAAGATCCTGAAGGCGGATACGCATTCAGTCTTGCACGCCCTGGAAAACATCTACGCCAATGCTGACAAGAGACGATCTTAGCCGGATCCTGGTCGGCGAAGTTGCCGGCGTGGCCGACGATCAGGTGATCGAGGCGGAAGGCTATGACGCCATCCAGGAGATGCTGACGACGATGCGCAGCATATCCTTCCCGTCCATCATCCTGGAGGATCAGTCCTCCGGCGTCGTGCAGGTCGTGGAAGGGCCGCTCGACACCTTCACGCAGTCGTTCTGGGTGATGGACCGCGTCGCCAGGTCAGAGACAAAATCCTCCATCGTCCGCTCGATGAAGGAATTCGGAAAGCAGATCCTGGCCAGGCTCCTGAAAGCGAAAATCGAAGGTGAAGCCTGCCTGCAGGATTGGGAGCACATACGCACCACCTACATGCGGCGCGATGGCGGCCAGAACGCTGCCGGATGGGAGATGGTTTTGACATTCAAGGAAAACTTCACGTTAGAGTATGCCGGACCGGAGCAAACTGGAAATGACGCAACGCTGGGCTGAGATCGTCATCGAGAGATGGCAGGCCCGTATGGAAGCGCTAGGAGTAGGGGACACAGGTACCCTGCTGCGGTCCTTTCGCGCTCAGGTTGACCAGGACTCATCCGGCGACCCCACGAAGGTCACGTTTGCCTTCCTGCTGTACGGCCGCTTCCCGGATATGGGCGTCGGCCGCGGCATCTCCTTCCACGATGCCCCGACAGGGAACAGACAGGTGAAGCCCTGGTACTCGAAGACCTTCCTGGCGGAGGTGCTGAAGCTGGGCCGCATGATGGCGACCCGTTATGGCATCGACGCGGCGATGGCAATCAACGCATTTTCATCGAGCATTTATACCAAGGCCGTCGTGGACGGCAAATAAGCTATGTCAACTACCCGAGTATATACCGAATCCGTCGTCACCCTGAACAACCAGGAGGCCCTGGCGCGCATCGACGAGCTGAAGACAAAAGTGTCGCAGCTGCACGCCGAACTTTACAAGATCGCCATGACCGAAAAGGAAGGCACCAAATCCAAGGCATGGCAGCAGAAGAAAAAGGAGATCGACACCGTGTACGCCTCGATGAAGTCCATCAACGAGGAACATAAGAAATTCGACAAGATCCTGAACGATATCAACGGATCCAGCTATAACGACCTGACCAAGGCCGCTCGGATGCTGGAGGCACAGGTGAAAAAGTTGAAGCCCGGGACGGAGCAGTTCGTCGCCGCGTCGAAGAAGCTGAAGGAAGTGCGGACACGGATGAAGGAGATCGACGACCAGACCCGTGAGACACAGCTTCGCTTCGGCTCATTCTTCAGCAAGATCAAGTGGACGGCTATCGTGGCCGGCGGTATCGCCGCGTTCAAGAAGCTAGGGAAGGATATGACCGAAGAGACCTTCCGCATCAGCTCGATATGGAAGCGCGAGACGGCCGCATGGAAGGCCATGTACGACGAGTTCGTTGCTTCCATCGGGTCCGGGAAAGGGTGGTCGGAGATGATCTCCGACATGGCCAGCGCAGCAGATGCGGCGCGCGACTACCAGACGGCGCTTGCGGAGGTCTACCGGATGAAGAACGCCCTTATGATCCAGGAATCCGAATACGCATCCGAAATCCAGGAAAACCGGCAGATTATGTATGACGTTTCTTACAGCTATAAGGAACGCGAAGAGGCAGCGCAGCGGGTGATCGACCTGGAAACCCAGCTGGCGGAAGAGAGGAAGGCCATCGCCGCGAAAGAGCTCGCTGCCGCGACTGATATCCTGGAATCACGCTCTCACATGGACGAGGAGGAGAGAAGGTTCTTCATCGAGGGCTACAACCGCAACAATGAGCTGATATCCCAGGCCTACGACTATAAGGCTGCGCTGGAGCAGGTCGCATCGACAAAGCGGATGATCTCGCATCTCGAGAAGGGGGATCCGACGACCGGCGTCGTCGACGCGTCGTCCATCTCCATGGTGGGAGAATACCGGGATAAACTCGCCAATCTGGAAAACCAGATATCCGGTACCAGCGATGAAGTGGTCCGTGCCTACGGTATCCTGCAGAAGTACGGCCAGCTGAATGGCGAAATGGTCGATAACTTCGTGAAGGCGACCGTTCAGTATAACGAGACGGAAGCCAACCTCACAAAGACTACCCGCCGCGCCACGACCATCCGGAACCGGATGCGTCAGCAGGCGGCGAAAGAGGCGGCCGAGCTCCAGGGCAAGGCGTACCAGGATGCGCTGAAGGCGTCGGAAGATCACTTCCGGCAGCTGCAGAATGATCTGAAGCAGTCATACCTGAACCGGGAGATATCTGAGCAAGAATACCAGGTACAGCTGGCCGCGCTCCAGAAGCAAGGCCTGGAAGACAGGCTCGACATCGCGGAGCGATACAAGCAGTCTGTGGTCGAGATCCAGTCGCAGATCCTGGATCTCTCCATCGCCCAGCGCCAGAAGATCGAAAAGATCATGGAAGGCCTGGCGAAGGACGGGGCCAAGATCGTCGCCGACATGACGAAAGAAGCCCAGAAGGCCATCGACGACTTCCTGAAAGAACAGGAGAAGGAGCTGCAGGACCTGATGGGCGACGTGGACGCGATGATGGGCGCTCAGCTGGATCACGAGCTGGACCTTATCGAACGCGCCAAGGAGGCCAGGACAGAGCTGTATCCCATAGAGGCCATCCGGGCGGAGCTCGACTCCGAGCTGGAAGCCCTGGAAGAGATGCACGAGAAGGCCTTGATCTCCGAAAAGGAATACCAGCAGCGCCGCGTGCAGCTGGCCGCCCGCTATGGTAGCCAGATGGCGGAGGCGGCGATGCAGTACACATCACAGGCTTCAGCCTTCATCGACGCCCTCCAGGAGGTCGCATCGGCACGTCTCGAGGCGCAGATGCAAGCCGAGCTGACAGCAGCTGGAGACAACGCCGAAAAGCGCAGCGAGATCGAGGCGGACTACGAGCAGCGGAAGCTGGACCTGGAGAAACGCTACGCCGACGTGGATATGGCCATCAAGATTGCCAACACGACGGCCAGCGGAGCCGCCGCCGCCATCCGCGCCTACGAAGAGGGCGGTCCGTATGCCGGCCCGGCCCTGGCGGCCCTGATTGCCGCGACGACCGCGATGCAGATCGCCACGATCGTCGCGCAGCGGAATATCATCCAGAACAGCTCCGTCAGCAGGACATCCTCATCCGGAACGAGCGCCGGTACCAGGGTGGCGACGGCCAAGGGCTCCGATGGTTACAGCGGGGGAGGATACACCAGGTCGTCTGTCAGTGATAGCACGCCCGCCGGCATCGTCCATGCCAATGAATGGGTCGCACCGGCGGCGATGGTCCGCGCCAACCCCATCGTCTTCGCCCAGCTGGAGAGAGCAAGGATCCAAGGCGGGTACCAGAATGGACCCCGGGGCTTTTCGTCCGGAGGATATACTTCGGACGAGACATCCATCGACGACATACCGGGCACCCAGGAGGAGAGGAAGGCGCTCATCGAGATACGCAACCTGCTGAACCAGATCATAGAGAACCCGATAAAAGCATACGTCGTCCTTTCAGAGCTGAATGCCGCGCAGGAACTGAACGGCAAGATCAAAAAAACCGCCGGTAAACGATGAAACTGAAGATCCCAAACGGAGAGTTGACGCTACCCGAGAACTTCTCCTTCGAGGTAGCGCAGAACAGCGCCTTCTTTTCTGACGACGGCGCCGTCAGCGTGGCCGCAACCATACCGGCAACACCCGCCGACCTGGCACGGCTGAACCAGCCGGCACGCATAGCCAGGAAATCAAGATACGCGAACCTGTTCCCGGCCGTCCTCTCTCAGGGGATCTTCCACAAGAGCGGGCAGCTGGTCGTCGCCTCCGCATCGAAGGCGGGCATCCAGTGCGCCATCGCCCTGGAAGACTCCGATTTTTACTCCAGGTATAAGGACCAGAACCTGAAATCGCTATTCTCGTCAAAGATCCTTCACACCTACTCCACGCCGGCGGATTGGTACGCGTGGCTGTACCGGGTATATACCGGCGAAGTCGTGAACGACCTGCGAATCATCCCCGTGGCCGTAAACAAGAGCGAAGACGGGTACCAGGTGAACAACGAGCCCGTCGAAGACGGCAGCGAGACATTCCCGCTGGCCCATGAGGCGCGCATCGTCAAGGAGGGAGAAGACGACACGAACGTGCCGGACGGGTACGGGATCGCGCCATTCCTGCTGCTCTCCGCATTCCTGGAGCAGATGTTCGACCTGTGCGGATACACCGTTTCCCGGAATTGCTTCGCCACGGACAGCGACCTGAACAGGCTGATCCTGCTGCATAACTGCACGGATGTGATCTGCTTCGGTCAGCTGGACTACTCAGACCTGGTTCCCAACAGGACCGTGAGCGAATTCCTGGAATGGATGCGGCAGAAGTTCCACGCGCAGATCGTCTGCCACCCAAGCAGCAAATCGGTGGATATCGTCCTACTGGAGGATATCCTGCAGGCTGGCTATGACTACGACCTCACAGGAAAGCTACTGGGTGACCTGGAGCAATCTTTCCAGACGCCATCCCGCGTCGTCATCACCCCGGATACGTCACTGGAGGGTGCGGCCCCGGCAGCGGAGACCATCGAGGATCTGAAAAAGAAATACGGCAGCGTGGTGGAAGTCGCAGAGCGCGACGCTGGACCGGATAACAACCTGATACTACGCCTGGCAACGGGGCAATACTATGAGGCCCGCGGATCGCTTAGTGGTAGACGCACAGGGAGGAAAGAAAATTACATCGGATCGAACTACTTCACACATGATCGACGGAATACCGACGAGAGCGACGTGATGAGCCCCGAGGACCTGATGCCGCCCATGGTATTCGCCAACGGGATGCTGATGCCATATATCGGAGACCGCCGCCACAGAAACTCCTCGTATAAGAACAGCAAGATGGACGAAGAGCAGGAGATCATCGTAGTGGAGTACGCCGGACGAAGCACCGCCTATACATTTTCCGCCGACCAGCTCAATGATGAACGAGCAGGCCGACGCTACGCCACCATGAACCGCTTCAACGGCCGGTATTTCTACGGGACGACACAGGCCTACGACAATATCGGAAGCCCCCGATCCGGACGCTACAATCTGACGCCGGACGATATTTTCGAGAGGTTCTTCAAGCGCTACAACAAAATGTTGCGCAACAACCTGGTTAAGGTCGAAGGCCTCTACAATCTGCCGGTCGAAGATATCCTATCCTGGGAGATGTACCAACTGAAACGCTACGACGGCCAGCTGCTGCTACCTGTCTGCCTCACCTACGAGGTTGGACGCCGTGTGCGCTGCCTGTCGGCCAGCTTCTACCAGGTGAAAGACTACGCGGACAGCGAAGAGGATACACCAACAGTAATCCCGGCTCCGACGGCGCAATGGGTGCTGAACGAATCACAGCGGACGGCGGCCACGGCAGCGGTCCAGGCGCAGAATCCCGACCTGGATGTCATATCAAAATATGATGACGCATACGAAAGCGGGGAAAAGGAAATCTTCCTGACGGCACCGACATCGGCGGGCCAGGTATCCCCCAGGATCGGGCGCACCATATCGATAGGATATCGCTCATCCTCCCATGGCCGGAGTGAATACCACGAACTGACGCGCGCAGATATCGAAGTATGGTTCGTCTCCGTCGCAATCTGATGTCCCAAAACAAAGAACACCGCAAACGTAATTTTGTATCATGGCAACGATGATCCAAACCCCCGACAGTCTCAGCCTGCTGATGAACCTGAAGAGCTTCATCGTAAGCAGCACTACAGACATCTCCTTTGCGCTTTCCTGCTCAGGAGAAACCATCGTCGAGGAAACCTATACACCGGACAGCAACGGGAGGATAGAGATCCAGGTGCGCGACCTGCTGGCCCGCTTCCTTGAAACCAGGCTCCCGTCATCGAATCAGTACGTACAGGCGGATGCTGTCCGCACATTCTCCGCATCCGTAAACGGCAACTCCGTCTCCTCCTTCACCGTCGTCAACGGCGGCGTGCGCAAGCTGTCCGTGACCCCGGAAAACTTCCTGAAGGCGAACTGGCTCACCTGGCAGCCGCAGAGCAAGCGCGTCGGGTGGGATTCCCCTGAATACCTGAGCTACTATTTCGCAGTCGCCGGAACGGTAAAGGCGAAGTTCTACTACAAGACAGGAGGCACGAAGGTGGTGACCGTTGCCAGCGGGACGGCGGGGCAGCTGCAGACGTTCAACATGGCGATGAGCCGGCTCTTCAGCGTCGGCGACGTCTCGGCGGAAGACATGTACGGCCTGGTGGACGTATGGGTCGATACGGGCGCGGGCGTGCAGCTATCCTACGTCCAGCGCTTCGTATTCTCCGAAAAGCAAGGCGACGAGCACGTCTATCTGGCGGTCAACTCCCTGGGCGGCATAGACACCTTCACCTTCCACGGGGAGAGGAAGACCGCGGCAGACGTCGAGCACGAGGCGGCGGAGCTGGGAGACACGAAGATCGATATCACAGCCGGCGCCGTCCGGCACTGGGAGCAGAACACCGGGCATCTCGGAACGGAGGAGTCATCCTGGATCTACGAGCTGATATCCGCAAAAAGGACGTGGGCCGTCATGGATGGCCAGGCCGAAGCCATCGTCATCGACGCGGACAGCAACGAATACTCCGACCTGGGGACGCTGTCGACGGGCTCATTCTCCTACTATCTGTCAGAGGAAGGAGGCCTGCAGAACATCGGCCGAGAGACTGGCCAGCTGCCGGTCATCGAGGTGCCATCAGCAACGGGCGATATTTTTTTTTTAGAGGCACGCCTAATTGATTACCCAGACGCTGACCTGTCGGAGAATCTTCTGCTTCTCGCGCAGTCGCCGTTTTCCCGCTCCTGGTACCGGCTGGATCTGGAGTCCACCCTTGACTGGATATGCTCATCCGTCGTCGCCTCGCCGATCGGACAGATGGCGCACGAGCACGAGAACCTGCTTACGCTGGGCCGCCTGTCTGAATCGTCAGGCCGCCTGGCCTATCGCGGCGAAGCGCTGGCTAAGCTGTCGGATATCCCGACCATACCCCCGCCGACACCGACGGAGCACTGGTTCGATCCAGTAATGGACGAAAACGAACAACACGTCGTCGGGATGAAGGCGCTGTTCGACATCGAGATCATCCAGGAGGAGGCCGACGAAGAGCTCGGAACCGACGAGACGACGAAAAACATCTCGGAGATCCTTCGCCATCTCAGCCTGAAGGAGGCGGATGGTGAAATATATCTGTCATCCGATATCGGATTTGCGTCCGACGGATTCATTAGCGGCGCCGGCCTGTCGAGCGGTGGGGGAGATGGTTCCGCAGCCGCGATGGCCACGCTCATCGACGTCACCCTCGACAACCTCCAGAACGGCGATATCCTGAGATATAATCTATCAACTCAGCGATGGATAAATAGCACACTTATCCTGGGCGCTGCTGCGTCATACGGTATCGGTCAGGTCGTGCAAGGGGATGCGGGGCTGGTGACTGGCGGCGACGTATATGCCGCGATAGCGTCGTATCTCTCCGCCGCCATCCATTTTGCCGGCATTACGACTACCGCCCTGACCGACGGCAGCACAAACCCGACCGTCACCATCGACAACGAGAGCTACACGGCGAACCGTGGGGACGAGGTGATCTATGGCGGAAAGGAGTTCCTGTGGACCGGCGCGAAATGGCAGCAGCTGGGCGATGAGGAATCCTGGGCCCTGAAGACCATCACCTTCACCGGTACCGGATATCTCACCGGAGGCGGAACACTGGAGGCCAGTCGCACAATCGACATCGCGGAAGGCATCAAAACGAAGATCGAGGCCGGGAATACGGCATACGGATGGGGGGATCACGCCCTGGCTGGATATGCCAGTGCAACCGCATTGACGGCCGTCTCTGACCGCGTTACCACCCTGGAAGGTCGGACAAACTGGGACGACTACCTGGAAATCGTCAATGGCGATATCCATGTAAAGAGCAACCGTGGTTTTTACTCCGACAGCTTCATCAGCGGCGGCGGCCTGTCGCAGACCAGTGGCGGCGGAGGCGTCAACCTGGAGGCCGTCTGGAACAGCCTGACGAACGCCGTGCAGGACGCATACGCCAACGCGCAAATCGCACCGGCGCACCTCACAACGGCCCTGGCAAACTATGCGACAAAGGCGTGGGTAGAAGGGCAGGGGTTCCTGAAGGTGGAAGACTTCGACCTGCTGCCGTTGACCACCGGCCTGGCAACCGTGACCGGCAGGGTGAGATCCTTGGAAGAATGGACCGAGAGGCCCTACGTGGAAGAGTTCCGGACCGATTCCCTGACAACCGATTTTGTCAACACACAGGCGCTATTGTTGAATGGACGAAGGGTGCTAGAGCCCGTAGAGACCGCAACCCTCTATGATGTGCAGCTCCAGATAGCCACGGCGGCCGGCTCGCTGGCCGCCCGCATCGGCTCCCTGGAATACTGGACTGAAAGGCCGAGCATGAGCGAAGCGACCATCGAGACACTGACGGCGCACAGCGCGAACATCGGCGGAGCTGTCACTTCATACGTCTCAGATATGAACGCGCTGAGCGTGGCGGCAAGCCTCCGTACTACCGGCAGATTATACATCGGAACGACGGGCGCCTACATCGAGCTTACCAACGACGGATATCTCCACACCAACAGAGGCTTCTATTCCGATAGCTTCGTCAGCGGCGGCGGCCTGTCGCAGACCGGAGGATCCTCGGGCATCTCCGCGCAGATGATGTGGGAACTGCTGGCAACATCGACCAACGAACAGGTGGCCGCGTCGCACCTATCCACCGCGCTGGCGAACTATGCGACGCAGCAGTGGGTTA
>Ga0265298_10005808_pt1 | contig 15366 bp, 15 predicted proteins | sample AusTroGonzalo_MG_3_FD_193486 | JGI IMG/M metagenome (GOLD analysis project Ga0265298, IMG submission 193486) | Bovine rumen microbial communities from tropical cattle in Woodstock, Queensland, Australia - Gonzalo_01 | ecosystem: Host-associated > Mammals > Digestive system > Stomach > Rumen ... | reverse complement strand
TGCGTTGGCGCTGAGCGTCACATGTACAGCGTCCCCTTCAAGTATGTAGGCCAGATGGTGAAGGTGTTCTGGGACGTGGAGCACGTGGAGGTGTATGCCGGTACAGAGCGTGTGGCACGGCATGAACGCAGCATGGTGCCGTACGGACACTCCACGAAGGAAGAACACATGCCAGAAAAGCACAAGGCATGGGAGCAGGCCAAGGAGGTCAATGCCGCCACCCTGACGGAGTGGGCTGCACGTATCGGCCCGTCCGTGAAATGGGCGGTGGACTACATCCTCACACATACGACCTTCCCGCAACAGGCTTATGGCAGGTGTAGCGGCGTGCTGGCACTGGCCAAGAAGTACGGCAGGACGCGTCTTGAGCATGTATGCACCATGATGCGCGAAAGCTCCGGCGTGGCCAGCTACGGCAGTATCCGCAACATGCTGCGCAACAACCGTGACATCGGTGACTCTCCTGCTGACAGCTACTCCCGTATACCCCATAACGACAATGTGCGGGCTGCTTCCGCCTATACATCCGTAACGGAGAAGAAAGGAGGTAGCCATGAGTGACTTCTCTATTATCATCGAGCAGCTCAGGGGCACGCTCAAACTCGACGGGATGGCAGAGGCATGCTATGATGTCAGCAAGATGCCGGTACACATGCGGCCTGGCTTGGAGGCTCTGTTGGCCAGGATGATTGAGACGGAGATCCGTCACCGTGACGATGCCAGGACCCAGAAACTCCTGAAGGCTGCAAAGCTGCCTATCAAGGCTCATGTGGAGGATGTCATCTGCTCCGCGGAGAGGAACCTCACACGCGACAAGTGGGATGCACTGTCAGACTGCAGCTTTGTCAGGCGTGTGAGAATGCGCTCGTTACAGGTGCCACGGGAACGGGAAAGTCGTATGCGGTCTCTGTCCTGGCGCATCAGGCTTGCTCCATCGGGATGAAGACCCTCTATCTCAACATGAACCACTTCGTACCTGTCATGAAGCAGGCGTATCTGGACGGAACGTCTGAGAAGCTGCTGGGCAAGCTTGGCAAGACAGACCTGCTCATATTGGATGACTTCGGTATGCAGATGATGACGGCAGACATACGCTCTATCCTGCTTACGCTCGTGGTGGACAGGTACGAGAAGAAATCGCTCATCGTCACCTCGCAACTGCCAGTGAACAGCTGGTATGAGTATATCGCGGAGAACTCTGTCGCTGACGCCATGCTCGATAGGCTTTTCAACGGATCACATCACATAGACCTGACTGGACCCTCAATGCGTAAGGGAAACAGAAAATGAAAAATGAATGAAAAAGACGCCGCATCAGGCTATGGTACTCTCACTGCGCCGCAGCGCTGATGGGGTGTCTTTCGACAGCGCGGAAAACGCTCTCAGAGTACCGGTACTCACACCGCGCTATGAGCGGTACTCACTATGCGCTCCGCGCGGTATCGTCAGTGCGCTACAGCGGTACTCTGCGAGCGATATTATCATGTAAAGAGACTCTTATATGAATATCTATAAACTCAATACTTTTTCATAGCTACTTATCAAAAGATCTGTACATCTTGAGACACTATACTCGTTTATCAATTGTTGTCTTAATTTAGGTTGTGAAGTCTTATCTTCCATCGCAACCAGAATACCGTGACCTATCTCGTCTATACTGTATGGATTGACAATTTGAACCAAACCCTCTCGGTAGTATTCTTTTGGTCCACCAAGGCTTGTTATCACGATATCACAACCATGAACAGCTGCTTCTAAGGCCACTAAGCCAACACCTTCATTAATGCTTGGCAAAGCAAAGACCTTGGCTCTATTATAAAGAGAGATTAATTCTTCATCAGAAACAAAGCCCTTCACCTCAATGTTTGGTGCACCATCTATTAGGTTTCGAAGCCATTTTTCTGACTCTGCGTTACCTTTGTTACCAACAAGCACAAGCTTAAAGCCATACTTCTTTGCTGCCTTGATAAGGTTGGGAACATTTTTCCTTGGCTGGGTCATTGTGCCTGCAAATAAGCAAAATGATTCCTTCAGAATTGAAGGGTCATAATGATCCTCACGGAATGATAAAGGAACAATCTCTATTTTTGAATCTGCAATGCCATATCCTCTTCTCAAATAATCTGCTTCATATTCCGTACGAGCCAAGAACAATTTGATATCAGATCGTAGTGACCTTAAAGCATAATTCTGTGAAAACAATCTCAACTTTGAACATCCAAAGTGAGTTGCAAGTCTATATTTCCACATAGGGGTGTTCGTATCGATAATGGGAGAGAAAACAAAATTAGGATTTAAACCGCTTCCCCAATGTATTATATCATAATTCCATAATCCAAAGCCAAAGACATGAACTATATCATATGATTTCCAATCATAATGTCCCCAAGGATCTATCCTGTCTACGACATGACCTTTTCTCTCCAATTCCTTGAGCCATATTTCAGCTTGCATCTTGCTACCATCACCTTTTCCCATATAGCAAGCACCTGGATACATGATATAAGCTATCTTCATAATAACTATTTACTTATTATTTACCAAGTTATCATCTGAATCTTCATAATGATCTGTTTTATGGAAGATCCTCGTAAAACCTTTTATTTGAGTTCTTATATTTTCAAAAAAACTCACATACATCGGTTTATTTCCTATAGTACCATATCCAGTAACAGCACGACAACGACAGTCTCGAACAAAAACAATTTTTCCGTATTTCTTGAGATTAAAGGCCATCGAGCCGTCTTCACCACGGATGATGTCAACACGATATGGTTCCTTACGTCCATAATCTGCATTATAAGCAAACACCAACCCTCGTACACTTAATTCCGGACGCTTAAAATGCTGAATCCACAGGAAAAGGTCGCGCGTCAACTCATAGATCTTTAATCCCAATTTTGAATGATTCTCATCTGGGAAATAACCCCAAGTCGCAGAAACACAAGCTACACTTGGTTTCATCAAATGATCCAACATAATCTCGAAATACTTCGGTGGATAAATGGTGTCGCTATCCACATCAAAATAGTATTTACCTTTGGCGTGTTGTAAGCCGCAACGACGAGCATAACCACAAGAATGCTGGTATTCAGTGAAATAAGGGATACCTGATTTCTTATAGATCTCTGCTGTACGATCTTTAGAATCGTTATCAACACCTATAATTTCTACTGGATATTTACATTGTATCTCACTCAATGCCCAAAGGCAAGCTTGCAGATGAGTTTCTTCGTTATAACCTATTACTACGATAGACGCAAGTGGTTCTACATTCTGAAGACGGGCCAAACGTTCACGTGTCCCGTCAATCACCTCTTGTGGCACTTCACTAAACGGCCTGCCATAAACTGACATATATTTATCATACCAAGCCATACCTATACTAGACCTTTTAATTTAGCAATACACTTAATCAGCAACATACTATTATGAGAAGAAAGTTCGCCCAAAGTCCAAAGCATAAGATTTCGAATTTTATAATTCTTAAATCTAATAATATCCACGAATGATGCAGGATGCTTCATATAGCTGTGCAATTCCTTATCCGTGAAAGAAGGAACAATATATTTACATTTCTTTATCACATTACATATAATATAAAAATCTGACATCAATGCAATATAACACCTATTAGGGTAATAAGATTTTGCCTTTAAAGAATTGTTGTTGCATTTCAATTGATCTACCGCCTTAAAATACCGCACAATCTTTTCTTTTTCTATTCGATCCTGATGCCAGGAATTTGACAAAGAGTTTTCTCTACACAAATAGGTGTAGGTGATGTCTGGAAGCAAGACAGCACGATTTGCCATAGTCACCAGATTGAGAGTAAAAGCCATGTCTTCCCAAAAATCCGCCTTATAGAAGCGAAGATTATTTTTACGGATAAGCGACAGTCTGACTAAGTAATTACAAGCGGACGCTTGAAAACCGGCATAACGCTGATATGCAAACTCCGCAAAGGAATCTGCATCTTCAAAAAACATCTTCGGATATTGAAAAAGAGAGCGTTCGCCAGATAATTCTATCCGCTCATAAGAACCAAAGGCCACATCAGCCTGATGTACTTCTATCTCATGCATCAAGAGTGATATCGTATTTTTATCTACCACATCGTCAGAATCCATAAAATAAAGATAATCACCTGAAGCATTATCAATTATCTCATTACGCGACTCAGAGACACCCTGATTTGAACTGTGAGTGAGAATGCGCATAGTCCCTCCACGAGGATGTGTCTGGCGGATGGATTCCAATATACTCAAAGAGTTGTCGTCGCTAGCATCATCAACCACGAGGAATTCTATATTCGGATAGGTCTGCGACAAGGCTGACTCCATCGTACGTCTGATGTAGTTTTCTACACTGAATACAGGAATTCCTATAGTGACTTTATACTGCATTTTATCCTTTCCTCTTATGCAAACCTATTTTCTTCATAACTGACACATAGAGCTGATACCATATCCATTTCTTAATCTTATAATCTAATGCAAAAACAAATTTACCATCATAATATGCAATATTCAACTGATGCCCCCCACCCACAAAGATACTATTATTGGGTATAACATCGTGTATGAAAACATGTTCTTCATAATTATACTCATCCAATTGAGTAATTTCCATCAAGGAAATATTGTCTCCATAATCTTTGTGACAATCCTGAGTTACCCTTAGTAGTTTCCCATGGTAATCAATAATAGATCCGCCATTCCGTCCAAATTCATTACTTACACATATTGGAGACTGGGGATGCTTTACGAAATCACCTCCCAGCAGATTGTCTGCCACATACAATTCCTGATAATACATCCAATCTTTCTGATAGGATGTGAACAGATAGTATTTGTCATTTTTAAGAAACACATGACTATCATTATAAGAATATATAATATCTGAACTACGTTCTTTCTTTAACAAAGTACGAACATACGTAAATGATGTCAAATCGTTATTTGCACGATAAAGTCGAACGGAGTTATCTTCCTGAGATTCTGGAATCATATATATTGAACCTTTGTCTTCAAAAACAAATGGGAAAGAAAGGTGAAAAGGCTCTTTCAAAACTATTGTAGGCTCTGACCAAGTATGAAGATCGTGTGTCTTTATCATAACGATATAACCAGGATTATCCCAATGTTGTAATTCATAAAACAGGAACAATTCATCACCCTTAACAAACAAAAATGGGTCTGCCTGATATAATAACGGTTTAGGTTTCCATAATCCTCGTAATGCTTTTTTATAAATAAGATGTTGTTCATCAAATATATCAAATGACAATGTATCATTAGCAAATAACGCCAATGTGAAAGTAACCTCTTTCCTAGATAAAAAAAACTCTCTTCTGTTATCAATCATAATATTTCATTAATTATGCTCAATACGCGGATACGCGTGCTTATTAAACAAATTTTCTGCAAATGTACGGATAAAATTTGATTATTCCAAATTTATTCAGTATTTTTGCATCGATAAAAGAAAGAAATGGTTAAAGTCAGCGTTATATTGCCTATTTATAATGTTGGAATGTATCTCGATGATGCTTTCCAATCCCTTATACATCAGACTCTTGATGATATAGAGATTATAGCTGTTAACGATGGAGCAACAGACAATAGTCAAGAATACATCGACAAGTATATATCCATAGATTCAAGAATCAAATGCATCAAGCAATCAAATCAAGGACTATCAGGTGCAAGAAATACAGGAATGAAGCATATTCAGGGAGAATATGTATATTTCATGGATTCTGATGACATTCTTGCATTGGACGCATTAGAGACATGTTATAATTACGCCAAAAAGAACGATGCAGATGTTTGTATATTTGATGCTGAAATTTTCTATGAGAAAAGTGCATCCTCAATTCCATGGAACTACGACAGGTCTACAGTATTAAAAGAACAAAATAGATACAATGGAAAGGAACTTTTCAATTATCTAATTGATGTCCAACAACACAGAGCTGTTGTGTGGCTTCAATTTATTAAATGGGACTATTTAAAAAAAATTAACCTTGATTTCTTTCCTGGCATAATTCATGAAGACGAACTCTTTACCCCCCAACTTTTCCTGCAAACAAACAATATCTTTTATTTAAATCGGAAATTCATTAAGCACAGAGTCAGATCAAGTTCTATACAAGGCAAAGGGTATTCGAAACGTAATATAAATTGCTATCTTACCGTGTTTGAAGAACTTTTCAAATTTCAAGATTCTCCTATCATAAGAAAATTTGCACAATACACATTAAGCAAAGTCTTCTATACAGGTCATCAAATTCATTTTTATGATAAACCCGCCGTGTTTTGGCGGGCTGTCAGATCGGGTTATCTAAAATACATCGGACTAAAAGCGTCGGTAGTATTCTGGTTTAAGAAGTGACGCTTAAGCTTCTTAAGCTTCTTCTATCACCCGTCGCATCTGAATCTTCCAAGTTAAATTCTCTACCGTCTTGCGGATTTCTGCAGGATCAAAGGTATGAGACTCTATGAAATCCAAGATTTGCTGAATATCAACAGGTGACTCATCTGGGAGTGCTTTAATAATATATGGCTTGTCTTCGAAATCACTGTCTATCTCAGAATATATAAAAGGTATACCTCGAGTGGCATACTCTCGATTCTTAAGGGTTTTGATATGCGTGATGCCACTGCGATGACGAGCAAGGCTGCCTATTGCAAAACAACTCTGGTTAAAGATGTTATCAAGTTCTTTACCGAAAAGCTGACCATGAAATACCACATTGTCCTTCAATCCATATTCATCTATTCTTGTCTGGATTCCCTTGTAGTCTCCTTCACCATATAAGTCGTAAGGGTCAACACCACCAACAATATGGAAGATAATCCTTTTAGGCGATCGATCCTTCTTATAATATTCACCCATACCTGCTATCAAGCGGTCATAACCATGCCAAAGATGGACCTCGGCGACACCTATAAGATGAATAGCATCGTCAACAGGCTTGAATTGATGCAGGGGAATGCTATCGAAGTCAACGCCATTGCTGATTCTTATTGTCCGTTGACCGAAAATTCTCTCAGCATCAGAGAATGTAACAACTGCAGACATCTGACGATAAAGTTTATTCCGGAACATCTGATCAATCTTAAGTCCTAAACGTTCCTGACGGGAGAATGTAGTAAACTCCTGATCGTACGGATATGTGGGTATCTCCGTAACCACTCTTATCCCTAAACTTTTGAGTTTTTTAAAAAAACGAATCAAAAAAGGTGAAGCATTCTGGAAACAACGCGCATATACGAACTCTATTCCATTGTCTTTGCAATACTCATAAACACAATTGAGATCAATCCTCTGACGAAGACCTGCAAGCATTCCTGTTCCATAATCTTTGATTACATTACCATCAACAAAGCGGCAGCGATGACCGTTTTTATCGAAGTCATAATAACAGAGATGTACTTCATAACCATTCTCACGAAGTCCTTTAACCTGATAATGGATCTTCTTACTGATACCACTAACCTCCGAAAAACCGTGATAAACAAGGAACAGAATCTTCATTTCAAAAAATATTTTGGGCAAAATTAAACAAAAATTTGGAACTATCCAAAATATTTAGTACTTTTGTCATCGAAAATTAATTAGTAATGATGAATAGCGAGGAGATCAGAGGAAGATTCAAAGAGAGTCCGAAGTTGAAGAGACTTGTGGACTGGCTGATCATGAATCAGGTGCAGACGCGTCCGAGATGGTATATCAGGATGCTGACACCGCTGTATCAGCATCGTGGACGCCACGCTGTGATTCATCGTTCTGTGAGGATGGATACGCCTCCATACAGGAAGTTCTCACTTGGCGACTATAGTGTGGTGGAATCATACAGTTGCATTAATAATGCCGTGGGAGATGTAATCATAGGTGATCACACAAGGATAGGACTGCACAATACCATCATCGGTCCTGTAACTATCGGAAGTCATGTCAACCTGGCTCAGGGCATCACAGTTACAGCCCTGAACCACAACTTCTATGAATCCAACAAACGAATCGACGAGCAGGGTGTCAGTACGACACCTGTCACGATAGAAGATGATGTATGGATTGGTGCCAATGCAGTGATATTGCCAGGTGTAAACATCGGTACACACTCGGTGGTGGCCGCAGGGGCCATTGTCACCAAAGATGTTCCACCACACTCATTGGTGGCAGGGATTCCCGCAAAAGTAATCAAACAGATATGAGAATAGGTATTGAAGCACAGCGTATCTTCCGCAAGAACAAACATGGCATGGACTATGTCGTGCTGCAGGAAATCAAGGAACTACAGAAGATGGATACGAAGAACGAGTATTTTGTGTTTGTTGCCCCTGGGGAGGATATCTGTTTAGAAGACACTAAGAACTTTCACATCATCGAAATCGGAGGCACCTTCTACCCTGTCTGGGAACAGATTACCCTTCCAAAGGCTGTTAAGGAACTGAACCTCGACATGTTACACTGTACGAGCAATACCGCCCCAATCCGTTGCAAGGTTCCTCTGATTCTGACCCTCCACGACATCATTTTCCTGGAACCGAGGGACAAGAACAACAAATCGCTCTACCAGAATATGGGTTGGTTCTACCGTAGACTGGTCGTGCCCAAGATCCTCAAGAAATGCCAACGTATTATAACCGTGTCCAACTTTGAAAAGAACAATATCATGTCGAAGTTGAACATCCCGAAAGAGAAGATGGCTATGATCTACAATGGTTATAATGAGTGGTTCAAACCCACCGCCGATACCGAGCATATCTTTCAGAAATACATCGAAGAGCCTGGCTATTTCTTCTTCTTAGGTAACACTGATCCTAAAAAAAATACTGAACGCACACTGATTGCCTATGCCAAATACTTGGAGAGATCGAGTGTAAAACATAAGTTGCTGATGGCTGATCTCGACAAGGCGTATCTAGATGACATTGTCAAACGCAACCACTTGGAAGAAATGATGCAGAGTGACGTTATGCCAGGCTATATCGTCAACAGCGACCTACCTTATATATATAATAACGCCTTTGCTTTCTTGTACACGTCTCTTAGAGAAAGTTTTGGCATCCCGCTTTTAGAGGCCATGGCCTGCGGAACACCTGTCATCACCTCGAACACCTCGTCGATGCCGGAGATAGGAGGACCAGAAGCCATCCTCATTAACCCAGAAAATCCAGACGAGATTACAGATATGATGATTCGTCTGGAAGAAGACAACGAGTTTTACAAACAACAAGAAAACATAGGACTTGTTCGGGCTAAACAATTCTCATGGAAACAGACGGCAGATCATCTGCTCGACCTCTATGAGAAAGTATATAAACAAAGATAAATGGATTCCCTGATTCAGGCAAACAGATCAAGGGAGAGGTCTTTCGCGGGTTTCTCCTCCTTTTCTTCGGAATTAGTCTCCTCACGGAACGATATCATCAACTGACGGGCATCGGCATTGTTCTGCGTGTTCAGCCGATAGTATCCCCGACGTTCCATACTCTCAACCAAGGAGGCGGGTGACTTGGAATTCTTCAACAGATATTGCTGGACATACGAACGGATTTCATCCATATCAGGTGTAAAGAATAGAGAAACGTTCTGATTGTAGACATGCTTAGACAACAGCTGTACGCTGATGCCTTGTTCACCTACATCAGAAAGGATTCTTAAAATCTGCCTATCGTATGTCATAAGGATTAAAAAAGGTCGGTAAAAAAGAATTACCGACCTTTTCTATAGTACGTTAACGGATTAAGCCAATGTAACTTTCTCACCATCGTTAGCGAGCTTGCCCTCCTTGAAGAGCCAGCCGAGACCGAGAAGAGTCTCCTCCTCAGAAATCTTTGCAGCCTTGGCAATCTCCTTAACGGCGAGAGCCTTACCTTCTGCTGCCAGTGCCTGATAAACATCACCAGCTTTGAAACCAGCATTCTCAGCGTTAACTGCGAGAACTGCCTTTTCAGCTGCCTTAGGAGCAGCGGCCTTCTTTACGGTTGTTGTCTTCTTAGCTGCGGCTGCCTTTGTCTCAGTAGCCTTCTTAGCTGTTGCTTTCTTTTCTGCCATAGTTTTTAATATTAATACTTTTGTGAAGTAAATTTCTTTTTAACGGGTGCAAAGGTAAGACCTTTTTTTCAGACACCTTATTAATATTTAAGTATTTTTGACAGGAAAGTACTTATTCTTGATGAATATCAATTTGCAGGTTCAATTCCTCTAACTGTTTTGGATCCAGTTCACCTGGAGCATCCAACATCACGTCACGACCAGAATTGTTCTTCGGGAAAGCGATACAGTCACGGATACTGTCAAGACCAGCCATCAGCGATACAAAACGATCGAGACCAAAGGCCAGACCAGCATGGGGAGGTGCACCATACTTGAAAGCATTAATCAGGAATCCGAACTGAGCCATAGCACGTTCGGGGGTGAAGCCCAGAATCTGGAACATCTTTTCCTGTAACTTGCCGTCGTGTATACGAAGAGAACCGCCACCTACTTCGACACCGTTGCAAACAAAGTCGTAGGCTACGGCACGTACCTTTTCTGGAGCCGTATCAAGCAAAGGAATATCATCAGGATTAGGCATCGTGAACGGATGGTGCGTAGCCATCAGGCGCTGCTCTTCATCGCTCCACTCAAAGAGCGGGAAGTCGACAATCCAGAGACAGACGAAGTTATCCTTATCTCGAAGACCAAGACGGTCACCCATCTCCAAACGGAGCGTACAGAGCTGCACGCGGGTCTTATTGGCATTATCGCCAGAGAGAATCAGCACAAGGTCGCCATCCTTGGCACCCATAACCTCCTTCACCCTGGCCCAGACCTCAGGCTCATAGAACTTGTCGATACTCGACTTCACCGTACCATCGGCATTGAACTTCACATAGACCAGTCCTTTTGCACCCACCTGCGGACGCTTCACAAAGTCTGTCAACTGATCCAACTGCTTACGGGTGTAGTCAGCACAACCAGGTACACAGATACCACCGATATAATTGGCATCATTGAAGACAGGGAAAGTACCAGTGCCTTTCAGTACATCCATCAGTTCCACGAACTCCATACTAAAGCGGAGGTCGGGTTTGTCTGAACCGAAACGACGCATAGCCTCATGCCAGGTCATCCGCTGCAACGGAGGAAGTTCCACACCACGTACCTCTTTAAATAAATGACGGGCCATATCTTCGAACAACTGGAGCACATCCTCCTGTTCGACAAACGACATCTCACAGTCGATCTGAGTAAACTCCGGCTGACGGTCTGCACGCAGGTCCTCATCACGGAAGCACTTGGCTATTTGAAAGTAACGGTCGAAGCCACTGACCATCAACAGTTGCTTCAGCGTTTGAGGAGACTGTGGCAGAGCATAGAACTGTCCGGGATTCATACGAGAAGGCACTACGAAGTCACGGGCACCCTCAGGTGTCGAACCAATCAGGATAGGCGTTTCCACCTCGATGAAGTCCTTACCGTCGAGGAAGTTACGGATCAGGATGGTCATACGGTGACGCAGTTCGAGGTTCTTACGGACTGCTGCACGACGCAGATCCAGATAACGGTATTTCATACGGATATCATCTCCTCCGTCGGTATTGTCCTCAATCGTAAAGGGAGGTGTCAGGCTCTCACTCAGGATATTCAGTTCCTTGACGAGGATCTCGATATCACCTGTAGGCATCTTGGGGTTCTTGCTCTGACGCTCGCTGACCTCACCTTTTACCTGAATACAGAACTCACGTCCCAGTTTGTTGGCACGTTCACAGAGTCCTGCATCGTCGGCCTCATTGAAAACCAACTGGGTCAGACCATACCGATCACGCAAATCGACAAAGGTCATGCCACCCATCTTACGGCTTCGCTGTACCCATCCGGCCAGTATGACAACGCTGCCGGCATCTGAGAGTCGTAACTCTCCACAAGTCTTACTTCTATACATATTTATGATTATCTTATTCTATTTGAGGTGCAAAGGTACACAAATATATGGGAGTTAAAGAAGTCAAAGAAGTTAAAAGGAGTTAAAGGACATTACTTTTCTTGTTTTTTACCTTTTCACCTTTTCACCTTTTCACTTTTTTTATTACCTTTGCCCCCGATAAATCATTTAAACTATCATGAATATGAAGAAGATCTTATTATTCACTATGCTGCTTTTCTGTGGAATGAATGTCGCATTGGCCCAGAAACCTGCAGAGATTAAGTTTGATAAGTTGACACATGATTTCGGAACATTCTCCGAGAAGGATCCTGTGGTCAGCTGCACGTTCTCCTTTACCAATGTCGGCGAAGTGCCTTTGGTCATCAATCAGGCAGTGGCCTCCTGTGGCTGTACTGTTCCTGAGTACACCAAGACGCCCATCCAACCAGGTGAGAAGGGAGAGATCAAGGTGACATACAATGGCACAGGCAAGTTCCCCGGACATTTCAAGAAGTCTATCACGGTGAGAACCAACGGAGCCGTAGAGATGACCCGCCTATATATAGAAGGAGAAATGACAGAAGCCAAATAAAAAAGAAATCCCTGCCAGTTGCGCGCTAGCAGGGATTTCTTTTTAGAACTTATAGGCGAAGCCGATGGAGCAGAATTCCTTGAACTCCCAATAGCCGAGGTCATCATCCCTGACGCTGGCATCGTCGTAGCGTGGGTAGAGGAACAGATTGGCCGTAATATACTTCGATACACGGAACTCCAGTGTATTCTCCCACTCGATCTCAACTCTATGGAACGAGGTGAAGGCATAGAAGCGCGTCTTCCATGTCACATTGTCGTTCATCTTCCACTCAAGGTCTGCTGTCACGTTGGGACCAAAGTCCAACTTCGAGTGTTTGCCAGGATCAATGCCGAAGCCCGGACCAAGATCCAAACGGTCCACATAGCGATAGTTCATGGCCAAAGGCGAAAGGTTGATGGTTCCTTGCAACTTGCCATCCAATTTATTCACCTTGTAGTCCATACCAAGACCAAGGTTCAAATTGAAGGGTGACATAAAGTCTGAGTATATATTGGGGTCATTAGACTTATAACCTTTCGTGAACTGAGTATAGGCCACAAGTTGCAGTGTATAGTACCAGTTCTTGGCAGCCTCCAATCCTAATTTCGAGGTCAGACGGATGAGGTCCTCATTCGTCTTGAACTTATGAACGGAGTCCGTACTGGAACGGAGGAATCCGAGCTTAGCCTCCAACTTATTATCCCACTTCCACTTGTCTTTATTGTCATAGTTGGCTTCCAATGTCAGCGACCCCACCATCGAATAGTTCGACTCACCACCTTTGTACCAATTGTCAGACACATAGTTCTGCATGAACTGAAGGAAACCGTCGCCCTTATAAGTCCAGAACTTGGGTTTCTGTACAACGACAGAGTCTGGTGCATCTTCTGGCAGGTCAACAACCGGAACCTCTACCCTATCAACGAGAATCACTTGATTCTCAATAGGCTGGTCAACGTCTTCACGAATAGAGCCTGTCTCACGTAGCTCGGTCTCTGTAGTGTTGACCAGATCCGGACGGTTCAGATACACATTAAGCAGCGCTGCATCCACCTCATCTGCCACAGCGTCCTTGCCTGCGGCATCAGAGTTGAGTGCCAAAGCCTTGTCGGCAACATTGTGATAGAAAGTCACGGGCGCAAACAGACGATAATACCTTGCGTCGAGACTGTCATTGGGCTGTGCGGCGCTGGCGCTGAGCGTCAGGAATGCCGCGGATAATACTGCAAATCTTCTCATAACTGACTGCAAAGTTAAATAAAAAAATGGATAATGGACAATGGATAATGGATATTTTTGAGTGGCGGCAGCAAATTTTTCACTTTTCACTCTTCACTTTTCACTTTTTTTCGTACCTTTGCACCTTGATTTTAAAGAAACAAACTAAATTATGGATAAGAATACAATTATCGGATTTGTACTGATTGCTGTGGTACTCATCGGTTTCAGCTGGTTCAACCAGCCCTCTGCCGAACAGATTGAGGCCCAGCGCAAGGAAGACAGCATCGCGGCTGTCATCAAGGAAAACGCCATCAAGAAACAGCAAGCAGAAGCTGAAGCCCGTAAGGCCAAGGCCGACAGTGTAGCTAAGGGTGACACCACATCGCTCTTCTTCTCTGCCCTTAACGGCACCAACCAGGAGATTGTACTGAAGAACGACAAGGTGGAACTGACCTTCGACACGAAGGGTGGTACCATCTCGAAGGCACTCATCAAGAACTTCGAGGACCGTGACAACAACATGGGCGTGATCCTCTTCGACCAGAAGACCCAGCAGATGAACTTCATGTTGGCTGGTAAGCAGGATAACATCATCACGCAGGATCTCTACTTCACGCCTTCCAACGTCAGCGACTCTACCGTCACGATGACGGCTGAGGCTGGCAATGGCGGTAGCATCGTGTTCGACTATCGCTTAGGCAAGGACTATCTGCTCCATTTCTCACTGACCGCCAACGGTCTGGCTGGTGCCTTTGCTCCCAACTACAAGGAGATGGACATCGAATGGAACGATCTGGCCCGTCAGCAGGAGAAGGGCTTTACGTTTGAGAACCGCTACACCTCTGTTACCTATAAAGAGAAACTTGGCGGTACCGACTATCTGAACGAGACGTCCGAAAAGATCGACGAGAAGATTGAAGAGACACTCGACTGGGTGGCCTTCAAGAACCAGTTCTTCTCAGCAGCCCTTATCGCCAAGGATGATTTCCGTGGCGGATCGTTGCTCACCAGCATTCCCCAGCAGAAGGGAAGCGGGTTCCTCAAGCAGTTCAATGCCAAGCTCAAGACTGCCTTCGACCCCACAGGTGCCCAGCCTTCGGAGTTTGAGATGTATATCGGTCCCAACGACTTCCGTCTTATTAAAGATGTGGAACAGCAGAGCGAGTTCGGAAAAGACCTCGATCTGGAACAACTCGTGAACCTTGGCTGGTGGTTGGTACGCTGGATCAATCGTTGGTTTACCATCTACGTCTTCGACTGGCTCACATCATGGGGCTTCTCGATGGGTATCGTGCTGATACTGATCACCCTTTTGCTGAAGGTCATCACCTTCCCAATGGTGAAGAAGAGCTACATGTCGTCAGCTAAGATGCGTGTGCTGAAGCCGAAACTCGACGAGGCCACGAAGGAGTATAACAAGCCAGAAGATGCCATGAAGAAGCAACAGGCCATGATGCAGATGTACTCGCAGTATGGCGTGTCGCCCCTCGGAGGCTGTCTGCCCATGCTGATTCAGTTCCCCATCTGGATGGCTATGTTCTTCTTCGTTCCTAATGCCATCCAGTTGCGTCGTGAGTCATTCATGTGGATGGACGACCTCTCCACCTACGATCCCATCATCGAATGGGGCACGAATATCTGGGGTATT
>Ga0265298_10005806_pt1 | contig 15369 bp, 15 predicted proteins | sample AusTroGonzalo_MG_3_FD_193486 | JGI IMG/M metagenome (GOLD analysis project Ga0265298, IMG submission 193486) | Bovine rumen microbial communities from tropical cattle in Woodstock, Queensland, Australia - Gonzalo_01 | ecosystem: Host-associated > Mammals > Digestive system > Stomach > Rumen ... | reverse complement strand
TCATCATAATTATCATACTGTTACAGCAGTTCTCCTTGGGAAAAGAGACAAGAACATTGAATTGACAGTAAACTACTGTAATAATTGCCGAATGCTTTTTATTGATGAGCAAAGCTATCAAGCATACAGGAAAAAATATGGCGTCATAATAGGCAATATTAAATTTAAAAATATGGAAAAACATTTCCCAAAAGAGGATTCATTAGCACTTGAATCACCACTCATGCTTTGCGGATACAATGTTCGTCAACAAGGGGGACTTACGAAAGAAGAAAGACGATATGTGATTTCAAGAATACTTGATCGGGGAATTATGACCAAAAGTGTCGTGATAAAATATTTAAGCTTTTTTATCAAACGAAATGGGAAAAAGGAAAATAATTCCGTAGCCGCAAAGAAATGGCAAGAGGATTTAAAGTTTACGTTAGATTATAAAATGGAATTACAAGCGAAAGTACCTATAAAAAATATAACTGCATACAAGAAAAACTGACGGAATTTAAGGATATAATATTATGAACTATAAAGCTAAAAATGGTGCTGATATCATCGATCAAGTATTTCTATATCAGAGGACTGATAATAAAATACATTGCATCGCAGTTATTATTAATAAACGCTTCATTAAGGAAGATAGTAGAATAAAACCGGAAGAATCTAAAGGGTTTAAGCATGTACGTGTAATGATACGTTGTGAGGCGGCAAAGATTGGTGTTAAAGCTTATTACACGTCTTCCATTTATCAAAAGAAAGATGACTGCGATTCCGAAATGATTGTTAGCAAAGAGTATGAAAAACCCGCTTTATCAAATAATGAAAATAAAATTGGCGGTTGGCTCTTTGAAACCGGCAAATTATTTCATAAAGAACGTGTTTTGCAAGCGGTGGATCTTTTCAGAGAACTGTTGTCAAAAGGTCTTTCTGATGGTTCAATTATTCTTGAGAGACAAAGGATAAGTAAAATATCAAAGCACAAACCAAAAAGCATGAAATTAGAAGATGAAATTGACCAATTAAAAGCATTATTGGCGTTAAAGATGAATTAGCACAAATCTACAAGATGAAAAAGTTGATATGCAGCAACTGTCATAACAGTTTGCTTTATGGTGAGGGCGCAGTGGAATTATTATAAAGAGTTTCAACAGCTTTCAGATTATGTGCCGTTTGTATTAGAATTTGGATGAACTTGAAAAGATAGTTAAGCTAGTAATGAAATAGTAGATATTTTAATGGAAAATCACTTCAAGCCTACCATACAGAACTAAATAATGATATAATAATATAATATATTGGTTTGTTTTTTTTATGAAAGATAGAGTTAATTCGGTAATAACTATTGTTCCATAAGACTTGGGAGAGAATAAGAACTGGGATATGGTAAAGAACATGTTAATCGGTATTATTGATGCAGATTTGATAGGGAGAAAGAAGCACCGCTTCCCGAACCTTGTTTGCGAAAAGTTATCTGCCTATTGGCAGGAAAAAGGTGCTAAAACAAAGCTTCTGCTGAGTTATGATAATTTGGATAAATATGACCAAGTTTATGTTGCAAAAGTTTTTACGGATACGGAAATTCCAGAATGGTTGAAGGAAACGGATAGAATTCATTTGGGTGGAACCGGATTTTTCTTTGATAAGGCTCCGAACCTTCCCGATGAAATAGAACACCATATTCCAGATTATCATTTGTACGATGAATGGATTGCAAATGAAATGAAAAGGATGCGCCTTGATGCAGAAAAACGAGGTGTTAGTTTTAATGAGAGTTATGCAAAAGTACAGTTTAAAGAATATACAGATTATAGTATAGGTTTCTTAACTAGAGGCTGTTTTAGAAAATGTCCTTTTTGCGTAAATCAAAAATATGACCATGTTTTTTTACATAGTCCATTAACTGAATTTTTAGATTTAAATCGGAAAAAAATATGTCTTCTTGATGATAATTTTCTTGGATTTCCTAAATGGCGTGAGAAGTTAAACGAATTAATTGCAACAGGGAAACCATTTAAATTTAAACAGGGGCTTGACGAGCGCTTACTTAATGATGAGCGTTGTGAGTTATTGTTTACAACAAAATATGATGGCGACATAACATTTGCTTTTGACAATATTAGAGACTATGACCTAATTCATAAAAAACTCCAAATTATAAGAAAATATAACAATTCTACAAATATAAAATTTTATGTATTAGTTGGTTTTGAAAGTACAGATGAACAAGACATAGAAAATGCATTTAAAAGGATTGAGTTATTACTACGTTACCGTTGTCTTCCCTATATTATGCGGTACCAAAATAAAAATGATACACCTTGGAAAGCTTCTAGATTTAGAAGTCTATATGTTACGATTGCAAGATGGTGTAACCAACCAAGTATCATAAAAAAAATGACTTTTAGAGAGTTTTGCGAAGCCAATCAAGCATTGCATAAAACAAAAGGAACGTTATGCTCATCCATGCAAGCCTTAGTAGATTTTGAACGCGAGTATCCAGTGATAGCAAAAAATTATTTTGATATTCGTTTTGGCCAAAATGGAGGCAAAGAAGATGAACTGGTTCTCTTTATGGAAGAAGGACATTAAAAACGGTATTGACTCAGATTATTACAATAGTTTTCTTGATTTTCTTGACACAAACGTCAATTCTATTTTAGAGAAAGGTTCAATTACAGATGTCGCGGAAGCTATATCTTTATTATCACTAATTGACGCTGGTCATTTAATTCAACATATGCCTAATAATAGGTATTTACACTTATTTAAACCAGCAGATGTACCTGTATTTAGTACTTTTGAAATTGGCGTGAAACGAATTAATGAATTGTTGTTTTTTGAATCGAGTGGTATGACATTTGAAGAACTGGGATACCAAGTTGTTAAGGCCCCTCAAAAAGGTGCGAATATAAAATATGGCGAGAATCATGCAAAGTTAGCAAAATACTTCAGTTTGGTATTATTTAGCCGAACAAGGCCCACGAGAGTAACTAATAGTTCTATTGGAAATTATTTAGTTCGTTGTGAAGATGAACTTCGTGAAGATATGTTGAGGAAGTTAGTCTTAAGAGTACCGTTTATTCAACACCTAATTGTAAAAGCCATGAATGGAAGAGTTAGTTATAAGGAAGAAGTAAGTTTTTTATCGGAAAAGACAGCGCTACGAAGAAAAGGAAATGTCAAGCAGTTAATGGAGTTCGGCTTAAATCAAACAAGTTATAAATACTTATTGAAAAGAGTTGAGTGGTGAAATGGGATTAAAAGACATAAAAATAGATATTAGTTATGAGACACAATTTAGCAAGACATATTTGTTAGAGGAGTTTTACATACCTGTTTTAGAGCAGTCTTACAAATATTATCGTATAGCTGGATACTTTAATTCAACAGCTCTTTCCATCGCGTCAAAGGGTATTGAGGGTTTAATCCATAACAATGGAAAGATGTTTCTTTTAATTTCACCTAAGATTTCTTTAGAAGATTTAAGAGTTATTGAACAATGTAATGAAATTAACGAGAGCAGTAAATTATATAATGATTTATATTCTGTTGAGTTTGCAAATGATAATTTGAGAGCTTTAGCTTGGATGTTAAAGAACAATAAACTAGAGATAAAAATAGCTGTTGGCAGAAATTTAGAAAATACGTTATTCCATGAAAAAATAGGAATTTTTTTTGATACGGACAATCAAGCGATATCGTTTTCGGGTTCAATTAATGAAACGGCTAGCGCTTGGCTAAACAATATTGAAGAATTTAAAGTGTTTAAGTCCTGGGTGCCTGGGCAATTAGAGTATTTAAATATTGATTACAATAGATTTTTACAATATTGGGATAATAAAAAAGAAAATATTGCAAAAGTTTATGATTTGCCAAGCGCAGTTAAAAACGAGATTATAAAACACGCGCCAAGCGATATTAATGAATTAAAAATAATGCACCGCTATCAAAGGGAAAGAAATAAACCTGTTCTTAAATTTTTCCCGCATCAAATTCGAGCAATTGAAAAATGGTTTCAGAGTGGTAATTCATTGTTAATGGAAATGGCTACCGGAACAGGTAAAACGCGCACTGCAATTGGCTGTCTCTTGAAAAAGATTAGTGATAAAAAGCGATTGTTAACCATTATTGCAACACCGCAAAATACTTTATCCAGGCAATGGTTATTAGATTTTAAAAATCTAAATGTTCCAGTTGATCGAACAGCAATAATAGACGGAACAAATCATAATTGGCGAAAAGATTTAGCATTAATGCTGCTTGATTTAGCAACAGATAAAATTACAACTGGTGTTGTCTTCACTACTCATGATACCTCGTCTTCAAATGATTTCATTTCCTTAATTAAAGATAATCAATACGATACAGAAATGTTGTACATTTGTGATGAAGTACATGCCGTTGGTGCTGCACAACAAAGAAAAGCATTGTTACAAGAGTATAAATATAGAATTGGTCTAAGTGCAACGCCGGAGAGGATGTTTGATGAAGAGGGAACAACATTAATTCGTGATTATTTTGGCAAGGATTCCTTTGAATTTACAATATATGAAGCATTACATACCATTAATGAGATAACAGGGAAACCGTTTTTGAATCAGTACAAATATTTTCCCGTATTTGTTCGATTGAATGAAGATGAAATGAAAAATTATAAAAGTTTAACAAAACGTGTTGCCTATATGTTAAATTTAAAAAAGAAGAAGGATAAAGATTTTGATGAAAGTGCATTACAAAGGCTTTATGATCAAAGAGCGGACATATTGAAGAATGCAGAAGAAAAAATAAATATGTTAGCAAAATTGGTTTCTAAAATCGAACCGCAGAATATATACGATACTATAGTATTTGTTACCGAAAAACAAATGGACCAGTGCCTTTCATTATTAGCTAATAAACAAATTAAAAGAGCAAAAATTACTGAAGAAGAATCGGCTACAAAGAAAGTTAACATGATGGGGGAAACGGAAAGGCAATCTATTATTTCTGCATTTGCTAGAAGAGAATTACAGGTAATTCTGGGGATAAAGTGCTTAGATGAGGGGATCGATATTATGAATGCCAGAGTAGCAATACTTATGGCAAGTACAACAAACCCCCGTGAATTTATACAAAGAGTTGGAAGAGTTATACGGCCTGCCCCTAATAAAGATATTTCAATTATCTATGATATGATTGTTCTTCCTGATGATGAATCAAGTATAGGGATACTGGAAAAAGAGGCAAGAAGAGCATATCAAATTGCTGTAAACGCGATTAATTATGAAGATGTTAGATTGAAGTTTGAGGAGAAAGGTGTGATATTAGATGCCGATAAGTACTAAAATTATTGATGAAATTGAAAAACTTCCAATAAAAAGGGAAGAACAAGAGTTGATGAAAGATTTATTGAGTTTGGAAGACGGACACGGTTATAAAATTAATAAAGCTTACACCGATGATATTGAAAGTTATTTGAAAAATCATCTAAATGATGAAGAGGGATTATAATGGGTATTTTTATAGATCATGTAGAATTTGAGAACTATAGACAATATGGTACGGGTAAACTCTCTTTTAACAAAAAGAATAAAAAAATGCTTTATGCTGTTATCGCGAAAAATGGCACAGGTAAAACAACTCTATTGAATGCTATTACCTGGTGCTTATATAACAAAGAATATCAAATTGATGATAAATCTAAGGCTTTACCTTTAATTAATACAGCAGTGTTTCAGAAAGCGAATCATAATGATGAAATAACTGTAAGCGTAAAATTGCTGATAGTTGATGATGATGAGAAAAAAAATATTGAGTTCACTAGAATACAAACTTTTAAAATTGTCAAAACTCATGCTGGAAATAAGAAAGCAATCTCGAATGATAATAATTTTATTGTAACTTTTACTGGAGAACATGAAAATACTGAACCGCAATATAATTCAGATGCTCAACCGTGGGTCAAGCAATATTTTGATGAAGATATAAGAAATTTTTACTTTTTTGATGGTGAACAATTAAAAGAGTTTTTTGGCGAGTCTAAATCTAAAGCAATAAAAGATTCTATATACAATATTGCGCAGATTACTCTTTTAGAAAAGTGCATTAAAAGGATAAAGGATATTCGTAAGGATCTTGCAAAAGAAATTGCTAAAGATTATCCGAGTTTAAGTTCTATTGAAGAAGAAATTAACAAAAAGAAGGAAAGGATAGAGTTTGAAAAAGGGGTTCTTAGAGATTGTGAGAATGAATTGGCTGAACTTGTACCAAAGAGAGAAGCAATAGAAAGTGAACTTAAGCACTACGAACCTATTAAGGCGCTGAAAGTTAAGCAAGCCGAATATTTAGGCAGACTAAATAAACTTGACGATGAGGCAACTAAATTCAAAAAGGATAAAGCAGATTTTGTGAGGAGATACGTTGTTTTATTGAATATGTATCCTAGTATTAAAAAGACGTATGATCTTATAGTTGAAAAAGAGAAGAAGGGTGAGCTTCCGCCTGATATTGATAAAGATTTAGTTTTAAGATTACTTGAAAAAGAAGAAGCGACTTGTCCCATTTGTAATGGGAAAATTAATGAAAATGCAAGGAGTCATTTAAAAGCTTTACTTAATAAAATCACTGTTTCTTCTATTACCGCAAACGAGTTAAGTAGAACAAAAGGACCATTGGAAGCTTGCCTTGAGGAAACGGGTAAATTTGAAGAAAAATTGACAATATTTAATAAAAGAGAAAACGAGCTCGAAAGAGATATTAAGCATGAAAAAGATTTATTGCAAGAAGTAAATGCAAAACTACTAACGTATGGAAATGCGAGCGAAACGTTTGATGTAGCTGCAAAAGAAAGGGAAAGCCAGAATTTACAATCACAAATTAATCAGCTCTATATAAGACAAGGCGGAGCCGGAACTCGGTATAGAGATTTCGTAGAGGATTTAGCAGCTTTGAATAAGAAATGGAAAGACGCATTTTCAAAACAAAAAGGGCTTGAAACAAAAAAGAGAGAAATTAATTTGTTAGATGACTTAGAGAACCACTATTCTTTAGTTATGAATAATATTATTAATGAAATACTACAAGAAATTAGTTTTACAACCCAACGGATTTTTGATGAAATGATTTGGAAAAAAAATACGTTTGGAAAAGTGAGTATAAATGGCGATTATGAAGTGGAAGTACATAATAAGAACAACGTATTAATGACAGCTTCTTTAAGCGCTACTGAAAAAATGGCACTAGCATACGCATTTACCTTGGCAGTGCATCGAGCGTCGGGTAAGAACTGTCCGCTGGTAATCGATTCTCCGCTAGGAAGGGTGTCGGACGAAAATAGAGGAAATATGGCAAGATCATTATTAGAAATAAGCACTATCACAACCAAGCAATTAATTATGCTATTTACACCTGACGAATATTCTGAAGAGGTAAAAGTTGTTTATGATAATAAGGTAAATGTACAGGAATTAAAGCTTTCTATGGATGAAACACATGTGGAAGGGGTCTGAATTATGGCTGGTTTTATAGATAGAATTACTTATATTAGTCCTAGCAACTTTGAATATATTAAGGAACTAGAAAATCAGAAGGTATTAGGAATAGACTCTTCTTTGCAACGAAAAGATATCTTCTTTTTAGCGATGGCATTAGGTTTAGAAAGCCCTAAAGATTTGCCGAAGCAACATGATTTTATAAGAAATAGCTATTTTAAAGAAGAAGGGGAAGCGCTATTAAGGGCTGTAAATATAGGTACAGCTGAGAGTGAAAATGAAATAGATGAAAAAACGAATCTTAATAACGGCATCAAATACTGTGAAAAATGTGCTGAAGGTGGTTTTGCAAAACTCAGAGAACTTGTTGCGGAATCTACTTATTCTGGTGATTTTTCAGAGGATGTACTCGAAAAGAAACTTCTTGTACAGTTAAAATTTAAATTTAAACAGTATTTTAAAGATAACTTATAATGCTATATGAACGTTTTGCCCCTTATTTGAGTTTATGTTTATGTAACAACATTTCATTATTTAATCCATACAACTTATTCAATTCCATATAAGTGGGGGTGTAATTGTGGTTTATAACTCAACTAATTTACTTTCTATAGGCTTGGTGTCTGATTTTTTGGGATTGGATAAAGACACTTGGATTTCGAAGTTAAAAAAGCAATTTGTGCTAACGACAGACAATTTATCACAAGCAAAAATTGATAATTGGATTGAACTCTATAATATTTTAAAAAACGAACTTGATACTTTTGAGAAGTTAAATAATGGATTTAACTTAATTTTAGAATGTGGGCCGACAAAAGATTGGGCAAGTTACCCAAATGTTATCTTATTATCAACGGAACAGATTATTGTTTTACTTTTTAAAAAGAAAAAAAATGTAACGCAAGCGGTTATAGACCAGGCGGCTTCTTATGTCAGAGATATTATAGAATATCATGCTGGCTCAAAAAACAAAAAAGTTGATAGTATCATAGTTTTAACAAAAGCAAATAATATTAAAGATGTTGGCCTGACCAATGTAATATCGGTATGTAGCGGAGAGTTATTAGAAAAAGTTTTATTGGAACGTTTTACTGGTTTTTTTTCTGCAGCAAATATAGAACAATGGATTAATTCCGCATACGAACCGTTACCTACAACGATTGAAGTTGCTAAATTATTTATTGATAAAGAATCATTGCCATCAATTCAGGTTGTGCAAAATTCAGGTAATGCTGAGGCGTTAAAACATTTATTGGAAATTGTAAATGAGGCTAAAACACAACGCAAATTTATAATTGCTTTTATAACAGGGGCCCCTGGAACTGGAAAAACTGTTTTAGGTTTTCAGTGTGTAGAAAAAGCCGGTTCAAATAATGCAACTTTCCTTTCATTAAATAAGTCATTAATATCAGTGGTAAAGCATTCGTTAGCCAACAAAGAACTGGTACATGATTTCCATAAATGTTTAAAAGAATATTTGGAACATAATTCAAGTGATTTTCTTAAAAATATAATTGTTATAGATGATGCCCAATATTCTTACACTCTTGAACAAATGGAATTACTTTATGGTGCATCAAGTGAATCAGAAGCTGACATTATGATACGGTTATGTGAGACAAAGCTGGAGTGGGCAGTTCTTGTTGTGCTTATTGGGGAAAAGCAAGTACTTACTAAACAAGATTGTTTGAGCTTTGAGCAATGGAGTCTTGCTTTAAGGAAAGGATTCAAATTATGGGAGGTTCTTTGTCCTGATAAGCTCAGACGATTCTTTGAAAACCAAAAATGTCTAATGACAGATAGTACTAAATATCTAGATTTAACAGATTCAATACGGTCCCGCAGTGCTGTTAATGTGGCCCGCTTTGTAAATAGTGTAATTGAGGGGGATCTTGTTGCAAGCAAAAATCTAGTTGCTTCGATATACGAAAACGGTTTTTTTATGTATATTACGCGTAATTTACAAGTTGCAAAAGATTATTGTCGGGAAAGATATGAAGGTGAACCTAAGAAAAAATACGGGTTCATAGCATCTTCCGACAGTCATATTCTTCCTAGTTTTGGTATTGATAATTCTTATAATACAGGTAGATTAAATAGATGGCAGTTTTTGGAATGGTTTAATGGGGGCCAAGGAAGCGGGAAGTCGTGCAGAGATTTCAATAGTGTGGCAACAGAATTTAGCGTACAAGGATTAGAATTGGAAATGCCAATAGTATGTTGGGACACTGATATGTTATGGAATGGTCAGGAATGGATTTTATGTGATGAGAATAGTGGGGTAGTTGCCAAGGTTAGTGATGACAGAAAAAATGCCTATAGAGTTCTTTTAACAAGGGGCAGGGATGGGATTCTTATTTTTATACCACAAGTTAATGAATTAAATACTGTGTATGAGTTATTTAAAGAGATAGGAGTGAAAGAAATCATGGACAATGCTCAACAAAAACCGGATAATGGCGTTACTAACAACAATCATAGCCTAAAAGAATTCTTTGAGAGTAAAGGTCTTGAGGTTATTGATAAAAGGCCTAAGGGAGGAGGATTATGGATTGTTGGAGAACGGGAAGTACTTACCCCATACCTTGAAGAGGTAAAAGAATTATACGGAGTGACTGGGTATTTTGCCCAGGGAAGGGCTACAAAACACAGAATGGGCTGGTATACAAGGAGCGATAAGTAATAGAGAGGAGCGTTAACGTGGCCGGTTTTACTAATACTTTTGAGTTCAAGATAATAGAGCATATAAGCAAAGTTTCGGAAAACAAGAATGGGTGGACATTGGAATTAAATTTAGTGAGTTTTAATGGAGAACCAGCGAATTATGACATAAGAAGGTGGGATAAGAGCCATACTAGGATGAGCAAAGGCATTACTATGTCAAAGGATGAATTAAAGAATTTATATTTGTCGATTGAAGAATATATTGAGGGCTAAACGTATAATTTATTAAATAACTAGATAAATTTGATGTCGTTATAAGTTAGCATAGGTGTGAATATAGGAAAGCAAAAACATGTGGCTACCAAAATCAGAACAACTAAATATTGCCAGTTTGTCCCGTCTTTTTGATAATAAGGCGGAATGCTATAAGCTGTTCTGGTTTCAGGCCATTTTGAATCATGCCTCCAAAGGACAGCAGGAAATCAGTTTTGAGGAATTGATCGATGATATGATTGCCAACGCCTGGTATATGGTGACAGAGTATCATCTGAACCTTGGTCCCAGGGATAAGCTGGAGGAAGTGGTCAATTACATCTCCTCTGTCACGGCTATGCTGCCGAATGTGAAACAGCAGGAGATATTGGACTGGCTGAAGTCGTGTTCAGATCCTACCGTTATACGTTATAAAAGAAATCTTACGCTGAACGTTCCGTTCCGTTTGCAGGCACCGTTCCTAAACAGTTTCCGCGGCGATACATGGAACTGCGGTTCAAAGGAACTGGCTGGGCGGATCAATCAACAGGAACGGCTTATTTACTATTTTCTGGAATATTCCGGGTTAGATACCAGAATCCGAATAGTTCCGGAATGGATAGATTATCTTTTGGAGAATCAGGAAATTCTGCGGGGTTGGATTCAATACAATATGATTCTGTACTTGCAGAGAAGAAATCCGAGCGTTCCGGGTATTTCCGACAAGCTGTATCCGCCCCAGGAACGGAAGTTGGAAAAGGTGAAAAAGTATTGGAAGCTGCTTTCTACTTTGTCGCCGATTCGTGAAATCTATGGTGATAATCTGCTCGTCTCGGACAACATATCTATTGATCATTTTGTGCCCTGGTCGTATGTAGCCCATGATGAGTTTTGGAATCTGCATCCCACAACACGGGCTATTAACAGCAGTAAGAGTAATCGTCTTCCGGCCTGGGAGACGTATTTTCCCCGCTTTGCAAAGTTGGAATACCAGTCTTATCAGATGATTTGGAAGTACGATGCGGTTCAGAATGAGTTTCGGAAGTGTGCGAAAGAGCACCTGAACAATCCGGAAATCGAACATCGGTTGTACCGTGAGAAACTGAGCGCGGAAGAGTTTAAACAGCAACTGCGGGAGGTAGTTTACCCGATCTACCTTGCGGCGAAGACCTGCGGGTTCAGCAGTTGGGAGTATGAACCGGGCGCCTTTCCTGAGGACGCGGAGCGTTTATATAAGGTTGCAGAAGTAGAATGAGTACGGAATATTATGATACACATGCAAAAGAATATGCGGAACTAACGGTAAAGGCGGATATGTCGCAAGCGTATAATCGGTTTTTGATTTATCTCCCTGCGGGCGCAGGCATTTTGGATGCAGGCTGCGGCAGCGGGCGTGACAGTTTGTTTTTTATGAAAAAAGGGTATGATGTCACGATGCTGGATGCTTCTGAGGGAATGTGTAAGTGCGCGGAGGAACTCACAGGCCGCAAAGCGTTGTGCATGCCGTTTGCCGACATTGATTTTGCAGATCAGTTTGACGGAGTCTGGGCCTGCGCGTCCTTGCTTCACGTTTCGGGGAAAAAATTGGAAATGGTTCTTGCAAAGTTCCATCGTGCGCTGAAACGGGATGGCGTTTTGTATGCTTCGTGGAAATACGGGGATGAGGAACGCAGTGACGGGGAGCGTTTTTACTGTGACATGACGGAAGAAAAGTTGAAAATTGTTTTGGCACATGCGGGTCTGTTTGACTGTTTGGACTGCTGGGTTGCAGATGATTCACTGCCTTTGGGCAGAGAACAGAAATGGCTGAATGTGGTGTTGAGGAAGAAGCAATTGCGTAAATGACAGATACATCTGTCAACACTTAATTATTAAATCATTCATTAAACGGAGTGCCGATATGATAGTCTACAGCGCAACCAAGTGTCAGTTTAACAAAGATGTAAATCTGAACCATATTTCTGACAAAATTTTGGAAAAGCTTCGTGAAAAGCATCTCTCCGGGGGACAGGAAGCAGAGTATCAGTCCTGGCAGAATTCACTGCATTTTATGCGCTCTGTCATCGATGATCCGGGCATCCCCAATGACGTGGAAGTCGCCATTGAGTATCAGATTCCCAGAACCTCAAAGCGTGTGGATTTTATGATCGCCGGGGCAGATGCTTCCAATACAAGCAATGTGGTTGTGGTGGAACTAAAGCAGTGGTCGAAAGCCGAAAAGGTTGACGACATTATGAGGCACAGTGTACGGGCTTTTACCGGCGGCGCGAACCGTATTGTCAACCATCCTTCCTATCAGGCCTATGCGTATGCAACCTTTATTAGAAATTCTTCGGAGCAGGTGCAGGACGAAAGCATCGGCATACGCCCCTGCGCCTATTTGCATAATTGCAGCCCGGCAGCAAGGACACCGCTGGATGATGACATTTACAGCCTTTGGCTGGAAGAGGCTCCGCTTTTTGACAAAAGTCAGACGCTGCAGCTTCGGAACTTCATCAAGAAATTCATTGTTAGCAGGTCTTCCTCGGGGGATCTGCTGTATAAAATTGATAACGGCAGGATCCGCCCGTCCAAAGCCCTGCAGGATTGTCTGGTTTCCCTGATGAAGGGCAACGAGGAATTCATCCTGCTGGATGATCAGGCTGTGGTCTTTGATTTGTGCAAAAAGTACATGGATCAGTGCCTGAAAGATTTGAAGAAACGGACGATTATCATTCAGGGGGGACCAGGGACTGGGAAGTCCGTTCTTGCGGTCAACCTTCTGAAAGAGTTCATTACAAAGAGAAAAGGACTTAACGCCAGTTATTGTACAAAGAACAGTGCCCCGAGAGAGGCATATCAGAAACTGTTGGCGAAAGAAGACCTTAAAGCTCAGGTCAGTATAAAGCAGTTGTTTCGTTCTCCCTTTGGCTTAAGTAATTTAAAATCCAATTTTTATGATTGCCTGATTGTGGACGAAACCCACCGGCTGGTCAAAAAAATGTACGGAGACTGGGGTGGGGAAAACCAGGTAAAAGAATGTATCAACGCTTCGCTGTTCACCGTATTTTTGCTGGACGAAGACCAGCAGATTACAAAAAAGGACATTGGTTCTGTTGAGGAAATTAAAAAGTGGGCGAAGGAACTGGACAGCGAAATCATCATGAACGAAGATACGGTTCTTCAGTCGCAGTTCCGTTGTAACGGCAGTGACCAGTATATACAGCTGATCAACAACATTTTGCAGATCGGAGAACCGGTGGATATCGATTTGCAAGAGCTTAACTTTGATATCCGTGTGTTTGATGATCCCAACGTACTGCGTGATGCGCTGCGCGAATTAAACAAAATCAATAATAAGGCTAGGATGGCCGCCGGGTACTGCTATAACTGGGATGTTAAACACGGCAGGGGCGAGTATGATATTTATCTGGAAAACGGGTTTCAGGCAAAATGGAATCTGGAGAATGATAAGATTTGGGCCATAAACCCGGATTCGTTTGAGCAGGTAGGCTGCATTCATACGGCACAGGGTTTGGAATTTGATTATATCGGAGTGCTGATTGGCAGAGATTTGCGGTATGATGCCACGAGCGGAATGATCATCACAGACCGGACAATGATTTCCAAGGATGATAAATCGTCCGGCATCCGTTCCGCAAAAGATGATGTCGCCGCAAGACTGATCAAGAATACCTATAAGACATTGCTGACCCGCGGACAGAAGGGTTGTTTCATCTATTGTGAGGATAAACCGTTGGCGGATTACATTCGCTCGTTCCTTGTGTCGTACGATGTCAAGGAACCGTTAGCAAAAGTGGCGGAACGTGATGATGGGGAAGGGCTGTAAAATACATTTTCAGTAAATGTATAATATTTTTATGGGATTCTATGCGTTTTGCATCATCAACATCATAACGTTTTTCGTCTACGGCCTGGACAAGCTGAAAGCCGTCAACCACTGGTGGCGGATCCCGGAGTGGGTGCTGCTGGGGCTGGCCGTGGCAGGGGGTTCCATAGGCGCGTACTTTGGGATGATGGTCTTCCGGCATAAGACGCTGAAACCGCTGTTCCGGTTCGGGGTGCCGGTGATTGTTTTGCTGCATGTGATGATCGCTGTTTTTGTGTATAAATAATCAAAATCAATAATTCACAGATAAGGCATATCTGTTTTGTGGGAAGGAGTTTTCACTATGAAAGTATTTGTCGTAAACTGCAATTTTAACGTTTCCCGGACGTTGCTCGACTGCGCGTTCAAAAAGAAAGCGGATGCAGAGGCATACGCAGATGCATTGAACCGGGACAAGGCAAAAGCCATTGCCCGCTGTAAAGAACTGATTACCTTGTGGGAAGGCGAAACAATGGTTAAGTTTTTGGTTGAAGAGAGCATCATTACCTTTGAAGTTTTGGCTGTGGAAATGAAATAGTCGGGACGTCCTCAATAATAAGGTTAAGCGCAATGAGCGAATATGAATATTTTGACACTGTTGCAAAAAAAGTTGATGAAATCAGGGATGCTGCGCTTCATATAGTGCAAAAGACCCATCCGGAAATCAAATACGTGATCGATCGGCGCACAATTGACGATTACAGTAACAAAATATGGGATTATCCCGGTAAGTGGTATTTGGAATTTAAGCTCCCAAACGGTTTCCGTAGTAAAGAAAAGTTGATCGAGGCTATAGTAACCGATACCATTCGATATTTCAGTAAATAGCGCTTTTTGCAATTTCAGGAGAATGAGATTGCAAAAAAGGTCAATTTTGCAATGTCAAAAAGTCTATATTGCAAAAATAGTGTTTTTTGCAGGAGGAAAAATATGCAACGGCCTTTACCGAAACCCAACGAAGTGTACCGAAGTTAAGGAGAGAGTGTTCATTGATGAAAACAAAACGTGTAATGTGGTTAGTATGTCTTTTCCTGCTGATTTCTTCCGGCATGGTGTGCGCAGAGCGTCCGGCTTCGTTTCAAGACGATTACCGATTGAAAGAGATGGTGATACTCAGCCGGC